>Ga0268276_1000623_pt1 | contig 40055 bp, 27 predicted proteins | sample saktaG_4_FD_190145 | JGI IMG/M metagenome (GOLD analysis project Ga0268276, IMG submission 190145) | Saline water microbial communities from Sakinaw Lake, British Columbia, Canada - sak_2010_1_5_45m | ecosystem: Environmental > Aquatic > Non-marine Saline and Alkaline > Saline ...
GTGGTCGGCGGTGTATGGATCCCTCATCTCGATTATCCTGGCCATGGCCGCAACCAGGCCTTGCACCGTCCTGTGAAGATTCTCAAGGCTGCGCCCCGCTTGTTCCCCGGCCTGCCTCAGGCGGCAGATCTCCTCAGCCTGCGCCTCTTTCTCAGCGATGTCAGCCCTCCTGTGTGCAGCAAGGTCGATGAGCGTTGCTGACAGTTGTCCTGTACCCTGTATGGAATTCATAAAAATGACCACGTCCCTGGAAGATCCGTCTCTGCAGGCGAATTTAAATTCGTAGGTGCTGGGGGCGGATTCAGAGTCGATCTGCCGTAACAGGTGATAGCGTTTCAGCCTGGCTTGATCCTGCCCTGCCACGAATTCTATCCAGCTCTTATGGCCCTCGATTTCCTGCTTTGTGAAGCCTGAGAGAAGCTCAAAACCGGTATTAGCTGCTGCGATGGTGGTGTCCTGGTTAATCAATATGGCGGCTGTGGACGCTATATCAAATGGTATGCCTGTCTGCGATGGCTCTTCGGCAGGTGTGGCTGCCGGTTGAGCAGCGGGAGGTACGCCGGCAGGCGTTTGTTCCGCCGGCACTGCATTCGTATTGAAGCTGAAGACCAGGCAGACCGGGGTTCCCAGGTCGTTATCTATCCACGCTACCCGCATGCGGCAGGGCAGATGTGATCCCTCTTTATTTTTAAGCGTGGCTTCAATCTCCCCTGGCATGTTTTTTCTGACGACGTCCATGACCCGGCCCTGCAGTTCCCGGCTCGGGGGATCCGTCACAAGACTCTCTAAGCCGTATCCCAGCAGATCCTCTTTTTGACATCCAAGCAGGAGCGGCAGCTTCCCGGAAACGTGGGTGATACGGCAATCCAGGTCTGTTAGAGCTATGGGTTCCAGTGAGAGGTCGACCACCCGGCGGTATAGACGTTCCTCCTCTTTTAAGCCTTCCTCGATCCTTTTCTGCTCGGTTATATCCTGAAAATGGACGATGAAATATGATGGACCTGCCTCATTGTCCCCGATAAGCGATATGCTCATGGCTGCCCACACAATGCGTCCATCCCTGGCCTGCAGCCTCCGCTGAAGCGGCAGTTCCGGTTTGTCCATCCCCAGGAAGATCGCCATGACATCGCCACCGGCTTCCCTGTCCTGAAGGGGCAGTATATCATCGAAGCGACTCTCCAGTATCTCACTTTCCTCGTATCCAACCATATCGCAGAAGGATTTGTTGACCTTGAGGAAAATACCTTCCGTGCTGATTATGGTCAGGCCGGTAGAGAGGTCTTCGAATGCCAGCTGGAAGCGCCTTTCAGCTTCGCGCCAGGCCTTTTCCACCGCGTGCTGTTCCGTTATATCCAGCCAGTGGCCCAGCGTGAGCCAGTTCCCCCCGTATTTGAAATAAGTTATCTTCTCAGCGATCCACCTCTTTTTGCCTTCGCGGGTGGTGATCTTAAACTCGTGACTGGTGCCCTCGTCCTCTTCGAAGAAAGAGGCCATGTTCTGCTTGGGCATCTGGCGGTAGCGAGGGTTGATCAGCCGCTGGTAATCTTTGCCGGACAATTCGTCCTGGCTGTAGCCTGTTATATGGCGGAACTCGATATTGGTGTAAATGAATTTGCCATCGCGCGTGATGTAAATACCCGCCGGTGAGTTCCTGAAAAGCGCGGTACACAATTCTGCCGCCGCCTCCGGCAATATTCTCAGGACATCTGTCCTGTCGGAAATCACGTCCATAAAATTACTCCGGGTTACCTGCATCCTCCCTCCTTATGATCCCTCGCCCATAATCGACACAGGAAATGGCCAGGCCTTATCTGACTATTTTACATTGATTGTTCAAATCAGTAAAAATTACACCTAATGAGGGCAGACAGTAAATGATATAATGGTGACATCCTGATACATCGACAGGCAATAAGTTGCCCGGGAGTGTGAAATGAGAAAAATTTTCTTGGCTGTAGCCATTTTCGTAGTATTGGCCCTGTGCTTGATTCCAGCATGCGTCCCGCAGCAGGAACTGCCGGCAGAGATACCTATCGGCTGTGTCATGCCGCTCTCCAGCGCGCCTGCTGAGGGTCCTAACCTGATCAAGGCTGCTCAGCTTGCTGTGAGTGAGATCAACGGGCAGGGTGGCCTGAGCGGCAAGCAGATACGCCTGGTTATAGAGGACCAGGGTCCATCGGCAGCTACCGCCCTGTATGCGGCTCACAAACTGGTGGAAGAACAAAAGGTCCAGGTTATAATAGGCTGCGGCACGAGCGAAGCTGTGATGGCGGTGGGCCCCTACCTTGAGAGCAAGGGAGTGCTGCTCGTGTCACCGTCTGCGACATCAAGCGCCCTGGGGGGTTACAGTTGGTCAAGATGGGCTTTCCGGGTCTGCCCGGTCGATTCCCTGCAGGGTGGTGTAGTGTCCATGATCATCAGGGATAAGGGATATAAAAAGATTGCCATACTGGTACAGGACACGGTTTACGGCAAGGGGATTGAGGAAACGGCTAAAGATCACCTGAAGGGAAGTGCGGAGATTGTGGCGTCCCTGAGGTACGACCCCGCCAAGCTGAGCTACCTGTCGGAGCTGAATACCATAAAGGAAGCGGAGCCGGATTGCGTACTGCATGTGGGGCTGTATGCCGACGGAGCCATTGTCTATGCGCAGGCGCTCAAAGAGGGCATGGATAATATACCCTGGATAGCAGTTGACGGGTCTTACGATATGCCGCTGGATAAGTACCTTGATGCCGCCAGGTTTATGGAAAAAGCTGTTACAGGCACTGTGCCCGTACCGGATGAACAGTCCCCCGTATACAAGGCCTTCGCCTATAACTATAAAAACACTTACCAGTTCGACCCCACGGTTTATTGCGATACTGTCTACGATGGGATCAATATCATAGCAATATCTCTGAAGAAAGCCAACACCTATAATGGCGGGGTGATCAGGGACGCGCTTCTGGCAGTCGGCAACAATTATCGCGGGGCCAGCGGGTCTATCACTTTCGACCAGTCAGGTGAACGCATTGCAGGTAACTATGGCATCTGGAAAGTTGATATGCAGGGTACGCAGTACCGGTTCACAATTACCGGTGACGCAATCAGCTTCGCCAAACCCGAATAGGGCAGATCGTGCCGGATGAGGCAGCACAGCCGTGCGGATATCCTGCTGGATTGCTCTCGGCGGCCTGATCATATTCTGTCGGCGGTCGGACACCATCGAAGTTCAGCGTGGTGTGCCGTCAGCCGAAAAATGGGGGTAGTCCTGTGTAATGACAAATTTGGCCCACTTGCCGATGTGGCCGTACTGCAAGTGGCATTTCTGGCAGAGCACAACGCAGTTCTGTAGTGAAGTGTCCCCTCCCAGTTCCGCCGGCTTTTTCAGGTGAGCATAGCCGGAATCCACCTCGACCGCGTCGCCACAATGAGCACATGCCCTCTTCTGCCGTATAAAGGCCTTGTCTTTAATATCCTGTGCAAATTCCCTGGGGCTCATTATCTCAGGTCCTGTATCCTATGCAATTCCTGTTTGACCAATTTAAGCACAACCGTCAGCCTATTTCAAGCCGTCCGTCCGATCTCGCTTTCCACAGCCCGGATGATAGCCGGTACCACCGATTTTATAACGGGTGAAAGCTCAAGACCGGGGGAAACATCGGCTGGCTCGATGCCGATGATAGTCACTTGCGGTGGCTGCTGCCCCAGCTTCTTCATCAGCTTCAGGCTGTCGAGCACGCCCATACCGTGCAGCGAGGCAGCCGGCCCATCGGCTATGTTCTCTTCCTGCAGATTAAGACGATAGATGTCACCCGGCCGGCCGCTGCCCCGTAGCGCGTCCACTATGATTAATCTGGCAACGTCGTCATCCAGCAGGCTAAAAAGATCGGGGAAGGTGCCACCGTCCACGATGCGTATTCCACTGTATTTATCAAAGCCCTGCATCTCCATTGCGATGCGGACACCGACGCCGTCATCGCGGCAGAGCAGGTTGCCGATTCCCAAAATCATAATGCCCGGCTTATTCATATATTGCTCAGCAGATACGCGGCAGCAGCTCGCCGACAGGCATATCAACAATACGAGATGAACCTATCCTGGTCTTCATTACCACCCTTCCCCTGTGCCCGGCCGTCACTTCGCCGATGACAGCAGCTTGCCGGGCGTATTTATTTCCCCGCATGGCTGATAGAACCCTGGCGGCATCGCCTTCAGCTACCACAGCCACCAGCTTACCCTCGTTGGCGATATACAGGGGATCAAGCCCCAGCAATTCGCAGGACCCGCGCACGCCGTCATGCACCGGTATTCTATCCTCTTCTATGACAATGCCTACGTTCGACTGACTGGCAAATTCATTGAGCGTGGAAGCCAGCCCGCCTCTGGTGGGGTCACGAAGGCTGTGAATATTGCTGCTGACAGCCATCATTGCCGCTACCAGGTGGTTAAGAGGGGCGCAGTCGCTGGACAGTGGGAGCGAGAAATGCAACCCCTCGCGCTGGCTCATCACGGCCATCCCATGTTCGCCGATGCCTCCGCTCAAGATTATTTTATCGCCGGGCCTGGCGTTGGAGCCAGAAATATTTTCCCCGCCTGCGATCGTGCCGAGTCCCGCCGTGTTAATGAAAAGGCGATCAGCCTTGCCGCGGTCCACCACTTTGGTATCACCGGTCACGACCAGGACACCGGCCTCAACGATAGCCTCCCTCACTGACTCCATAATGCGACGAAGATCGTCGATGTCCAGCCCCTCTTCGATTATGAGGGCCAGGCTGATGTAAAGTGGTTTAGCCCCGCTCATGGATATGTCGTTGACTGTGCCGCAGACGGCCAGCCTGCCGATATCCCCTCCCGGGAAGAAGATGGGATTGACCACATAACTGTCGGTTGTGAATGCCAGTCGGCCTGACAGGTCCAGCACTGCTGAATCATCCATATGTGCAAGTACCGGGTTCATAACAACCGGCGCCAGCACCTTTGAAATGAGGTCGTGGCTGAGCCTGCTTCCGCTTCCGTGTGCCAGCAATATTTTTTCACCCATTGTATGCTCCATATTGATAGAAGGCGGCGCAGCTTCCTTCCGACGATACCATGCAGGGTCCCACCGGGTTTTCCGGTGTGCAGACTTTGCCGAACAGCGCGCAGTCAGATGGCTTGATTACGCCGCGCAGTATTTCCCCGCAGCGGCAGCCGGCGTGTTCCCTGGTCTGAGGCAGTTTGGCCTCGAAATTCAGGTCGGCATCGTACCGGGCGTACCTGTTTTTTAGCAGCAACCCGCTGCTCGGGATATCTCCGATGCCCCTCCAGCAGGTTGCGGCTGTATCGAAAACACCGTACATCAGCTCCAGTGCCTTCGTGTTACCCTCAGGTCTGACACAGCGGGTATATGCGATCTCGACATGCGCGACGCCGTGCTCGACCTGCTGGATCAACATCTCGACCGCCTGCAGAATGTCCACCGGCTCAAAGCCTGCAACAACGCAGGCCACCCCGTAATCCCGCGCATAGGCCTCATAAGGCCGCGTTCCGATGATAGCGCTGACATGGCCCGGGCAGATAATGCCATTGAGACGGGTCTCGCCCAGGTCGAGCAGGGCTTGCATGGCAGGGGGAGTCAGCTTGAGCCGGCAGAGAATTGAGAAATTGTCTATCTTCTCTTTTTCCGCCTGCAAAATAGCGGCGGCTATGGTGGGCGCCGTAGTCTCGAATCCTACCCCCAGGAAGATCACCTTTCTATCGGGATTATCACGTGCCGCCTGCAGAGCGTCCTGCGTGGAGTAAACGATGCGGATGTCGCCACCGGCAGCACGAGCTTGCTGAAGGCTGGAATAGCTGCCCGGTACCTTGAGCATGTCGCCAAAGGTGGTAATGATTACCCCGGGCAGGCTGGCCAGTGCTATGGCCTTGTCGATATCACGGTTGGCGGTGACACACACAGGGCAGCCCGGCCCGGAAAGCGTCTCGATATGCGGCGGCAGGAGCTGCCGTATGCCGTTAAGCATGATGGCCACAGTGTGCCCGCCACAGAACTCCATCAGCCGTGCCGGTCTGGTGGAGATAGCGGCAATCTTATCGGCCAGTTTGCGGATCAGGCCAGCATCGCGGTACTCATCAATGTATTTCATCAGGCAACAATTCTACTTGAACAGGATCGGAACGTACAAACCCGTCCTTGGCCCACCCGTACAGCCGATTTATTGATGTTATGCGGCTTAACGCCAGTCGGCCAACCCGGAATCAGTGCACTCGCTACGTGTAATACGGGTCTGATTGCTGCCGTCGGCGTTCATGATATATATTTCACCGTTGTCGTTTGTGCAGTCGCGCTTGGAATAGAAAACAATCTTGCTGCCGTCCGGGGACCATGCAGGATATTTGTTGTCAATCAGGCCGCTCGTTAGGCGTGTGCGGCCGCTGCCGTCCGGGTAAATTACAAAGACCTCGAAATTGCCGTTCTCGTTGGATTGGAAGGCGATTCTGTTGCCGTCGGGCGACCATACGGGGTAAGTGTCGACCTGGGCGCTGTTCGTGATCCTCGTCTGGTTAGTTCCGTCGGCATGCATTATATATATCTCGGCGTTGCCGTCACGGTCGCTCTGGAAGGCTATTCTATTTCCGTCGGGTGACCAGCTGGGGGCCGCATCGTTAAAGGAGTTGTTGTTCAGGCGTGTCTGGTCACTTCCGTCGCCGTTCATTACGTATATCTGCTCGTTGCCGTCGCGGTCGGATGAAAAGGCGATCTTCTTACTATCGGGTGACCAGGCCGGGAAGGCATTGTTCGCGTCATTAATGGTCAGGCGTACCTGGTTGTTCCCATCCGAATTGATTGAATATATCTGAAAGTAGCCATCCATGTCGGTGAAGAAGGCAATTGCCTTGCCGTCGGGAGACCAACGGGGGAATCGCTCGCCACCGGTCTTGTTTTTGGACAGCCGTTGCCAGTTGCTGCCGTCGATATTGCACGTGTACATCTGCGGACCCTCGTCATCATTGGTACCCGAGATAAAGACCAGCATATTCAAGTTGACTGGTGGCCTGGCTGCCTCAGTTTCCCCCACCGGTGACCCGGTCTCAGGGGTGATGTTGTCCGCCGGAATGGTTGCAACAGGCGTCTGATCTGATATATCTGGGGGTGCCTGGGCAGGAGCGGTTGCCGGCGCTGCGGAGCAGGCCAGCCAGGTTGTGCTTAGGGATACTATGATCAAAGCTGATACTGTTAATAGCTTGTTGAATCTCATTGTATTTCCTCCTCAAGGTTTCAGGGCTGGTTGTCCCCGGGTAGTGTTGTAGCCACCAGTGTCAGATAACATTGCCTTCAGCGGCAACCAGGCGCTCGAGAAGATCTAGTGTTTCCTTCGCCTCCGCTTCGTCGAGCACGTTGATGGCATATCCCGTGTGCAGCAGCACGTAATCGCCTATCCGGGCTTCAGGTGTGAGAGCGATGCTAACCCTCCGGCCGACGCCGCCGATATCGACATCGGCCTGGTCGCCTGCAATAAAGGTTATTTTGACCGGGACTGCGAGGCACATTTGGTAAAAGTATAACCCAAGGTCAGGGGGCTAACAAATCTGACTTGCCAGCAGAGCCACAAAAACCGGATAATATCAGGTTTGATTATCAAGCCAACAAAAGGAGGTAACATGCCCGAAGCACTATCAGGAGTCCGCGTGGTGGACTTCAGCCGCATGTATGCGGGCCCCTATTGTTCGATGATCCTGAGGGAGTTGGGTGCGGAGGTCATTAAGATAGAGTTCAGGGAGAGTGGGGATGCCTGCAGGACAATCCCACCGATAACAGAGGGTGGCGAGGGATATGTATTTTCAATCCTTAACCGTGGCAAGAAGAGCATAACACTGGAACTGAGGGAGAAAGAGGGGCAGGAGATAGCACGCGGGCTGATAAAGCAGAGCGATATATTGCTCGAGAATTTCACACCTGGAGTGATGGACAGGCTGGGACTTGGATACGATAAGGTAAGTAACCTGAACCCGCGTCTGATTTATGCGTCTCTTTCCGGCTTTGGTCAGACCGGCCCCAATGCCAGCCGGGCAGCCTATGATACGGTAGCACAGGCCATGGGCGGGCTGATGAGCGTTACCGGATTCCCCGAAAATCCGCCCACGAAGTGCGGGCCTGCTATCGCCGACCTATCAGGTGGTGCCAACACGGTAATCGCTATACTGGCAGCCCTGCAACATCGTAATTCCAGCGGCCAGGGCCAGCGGGTGGACGTATCTCTTCAAGATTGTATATGGCTTATAACAGCGGTCGAGACCCTCGCCCCCTACGCGCTGAGCGGGCATTCAGCGGGAAGGATAGGCAATATGCATCCCAGCATTGTGCCGTGGAACAATTACCATGCTAAAGACGGCTATATTGTTCTTTGTATAGTGACCATAGGCCAGTGGCAAAAAATGGCGGAGGTTATAGGCAGGCCAGACCTTATCGAAAACCCCGATACGCTGCCTCTGGCTTCGCGTGTGCAGCGCAGGGAGGAGTTGGACTGCATCGTGGCTGACTGGGTTAAAGGCAGGACCGTGGCCGAGATACAGAGAATAATGGACGAGGCGTCATTACCGTGCGCGCCCGTGATGGATACCGGACAGCTTGTTAATGATCCCCATATACAGAGCCGCCGGATGGTGGTTGAAGTGGATCAGATGCTTTCAGGCCCGCTTAAGATGCCGGGCAGTGTATATAAGCTTTCCGCCACGCCCGGAAATCCGCTGATGCCTGCGCCGTTCCTGGGTGAGCACAACAGCGAAATCTACAAAGGCCTGCTCGGCTACAGTGAAGAGAAGGTTGAAGAGCTTATGGAGAGAGAGATTATATAGTCCTGTCATTCCTCCCTCTGCAGCAGTGACCTTCCGGCTATGACCGCCTGACCGAGCGAGACGCCCCCGTCATTGGCGGGCACGTTCCTGTGCGTGAGGACTTTGAACCCGCTCTGCCTGAGCAGCGACATAACATTGCTGAGTAATAACCGGTTCTGAAAGCAGCCCCCGCTCAATGCAACCGTGCTTATTCCGGACTGAGCTTTTATCTTGAGGCAGACATCCCGTGTCATGGCTGCCACCGTGTTGTGGAACCTCATACTGACAGTGGCGGCCCTGCATCCTCTGAGGATGTCATCCGCCACCCCGGCCACCAGTTCGTGTAAGAGGATTATCGAATAGCTCTGATCACCCGTTATGGAGAAGGGATAGAGGCCTTTTTCGTCTGTTGCGTAGTATGCCTGCATCTCCATCTCGATGGCAGCCTGTGCCTCATAGTCGATAGTGGCGCGGATACCGGCCATAGCTGAAACGGCATCGAAAAGCCTGCCCATACTGGAAGTCAACGGTGAATTGAGGCCCGCTGTCACCTGCTTGCTCACCAAATCTATCTCTTCCCTGTCAATGCCGTTAAGGAAGCCCAGCCTGCTGTCAAAAGCACTGTTGCCCAGCAGCACCAGCATATAGCCCAGTGCTGTGCGATACGGGTTTTTTATAGCTGCGGAGCCGCCCGGCAGCGGCAGATACTCGAGCTGACAGGCCCGTTTGAAATTCCTGTAATCCGCCACCATGAATTCCCCTCCCCAGATCTTACCGTCGGTCCCGTAGCCGGTGCCGTCGAAGGCAACCCCGATCACCGCCTCGTCCACACCGTTATCGGCCAGACAGGACGCTATATGCGCATGATGATGCTGGACAGCAATAGTCTTCAGGTCGAGTTTTTCAGCTTCTTCGAGAGCATATTTGGTGGGAAGGTACTCGGGGTGCATGTCGTGAGCTATAGCCTCCGGACGTATGCGGAAAAGCTGCTTGTAGAGCTCTACCGTCCGGACGTAGTGATCGAGGGTCTCGATGTTCTCCATATCGCCGATGTGCTGGCTGACGAAAGCGTGGTTATCACGGGTCAGACAGAACGTGTTCTTCTCCTCGGCCCCGCAGGCAAGTATATGAGGCGCATCGAAAGTCAAATGAATTGGATACGGGGCATAGCCCCTGGCCCGGCGTATCAGTTGCGGGCTATTGTCCACAACCACTGCTACACTGTCATCATAGGTAGAGTGGATGTCACGGTTATGTGACATAAAATAGTCGGCGATCCCGCCCAGTCTTCGCATGGCCTCGCTGTTCTGGCCGGCGATCGGCTCCTCGCTGATGTTGCCGCTGGTCATGACCAGCGGCAGGGCGCTTTCCTTCATAATCAAGTGGTGCAGGGGTGTATAAGGGAGCATCACGCCGAGGTATTGCAGACCAGGCACTACCTCCCTGCATATGCCGGAGCCGCTCTTCCATGGCAGCAGCACGATGGGGGCCTGCGGCGATAGGAGCAGCCTTTCCTCTTGTGGTGTTAAAATGCAGTGTTTTTTAATATCTGTAATATCTTTGAGCATGATAGCGAATGGCTTGGAAGGGCGACGCTTGCGAAGGCGCAAAAGGGCCACAGCCTCGCTATTTTCAGCATTACAGGCCAGCAGGAATCCGCCCAGTCCCTTTATGGCTACAATCCTGCCTTCCCTGAGCAAATCCGCTGTTTTCTTGATGATGTCCCGGCAGTCAACCACGTTTCCCTTATTGTCCGTCAAATGGAGCTGCGGTCCGCATACCGGGCAGGCATTAGGCTGGGCATGGAAGCGGCGGTCCAATGGGTCTTCGTATTCCCGCTGACAATCCCGGCACATTTTGAAGACGGACATAGTAGTGAGAGGCCGGTCGTACGGAATATCTTCGATGATGGTGAAGCGCGGTCCGCAATTAGTACAGTTGGTGAAAGGATAATGCCAGCGGCGGTTGCCCTGGGTGAAAACGTCGTCAAAACAGGAGCTGCAGGTGGCGATATCGGGCGAGACGAGCTGATATTTGCCCGGCTGCGCCTCACTTTTGCGGATTTCGAAGCTTTTATAGCCTGCCGCCGGGTGAAAGCTTACGTTAATGCCTTCTATGCGTGCCAGCGGGGGGGCCTGCTTTTCGATAGCGGATACAAAAGAATCCAGTAATTCCCTTTCACCATCCACCTCTATTTTCACATCTTCCGATGTGTTGCAAACCCAGCCGTTCAGCCTGTATTTCTTTGCCAGTCCATATATGAAAGGACGAAAGCCAACACCCTGCACCACTCCCCTGGCGCTGATGCGGGCAAGCATGATCTTATCGCCGGATGTCATAGGATCAAGCTGAATTGTACTTCAAGAGCCGAGGGCAGGCAAGGACAGTCGTCGGCAGATGCGCATCGGAGGGATTCTGCATCTTGACGGCAGGGTTTATAATAGGACGGTTATGCAATTTGCTGCAAATTAAAATAACTAATCAGGGAGGGGCGGTCAATGGAACAGCAGTACAAGGTTTACCGGTACAGGTGGGTGGTGCTGGCCATCTACATGTACGTTTCAGCGCTGACACAGCTTTACTGGTTGAACTTTGCGGCTATCGATACCTACATCGAAGACATGCTGCATATACCCGCCAGCAGCGCTCAGTGGTTGACGCTGGTCTTTCCTCTCATCCAGGTTATCCTCACTATACCTGCCGGCATAATCATAGATAAAATCGGATTTAAGTGGGGTGTGGGCATCGGGGCCATCCTCACAGGCGTTTTCTCGCTGTTTAGATTGGTGGGGCCGGATTCGTTTGATATCCTGCTTATTTCACAGATAGGGATCTCTCTGGGACAGCCCTTTGTTTTGAACGGGGTAACCAAGCTGGCTTCAGTGTGGTTTGCTCCCAGAGAGGAGGGTACCGCGGTCGGCCTGGGCACACTGGCGCTTTTTATTGGAATGATGGTTGCGCTGGGAGCTACGCCGGCGATAGTTGAAGGAATTAGCTACACGTCCATGCTGTTGATTTACGGCATAGCCGGCATCCTTGGCGCTGTTGTGTTTGTCCTGGCCGTCAGGTCAAAACCGCTCACACCGTCACGGGCGGCAGCAGACGAAATTTCAACGGGGAGCTGGGGAGGTCTGGGCATTATCCTCAGGAACAGGAATTTTATCTTGCTGGGCTTTGTGGTATTCGTAGGACTGGGCTCTTTTAACGGCCTTGCCACCTGGCTGGAGAAAATACTGAACGAACTTCACAATATACCCATGTCCGAGGGCAGCACCATATCGGCCGCCATGATATTCGCCGGTATGATCGGCTGTATCGTGGTACCTATAATTTCGGATAAAGTCAGAAGACGCAAGCCGTTCGTGGTAATCGCAACCCTGATGGGTGCAATTTGCATAGTAGCCATGATACTCATCAGGGGCTATACGCCTAATCTGATCAATTGCATGCTATTGGGCTTTTTCCTTCTCTCGGCGTTTCCGGTCATTCTTACTATGTCAGCCGAGGTGACCGGACCCAAATATGCCGGCGTTTCAGTCGGATACCTGCAATTGCTGGGCAATCTGGCGGCAGTTATACTGGTGCCCTCTATGGAAGCGCTGGAATCCTCAACCGGCCAGTTCGTAGCTCCACTGGGTTTGCTAGCTCTGCTATTCGTGGGATCTTTCATCGTAGCTCTATTGATCAAGGATACGCACCCGCAGGCGTGAGCGACTGCTTCTAACAAGGAGACGCATAGCGCACGCTGCATGTTGATACCATACCCGGCAGGCGATCGGAACAGTGAAATAATTTCCTTGATCTGCGCAGTTACAGCTGCCGGGAAAGGAGATAGTCCTGTTTGCTAAACTTTATTGTGGGGGAAACGTTATTAATAACGTGAAACGGGTAAACAGGAGGCAATAAAGTGAAATCAAAGTGGTCATATCTGATAAGTATAGGTCTTGTGCTGCTGACCGGTCTGGCGGCCTGTTCGCAGCCGGCTTCCAGTGACATAGTGATCTCGGGCAAGCCAAGGGCAGCAGCCACATCGGGCGCAATTGACCTGACCGCGCTGGTGGATGGGAATAATGCATTCGCCTTTGAACTGTACAACGCGCTTAAAGGGGAACAGGGCAACCTTTTTTATTCACCGTATTCAATTTCACAGGCTCTGGCCATGACTTATGCCGGCGCCCGGGATACTACCGAAAAAGAGATGGCCGGAACGCTTCACTTCACATTGCCTCAGCATAGTCTGCATCCGGCCTTTAACAGCCTTGACCAGCAACTGCAAGCACGCGGCCAGGGGGCAAAGGGCAAGGACGGCAAGGGGTTCCGCCTCAATATCGTCAATGCTATCTGGGGTCAGGCGGGATACAACTTCCTGGCCGAATATTTGGATCTGCTGGCACAGAATTACGGGGCGGGTCTGAGGACGCTGGATTTTCGCAATGCGCCCGAGCCCAGCCGCCAGACTATTAATAAATGGGTGGAAGACCAGACGGAACAGCGTATCAAAGGCCTTATTCCGTCAGGGGCCATCGACCAGATGACACGGCTGGTGCTGACCAACGCCATATATTTCAATGCAGCCTGGGCCAATAACTTCGAAAAGAGCATGACCCAGCCGGCGCCCTTCCACCTGCTGCAAGGGCAAACCGTGGATGTGCCAATGATGAGGCAGACAGAGCGGCTGGGATACGCGGCCGGCGAAGGCTACCAGGCCGTGTCGCTGCCCTACGATGGCCGCGAGCTCGATATGGTGGTGCTGCTGCCGGATGAGGGCATGTTTGCTGAATTCGAGAAATCCCTGGACGCCGACACGGCCGGCTCGATTATAAAGGCCATGGTGCCCGGACAGATTGCGCTCAGCCTGCCTCGCTTTAAGTTCGAATCCGCGTTCAGCCTGGGCGATTTATTAGCCGGCATGGGGATGCCCACGGCATTCTCCAGCCAGGCCAATTTCTCCGGCATGACGGGCAATCTCGAGCTCTCGATATCCGAAGTTATTCATAAGGCTTTTGTGGGTGTGGACGAGGCCGGGACAGAGGCGGCGGCGGCTACGGCCGTGATTATGCGTGCCACAGCAATGCCGGCCACGCCCCTGACGGTGACTGTTGACCGGCCTTTCATTTTCCTCATCCGGGATATCCAGACAGGGTCGGTTATTTTTGTGGGAAGGGTGATCAACCCGCTTGAGTAGCTGATCCACCCGTCTTGTCAACTCCGAAGGTCAGTTGGATATAACGTGGTTGCCGTGGCCCTCAGGCATGTAGTATATTATGCAGGTCAGGCTGTTCATTGATTGAAAGCGGAGGTGTATAGTATATGAAGGCAGCAACAGCATTTTCACGCATCATCCAGGTTTCCATATCCTTAGTAATAATCATTGGCCTGCTTGCCTGCGCTGCTCCCAAACCGGCGTTTGAATATGAATCGAGCGCATCTCTCAGGCAACAGTTGGAGCAGGCCCCGGCCTACCCTGAGGTCAGCTTTATCGTCTTCAGCGACCCGCATATCTACGACCTTGAGTTGGGAGCAACGGGTAAGGCGTTCCAGGCTTACCTGGACAAAGACCGCAAGCTCTTAATGGAGAGCCCTGAGATAATGGAATTTGCTATTAACTCGATCAAGGATATCAAGGCCGACATCGTTCTGGTGTCGGGGGATCTGACCAAGGATGGAGAGAAATCTTCCCACGAGGTGTTCGCCGCCTACCTCGCGCAATTGAAAGCGGCCGGCAAGAAGGTGTTCGTGATACCTGGGAACCATGATATATTGAATGGTCTCTCAGAGAAATATGTTGGTGAAAATGTGCAGCGTGTGCCGAATATTACCGCGGATCAGTTCGCTCAGATTTATGCTGAGTATGGCTTCAAGGATGCGTTGCAGCGCGACCCGGACTCCCTCAGCTACGTGACTGAGCTCCAACCCGGCTTGTGGCTGCTGGCGCTGGATTCCTGCATTTACAGGGAGAACATCGAGGACGAACAGTCGGTAACGGACGGCAAATTCAGCGCCCGGACGCTTGTTTGGATCGAGAAAATGCTCGGGCAGGCGGCCAAGGAGAACAAGGCTGTAATAGTGATGATGCACCACGGCATCATGGAGCATTACCCGGGCCAGCAGAAGAACTATGGCGAGTATATAGTAGACGACTATGAGGAAGTAGCTAAACTGTTTGCCAATTACAATGCGCGCATGGTTTTCACCGGACACTATCATGCTCAGGATATCACCGAGAAAAAATACGATAACGGCAAGTTTGTGTTCGATATCGAGACCGGCTCACTGGTCACTTATCCCTGCCCATTCAGGGTGATAACCATCGGCAAAGACCAGATGGCAACGATCAGGCCGGAGTTCGTAACGTCCATCAAGTCACATCCCACAGATTTCCCTGTGTACGCAAAGCAGTACCTGATGGATGGCATAGCAGGCATAGCTACCAATACGCTGCAGGGCTATAAGATCGAACGTCCCGAAGCGGAGAAGATAGCCAAAGAAATTGCGGTCGGTTTTGGAGCGCATTACGGTGGCGACGAACAATTGGAGGCCGGTCAGGTAATGGTTACGGAAACAGGTTTAAGCCCGCTGGCCTGGCTGGTTATACAATACCGCAAGGACCTTATCCTCGGCCTCTGGAAGGACCTGCCACCACCGGATAACGAGGTGACGCTGAACCTCAAGGATGGCAGCTGGAAATAACAGGTTATAGCTGACTATTATTAACTGTGGCAGATAGCCCGCGCCGGCTTAGTTTTTGTCGGGAGGTATCAGAATGGACGAGCAGAAGATCTGGTTCCTCGTGATAAACGTGCTGGGAGGCTTTGCGGTCATAGCCAGCTATATTGCAGGCCTGGTCAGTCATCCCAATACGGAGGAGTTGCTCTGGGGACGCATTACTCACTCCCTCAAGTCACTTTACCTGGTGAGCATGCCGCTGGCCGCCGTAAGCTACCTGCTGTTCCTTTACTTTATCCTTTTCCATCTCGATGCCGGGACTGTCCTTATCTGGGGTTTCGACGGTTTTCTGGTGCTCGACATAATATTCATGACCATACTGGTTTTCTCGGCCTTCTGGATGCCGCTGACATACAGGCTGATTGATACACAGTGGCACGGTTGGTGGATTTATATACGCATGGTGCTTTTCTTCGTCGGCCTGTCCTCGCTGGCCTTGTTGTGTGCTTTACTGATGATCAATCAGAGGGAGCCGACCTGGAGCTACTGGCTGGCAGTGTCCGGCGCGGTTGTCTTTTTTATTCAGACAGGTATCATGGACGCCTTCATCTGGCCCGCATTTTTCCCGTATAAATAAGCCGGACTGAAAGTTTTTACGAAAACCGTTAAAATATGCTTTGAACCCGGCGCTCTGCGGCCAGCAAATCTACTCCGGATTCGATAGGAGATACTATGTGGCGTAAAGGATGGCGCGAACAAGCCCTGTCACAGATCGATCAACCCTGGGACCTGGTCATTATTGGAGGCGGCATTACGGGAGCCGGTGTTCTCTGCCAGGCCGCCTCTGCAGGGCTTAAAGCGGTGCTGGTGGAAGGCGGTGATTTCGCATCAGGCACCTCCAGCCGCTCATCAAAGCTAATACACGGCGGGCTGCGCTACATCCTCAACAAGCAGTACAAGGTCACGCAGGAGTCGGTTCGGGAGAGGGAGTGGCTGCTCAGAGAAGCCCGCAACCTGGTGACCAAATTGGGCTTCATATTTCCTAACTTCGAGCGCTACCACGTCAGGACCGATCAGATCGGTAAATTAATTGCTATCTATGACCTGCTGGCGCCCAAGTGGGACCATCGCGCCTACAGCAGGGAAAAGATACTCAGGGAATACCCCATCCTCAAATCTGAGGGTCTGCTGGGCGGCTACCTGTACTACGATGCTGCCATGGACGACAGCCGCATCGTTTTGCGCGTGCTCAAGGAGGCTGTCAGGGCAGGCGGCACCGCCATCAACTATCTGAGGGTTGAAAAGCTTCTGGTCGACGTTAGCGGCCAGGCGCGTGGAGTGGCTCTTAAAGACACTTCGTCGCCGGACGGCGTGACTTACGAGGTCAATGCGGATGCGATTGTCAATGCATCAGGTCCCTGGGCCGATCAATTGCGCGAACAGGTTGGCCGGCCTGCCCGGCTGCGCAGGCTTCGCGGCAGCCACCTCATCTTTCAACGTGAGAAGCTGCCTATGAAGGATGCCCTCACGCTATTGCATCCCAGGGACAATCGCGCGATGTTCGTTATACCCTGGGAGGGTGCTACCATGATCGGCACTACCGATATTGATCATGATCCAGCGCTGGACGCAGGCCACAGTGAGCCGTTCGCCAGTCAGGACGAGATTGGGTACATCTTGGATGCCTCGGCCTTTCTCTTCCCCGGTCTGGGATTGACCCGGGGCGACGTGATCTCATCATTCTCAGGTTTACGCCCCATCATCAAAAGTGGCGCCGATACACCCGGTCAGGAATCGCGTGCGCATGCTCTCTGGGAGGAGAACGGCCTTATCACTATCACGGGAGGCAAGTACACCACCTTCCGCATTATGTCACGCCAGACACTGTCAGCCGTGCTTAAGAAGCTGGGCAGGATGCCTGTGCTAAAAAACAGACGCATTTTCCCCAGGTTGCCCTCCGTGAGTGCGCCCAATATAGATTCTGTTACACTGGCTTACCTGCTGGGGCGGCATGGCAGGGATACGGCTGAGCTGATAAAGACGGCGGGTGCGGGGGAGCTTGAGCGCATCGGCAGTTTGCCTAACGTGTGGGCGGAGTTGCGCTGGGCGGCGCGTGTGGAGGCTGTGGTGCATCTGTCTGACCTGCTACTGAGGAGGGTCAGGATAGGGATGCTGCTGCCCGGCGGCGCCGAAAACCAGCTCGCGCGCGTGCGCAAAGCGGTACAGGCTGAGCTTGGCTGGAGCGACGATAAGTGGCAGCAGGAATCCACCGCCTATCTTGATACGTGGCGGACATATTACAGCCCCAGCCCGGGTTGAAACCGTTCAATAACGCTCGGCATCATTTCATTTTAATATTGCTAATTAAGAGGAGGAGCACATGTCGCATAAAGACCAGTTTTGCCCGCAGTGGTGCGAAAAAGAAGCCCCTGTCGGCTCGTTCCGCAGCCTTATCAAGTACGGCGACCCACGGGGGTTCAAACATCCTAATCCCGGCATGTATCATCTGCTCAAGGAAACCTTCGGCATGTCGGACGATGAATTCAAGCGGCCAAGCCTGTGTATGGAGGAGTTGAATATCGACATGCCTCCGAAGCTGCCGTCTGCACAGATGGAGGCCTTAAAAAATATTGTAGGCGCAGATAATTTCTTTACGGATACTTATAACCGGACGCGCACATCTTACGGAGCGGCAATTATCGATGTGCTGCGCCTGCGCAATCATATAATTGAGAACCTGCCTGACGTAGTGCTCTGCCCGCGAGACCGCAGGGATATCCAGGCCGTGGTCAGGTTCTGCAATGAAAACCGCATACCCTTGTACGTAGTTGGAGGCAATTCCAGCGTTACGCGGGGTAAGGAAGCCGTCAGGGGCGGCGTCTGCCTGGATATGAATGTCCATATGAATAAGGTCATCTCCATCAACGAGAACAACCAGACGGTAACGGTAGAGGCCGGCATCATGGGCCCGGAGCTGGAGAAGATATTGAACGATGCCCCCGCAACACTTAAAGCTAAGAGACGTTATACGGTAGGGCATTTCCCGCAATCTTTCGAGCACTCCTGTGTTGGAGGTTGGGTGGTTACCCGCGGCGCTGGCCAGAATTCCACCTATTACGGCAAAATCGAAGACATGGTGATATCGCAGGAGTACATCACCCCCGTCGGCGATTTCAAGACACTGGATTTCCCGCGGTCTGCGACCGGCCCGGATTTCGACCAGATCATGATCGGCAGTGAGGGTACCTTCGGGGTGCTGACCAGCTGCACGCTGAGGCTGTGCCGCTATATGCCTGAGAACCGGCGCAGGTTCTCGTACCTGTTCAAGACATGGGAGAGCGCCCTTGATGCCTGCCGCGAGGTTATGCAGGGCGAATTCGGCTTCCCCTCGGTCTTCCGCATTTCCGACCCCGAAGAAACCGACGTAGCCCTGAGGATGTACCACGTGCACGGCACGCCCGTCGATTCTGTATTGCGTGCTCTGGGCTACCGGCCCATGCAGCGCTGCATGTTTATCGGCATGTCAGAGGGAGAGGGGGATTTCGCACGCCTGGTGGCCAGGAAGCTGCACAAGATATTCAAGAAACATGGCGCCTTCAGTTTGACCGTGGCCAAGGTCACCCAGTCATGGGAGAAGAGCCGGTTCACCGATCCCTTTATACGCGAGGACCTGATGGATTACGGTGTACTGATCGATACTCTGGAGTGTGCCGTTACCTGGGATAACCTGGCTAAAGTGCATTCAGACGTCAGGGCTTTCGTCAAGTCCCGCCCTAAAACGATATGCATGACGCATCTTTCGCATGCCTATCCGCAGGGCGGCAACCTGTATTTCATATTCGTGGCCAAAATGAAAGAGATAAACGATTACCTCGATCTTCAATACGGTGTGCTGGATGCTATCCAGAAGGCCGGCGCCACCATGAGCCACCATCACGGCGTAGGGAAGCAGACAGCTCCCTGGATGGTGGGACAGATAGGCAAGGAGCAGGTCGATGTAATACGCGTGCTGCGCGACCATTTCGACCCGCATCACATAATGAACCCAGGGGGTACGCTGGGGCTGGATATGTCCGAGGAGCAGATGGCGAAGCGCTGGGGCTTCAGAAAGTAAATCTTCAGGAGGGCTGCCATGGCTGAGAACTTGCTGTCCATCGACGTGGGGACGCAGAGCGTCCGCGTGTTGCTGTTCGATCCAAGGGGTAAACTGATCGCGAAGCAAAGGGTGCCTTATGAACCTTACTACTCGGATGCGCCCGGGCTGGCCGAGCAAAGACCGCAGCTCTTCTGGGAATCAATAGCCCGTGCCTGCCAGGGCCTCTGGCAGAATCCGGAGGTCAAGAAAGACAGTATAGCGGCTGTGGCGCTTACCACGCAGCGCGCCACCATGATAAACGTTGATGAAAAGGGTGAGCCGCTCAGGCCTGCCATTATCTGGCTTGACCAGCGGCGTACCGAGGGGCAGCCGCCTCTGGGCGGCTTCTGGGGTGCGGCTTTTGCCGTGGCCGGGGCCAGCGAGACTGTGGCCTATTTGCAGGCTGAGGCGGAGGCCAACTGGATCCGCAAACATCAGCCTGAAATCTGGAAGAAGACCCATAAATACCTGATTATCTCCGGTTACCTGACCTACCTGCTGACGGGAAGATTTGTAGACTCGGTGGGATGCCAGGTGGGGTACATACCCTTCGATTATAAGAGTCAGAACTGGGAGGCCAAACGGGGTTGGAAGTGGCAGGCCATTCCCGTTGACCTCAAGATGCTTCCTGATCTTATACCTCAGGGGAAGGTGCTGGGCGAGATAACGGCCAAAGCTTCTGAGGCCACCGGTATACCGGCCCGCCTGCCTGTGATCGCGGCAGCCGCCGACAAGGCCTGTGAAGTATTGGGATCGGGTGCGCTGGAGCCGAACGTGGCTTGCCTTAGTTACGGCACCACTGCGACTATCAATACTACCCATGATAAATATATCGAGGTCATACCACTCATACCTCCCTACCCGGCGGCCGTGCCCATGCTTTACAATTTCGAGATTCAGATTTTCCGCGGCTACTGGATGGTGAGCTGGTTCAAACAGGAATTCGGCTTGCGAGAACAGCGTATATCGGATGAAAAAGGCGTGGAGCCGGAGGTGCTCTTCGATGACCTGGTCAGGTCGGTTCCTCCGGGATCGCAGGGGCTGGTACTGCAGCCTTACTGGTCGCCCGGGCTGCGATTTCCCGGACCGGAGGCCCGCGGCGCCATTATCGGCTTCGGCGACTCGCATACCCGCGCCCACATCTACCGCGCCATCCTGGAGGGTTTGGCCTATGCCCTGAGGGAAGGGAAGGAGAAGACCGAGAAGCGCAGCGGTGTGAAAATCACCGATCTGCGCATTGCGGGCGGTGGCAGCCAGAGCAACGCCGCCATGCAGCTTACGGCGGATATCTTTGGCCTCCCGACTGCCAGGCCACATGTATATGAGGCGTCGGGGTTGGGGGCTGCTATGGATGCTGCAGTGGGTATTAGTATCCACCGCGATTTCAAGTCGGCGGTGAGCGAGATGACGCACCTGGGTGATTGCTTCGAGCCGAATAAGGACACGCACGCCGTTTATGAGAGGCTCTACCGCGAGGTCTACCTCAGGATGTATAACAAGCTGAAGCCACTCTACCAGGAGATCAGAGCTATCACCGGCCGGGCCGGCAGTTAGAGTGTGTTAAATTGGCCAGGGTCGGCTGGTTCCGGGCGCGACCTCAAATCTTTTTTATGGCAGGCCTCACTATGACCACCAGTATGGTGGCGACGGCCAGTCCCGCCGCGGCGGCTAAAAAAGATGCCTGGTAACTGCCTGTAGCATCGTATATATTGCCTGCTATCCAGGGCCCGACACCGAAGCCTATGCCATCTGACACCATGAGCGCACCGAATACCGATCCCAGTGCCCTGCCGCCGAAGACCTTGCGCGTGATGCGCACCATCTGTGTGACGAACCCGCTGTAGCTGATACCGTAAATGGCGGCAAATACGTAAAAGGCCCAGGGTTCGCTGTACAGGGCGATAAAGGCTATATCCAGCCCCAGCAGCACTGTGCAGAATAGCATGATCGGCTTAATTCCCACCTTATCGGACAGTACGCCTGAGCCCAGCCTGCCGATAATGCCGAAAATACCTATCAGGGTAATCAGCACGGCTGCCCGCACGGGCTCTATACCGGAATCTACCGCGTACGGCACCAGATGAAGCATGATAAGTCCCAGGCTGGAGAGGAAAAGCAGGAACGTAATAAAAAGCGTCCAGAACTGGCTGGTACGAAGGGATTGGGAGACTGTCAGCCCTGTATCCAGGTCGGAAGGCACAGCCTGCTTCGCTTCGGAGGATTCCAGTTTAGCAGCGGAGTACGCTGCCATGGTATGGCGTGGGGGATTGCGCATCAGTAACGTGGCAGGGATGCAGAAAACGGCAACGGCTATGCCTGCTATGATCAGGGCTGGCCGCCAGCCGGCCGAAGTAACGAGGTAACTTATGAGCAGCGGTATGGTGGCCGTTCCCAGGCTGATTCCGAGGGTGGCAACGCCCAGCGCCAAACCCTGCCTGCGGGTAAACCACAGCGCCACCAGGGCCACCGGTATGGCAAAAGAGGCGCTGATGCTGAGCCCCACCAGCAGCCCGGTGAATACATATAACTGCCATAGCTCCTGGATCTGTGAGCTCAGTATCAGGCCAAGGCTGAGAAAGCATGCGGAAACGGCCAGTACCCACTTATAGCCGTAGCGGTCGGCCAGTATGCCGGTGAAAGGTAGGGTGACGGCATAGGCGATACCGGCCACCAGCATGACAGCGGAGGCCAGCCCCCGCGACCAGCCGAACTCGTTGACGATGGGCAGGAAGAAAACGCCATAGCTGAAGTTCACCCCGCAGGTGATGAATGTGATGATAAAGGCGGAGGCCACCACCACCCATCCGTATTGCAGGCTTTTCTTAGCTGTCATGCTACGCCCTGCTTTGGTTTATTCTTTTTCCTGTGTATACCTGGGACGGCCCTCGCTGGGGCCGTGGCGCTTGATGTTGTACATGATGGCATCGGACTTGCGCATCAGCGTTTCCATATCTTCCCCGTCATCCGGGTAGATGGCCAACCCCATGCTGACCGACATATTCAGCCTGCTGCCATCTATTAAGAAAGGTTCTTTAAAGGCAGCGGCGATTTTATCGATGATCTTGTTGGCATCCTCTATAGCATGCAGCTCGGGCATCAGCAGCAGGAACTCGTCCCCGCCCATGCGTGCCACGGTATCGCTCGAACGTACATTCTCCTTCAGCCTCGTTGCTACCGCTACGAGCAGTTCGTCCCCTGCCTGGTGGCCCAGCGTATCGTTGACCGATTTAAAGCGATCGAGGTCAATCGCGATAATGGCCAGCCTGTTTTTATTGCGGTGTGCCTGAGCCAGCGCCAGGGTGAAACGGTCGTTGAGCAGGACCCTGTTTGGCAGCCCCGTCAGGAAATCGTGTGTGGCCATCTCAGATAGTCGCTGCTCGAATATCTTTCGCTCGGTTATGTCGCGGGCGATTCCCTGGATTGCATAGGGCTTACCGTCACGGCGGATGAGCGAGGACTGAAGCTCCACGTATACATAGCTGCCGTCCTTGCGGCGCAGCTTGAATTGCATCAAATCCTTGTATAATCCTGGTGTGCCGGCTTCCTTTAACATCTCCATGACTCCGGGGAGGTCCTCCGGGTCAAAAAGCGAGGTCGCGTTTAGTGAAGAGATCTCTTCCCTGCTGTAGCCAAGGAGTTCCAGGGTGGCGCGGTTGGCATCTAAAAACCTGCCTTCGAAATCGAGGCTATATACCAACTCGATCGAGCTGTCGAAGAGCGCCCGGTAGCGCTCCTCGCTCTGCTTTAAGGCCAACTCGGCTTGTATACGCTCGGTGATGTCCATACCCATGCCGATTAGATAAGTACTGTTTCCGATGCTGGTGCGGGCGCCGGTCAGCAGGTACCGCGTTTTAGTGCCGTCTTTGGCCAGCATACTGGCTTCAACGGACGCGTGACCCTGTGTAAATACATCCTGGATCCTGTTGTCTACAAGCTCCCTGTCCTCCTCGGCTATTGTGGACAGCGCATTCATGTTCTGCAGCTCTGCCCACGAGTATCCTACCAACTCCTTAAAGTTCTTATTCCACCGTAGTAACCCCCCATTTTCATCCAGTGTGTAGAAGATACCCGGCAGACTATTCAGCACTGAGTCCATAAAGTTTTTCTCAGCCAGCAAAGCCTCTTCCAGTTGCCTGCGCTCGGTCACATCGCGTGAGATGCTGCGGAAGCCGACAGGCTGTCCTGCCTCGTCCCTGCGCAGCTCGATTGACGACTCCGCGTACAGAGTTTTACCGTCGCTGCGCAGTATCCTGTGCAAGAAGGCCTTGTTCGGCTGACCCGTCCTGAACACCTCATTGAAGGCCAGGAACATATTCCTGATTTCATCCGGCGGGACGCTGAAATTGAAGCTCTTCCCCAGCAGATCCTCCCTGGTATAGAGCAGGTTCCTGCAGACAGAGTCGTTTACGAATGTAAAATTGCCGGCCAGGTCCACCTCGTAGTATGAGTCGTACATCTGCTCAAGGATTGTGCGGTACCTCTCCTCCGACTTGTTGACGGCCTGCTCGAGTTGCATGCGTTCTGTTACATCTCGTCCCAAGCAGGTGAATCCACTGGGGTTGCCCTTCTCATCCCTGAGCAGGGATACGGAGGATTCGGTGTAACGTATGGAGCCGTCCCTGCAAATCACCTTGTGGGCAAAACCCTTGTTTGGTTCGCCCGTCAGGAAGACGCGGTGAAAAATATCATACGCGTACTTCAAGTCATCTTCGTTCAAGACGATGCGGGCATGTTTCCCGACCAGGCCATCCTTCTCATATCCAAGGTTACGGCAGGTCGAGTCGTTTACGAATGTAAAATTGCCGGCCAGGTCCACCTGGTAATAGGAGTCCTGCATTTGTTCAAGGATGCTGCGGTACCTCTCCTCCGACTTGTGAAGAGCTGCCTCCAGGCGTTTGCTCTCAGTGACATCGCGGCTGACGCAGATAAAGCCTGCTATCCTGCCGCCCCTATCCCGGACCAGCGAGATTGTGGATTCCACCTGCAGCAAAATACCGTCCTTGCGTTTTACCCTGTGAGCAAAACCCGTGTTTGTCTTAACCGATTTATAGACCTGGTTAAAAGCTTTATAAACGGATTCCTGATCCTCTTCCGGGATGATGACACGGTAATTCTTCCTGTCCAACTCATTGAGCTTGTAGCGAAGGCTGCGGCACATGGAGTCGTTGACGAAAACGAAATTGCCGGCCAGGTCCACCTCGAAACAGGCGTCATGCATCTGGGACAGCATAGCGCTATGCAGCTGTTCTGATGCCGCCACGGCTTCCTCCAGCATTTTGCGCTGGTGGATGTCCATGAAGTTGCCAAGAGTGGCTCGTCGTCCCTTGTACTCGATCGACGATATCCTTTCCATCACCCACATGACATCGCCGTCCTTCTTGAGAAAACGGTATTCATAGGGATTTGCCACCCGGCGCCGCTTGAGATTACTAATAGCCGTCTTGCGGATCTTCTCGCGGTCGTCGGGATGTACAAGGTTGAGTGAATCCTGTCCCAGGAGTTCTTTGGCGGTATAACCTGTAAGGGTTTCAAAGAAGGGGCTGAGGTAGACGAATTTGCCGTCCTGGATGATGTAGATGCCGACGCTGGTGCTCTGAAGCAGGGCCTGCCCCAGTGCAGCCTGGTCAGCCAGGCTGGTAATCTTTTTATCGCAACGTGCACTTCCCCGGGGAGATGGTTTACGCGGATTTGCCATGCATTGCCTCTACAGTCTGCTTCAAACCTTGGCTACCTTGCCCGTATCCCTGGCCGCTATGCGTCATACAAGTAATACAGAGCACATAAACACGGGCTAAAAATAACTTTATGATTATAACATATAAACCTGTCGCATTGAACGGCATCGCAAAATTCAGCCGGGGCAGCCTGTTTCTATCGATTTCCGCAGGCAACCGCTAATCATACAGGCCGGCCTGGATATCCCGCACCGTTTCGAAGAGTATCCGTATGTTTTCATCGGGCATGGTGTACTGTATCTCATGTGTGGTACCGAGGATGTGGCGGTTTTTAGCCCGGCCGATGTGATAGCTCTCAAGTATATCCTGCCTGTATTCATCCGGCGTCATTGCTTCGCCCCTCTGTATATCGATGCCGGTGATAAAACACAGTTTGTCCCCGTACTTGTCCACGGCCAGCTTGAAGTCGTTCCCGGCAGCCGGCTGCAATGACTGCAGCATATCGATGCCCATTTCCACGTAGTATTCGAGAAATGACATCTGGTACCCGCATGAGTGCAGACATACCAGGGCGCCGTCCTCGTGGGCGGCATCGACCTGCTTTTTCAGCCTGGGGTACATGAATTCCCTCCACATCTTCATGGATATGAGCGGGCGGTTATTATACCCGTAATCGTCGTAGATAAATACGACGTCCGCCCCCGCTCCGACGCTCCTGTGCGCGATCTCGATCTCGTGTTCGATGAACCTGTCCATGAATAACTTGAGCTCATCCGGGTACTCCACCAGCCAGGTCATGTACTTCTCCAACCCTATCATCTGGTTGCTGGTCCAATCGTGCGGCCCCCAGGCTTCGGCGGCTATGCTGTGGTGGGGATACCGCTTCCTGTACTGCCGGAAGATATTGTAGAGGCTGTCCCGTGTAGCATCGGGGAAGCGGAAATTTTTCAGGTCATCAAGGCACTTTACAGGGGGATCTATCATATCGGGATAGATACCTCCCCCTATCTTGCGGCCTACACCGTAGATATCAATGACGTCGATGTGCCCCTGTCGGTAGCCCCACTTACTGTATGACGGTGTGGCATAGGAGGCCAGCACCATGTCAGCTCCCATGTCTATCCCGTAGGCATTGGCGAAATTATAGCTGTGTATATCGTACAGCAGGGGCAGGAATCTCCAGATCTCGGCGGCCTGCATATAGCCGCCCTTTTTAAACCGGCCCCAGAGGAACTTCGCCAGCAGGTTCCTGTTCCAGTTGCTTGAGGGCTTATACTCGGCCATCAGCCTGCAGCCGGTGTGCGCCTCGATCCAGTAAAATACGGGCACCCGGTCAGCGGGCAATCCCCTGGCTGCCGCGTGTATCCTCTCTTTGGGCGTCATGCCGCCTCTGCTTTTGCTGCTCATGCGCTGCCTCTTCCCCATGGGATAGGGACTGCTCAATTCTTACAGGCTATGATAGAGCGCGCGTAGTCTCTGCCGGCAATGCAGTCGGGACCATAAAAATCCGCGCCGATCTTTCTGGCATAGTCATCGGAGAGTGGAGCTCCGCCGACCATGATCTTCACTTCCGCGTGCAATCCCTCCTTATCGATGGCCTCTATAACATCCTTCATCATGTACATTGTTGTAGAGAGCAGGGCCGACATGCCGATCACGTTGGGCTTATGCTCTTTGACGGCCCCTACGAACTGCTCTGCTGAAACGTCTGTGCCGAGGTCCACTACCTCGAATCCGGCGCCTTCAAGAGACATCACCAGCAGGTTCTTGCCGATATCGTGAAGGTCGCCTTTAACTGTGCCAACCACGGCCTTGCCGTTTTTAGTGACTGATCCGGCAGGTGAGCGCTGCTTGATAATCTCCACACTTTTCTGCATGGCCTTGGCCGATACCAGCAGCTCGGGCAGGAAATATTCGCCGTCCTGAAAGAGCTTACCGACCACGTCCATGGCGGGAATCAACGCTTTTTCCATCAGCGCTTCAGCTGACCCGCCTTCGTCCAGTAGCTTCGCAACCAAGGCCGCGGCCCTGTCGGCCTTGCCGTCTATCACAAGTTGCTTCAATTCTTCCATGCGCTGTCCTCCAATTTTGCTGACGGCAGGCGGTTTCGCCCGGGCCGTGCATTGTAGTAATACGCCTAACATTCTACAAATAAGAGGCAGCAGTTACAAGCTGTCCCTTGTAGACGCGGTGATAACCTGTGTTGTTTGACGGGCTGTGTCTGCAGTAGTTTAATAGGAGCAGAATATGCTAGAGAGGTAAATATGCCGTTACAACAATGGATACTGCTGAATATCCCAACCTGGGAAATAGCTGTTGGCATGCTGGTTATAGCCGTGGGCACCGCCGTGGGTGGTGTCTTGCTGGTACGCCGACGGGTCGATATCAAGAAATTTAAAGAACACCATGATATCGCCGGCCCGATTTTCAGCACCATCGGTGTAATCTATGCCGTCATGCTGGCCTTCGTGCTGGTGATTGTCTGGCAGGACTTCGACAGGGCGCAGAATAATACTGTACAGGAAGCCAACACATTTGCCGACATTTATCGCGACACTGTGGGATTGCCGGAGCCGTTCAGGAGCGAGTTCCTCGAGGCCAATGCTAATTATATTAGCGCGGTGATCAAATACGAGTGGCCGCAGATGCAGTGGGGTGGGAGGAGCATGGAGGCGCAGGCGGCTGCCGATAAGGTCTGGGAAATAACCGGAAGGTTTGATCCTAAAACCGACAGGGAGAAGATATTTTTCAGCGAAATGTTAAACAAGATGAACGATGCGGTGGAGATGAGGAGGCAGCGCCTGCAGGACTCCAGGATGGGCCTGCACCCGTCGCTGTGGTTCGTGCTTCTTCTGGGCGGTATTATCACGGTGGTTTTCACCTTCTTTTTCGGGTCGCAGAACCTGTATGCGCAGCTTACTATGACCACAATGCTGGCGGTACTGATAGTGCTCATCCTCTTCACCATCCTGATAATGGATTTCCCCTACAGCGGTGATTTGAGTATCCCGGTAACCCCATTCCAACAGGTGCTGGAGTACTACGAGCCCTGATACCGGCCTAAAGTTATATTGAATTTTGATAGGATTTAACCGTCAATATTTGTCGTTCATATGCCCGGCGCAGTTGAAAAGCTCGGGCTCGATCCCGGAATGGTAGCGGAGTTATTGCCCATTATCCTGGCTTTTGTCCAGAAAAAGGGCGGCACTGGTCTGGACGACTTGCTGCAGGGCGCACCGGCACGGGTGCTAAGTAGGTTTGACTGGCCTGCGCAATCGGCCGGGGCGGGGTTTTGATCTGAAAGACGGCTTTACTTGCGCTTAAGTGCAGTTGTATACTTACTGCAAATTTAGATAGGATAAACGTTAATTGGATTCGATTAAGATACTGCTGGCAGAGGATCATGCTGTTGTGAGGGAGAGTATCCGCGAGGCGTTGTCTCGCGAACCCGAGTTCAAGGTTGTTGGTGAAGCGAGTGATGGTGATGAGGCCGTCAAGCTGGCACGTGATCTGAAGCCTGATGTAATCCTGATGGATGTAGCAATGCCCAGGCTGAATGGCATTGAAGCGACCAGGCAGATCAAGGCGTTTCAGCCTGCCGTATCCATACTGGTGCTCACAGCCTATGATGATGAGCAGTACATTTTCTCGGTGCTCTCAGCTGGCGCCGCCGGTTACCTGCTGAAGGATGTCGGTGTCTCTGACCTGGTAGAGGCGATCAAAGCAGTGCACAGGGGTGAGTCCATACTGCATCCCAACATAGCCAAGAAGGTGCTGCAGAAATTCCGCGCGGGCAAGGGCGAGGTCCCGGGAGAGCCCTCAACGGAGATGCTCAGTGAGAGGGAGGTAACCGTCCTTAAACTGGCTGCCGGCGGGCTCAGCAACAATGCTATAGCACAGGAGCTTCACCTGAGCGTGAGCACCATAGAGAGCCACCTGAGAACCATTTTCAGCAAGCTGGGAGTTGGCTCAAGGACTGAGGCGGTGGTCGAGGCCATGAAGAGGAATTGGCTGAGCCTCAAGGATCTGACCTGACCGGGCGGCCATGTCATACTTAACCATCATCTTTATCCTGCTGGTTGCCCTGGCTATCACGGCAGGTGTGCTTATATTTTTCGTGGTCAAGCTGTATCTTAACAGGGAAGACCTGCTTACGAGTTCCGACGTGATATTGGCCCGCGTGCTGGGCCGCTTTCCTCTTCCTGTTTTTGCCGTCAATAAGAAGCACCATGTCATCCAGTGGAATAAGGCACTGGAGGTCCTGTCGGGCATCAGCAAGAATGAAGTGCTGGGCACAGGCAACCAGTGGAAAGCTTTCTATGGGAATGAAAGGCCTGTGCTGGCCGACCTCATAGCGGATGGGGCTTCGGAGGAGGAGATATCATCCCGTTACCACGGCAACGCCAGGAAGTCATCTCTGATCAGAGGCGCCTATGAAGCTGAAGACTTCTTCCCGTCATTGGGGGATAACGGCAAGTGGTACCATTTCACGGCCAGCCCCCTGACCAGCCGTGGGAAAGTAATTGGCGCTATCGAGATACTGGAGGATGTAACGGAAAGGCACCTGGCGGAGCAGAACCTGCGCTACTATGCCAGACAGATCACACGTGTGCAGGAGGAGGAGCGCAAGTATATAGCCAGGGAACTGCATGATACAACAGTGCAGACGCTGGTGGCCCTGATCTACCAGATGGATAATTTCCTGGCGGGCAAACCTGATCTAACCGCCCCGGAAACAACCAGTCTCAACGCCATATACAAGAGGCTGAAATGGGCAGTGGAAGAGGTCAGGAGGTTTAGCCGTCAGTTGCGTCCGCCCGTCCTGGATGACCTCGGCCTGCTGCCAGTGCTGGAGTGGTTGAGCGGTGAAGTGAAAAAAATGTATGGCATGGAAGTGGAGATCGTCATCGCCGGCGAGCAAAAACGGCTCCAGCCGGACACGGAACTGGCGCTTTTCAGGATAATCCAGGAGGCCCTTATCAACGCTGCCAGGCATGCCAAGGTCTCCTCTGCCGCCGTGCGAATCGAATATCTTGAGAATAGCGTGCGCGTCAGTGTGACCGACAATGGCGTGGGATTTGACCTGGCCGGCAAAATCGATTCGCTGCCGCGGGACGGCAAGCTGGGGCTGGCCGGCATGGTAGAGCGGGTGCAGATGCTGGATGGGAAGATGAATATTGATTCGGTCAGGCGCAGGGGCACCACCATCAATGTGGAGATTCCTTTTTGAAATGACCGTGACTGAATTCAAATGCCGGGGCGGACATTTTTATCTGCCCGTGAACCGGTTTCTCTGACAGCTATCACGGCAGGGATGATTTGAAGATCACTGCCGCCAGCGGCGGCAGCGTTATGGTCAGTGAAAAAGGCCTGCCGTGAAAAGTGTGTGACGTAGACTCTACTCCCCCGAGATTGCCCTGGCCGCTGCCGCCGTATAACTCCGCGTCGCTGTTAAAGACCTCTTTCCAATGTTTTCCACGTGGAACGCCCACGCGATAGCCCGAATGGAGTACAGGGGTGAAATTCACGACCACTAAAAATATGTCTTCTGTAGAACTCCCCCGGCGCAGGTAGCTTACCACACTGTGCATCGAATCGTTGCAATCCACCCATTCAAACCCAGCCGGTTCGAAATCCAGTTCGTAAAGCGCCGGCTCGCCCCGGTATAGGTGCACAATATCCTGCACCAGCTTTTGCAGACCGCTATGAGGCGGGTATTGCAGAAGGTGCCAGTCCAGGCTTTTCTCGTGGTCCCATTCCTGCCATTGGCCGAACTCATCTCCCATGAATATCAGCTTCTTACCTGGCTGTGTGAACATGCAGGTGAAAAGCAGGCGCAGATTGGCGAACTTCTGCCAGTCATCTCCGGGCATCTTGCCGATCAGCGAGGATTTGCCGTGTACAACCTCGTCATGGGATAAGGAGAGAACGAAGTTTTCGCTAAAGGCATAGAGCATACGGAATGTCAATCTGTCATGATGGAACTTGCGGTAAATGGGGTCCCTGGTAAAGTACTCCAGTGTGTCGTGCATCCATCCCATATCCCACTTCATGCCGAAGCCCAACCCTCCAATGTAGGTAGGCCGGCTGACCATGGGCCAGTCAGTGGATTCCTCGGCGATCGTCTGCACATCCGGGAAGTTACGATAAACTTCCTCATTGAAGCGGCGCAGAAGCGAGATGGCGTCAAGGTTCTCCCGCCCACCGAACTGGTTTGGCATCCACTCCCCTTTTTTACGCGAGTAGTCGAGGTAGAGCATGGAGGCCACGCCGTCCACACGCATCCCGTCCACGTGGTATTTGTCCAGCCAGAATATGGCGCTGCTCAGTAAAAAACTGCGCACCTCGTGGCGGCCGTAGTTGAAAATGTAGCTCTTCCAATCAGGATGAAATCCCCTGCGCGGGTCGGCATGTTCGTAAAGGTGTGTGCCGTCGAAGAATCCCAGCCCGTGGTTATCGTTGGGAAAATGCGAGGGGACCCAGTCGAGTATAACTCCGATATCATGCTGGTGCAGGTAATCCACCATGTACATGAAATCCTGGGGTGTACCGTAGCGGCTGGTGGGAGCGAAATACCCTGTTACCTGGTATCCCCAGGAGCCGTAGAAAGGGTGCTCCATGACAGGCATCAACTCCACGTGCGTGAAGCCCATTTTATTTACATAATCAACAAGCCTGGGGGCCAGTTCCCTGTAGCTGAGATAGCGGTTATGCTCTTCCGGCAGGCGCATCCAGGAACCCGGGTGAACCTCGTAGATAGACATTGGGGAATCCAGCGCGTTGGCCTGTCTGCGCCTGTCCATCCACCTCTCGTCCTCCCATGTGTAGGATAGATCCCAGACCACGGATGCCGTCCTGGGCGGGGTCTCGCAGTGAAAGGCAAAAGGGTCGGCCTTGTCCGATTTGTAACGTCGTGTACTGGACTCGATATGGTATTTATAGAGGGCTCCCTGGCTGAGTCCGGGGACGAAGCCCTCCCAGATACCGGAATCACCGCGCGGAGTCAACCTGGCGCCCCTCTTTTCCCATTGATTGAAATCCCCTGCAACATATACATGTTGCGCATTGGGCGCCCAGACGGCAAAATAGGCACCGTCTTGCCCGTCCCGGCAAACCGGGTGGGACCCCAGTTTATCGTAGAGGCGGAGATGGCTGCCCTCATTAAAAAGATAGAGGTCGTCTTCACTCAGCAGGCTGAAAGCCGTGGTATCGGTGCTCATAATCGTTAAATGACCACAGTTTTTGGCAACTGGCAACGCACCGTTGCGCTAATCCTGGAACCGGAAACCTTTTTCTCTGAACAGCACCAGACAGGCGTCTACTGCCTGTGCGTCGTAGAGGACGTCGCGGTTGCTGATTATCTCGCCCAGCGCTTTCTCCACACCCAGGGCAGGACGGTAGGGGCGGTGCGAGCTCATGGCCTCGACCACATCTGCCACAGCTAAAATCCTCGCTTCCAGCATGATCTGGTCTCCCATAAGTCCCCGTGGATAACCGGACCCGTCCATCCTTTCATGATGCTGCCATACTATATGCGCAATCGGCCCTGAAAATTTTATGGACCTGACGATATTGTAGCTGGCTTCAGCATGGGCCTTCGCCAGACCGAGCTCGAGGTCGGTGAGCTTGCCCGGCTTGCTCAGTATCTCCGAAGGGACATAGACCTTGCCGACATCGTGCAGCAATCCTGCTACACCCAGGTCCTCTATCCTGTCATGCTCCATACCGATCTCAGTAGCTATGGCTACGGCAAGCTGGCTGACCCTGCGCTGGTGCCCTGCCGTGTAGGGATCTCGCAACTCGCTCATCATCGCTATGGCCTCGATGGTACCATCCAGCGTGGAGCTGGCCTTCTGCAGGGCCATTTTAAGGTCTTTCGCTGACTTCTTGCGCCCGGTTATATCCTCGGCTATACCATATATACCAATTACTCTGCCGTCGGTAATTATAGGGGTGCTGGTAATATTGATATCAATCCTGTTGCCGTCCCTGGTGATCATTGTAGCCTCGTACAGCTGGGGCTCGCCGTTCAGCGCTTTGACAAAATTGTTTTTAACCGTCTCTATGTATTCAGGAGCGACAACCTGGCTGAAATTCATCGTCAGTGCTTCTTCCTCGGTGTAGCCGGATTTTCTGATCGCCGTAGCATTGACGCTGGTAAAACGTCCACTCCTGTCAAGCGCATAGGTCATTGCGGGATTGTGGTCGAAAAGCGAGCGGTAGCGTTGCTCGCTCTCCTTGAGCGCCTCTTCAGCCTGTTTCAGTTGTGTGATATCCTGTACGATCACGCTGAAGCCTGTTAAGTGTCCCTCTATTACCAGGGCACTGGGACTGGTGAACAGCCAGATGGTGGAGCCGTCTTTGCGCACGCCGCGGAATTCCAGCGCCGGCAGCGTTTGCGACTTATCCACGGCCTCCATGAAATCTGTGATTATCTTTTCCCTGTCATCGGGGTGTACGAAGTCAAAGAACTGCCTGCCCATTACTTCATCTTTGCCGAAGCCATAAATCTGACATAGCTTGTCGTTGACAAGGATCAGGTTGCCCGTTTCGTTGGCCACCGCCACTCCGGAAGATGATGTTTCAACCATGCTGCGGTATTTTATTTCGCTCTCGATCAACGCTTTCTCCGCCCGCCTACGCTGCGTGATATCGCGCGATATGCCAAATACCCCGTTGAATTTGCCCTGCTCATCGCCGACGACCGTGAATGATGTCTCTGTCCATATGGTCGAACCATCCTTGCAGTAGACCTCCATCTCACCAGTATATGTGACCGGGCCGCTGCCCGGATGGCTTTCAAATTGCGATATGGCACTTGCTACTCCGCTGATTACCGGCTCCATAGATGAAGCTGCGACGACCTGATCCATCTTAAACTGCAGCATCTCTTGCGGTGTATAGCCCCGCTGCTTATAAACCGATGGGCTGAAGTAGTTATAATTAAGATATTTATCCGCTGACCATATCACATCGCTGGTATTCTCCGCGATGACGTTATAACGCTCCTGGCTTTGCTGCAGCTCATGCCTGGTTCTGATGCGTTCTATCACGATGCCAATATCGGCCCCTATGGCTTCCAGAGAGTTGCGGACAACATCGGGCATGTCCTTCAGGGTATGCGAATAAACACCCAGGGAAGCGAGTACCTGCTCCCTATGCAGCACAGGTATAGTTGCAGTAAAGGACAGGCCCTCCGGCCCAAGTTGTTCCTTGTAGGGTGATGTGAAATCTTCTGCTTTCAAGTAAAGGGGGCGGCCCTTCATGATCAAGCGAGCCCACTTGCTATCGGCCTGCAGCGCTGAAAGATGTTGCACTAAAGACTCAGATACACCCCGGTGACAGATTGCATTGAAGGCGTCGGTCTCTTCATCATGTAAATAGACCACTCCCGAATCGAAGCCTGATGAATTAATAGCGGCATCGAGGCAAAGCATGCTGGCCGTTTCAACATCGGTTATACCGATCAGTGATAGAGCCAGGTCACGGCGTATCCTGCCGCGCTCTTCCGAATGCCTGCGCTCGGTGATATCTGTAATGAAATTGAGTGTGGCCGGCCGTCCCTCCCACTCGATTAAAACCGCCTGTATCTCCACCCAGAGTACCTGGCCGTCGCTCCTGACCACGCGGAAAGGATATCCTGCCTCGAATATTTCACCCCTGAGGCGGCGCAGATGCCTTTCGATAACAAACTCCCTGTCATCCGGGTGGATAAAATCTGAGAAGGGTTTTGATGACAGGTCTTTTTGTTGGTAACCAATCATGCCAGTGGTACGCAGATTGGCGAATTTCATTACGCCATCCTGCGCCACGAAGATGGCCTCGCGGGCGTTTTCCACCACCAGCCGGTATTTCTCCTCGCTGTCGCGCAGGGCCTGCTCGGCCTGCCTGCGGGTGGATATATCACGGGAGGTACCCAGCATGCCGTTGAACTCTCCCGATGCATCGTTTATTAAGGCCATGGAAGTTTCCATCCATATAGTGGAGCCGTCCTTATGGTAAGTCTCCATTTCAAGGGTGAACCAGTGCTTCTGGCCCGGTGTACCATCCAGGGTGGGGATGCTGCCTTTTTCCAGGGCTTCGACTATTTTATCCAGTGAAGCTGGCGTCATCCGCTGGGCTATCCCGCGCGACATTGCTTCTTCCACGCTGAATCCGTTCAGCCTGGTGACTGAAGGGCTGATAAAAGTGTAGTTCAGGTGCTTATCCAGCATCCAGATGACATCCACCGTGTTATCGGTAATAAACCGGTAGCGCTCCTCGCTGGCCTGCAGCGCCTGCCTGTAAGAAATACGGTCGATGATAATGCCGATATCGGCGGCTATCGCTTCCAGTGAATCCCGGATTACGACGGGCAGATTATTTTGTGTATGAGAGAAGATGCCCAGGCTGGCTATAACCCGGTCCTGGAACAGCACCGGTATGGTGGCATCGAATGTAAATCCCTCCGGTTTAAGCTGCTCGTCAAAGGGAGGGGTGAATTCCTCTGCCCTCGCATAAATCGGCAGGCCTCTCTTGATCAGGCGCGCATCCGGCGTACCGTCTTTCAGTACCGTGTAATGTTCCTCCAGAAATGCAGAGCTCCCGCGGCCGCAGGCGGCCTTCAGGTCACCGTTTTTTTCATCCAGGACATAGATCACGCCAGTATCGAACCCGGAGATCTCGATAGCCGCATCCAGGCAGTGCCTGAGCGCCGTCTGCATGTCTATGCGGCCGGCCAATTTTATAGCCAGGTCGCGGCGTATCTTGGCCCGGGCCTCGGCCTGCCTGTGTTCCGTGATATCAACGCAGGCTCCCACGGAACGGGTGATTTTGCCTTCTTCATCATAGATCACCAATCCGCGGTCGATCCAGTTGCGCAGCGATCCGTCTTTGCGTATTATGCGGTACTCGACGTTATAAGGCTCACCGGTTTCGGCGTGATGGTTGAGCGCCGCCATGACACGGCCATAATCTTCCGGGTGCAGCGCTTTTCCCCAGGCTTCCAGAGTGCGCGGGAATTCATCGTGTAGATATCCTAACATGCCATCGATGTCCCCGTGCCACTCTACATGGTTGTTGCCGATGTCCCATTCCCAGACGATGTCGGTGGTGCTCTGTACAGCCTTACGGAAAAGCTCCTCGCTCTTTTGTAATCTATGCTCTGCGTTTTTCCGTCCGGTGATATCGCTGGCAAAACAGGCAGCGCCGGAAATACCACCGGTAGGTGAAACGATGGGACTGAGGGAGAATTCCAGGTGGTGAGTCTCATCGAGCCATTCATATTGTCTTTCAAATGTAAGATGCTCTCCTTTGAACACCCGCTGGCCGACTCCTGTCCAGAAATCCCTGTTTTCTATTTGCATGAGGGAGCGCACGTCCACGCCTTCCATCGTGCCGGACTCGTAAACCATTTTATATAGCCTGAGCGCGGCGCTGTTGGCTGCGATAAGGTGGAAATCGCGGTCGACCGACCATATTGCATCCCGGGTATTTTCCAGGATGGCCGACATGCGCGATTCGCTCTCCTGCAGCGCCTTGAAAGCGAAAAAACGGTCGGTGATATCATCCAGGGTGGCATAGACCTGGTAAGGCCTGTCTTCACCTGGGTGGAACTGGGGTATGGCGCTTACCCGGATCCAGTGCATTTTATCATCAGTGCTGCTGAAAAACCCGATTGTGACATCTCGCACCGGCCGGCCTGTTCTGGCAGCCACTGCTAACGGGAAATCGGCAAGGGCAAAGTTGCTTCCGTCTTCGTGAAAGCCCTTCCACATAGGATCGACTGCGGTCCGTCCCAGCAGATCTGAAGGCTCAATCCCCAGTATCCTGGCCGCCGCCGGGTTTGCCGATATCAGTTTGCCTTCATTCCAGAACATCACTCCCTGGTCCATGGTCTCGAAAAGCAGCCGGTACTGCTCCTCGCTTTTAGCCCGGGCTTCCTCGGTTTTCTTTCGCTCAACTATCTCCTCTTCCAGCGCCTGCATCTTCTGTTCGAGCTTCTGCATGAGTGTGGCATTATACAGGCCGTTCCCCGGGCTGAGCCTATTTCCCGCCGGCTTTCTCCCCCTCTTTGCGGCGGTGGGTTTTCTGGAGAGCACATCGGATAGTGCGCCTACCAGGTCATCAGGCTCGATGGGCTTGCGCAGGAAAGCATCGGCGCCGAGCTTGAGCCCGAGTTCCTCGTCTTTATTGTCGGTGAACGCGCCGGTGAGGAAAACAAAGGGGATTTGGCTCAGGGCCGGATCCGCTTTGCATTGCTGCAAAAGCAGGAACCCGTCCATCACGGGCATGAGAATGTCTGATAGTATTAAATCAGGCGGTTCCTTTTTCAACCTTTTCAGTGCTTCTTGGCCGTTTGCAGCGGTAGTGACCCTGTAACCTTTGTTTTTAAATAAGGTGCTGAGGAAATACAGGTTCTCCACACTGTCTTCTACTACAAGGATTACCGGCAGTTTTCTGGTCTTTTTCCTGATGCCCGCCTTGGATGCGGCTTTACGGCCTTCTTGCTTCACTTCACAATACCTGCCCTGTCTAATATCATCCTGATTATGAATATTAATGTCAAGTTTTTTCATAGCTGGCGGGCCAACTGTCAAATGTCCCTTCGCCAATGTTTTATACAATTTGCCGTTTGGTGTGTATCTGATATGCTATAATCAATTCGCCGGGAGGGATTATATGGGGATTCGCTATATAAAAGAGCCCGGGCTGATAGACCCGGTGATGATCGCAGCCTGGCCTGGTATCGGCAATATCGGCCTGATTGCCCTGGATACGCTGCGCAGGTCATTGGGCGCCGAGCAAATGGCTTATATCGAACCCTGCGAATTTTTCTATCCGAAAAAGGTAATTATACGCGGCGGCGAGTTGGTTGAGCTGGATTTCCCTGCCAGTGAGTTCTTTTATCACAAGAGCGGCAAGCGTGACCTGATCCTTTTTATCGGAGAAGAGCAGCCGTCCGAGGGAGGGGGCGTATATGCCGCGGGCAGCATGGCCTATGATATGGCCAATGTGGTTCTGGACGTGGCTGAAAAGTACCGGTGCAGGCGCATTTATACCTCGGGCGCAGCGGTGGCCCCTATGCATCATACCACCAGGTCGAGGGCCTGGGCTGTGCCAAACTCGTCGGACCTCATCGCTGAATTCAAAGGTTATGACAACACGGTGCTGATGTCGGATATCGAGGGGCGGGGGGGCGAGGGCAATATAGCCGGCCTCAACGGGCTGTTACTGGGCATAGCCCGCCGGCGTGGCATCGATGCAGTCTGCATTATGGGTGAGATACCGGTTTACCTGCAGGGTTTTCCTTTCCCTTATCCCAAGGGATCTAAATCCGTGCTTGAAGTACTTTCGTCGGCCCTGGATATAGGTATAGACATGGCAGTTATAGATGAGCTGGCGAATCAAAGCGAGAGCGAGCTCACACGGCTCTATGAGAAACTGCCCGATGAGATCAAGCAGCAGCTCGACCGGCTCAAAGAGTCTACCGTAGCTGCGGCCGAGAGCGAGAGGCTTATTACCGAGGAGGATAAGAAAAAGATACTTGAAGATATAGATAAATTCTTTAAACATGATGGTGGAGGAGAGCAGCATTGAGCGGGGAAGAGGCTATTAGATTGAGCGGCATTCCCGATCTGAAAGGGACTGTCTTGATAGTTACCTGGGCTGAGGATGCCAGCAGCCTGGCTGAACGGACGGCGGACTATCTCATTCAATCCCTGGGCTGCAGGGAGTTCGGCGAGATACTGCCCGAGGGCTTTTTCCCCATGGGTGGCGTGAACATAGTGGACGATGTCGCGTGCTTTCCCCAGAGCAAGTTCTACGTTTCCGACAGCAAGGGGCTGATCATTTTCAAGAGCAGTATCCCCAGGATGGGCTGGCATCGGTTCCTGACATCGCTGCTGGATGTATCAAAGCAGGATTGCAAGGTCAAGGAGATATACACCGTGGGCGCCATGATCTCGTCCGCCGCCCATACCGTCCCGCGGCTGCTTATTTCGATCGTTAATAACAAGGAGATCAAGGCCGCTCTGGAGCCTTATAACGTTGTTGGTGATAACGATTACGAGACCCCGCCCGGCCAGAAGCCCACGATGAGTTCATATCTGGCCTGGCTGGCAGGGCAGCGTGGCATACCGGCAGTCAACCTGTGGGTGCCCGTGCCGTATTACCTGGTGCCCATAGACGACCCGCGGTCGGTCAAGCGGCTAATCTATTTTTTCAACAGCAAATTTGACCTTGGTGTGGATTTCACCAATCTGGACTCTGCCATAGCCAAACAGAACAATAAGATCGCCAGGCTCTTCGAAAAGTCTCCCGAAATCAAGAACATGGTACGCAGGCTGGAGGTGGGTGATGGGCTGGATGGCGAGGAAAGCGAGAGGCTGGCCCGCGAGATAGCCGAGGCCCTTAAATAGAAGCCGCATTTAATCGGCCTGTGTAGCGGTTACCTACCTGTCATTGTTCTATTTTGATATAATTCGGCGTTTATCAATCGATAGAAAAGGAGGATTTTCATGGCAGTAGCTTATCAGAAAGAGGGCAGGCTGGCTATAATAACTCTCAACCGCCCTGAAGCCCTTAACTCGTTCGACCCGCAGCAGATCAGCGAGGTCAATAAATGTTTTTACGATTTCAACGCCGATGAAGGTTTGTGGGTGGCTATCCTCACCGGGTCCGGCGAGCGTGCCTTCTCTGTGGGGGCCGATATCAAAACCACATTACCGCTGATACAGCAAAGCGCCCATCGCGGCGAGATGCCGGCGCCGGCCATCTGCGAAGATATGCAGATATGGAAG
>Ga0268276_1000625_pt1 | contig 40002 bp, 38 predicted proteins | sample saktaG_4_FD_190145 | JGI IMG/M metagenome (GOLD analysis project Ga0268276, IMG submission 190145) | Saline water microbial communities from Sakinaw Lake, British Columbia, Canada - sak_2010_1_5_45m | ecosystem: Environmental > Aquatic > Non-marine Saline and Alkaline > Saline ...
CCAATACAGTGCCTAATGGAGCATTTAGAGGTTTTGGTGCTCCACAAATGATTTTTGCCGTTGAGATGCTCATTCATCATATCGCAAAGGAACTCAATATTGATCCGTTTACATTGAGAAAATCTCACCTTGCAAAACAAGGAGATATGACATCAACGAGTGGTGTTTTCAGAGATCCGATTATTATGGAAAAAATGATTGAAAAAGCAACTCAAATTTCTGATTATCACAATAAAGTAAAAACTTATCAGGATCCTTTAGTCTTTAAAGGCATTGGTATGAGCTGGTTTTTACATGGTTGTGGATTTACTGGTAGTGGTGAAAGCACCCATATCAAGGCTAAGGTTAAATTAAGAAAAGATAAAAATAATCACGTATATTTATTGGTTGCTGCTGTAGATATGGGACAAGGAGCAAAGACTGCTTTAAAAAAGATTGTTGTTCAAACGCTTGGATGTCCTGCAAAGCAGGTGTCATTTGACAATCCAGATACCGATTTTATCTTGGATTCAGGTCCTACAGTTGCTTCAAGAACAACTATGATTGTTGGTGGTCTTTTAGCAAGAGCAGCTTTGAAACTTAAAAATACATGGGTTGATGATCAAGAAATGGAAGTCATTGAGCAATATCAACAACCTGAATATATCAAATGGGATGAGGAAGCCATGATTGGCGATGCATATCCCGCTTATTCATGGGGAGTTAATATCGTTGAAGTCGAAGTATCTCCGGTTACCTATCAGACCAAGGTCATAGGTATTTGGAGTGTTTATGATGTAGGTAAGGCTATTGATGAACGCTTGGTATTAGGACAGGCAGATGGTGGTATTGCTCAAGGTGTTGCTTATGGCTATTTGGAAGTTATGAAGCATGAACAAGGCAAATTAAGACAGAAGAATATGACTGACTATATCATACCTACTGCAGTTGACATGCCTAAGACTGAAACTGTTATTATGGAAAATCCTTATATTCTAGGCCCATATGGAGCCAAAGGTGTTGGCGAACTCACCTTAGTTGGTGGTGCGCCTGCGGTTGCTTTAGCTATTGAACAAGCCATCAAAGAGAAGGTATATAAAATACCAGCAACACCAGAATACATAATGGAGTTGATGAAATCATGATTAAATTCAAATTAAATGGAAAAGACGTAGAACTTAATCTTGATCCAAGCAGTCGCTTACTTGATGTCTTAAGAAACTACTTCAACCTAACGGGACCAAAAGAAGGTTGTGGTGAAGGTGAATGTGGAGCATGTGCCGTACTTTTAGATGGGCATATTGTACACAGTTGCTGTTTACCACTAGCAAATATAGCTGAAAAAGAAATTGTTACCATTGAAGGTTTCTCCAAGACAAAAAGATATCAAGCTTTAGCTAGCGCTATGCTTGAAGAAGGTGGATCTCAATGTGGTATATGCACACCAGGTATGATGATTGCTGCTGAAAGTCTGCTCAATCAAAATCCAAAACCATCTGATGAAGAAATCCGGATAGGCATATCAGGAAACCTTTGTCGCTGCACAGGGTACAACATGATTGTTAAAGCCATCCAAACAGCAGCTAAGAAAGGTGACGGACTATGGTAAAACACGTGATTCCTAAAAACCTTCAAGAAGCACTTAATTATTTATATACCAGTGACTATCATGTGATTGCAGGTGGAACAGATCTAATGATTCAAAAACGAAATTCGTCCGATCTGCCTCCGCTTTTCAATTCGAACATGATCTATCTTTTTAACTTAGAAGAACTTAAATACGTCATTAAGGAAGAAACACAACTCAGAATCGGATCGATGACATCATTAGAAACTTTGTTGCATCATGATGATGTACCACAATTACTTAAAGATGTCATTAAAGAAATGGCTTCTCCAGGTATTAGAAATATGGCGACATTAGCAGGTAATATTGCCAATGCTTCTCCAGCTGGAGACAGTTTGGTTCCACTCTATCTTATGGATGCCCTTGTTGTATTGTCAAGTGTAAATCAAAATCGTTATTTACCCATTGAAAAAGTTATTATTGGTCCAAGAAAAACAGTCATTCAAAATAATGAACTGATTAAAGAAATTGTCATTCCTATTCATAACTTTACCAAGACTTCTTGGGTCAAAGTTGGAGGAAGACAAGCAGATGCAATCTCTAAGGTATCATTTGCTGGGGCAGTTACCATTGAAGATGATCATGTTACTGATTTTAGAATTGCATTAGGTGCAGTTTATATGACCATTATTCGAAACCGTTCATTTGAAAAGATGTATAAGAAAATGAGTTTGAAAAAATTCAAGAAGTTGATTCCTGATATATTAATTCAATATCAAGAATTGATTAAACCCATTGATGACCAAAGATCAAATAAGCTATATAGACAACAAGTAGCCTTGAATTTAATTAAGGATTTTATTGAAAAAATATGATTTAGGTGGTGACTTATGGATTACAAGAGAATCATGAAGATTGCCCGAGGAGAAATAAAAGCTGAGCTTGTTCTTAAGCACGCAAAAATAATCAATGTTTATAGTGGTGAAATTGAATTGGGAGATATTGCCATTGAAAATGGAAAGATTGTTGGTGTGGGTTCTTATCAAGGAAAAATAGAACACGATATCAATAACAGATTCGTATCTCCTGGACTTATCGATGGACATGTTCACATTGAATCATCGATGCTCACCCCTCCTGGATTTGCAAGAATTGTTGTTCCTAAGGGAACGACAACAATCATTGCTGATCCACATGAGATTGCCAATGTATGCGGCTCAAAAGGGATACAGTTTATGCTCGATAATAGCGAAAATATTCCTCTTAATGTCTATATGATGATTCCATCTTGTGTTCCTGCAACCAAGGATGAAAACAATGGAGCAAAAGTTTCTGCAAAAGATATTGAATCTTTTATGAAACATCCAAGAGTGATTGGATTAGGAGAAGTCATGGACTATCCATCTGTTATTTCCGGTGATGATAACATTCATGAAAAAATAGAATTGATGAGAAAACTCATCATTGATGGACATGCTCCTGACGTTGTAGGCAATGATCTAAATGCCTATATTGCTGCTGGTGTAATGACAGATCACGAATGTACTGTAATTGAATCAATGATTGCCCGGATCAGAAAAGGCATGTACGTCCACTTAAGAGAAGGATCACAAACAAGGAATACACGTGCATTATTAAAAGGCCTTAATAAAGATAACATCAATAGAGTACTTTTCTGTACAGATGATAAACATCCTTTTGACATCAAAGAAGAAGGACACATTAATTTTAACGTCAATCTAGCTATAAATGCAGGCATCAATCCCATTGACGCCATCAAAATGGCAACGCTCAATGCAGCAACCTGCTATGGATTATCCAATCTTGGAGGTATCGCTCCTGGCAAGGATGCCGATTTATTTGTTTTTGATGATTTGTATCATATAGAGCCTGATATTGTTTATTTTAAAGGTAACATTGTTGCTAAGAAGGGTGAGCCCTTATTTGAAGCTAAAACCCATATCCCCAAAGAAGTCATCCATACAGTGCATTTAGAAAAAGAGCTTTCTTTCGAATTGAAGTTAAAAGACAAATATGTTCGTGTGATTGGACTCATACGCAACAACATAACGACTACAGAGTTGTTAAGAGAAGTCAAAGTGGAAAACAATCTTTATGTCTACGATCCAAATGTGGATATTCTTAAATTAGCCGTCGTCGAACGTCACCATCATACAGGAAATATCGGTATTGGTCTGGTCGAAGGATTTGGCATTAAGAATGGTGCATTAGCGATGACAATCGCTCACGATTCTCACAATCTCATCATCGTTGGTTCATCAGATGAAGACATGAGGGTTGCAGCTAAAAAGATCCAAGAAATTCAAGGTGGTATCGTGCTCGTTCAAGATGGTGAAGTCACAGAATATCTCGAACTAGAAGTTGGAGGTATCATGACTGCACACTCTGAGACACTTGTCCAAGAAACCCTACTTAATATGAAGAGAAAGATTCAAAAAATGGGATTGAATAGCAATGTCGATGATCCATTCATATCCTTAGCATTTCTAGCACTTCCAGTTATTCCCAAATTAAAATTGACCGATCGTGGTCTATTTGATGTCGATCAATTTAAGATTGTAAGCATAGACGTAGACAAGAAGGTGTTAAATTGAGTTTTGTTAAACAGTATAGGTGTACCATATGTGATCAAACCTTTGACTACAAAGGTGATATTTTAACATGTCCAACCTGTGGAGAAAAAGGTATTTTAGACATCGAGTACGATTATCAAGCAATGAAGAAGTTTGTCGATATCAATTATTTTAAGAATCAAGATGATTTTTCTATGTGGCGATATGCACCTTTACTCCCCATAGAAAGAAAACATGTCCATGAAATGCTTAAAATAGGATGGACACCTTTATATCGTGCAAACAAATTAGAAAAAACCTTAAATATCAAAGAGCTTTACATCAAAGACGAAGGTGTTAATCCAAGTGCTTCTCTAAAGGATAGAGCAAGCGGAGTTGCTGTTTTAAAAGCTTTGGAACAAGGATATCATACGGTATCATGCAGTTCAACAGGAAATGCTGCATCTAGTCTTGCGTGCCACGCTGCTCGTATGGGATTAAAGAGTGTAATTTTCGTCCCTAAACGCGCCCCGATTGGCAAATTGAATCAGTTACTAATCTACGGTTCTAATGTGATCAGTGTCGATGGTGATTATAAAGACACATTTCAATTATCAAAATTAGCCATTGATCACTATGACTGGTATAATAGAAATGCTGCAATCAATCCAAACCTGGTTGAGGGTAAAAAAACAGTGGCACTTGAAATTGCTGAACAACTCAATTTTTATCCAACAGATTGGGTTTGTGTATCAGTTGGAGACGGTTGTACCATTGCTGGTGTATACAAAGGTTTTTATGATTTTTTCCAATTGGGATTAATCAATAGAATACCTAGATTATTAGGTGTACAAAGTACAGGATGCTCTCCATTTGTTGATGCATATTTGAATTCTGAACCGATGAAAGAAGCTGAGGAAAACACGATTGCTGATAGCATATCCGTAGGTATTCCTAGAAATCCAATCAAGGCACAACGTGCCGTTCTACTTTCTAATGGAGCATGGATTGCTGTAACTGATGAACACATTTTAAAGAGTATGAAAATGTTAGGTAGCAAAGAAGGCATATTCGGTGAACCTGCTGGAGTAACAGCTTTAGCTGGATTAGAAGAAGCTCTCAAAACAGGTATCATTAAACCTAATGAATCTGTAACTGTCATCATGACTGGTAATGGTCTAAAAGATCCAGTAAATGCTCAAAAAGCCGTTAAAGCTCCAGTACTACTTAAACCTAAACTGGAAGAATTAAAACAATATATGAAAGAAAAAGGAGACAAAAAACATGCCTAAAGTACCATTTGGACCTACCTATGATGAAATGTTAAATCCAAGTCATATAGATCCTACAATTAGAAAACAAGCTCTTCATGCAAAAAATAATGAATTAGATCCAATCAACTTATTCAATATCACATGGAAGAATGAAAAGAATGAAGTTAATAAAATTGTATTGCCAAAAGAATTAACAGGTATTGATGCAAACATCATTGTGATGCTTGGAAGATATTTTCCATCGGGATCACATAAAGTTGGCCCAGCATATTCTACATTGATTGAAGGATGTGTTGATAAAGATATCATTCCACAAAAACACACAATTTTAGGACCATCGACAGGAAATTTTGGTATTGGTGTATCTTATATCTGTAACTTAATGAAATTTGATGCTATTGTCATCATGCCAGATAACATGAGCAAGGAAAGATATGATAGAATTCAAAGATATGGTGCCAAATTAGATTTAACACCAGGTACTGAGTCTGATGTCATTTTAACTTTGCAACGCACATATGAATTGAAGAAAAATCCCGATTATCGCTCTTTGGCACAATTTGAGTTACTACCCAATTATAGATTCCATCGTCACGTGACTGGTAACAGTGCAATTGAAGCTGTAAAAGGCATCGGGAACGGTAGAATTGCTTGCTTTACATCAGCTCCAGGAAGCGCTGGAACACTTGCTGCAGGCGATCAGATTAAAGTAGCTTTCCCTGAAGCCAAGGTTGTAGCATTAGAACCATATGAATGTTCAACATTGATGAATGGTGGGGTTGGTCAGCATCGTATTGAAGGTATCGGAGATAAGATGTGTACATTGATTCATAATGTTTTAACGACTGATTTTGTTGCTTTAATTGAAGATGAAGATTCAGTCAGAGGATTAAAAATTATCCATGATGCACCTCACATTTTAGTTGAAAATGGTGTTGATCCAAAGGTCGCTGAAAGCTTAAGAGATATTTTTGGTGTATCGACCATATGCAACATTCTTGGTGCAATTAAAATGGCAAAATATTTAAAACTCGGTGTTAACGACAACATCGTTACAATTGCAACCGATGGTTTTGATCGATATAACAGCGTTATTGAAAACTTGGATAACCGCGTACTTGAAACTGAAGATTTTGTTTTGAGACGTTGGTTTAAGGACATATTCTTAAAAGTCGATACCGAAAATGTTGATGATTTGAGAAGTATGGAGAAAAAAGAAAGACTATTTAAACAAAAAGAACATGACTGGTTGAGATTCAATTACTCAATTGATTATTTAAACCAGATGAGAAATATGAAATTTTGGAATGACGAGTATGAATTGATTCATCATTATGATCAATTGATCACTCAGAAAAGAGGTAAAGAATTATGATTAATATTCCATTTGAACAAATATTAAAAAAAGCACAAGCATATGAAAAGGAAATGACGCGTTTTTTAAGAGACATGGTTAAAATACCAAGTGAATCAAGCGAAGAAAAGGATGTCATTCTTAGAATTAAAGAAGAAATGATCAAGGTTGGATTTGATTCTGTTTCTATTGATCCAATGGGAAATCTATTTGGAAAAATCGGACATGGCAAACATTTAATTGCGATGGACGGCCACATAGATACCGTAGGTATCGGTGAAATCAAGAATTGGACATTTGACCCATATGAAGGATATGAAGATGAAGAAACGATTGGTGGTAGAGGAACTTCTGACCAAGAAGGCGGTATGGCATCCATGGTTTATGCAGGAAAAATCATCAAAGATTTAAAACTTGAAGATGATTATACTTTATTAATAACTGCAACCGTTCAAGAAGAAGATTGTGATGGCTTATGCTGGCAATATATCATTGAAGAAGACAAAGTCACACCTGAATTTGTTGTTATTACTGAACCTACTTCATGTAGAATATATCGAGGACATCGCGGACGTATGGAAATCAAAGTCAGTACTCATGGGATTAGTTGCCACGGGTCTGCACCTGAACGTGGAGATAATGCAATCTTTAAGATGGCACCGATCTTATTAGAAATCAAAGAATTGAACAATAGACTCAAAAACGATCCATTCTTAGGAAAAGGTACAATGACAGTAAGCCAAGTCTATTTCAGCTCACCTTCAAGATGTGCTGTCGCCGATGGATGCTCAATTTCTATTGACAGAAGACTCACTCATGGTGAAACATATCTTTCAGCACTAGAAGAAATCAGAGCTTTGCCTTCAGTTAAAGCTGCAGGTGCGATTGTGGAAATGTATACTTATGAAAGACCAGCTTATACTGGATTAGTCTATCCAACACAATCTTATTTTCCAACTTGGGTATTAGAAGAAGATCATGTTGTATGTCAATCAACAGTTGAAGCCTATCAAAAATTATTTGGAAAAGATCCAATCGTGGACAAATGGACATTCTCAACCAATGGTGTTTCAATCATGGGAAGACACAATATCCCTTGTATCGGCTTTGGACCTGGACATGAAGAAGAAGCTCATGCACCAAACGAAAAGACCTTTAAAAAGGACTTAATTGAAGCTTGTGCAATGTATGCAGCTATCCCGCTGATGTATTTAAAGCATGTTAAAAAGGAGAAATAAAAATGGAACCACTATTTAAAGGTAAACACTTCATCACACTAGAAGAATGGTCTAATGAAGAAATTGATAAGCTCTTGGAAGTATCCAAAGAACTTAAAAGAAAATTCTTAAACAATGAACCTACACCATATTTGACGAATAAAACTGCGTTTTTAATGTTCTTTGAAGCATCCACTAGAACAAGAAACTCTATGGAATCAGGTATTGCTCATCTTGGAGGCCATGGAACATTCCTAGATACTTCCACGATGCAAATTTCACATGGTGAAAGTGCAAAAGATACAGCAGTTATCCTATCATCTTATGGGCATGGTATTGCATGCAGATATTGCAATTGGGGTATAGGTAATAAATATATTCGTGAAATGGCTGCTCATTCAACAGTGCCTATTATGAATCTTCAATGTGATATTTATCACCCTATGCAAGGTTTAGCTGATTTAATGACGATTCAAGAAGTTGCAAAAACAACAAAAAAACTTAAGATTTCTATCATCTGGGCTTATGCAAAGAGCCACAAGAAACCAATCAGTGTACCACTCACACAAATCTTGTTATTCCCAAGATATGGTATGGACGTAACACTTGCTTATCCAGAAGGTTATGATTTACCTGTTTGGGCCATTGAAAAAGCAAAACAGAATGCTAAAGAACATGGTGGATCGTTTAGAATCACACATGACATGAAAGAAGCTTTTACAAATGCTGATGTTGTCATTCCTAAAAATTGGGGAAGCTGGGTTAATAATCAATCAACTGAAGTGATTGATGACCTACTTGAATCCTACAAGAGCTGGAAATGTACAGAAGATATGATTGCGCTAGCTAGTCCAAATGTCTATTACATGCATGCGCTACCTGCGGATCGCGGTAATGAGGTTGAGGATTCAGTCATTGATGGCAAACATTCGATTGTCTATCAAGAAGCTGAAAACCGTCTCCATACTGCCAAAGCAGTCATGACTATGACGATGGGGAACAAATAGTTTGATTTAAGGATTTTAACAAAATGGATGAGGATAATCCATAAAATGTTAAAGTCTTTTTTTGCTATTTATGGGACAATAATTATTAAAAAATGTTATTTATTTAAGTATTTCACATGATTCACACCATTTATAGACAATTTTCACACAAAAATCCATATTTTCTCCCATACCCAATAAATCAGATTAAACCCTTGTATATTAACCGAAGTCACTTAGAAGGAGGCATTCAAAAATGAAAAAGAAATTTATGTTATTTAGTTTATTAGGGTTGGCGGTAGCAGGTATCGCATTTGTAGGATTTAGTGTTAGCGCAACTTCAGATTATGCAGTTGTCGAAGATTATGGTGTATATGCTTTAAGTGAAGATGGCACATATACAGTTGAAGAAATGTTAGTCAGTGCAATTCAAGATGAATATTTGGCACAAGCAACATACAATGCAATCATTGAAGCTTACGGTGAAGTGAAACCTTTCACAAAAATCGTTTTAGCAGAACAAACTCATATCGATTTACTATTACCATTATTTGTAGCTTATGGCATTGAAGTTCCAGTTAATGATGCAGCAGACTATGTTGTCTTACCAGATTCAATATCAAGTGCATTAGCAACTGGTGTGGAAGCAGAAACATTAAACATCGCAATGTATGAAACTTTCTTGAACCAAGTAGATTTACCAGATGATGTTCAAACAGTATTTGAATATTTACAAGCAGCATCACAAAATCACCTAGCAGCATTTTCAAGAGATAGACTTATTGGTGCTGGTTATGATTTAAGTAATATGATTAAGAACCAATTTAGAAAAGGTGGAAACTCATCAACTTCAGAACGTGGAAATATGTCTACAGAACGTGGAACTAACGATGGTATTTGCGTTAATTCATAAATAAAAATAAGCCGCTCAGAATTTCTCGAGCGGCTTTTCTTTTATTAATATAGTGTTTTTTCTTTATCTTGATATTCCTTAAATAAGATGAGACATTGTTCTCTAAATGCTTCATCAATAGCTAATATTTTTTTATCTGGATGATCATCTTTGATAAAGCGATAGATGAAATCATCTCTAAACCCAATCGCTTCAGCATCTTTTGGTCTGCATCCATAAATCACGTGATTGATATTTGACCAAATGATAGCCCCTAAACACATCGGGCATGGATAAGCGGTTGTGACGAGTGTATAACCTGATAAATCATGAGTTCCCAATTTTTCACCAGCAGCTCTAATAGCATTAATTTCTGCATGTGCTGTGGGATCGTGATCTCTAAGAACTGAATTTGAAGAAACTGAAACTATTTTTCCATCTTTGTCAATAATTGCAGCACCGAATGGCCCGCCAACATTATCATTCATCGTCTTTGTAGCTTCAGCGATAGCTTTGTCCATTACATCCTTGATTCTCGTGTCATTATTCATGCATAAACCTCTCTTTGATCTGGAATTTGTAAACGTGTCTTTGCTTAAATTATATACGTTTTTGATCGAATATTCAAACTTTCTTGAAAATATAAAAAAAAGACTAAGAAATGTCATTCAAAGTCCTTATTTTTTTAAATTAAGCAAGCACAGTTACTTTCTTATACATAAGTACCGTGATTAAATCGATTATCCAAAGTATTGCCCATCCACAAGCAATCCATACGATGCCAGAAAGTATCAATACATTGTCTCTTTGATCAATTCCTTTGATCAATCGGTAAATTCCCCAAAGAAAATCTAATCCAGGTAACGCGAAAATGATTTTGATAATCCAAGGTAAATCATCAAATCCTTTTACTAAATCTTTCATTTGAATCACCCCTTAATATTTATACTATTAGTATACATTATTTTTATAAATTCTCAACATTTTTGAGCGGTTTTATTCTTTTCTTCATATATCGGTTCAAAATCCATTGACAGCGCTTTCACAAATCGTTTATAATGAATATAGAGTATTACAGAGGTGCGGTTTATTGGGTACTGGGTCGTGATGAGAATTTGGACATTCGAACGACTTTAGGAATGAATACATCGCCGAAAGACTATGAAAGTCCAATTCATAGACTTGATAATTGAAGGTACACTTCAATTATTGCCATTAAAACGATAATGGAGAGCTGTTATGATAACAGGTCTCTTTATTTTTATGTAGAAAGGAAAACAAAATGATAAAAACAATGCATATCGGAGATCAAAAATTTTATGATAGAGTGATCTCAAAAGAAGATGTTCACAAATTTGGTGAACTGACATGGGATATGAATGATGCTCATTTTAATGAGAGTTATGCAAGTACGACCATTTTTAAAAAACCAATCGTTCATGGCATGCTTGTTGGATCGCTTTTTAGTAAGATCTTTGGCATGGAGTATCCAGGTGTTGGAACCATTTATTGCTCACAATCCTTAAAATTTCTAAAACCGGTCTACCCGGATACTTTATTGCATGTTGTTGTTACCGTAAAAGAAATCATTATTGAAAAAAATAGAGTGATATTTACAACTGAAGTTTTTAATGATCAGGATGAATGTTTGCTGACAGGTGAAGCGATGCTCATGCCTAGAAAGGAAAAATTTCACGAATAAATGGATTTATAAAGTGAAAATTATGGAGGTATAAAATGCAAAAAGTCATACACAGATTGAGATTGAGTCATCAAGATGCTCATTATGGAGGAAATCTTGTTGATGGAGCAAAGGTAGTTGCTTTATTTGGTGATGTAGCAACTGAGCTGTTAATTATTCATGATGGAGATGAAGGATTATTCAGAGCATACGAAAAGATTGATTTTCTAGCACCGCTTTACGCAGGGGATTTTATCGAGATTACTGGTGAAATGATTCAAATAGGGACTACTTCACGGAAGATGCATTTTACATGTCATAAGGTTATTACTGCGCGTCCTGATATCAATCCAAGTGCTGCTGATGTTCTAGATCAAAAGATTTTAACAACAGAAGCCATCGGAACATGCATAGTGCCTAAAGATAAAATGAGAGTACATCATGAATAAACTGATTATTACCTGCGCTATATCAGGTGCAGAAGTCACGAAACAAGCTAACAGTTATGTGCCCTATACAATTGAAGAAACAGCTGAAGAAGCCTATCAGGCTTATTTAGCAGGTGCTGCAATCATTCATTTGCACGTTAGAAATGATGATGGCTCACCTACTCAGGATAAAAATAGATATCAACAGGCCATTGAGGCCATTAAAAAGAAATGTCCAGGTGTCATTATTCAACCATCAACGGGTGGAGCTCTAGGCATGTCAAGAGATGAAAGATTGCAGCCTACACAGCTTCCCATTGAAATGGCTACTTTGGATTGTGGAACACTTAATTTTGGTGGTGATGACATTTTCGTGAATACTGAAAATGACATCAAGTATTTTGCTAAAATCATGAAAGAAAAGGGAATCACACCAGAATTGGAATGTTTTGAAAAGGGCCATATTGATATGGTTCTCAGATTACATAAAAAAGGATTTATCCATGAACCACTTCATTTCAGTTTTGTCTTAGGTGTCAATGGTGGAATGACTGGAGAAGAAAGAGATTTTCACTTTTTAAGAGAAAGTATTCCTAAGGATGCAACGTTTAGCGTTGCTGGCATTGGGAGATATGAATTTCCACTCGCAGAACTATCAATCAAACATGGGGGACATGTTCGTGTGGGATTAGAAGATAACATCTATTTATCTAAAGGTGTTCTTGCTAAAGGAAATAAAGAACTCGTAACAAAGATTGTAGAAATGGCTAACATGTACAAAAGGGAAATAGCTACCCCACAAGAAGCTAGACAAATACTAAATTTCAAGGAGAAAAATGAATGAAAAAACTATGTAAGTATGGAACACACCGCGTTATCGAACCTGTAGGCATTTTGCCACAGGCAGCTTTTAAGATTGATTCAACACCTGTTTGTTATGACAATGAATGTTTAATTGAAGTTGACACACTCAATATCGATTCCGCATCATTTCATCAGATCAAGGAAGCGTGTAATCAAGACGTAGACTTGATGAAAGAAATGATTTTAGGTATTGTTAAAAAACAAGGAAAGATGCAAAATCCAGTCACTAAAAGCGGTGGTATGCTCATAGGAACTGTTAAAGAAGTTGGCAAAGATTTTTCTGGTAAAGATTTAAAGCCAGGTGTTAAATTGGCTACTCTAGTCTCTTTATCGCTCACCCCTCTTCATATTGAAGAAATCATTTCGATCAATATTACGAATGAACAAGTCAAAATTAAGGGTCAAGCAGTTCTGTTTGATTCAGGTATCTATGCTGTTATTCCTGATGATCTTGATGAAAAATTCGTACTTGCAGCATTAGATGTCGCAGGAGCACCTGCTCAAGTTAGAAAATTAGCAAAGCTAAATAATACAGTATTTATCATTGGTGCTAACGGAAAGAGCGGTATGTTATGCGCTCTTGAAGCTAAAAATCAAGTTGGGCCTAATGGAAAAGTGATTGGACTTGTTCGTAAGCAAAATCAAGTTGAACTTTTGGAATCACTTAATTTGTTTGACACAATTATCGTCGAAAGTGCAACCAATAGCATCGAAGTCTATGAAGCGCTATCTGCAGTTACGAATGGCGAACTTGCTGATTTAACCATTAATGTTGTGAATACAGAAAATACTGAAATGACATCTATTTTATGCACTAAAGAGTTGGGTACTGTTTATTTCTTTTCAATGGCAACATCATTTACCAAAGCCGCACTTGGTGCAGAAGGTATTGGTAAAGACATTACAATGATTATTGGAAATGGTTATACAAAAGACCATGCAAAAATCACATTAGAAATCTTAAGAGGAAATCAACAATTATTTGAATTGTTCATGTCACGCTACGCCTAGGAGGCACATATGAAACCAATTTTAAATGAGAGCCATCTTGAAAGACGAAAACAGTTGTTTGGCTCTGTATCAGATGAAAACTGGAATGATTGGAAATGGCAAACTTCTAATCGTATCAAGACTGCAAAGGATTTGAAAAAATATATCAATTTGACAAAAGACGAAGAGGAAACGATACTCAACATTCTTGGTCATCTGCGTATGGCGATTACGCCATACTATTTGACTTTGATTGATCCCTCAAATCCTGATTGCCCAATTAGACAACAGGCAATTCCTTTTGGCAGTGAATTGATTGTTGGCAAAAATGATTTATATGATCCTTTGGCAGAAGATCATGATTCACCTGTTCCTGGACTTACGCATCGTTATCCGGATCGTGTGTTATTCTTAATTACTGATATGTGTTCAGTATATTGCAGACATTGCACGAGAAGAAGATTTGCAGGAACAAAGGATGCTGAACTTAAATTAGAACAGATTAATAAAGCTATTGAATATATTCGCGAACACGAGGAAGTCAATGATGTTTTATTAAGCGGTGGCGATGCCTTTATGGTAAGCGATGAAAGAATCGAATATATCTTAAAGAAACTTAGAGAAATCGATCATGTTCAAGTCATCCGTTTTGGGACAAGAACACCTGTTGTTATGCCACAAAGAGTTACTGAAAAATTGGTTAATATGCTTAAAAAATATCATCCAATTTGGGTTAACACACATTTTAATCATCCAAATGAATTGACACCTGAAAGCAAAAAAGCGATTGATTTGCTTGCTGATGCAGGAATACCTGTAGGTAATCAAAGTGTTTTACTTAGTGGAGTTAACGATTGTGTACACATCATGAGAAAACTTGTCAAAGGCTTAATAGCAATTCGCGTCAGACCGTATTACCTTTATCAATGTGATTTGTCAGTTGGTATTGAACACTTCAGAACTTCTATATCTAAAGGTATTGAAATTATTGAAGGCTTACGTGGGCATATCAGTGGCTTTGCAGTCCCTACTTTTGTTATTGATGCTCCCGGTGGAGGTGGAAAGATTCCTGTGATGCCTAATTACGTCATCTCTCATGCTCCAGGTAAAATTGTGCTTCGAAACTTTGAAGGTGTTATAACAACCTATAGTGAACCTCAAAATTATGTATCTTCTTGTACTTGTGAAGATTGTCAAAATAAAAAACTTGATGGTATCAGTGGACTTTTAGAAGGTAATAGAATTTCTTTAGAACCAGAGCATTTAAAGAGAAAAGAACGGATTAATCGTGAAAAATCTTATTGATAATGTTGACACATTAGGCATTATTGGACTTTCCAAAAATAGCGGGAAGACCACAACGCTTAATGCGATTATCAGTATGTATGACAATTTAAAACTTGGTATCACATCAATAGGTCTTGACGGAGAAGCTTTAGATCAGGTCAATTTTTTACCCAAGCCAAAAATCTATGTCAAACGCGGTATGGTGGTTGCTACTGCATGTGGATGTCTTGAAGCATCTCTAGTCAAATATCAAGTTTTATCTAAAACAAAGATGATGACGCCGATTGGACATATTGAGATCGTAGAAATTTTATCGGATGGGCATATGGTCATTGCTGGTCCTACGACCAATAGCGAACTCAATCAAGTCATCAAGATCATGAAAAAACACGTCGATAAAATTCTGATTGATGGTGCCTTTAATCGTATGACCTTCGCAAATATCGAATTAATTGATGCGATTGTCTTGGCTTCTGGAGCTGCAGTAAGCCCAATCATGAGCAAGACAATAGAAAAAACTAAGATGATTGTCGACTCTTTTAATATCAAGAAATCCTATCGGATTGAACAGATACCAAGTGAATCCATGATTATTCAAACTACTTTTCATCGCTATGCATTCTTTGATAAGAAGATTGAAACATTCAAACATGCCTTATCACAGATCAATGACAAGATTGATCTCATCTATATCAAAGGAGCAATTACACCTCGAATCATTAACTATTTCATCGAGAAAATGTTGATGCAATTCACTTTAATTTGTGATGATCCTACGAAGTTGTTGCTATCTGAACGCGACTTTAGTAGTTTGCATAAACTCAATATAGAGTTGAGCATCATTCATGCATGTCCACTACTTTTTGTAACGATTAATCCATACAGTCCAAATGGGCAACATTACGATGAAGAACTATTTAAAAAAGCGATGATGGATGCTATTGATATACCTGTATTTAATGTGCTGAAATTGGAGGGAAAATATGTCTAAACTCAACTTAAATCAAACAACCATTAAGGAATGTAGAGCTTATGCAATTGATATTGCAACTCAAGTTCAATCTTTCATTGATCAACATACGACGGTCTCAGTTGAACGTTCAATTTTACGTTTGCTCGGTGTGGATGGCATCAATGATTTTGGTGTTCCTTTGGTGAATGTCGTTGTTGATCATCTCAAAAACAAGGCGGATTTATCACTTGGAGTTTGTCATTATCTATCTTATGGAATCCATGAACATCAGCTATCTCCACAGGCAATTGCTGTGCTGATATCACAAAATAAATTAGATTTATCAATATATACCAAGCATAAGAAAAGCCCTTACTTAAAGGATTTGACACCTTATTTTGATGAAGTTCTAAATCGCATTGAACAGATGAAAAAGATACGCAAACAACAGATTGAACAAACACCAAAAAAGAGTACACCTAGTAAATATGTTATTGTTGCTACAGGAAACATCTATGAAGATATCAAGCAAGCTGTCTCTGCGGCAAAAAGAGGTGCAGAGATAATTGCAGTGATTAGAAGTACTGGTCAGTCTTTGCTAGACTTTGTTCCATTTGGAGCAACTACGGAAGGCTTTGGCGGAACATATGCAACTCAAGAAAATTTCAGATTGATGCGAGATGCACTGGACCAGGTATCTAAGGAAGAAAAAAGATATATTAAATTGGTTAATTATGCGTCAGGTTTGTGTATGCCAGAAATTGCTGCAATGGGAGCAATTGAACGCCTAGACATGATGCTCAATGATTCTCTTTATGGCATTATTTTTAGAGATATCAATATGAAGAGAACTTTTATAGATCAGTATTTTTCAAGAGTTTTAAGCGCGTACTCCGATATTGTCATTAATACAGGCGAGGATAATTACTTAACGACATCCGATGCCGTTGAGCACGCACATACTGTTTTGGCTTCACAATTCATCAATGAGCAATTTGCTAAAAAAGCTTTGATGGATGAATCACTGATGGGTCTGGGTCATGCCTATGAGATAAGCCCTGAAATTGAGAATAGTTTTCTATTTGAATTGGCTCAAGCTGAAATGTCTAGAGAAATTTTTCCTTTAGCACCACTTAAGTACATGCCACCAACAAAACATATGACTGGCGACATCTTCAAGGGATCAGTTCAAAATGCTTTATTCAATATTGCTGCAGTCACGTCACACCAATCCATTCATCTTTTGGGGATGATGACTGAAGCTATCCATACGCCTTTTATGAGTGATCGTGCATTAGCAATCGATAATGCATCATACATTGAAAAAGCATTCAAGGATTTTGGGAATGAAATCAGCTATCGTTCAGATGGTATCATCGTAAAAAGAGCTTATGATGTCTTGGACAAAGCACATCAGCTACTTTCTCAAATTCAAAAGGATGGTATGTTTAGTACACTAGAAAAAGGTGTGTTTGCTGGCATTTCTCGACATGAACTTGGCGGTAAGGGGCTCGATGGAGTATTTGTCAAGCATGAAGACTATCAGAACCCAATCATTGATTATTTCTTAAAATCATTGAAGGAGAAGAACAATGTCAAATAAAATGAAATTGATTCGTCCATATGGTGATACATTAAATGATGGTAAAGTTCAATTGAGTTTTTCACTACCAGTTCCATGCAATACACTTGGTGAAGAAGCTGCTAAAAAAATGGCAACAAAAATGGGTATACACAATCCGTCTGTTGTACATAGTGCGCCTCTCAGTGACGAATTTAGCTTTTATGTCGTCTATGGAACGGTTGAGCATCAAATTGATATCAACGATATAACAGTCGTTCAAGTTGAATCACAATCGATGAATAAAGAAGAAGTCGAACATTACATCGATGAATACTTTGAAACACCTTTGGTATTTATTGGCGCATCAACAGGAACTGATGCACATACTGTTGGCATCGATGCAATTATGAATATGAAGGGTTATAACGGCAATTACGGATTGGAAAGATATAAGGGAATCAAAGCCATCAATTTAGGTGGGCAGGTTGACAATGAAACCCTTCTTGAAAAAGCAATTGAATATCAAGCTGATGTCATTCTCATCAGTCAAACGGTGACACAAAAAGATATTCATATACAAAACCTAACAAGCTTCATTGAATTATTAGAAGCTGAAAATAAAAGAGATGATTTCATTGTCATTATCGGTGGAGCCAGAATTAATCATGGTCTCGCTAAAGAGTTAGGATATGACGCTGGATTTGGAACAAAAAAATATGCCTATGATGTAGCAAGCTATGCAATTCAGGTCATGAAAGAAAAAGGGAAGAAACTTAAGCTTAAGATTTAATGACTTTAATATGGTAGAATAGAAGAGTAAAAATAAGGAGGTTGCTGATGAAAATTTATACAAAAAAAGGAGATGCAGGTCAAACAGATCTCGTGTTCAAACGTGTAAGTAAGGCTGATTTGCACATTTCAGTCAACGGAGCAATCGATGAGGCAATGGCATTTATTTTAATGTCAAAACATGAAATTGATAATCAAGAAATCAAAAAAGATTTAGATCAAATTCATGACCACCTATTTTCTATTTGTTATGAAATTGCTTTGAATGACAAAACTAAGTTTAAAACGATAAAAAAAGATACAGATTGGTTGGAATCTAGAATAGATTATTATGATCAGTTGCTACAACCATTATCAAAATTCATAAAATTAGATCAAACGAAGGCTGCATCGTGGTTGAACCTCGCAAGAGTAACGATTAGGAGAGCTGAAAGAGAATTGGTTTTGCTTGCATCAAAAGATGAAATCAATCCTTTGACACTTTCGTATGTTAACCGATTATCTGATTATCTATTTACTCTAGGAAGAGTATTTGACGAGTTATAAGAATTAACGTGGAGGTATCTCACATGGAAAAAATAAGAGTAGTTATTTGGGGATTTGGAGCAATGGGCAGAGGCATGGCTGAAATGCTTCTTGACAAGAAGGGCGTTCAAATTGTTGGTGTCTGCGATCTAAACCCAAAATATGAAAAAATGAATTTTTTAGATGCACTTGACATCAAAACAGATCATGAACCGGTCATTATTACGAGCAATATTGATCAAATTTTAGGCACCACCAAAGCTGACGTTGTTTTATTATGCACGGACAGTTTTGTTAAAGATGCTTTTGAAAAGATCAAAAAAGTTGTTCTGAGTGGTGTAAACTGCATTTCAACAGCTGAAGAAATGGCATATCCCTATGCGAACGAACCCATTCTTTCTGCTCAAATAGATCATCTTGCAAAGGCATATGGTGTTACTGTTTTAGGCACTGGAATCAATCCAGGATTTATCATGGATTTACTTGTGATTGCATTGACTGGAACCATGATAGATGTCAAACATATTGAAGCCAAGAGAATTAATAGTTTAAGTCCATTTGGACCAACTGTTATGCATGAACAAGGCGTTGGAATTACCGTTGGTGAATATCACAAACGCATAATGGATCATAAGCTAGCAGGTCATGTTGGATTTAAAGAAAGTGTTTATATGATATCTGATGCTTTGGGCATCAAATTAGATGGTTTTAAACAACAGATGAAACCTATCATTACCAACATTGATCGAAAGAGCACATATGGAGAAGCACTGGCTGGAAATCTAGCCGGAATCAATATGACGGGACAAGGTCTTATCAATGGAGATGTTTTCATTGATATGATTCATCCACAACAAATTGAACCAGAGTTAGAAGGCACCATGACCGGTGACTTCATCGATATTGAAGGAACACCCAATATTCATATGGCGATAACACCTGAAATTCAAGGTGGCATTGGAACAATTGCCATGTGTGTTAATATGATTCCTCATGTTCTCAATTCAAAACCAGGGTTAAAGACAATGATCGATTTACCAGTACCTCGTGCCATACTTGGAGATATGAGAGATTTAATTGATTAATACGACGTATAGGAAATCAAACAAGATTTCCTATTCTTTTTAGATTGCATCTAAATGACTATACAAGATTATACAAAAATGGTATGATTATTATAGGGTAAGCGCTTACAGAAGGTTGTCTTTTTTCTATGAAAAGAGGTTGATTCTATGATTGAAAAAAACACATTGGTTCAAATTTATAAAGTTGTTCTACCATATAAAAATAGAGCGACAAATCTTCCATCTGATACAAGGGATGTTCCTTTTGAAATGCGCGTTAAAGGCAAATTGCTAAAATCTGCAAATCTTGGAGATATGGTTGAAATAACAACTGCAAGCCACCGGATTGAATCGGGTGTTTTAATTGCTGAAAAACCGTATTATAGACATAGCTTTGGACACCATATTCAAGTTTTAGAAAATATCAAAGAAATTATTTTAAAAGAGACGGAGGAACTGTTATGAGTGACTCCTATCTTGATGTTATGTCGAGAAAATCAGACATTATGAAAGAGGCTTTGAAACTAGATTACGACCAATACGAGCTTGAAGGTATTGCGTTTGATTATGAAAAAATGATGCAGGATTCAGGATATTCATTAGATGACGTGAGAAAGATACAAATGGAAAACAGTGTGGGTAACACGCCATTGATAGAATTGACTAGATTATCTGCATATGCGAGAAAGTTTTCAGCAGAAGGCTATGGTGCTCGTATATTTTTAAAGGATGAAGCAGCAAATATAAGCGGGTCCTTCAAAGCGAGACGCGCAGCTATGAGTATCCATCAAGCAAAAAAATTAGGATACAAGGGTGTTGCTGCAGCAACCAGTGGAAATTATGGTGCAGCAGTTGCAGCTTTGGCAGCAAGAGCTGGACTTAAATGTATTATCGTTCAAGAGTGCTATGATTCTGGTGGTATAGGTCAGCCTGAGATTATAGAAAAAGCAAGAGCATGCGAAGCCTATGGCGCAGAAGTCATTCAATTATCTGTTGGACCTGAACTATTTTATGAGTTTTTAAAGATATTGGAAGAAACAAAATATTTCAATGCATCCCTTTATTCTCCATATGGCATTATGGGTATTGAGACATTAGGATACGAGATTGCATCTGAGATGATGAATAGAGAACATAAATATCCAGATATGGTGATTTGTACCAATGCTGGTGGTGGAAACTTGACAGGAACTGCAAGAGGTTTGATTAAGGCAGGGGCAAAACAAACAACTATCGTAGCTGCGAGTGTAGATCTGTCAGGATTACATATGGCAAGTGATCACGATTTCAATCAAAAATCCTTTACAACAGGACATACAGGTTTTGGCATACCATTTTCAACTTTCCCTGATCGAAGTGATGTGCCACGCAGTGCAGCAAGACCCATGCGCTATATGGATCAATATGTACTAGTGAATCAAGGAAGTGTCTTCTTTATTACGGAAACATTAGCCTTATTGGAAGGGCTTGAACGTGGACCTGCTGGTAATATCAGTCTAGCAGCGGCATTCAGTCTTGCACAAACCATGAAAAAAGATCAGATCATCGTTGTTCAAGAAAGTGAGTACACAGGCGCTGGAAAACACATGAAAGCTCAAGTGTCATTTGCTTTTGATCGCGGTATCAAGATTATGTTGGGTGATCCACTGAATGAAAAACCAGGAAAAAATATTATTTTTCCCTCATCAGGAGCTCTATTGAAGCATAAAGATTTACCTTTGGATCAATTGAGAGTTTCTTACATCAAACATTTTATAGATCAGCCCTTAAGTGATCACGACATATCCTTTTTAGCTGAGGAATTAAATACAACTAGCACTCGAATTTTAGAACTCAAGGAGGGCATTGATGAAAGCAAGAAATGATGATTACAACGAAAGAAGAAAACATTTAGAATCTTATACCGATCAAGAGCTCAAAGCATATTTTTATCAATTGACCGATAAAATCATTGATCCTTTATTAGATTTAGCTTATGACTATACGTCGCCCGCAATCGAACGCAGTGTACTATTACGTATGGGTTTTTCCAGCATTGAAGCAAAAGCAATTACAGATCGTCTTTTTGATCATGGATTACTTGAATATGGTGCTGGCCATATCGTATACCTGCTATATCAACGTAAGAATGTGACGATTAGAGAAGTTGGACTCATGTTGCTTGACGGCAAGACCATCGAAGAAATGGTGGAGGTGTTCAAGCATGAATCCTAATGAAAAGCTAGATATCAGAAACATTCTCAAAGATCTTGAACATTATCGTCCAAAAAGAAAAGGATGGGTTTGGCGTGAGAAAGGTCCTATTGATTTAGGTCCGTTTCACTATGTTCAAGCCAGTCCATCATTAAAAAACTATATCGCTTTGCCAAGTGCTAGAAACCTTAACGGAATTGATCCTCAACCCGATTCAACTATAACAACAGAAATAGCATCTGGAAGATTTGAAGATGATATTAGAAGAATGCGCATGGCAGCTTATCATGGCGCTGACCATATCATGGTCATCAGAACAGCTGGACAATCGCACATGGATGGACTCCTCGAGGGAACACCTCAAGGTGTTGGCGGAGTTCCTATCACCAGAAAACAGGTTCGAGCTCAAAGAAAAGCACTGGATTTGATTGAAGAAGAAGTCGGCAGACCTATCAATTATCATTCCTATGTCTCTGGTGTTGCTGGTCCTGAAATTGCAGTGATGTTTGCTGAAGAAGGTGTCAATGGTGCACACCAGGATCCTCAATATAACGTTTTATACCGCAACATCAATATGGTTCGAAGCTTTGTTGATGCTGCTGAAAGCAAAAAGATTATGGCATATGGTGGTATGGCACAAATCGATGGTGCTCATAATGCCAATGCAACAGCAAGAGATGCGTGGAAGGTTATGCCCGAATTATTAGTACAGCATGCCATCAACAGTAGAATGAGTGAAAGAATTGGGATTAAGCCTGATTTAATCTGTTTATCAACTGTACCTCCAGCTGCACCACCTAGTCCGGATCTCAAATTAAATTTGCCCTATGCACTTGCACTCCGTGAGTTTTTTTCTGATTATAAAATGCGTGCTCAAATGAATACGAAATATATGGATTCATCAACTAGAGAAGCTACGGTAACCCATGTCTTGAATCTTTTGATTTCTCGATTGACATCTGCTGACATTCAATCAACCATTACACCAGATGAAGGAAGAAATGTCCCATGGCATGTTTATAATATTGAAGCATTGGATACTGCAAAACAAGCTATGATGGGTATGGATGACTTAATGGGCATGCTCGATTTTAGACAAGATGGATATTTGATGAAGACCAAAAGAGAAATTCAAGAACGTGCGATCTTAATGCTTGAAGAAATTGATGAAATGGGCGGTTATTTCAAAGCTGTAGAAGCGGGTATGTTTGTCGATAGCGGTAAATATCCTGAACGTTCAGGAGACGGTATTACAAGACAAATAGATGGTGGCATTGGTGCCAATACCATCATTAAGAGAAATAAAAAATACATGGCTCCAGTCACAGCACATTACGGATATAACAATTTAGAACAATATGGCGCATCATATATCAATGACCCAGCATCAATCATCGGTGGATCAACTTTTGAAAATCCTGATTTAATCCAATATATTGATGAACTTGACGATGAAGACAATGTGAACATTCGTTTAGACGAAAATGAAAAATATCGCAGTACATCTTTGCTTAAGCCAGAAGTTCAATGGTTAGGTGATGGCGTGGTAACTGTTGATTTATTCTTTCCTACAGATGTTCTAACAGCTGAGGCTGCTGCTCTAGAAACGGGTAAGCAAATGAATCTTTCGGCTGTGGAAGTTATTCATAGAGAAGTCTTACATCCAAGTGAAGGAACGAGAATTCAGTTAAAAGGCACCGTCAATTTTGATATTGACAAGACAAAGCTTGTACTACGGAAAAAAGAAGAAACGCTTCCTGAAGAAGAAATTTTAGATTATGTCAAAAAACATGAGATAAAAGTTGTTGCTGGTACAGGTGGATCTGATGAGCACAGCGTAGGTATGCGAGAAATTCTAGATATCAAACACGGAGGCATTGAGAAATACGGCATCAAATACACTTATCTTGGAACTAGTGTTCCTATCGAAAAGTTCATTGATGCTGCTATTGAAACCAATGCAGCGTGTGTCATGATTTCTTTAATCATCTCACATGATGATATCCATTATAAGAACATGCAAAAATTAAATGATTATGCCATTGAAAAAGGCGTTAGACATAAGTTAATACTTTTAGCTGGAGGAACTCAGGTTACACCAGAACTTGCTAAAAAATATGGCATGGACCAAGGCTTCTCAAGAGGAACCCATGGTAAGGAAGTAGCAAGTTATATTGTCAAGAAACATCGTGAGATTTATGAGAGTTGATTGTTTGGTTGCAGAAATAGGCAGTACAACGACTGTCGTCAATGCTTTTAATCTGCATCATAGTCCTATTAAATTCCTCGGTAGAGGCATGCATCAAACAACAGTTGATACCGATGTAAATGAAGGATTAAAACTTGCAATTTTTGATTTGCAAAAGAATCTTGGTGTAGAAGAACTGATTTATGATGAACTTTTTGCATCCTCAAGTGCAGCAGGTGGACTAAAAATCACGGTTCATGGTCTTGTCTATGAAATGACTGCAAGAGCAGCAAAAGAAGCCGCACTCAATGCAGGAGCTAACATTCATTTAATTACAGCAAATCTCCTTGAACCTGAACATATAGAGCAGATTAAGGCAATTCATCCCAATATGATTATCATCGCTGGGGGAACAGATTATGGTGAAAAAGAAGTTGCCTATCAAAACTTAATTTCTGTATTACCACTCAATATTCCAATCATCTATACAGGCAACATTGCCAATCATGATCGCATCAAAAAATTAAATCATCCTCAGGTTCGCATTGTTGAAAATGTGTATCCAAGAGTTGATGACTTCAATATCCTTCCGTTAAGAAAAGCAATCTATGAGACATTTGAAGAAAATATCATCCATGCCAAAGGCATGAAAGATATCTTTAAAATGGTCACTGGAACCATCATTCCTACACCTGGAGCTGTCATGGATGCCACTTTGATTTTAGATGAGATATTTAATGGTGTCATGACCATTGATGTCGGTGGAGCAACCACAGATGTGCATTCAGTATGCGATCCTAAAATGATCTATGCCAAATACAGTGATGGTGAGCCTCGGTTTAAAAGAACTGTTGAAGGCGATTTAGGAGTTTATATCAATCGGAAACTGGTAATGAATACTTACAAGCAAGGTGAACTAGAAAGAGCTATGGAAATGAATTTAGATGACATCAACTCATTAGCTAAAGAAGAACCATTCATTCCACTTTCCAGTCAAGGAAAAAAATTGAATGATTTGCTGACTAAGCAGTGTGTCTTTCAGGCATTAGACCGCCATATTGGTGACCTAAGAAGAGTTTTCACAACCAATGGGATGAAAGTCATACCCGATGGCAAAGATACTTCCTTGGTCAAAGCCATCTTCTTGACGGGTGGGGCCTTACTGTATTGCTCTCAAGCAGAAGATATCATTTTATCCTATTTATCCAAACAGCACAATAAGCTTGCCCCAGATCAAAATGTAAGCATCTATAAAGATTTTGACTATATATTTGCATCCATTGGTGTCTTATCTCATAGATACCCAAATCAAGCCAAAGAGTTATTAAAGCATACGATTCGTTATAGAGGTGAAAGCGATGTATCCTAGCATCCACATCAATCTTGAAAAATATCGTCACAATCTTAATTACCTTCATCATCTATCTAAGGAACACGGTCAATCTGTGATGGTTGTTACCAAGGTTTTTTGTGCGGATCGTAAACTGATAGATGTCATTAACACAACAGCTATAGAGTATATTGCAGATTCAAAAATTGAAAATCTTAAAAAGATCAAAACAGAAAAGATGAAAGTTTTATTGCGTATCCCTCAATTAAGTCAAGTCAATGAGGTCGTAAAGTATTCTGATCTTTCATTAAATTCAGAATTGAAAGTCATTGAAGCATTGGATCTTGCAGCAAAAAACATCAATCAAAAACATCGTATTTTATTAATGTTTGATATAGGTGACTTAAGAGAAGGTATTTTCTATAAGTCGGATTATCTACCAATGATCAGCAAGATATTAACACTTGAGCACATCGAACTTTTTGGAATTGGAACCAATCTCACTTGCTTTGGTGGTGTGATACCAACAGCAGAAACTTTAAATAAACTTCAAATAATTAAAGAAGATATTGAAAAGCATTTTTCAATTTCACTGAATATGATCAGTGGTGGAAATTCATCAGCAATTCAGATGTTAAAAGATGAAAAACTACCCTCATTCATCAATAATCTTCGCATAGGCGAAGCATTTGTTTTAGGAAGAGAAACAGCTTATGGAAAACAGATTGAAAACATGTTTGATGACGTGTTTACTTTAAAAGCGGAAATTGTTGAACTCAAAGAAAAGCCTTCAATGCCAGAGGGATTGTTAGGATTTGACGCTTTTGGGAAACCTGCAAATTTTACTGATCGAGGAAACATGAATAGAGCAATTCTTGGCATTGGTAGACAAGACGTGGATTGTGAAAATTTAATTGATGGACCTGATACAAATATCTTAGGTTGCAGTAGTGATCATTTAATTGTAGAACTCAAGACGAATCAATATGCTGTAGGTAATGTGCTCACCTTCAAATTAACTTATGCAGGTATACTGAGGTTGATGACTTCGCCTTATGTAAGGAGGGTTTATGAAAACAATTTATAGACCTACTTGGGCAGAAATTGACTTAGATGCTCTTTGGCATAACTACCAAAAAGCGCAAAAAGAACTCAAGCAAAAGACGATTATTCCAGTGATTAAAGCGAATGCATACGGACATGGAGCAATCGGTGTCATGAAGCATTTATATGCTAAAGGCGTTAGAATTGCAGCAGTCTCTTTACTTGAAGAAGCACTTGAATTAAGAGATGAGTTTAAGGATATAGAAATTATGATGTTGGGGCCAATCTTAGCAAAAGATTTAGAAATAGCCTCACTGCATAACATTGATATTACCATCTATGATCAAGAAATTTATCAAGCTGTAAAATCGTTTGAACATGCATTATCATGTCATTTAAAAATAGATACTGGAATGTCAAGATATGGCTTAACAGAGACAAATAATATAATAAATATTGTTGATGAATTATCTGTATTAAACCACATAACACTTAAGGGAATCTATACCCATTTTGCTACAGCAAATGAAGATCAAACATTTTATCAGCTACAATTAAGTCGGTTTAAAGACATCTTAAGCTCAATCAAGAATTTACCACCAATGATTCATATTTCTAATTCCTCATCAACTTTTAAATACGAAAAAGATTATGATTTCACGACGCATGTTCGACTGGGTATATCTTTATATGGATTGTCATTAGATGATCCAAAACCAGATTTAAAACCTGTGATGAGTTTGAAATCAAAAGTTGTCCAAATCAAAGAATTGAATCGTAGGGATTGTGTTGGTTATGGTGCATCCTATTGTGCAAAAGAACAAGAAAGAATTGCCATTCTGCCCATCGGTTATGCTGATGGATTCATTAGAAAAAATAAAACAGGATACGTAGAAATTAGAGAAAAGAAATATAAGATTGTTGGTATCATCTGCATGGATGCTTGTTTCATAAAAATAGATGAACAAGTACAACTTGGAGATGTTGCAACGCTCTATGGTGGACTCATCTCAATTGACGTCGTTGCTAAAAGATTGCATACAATCAATTATGAAGTTTGCACATCATTATCATATCGTGTGCCACGAGTTATGATAAGAGGAGGAAAACATGATTAAAGTAAATTCTGAAATTGGGAAGCTCAAATCAGTATTACTGCATAGGCCTGGTAAAGAACTAGAAAATCTTACACCAGATCTTTTGGAGAAATTATTGTTTGATGATATCCCCTATTTAAAGATAGCTCAAGAAGAACACGATTTATTTGCACAAACCTTAAGAAATGAAGGGGTTGAGGTTCTTTATCTTACCGATATGATCACAGAAGCACTTGAAGCTCATCCAGAGGTGATTAGCAATTTTGTCAATGGCTTTATTGAAGAATCGAAAATTAATTCTCTGACGATCAAAACAGCGCTTTATCAGTATCTCATCAATCTTCCTATCGATGATATGATTCATAAGATGATTGAAGGGATTAGAACACAAGAAATTGTTTTAGGCAAACAAGTCACAATTATGGATATGCTTGAAGATGAGTATCCATTTTTCACGGATCCTCTTCCCAATATTTTATTTCAGAGGGATCCTTTTTCTAGTGTCGGATGTGGTGTTGCTATTGGAAAAATGTCAATGCAAGCTAGACAAAGAGAAACATTGTTCTCTGAATATATTTTGACATACCATCCAAGATTTAATAAAATAAAAATGCCCATTTATTATGATAGACTGAATAGGTATCGATTTGAAGGTGGAGATGTTCTTGTTCTTAATAAGAATATCGTTGCTGTTGGTATATCATCTAGAACAGATCCAAGAGCAATTGAATATTTTGCAGAAAAACTTTTTGAAGAAGAAAATGAGTTTACAACTGTTTTAGCATTCAATATTCCAAAGAGCAGAGCATTTATGCATTTAGATACAGTATTTACGCAAATTGATTATGGTATGTTCACCATTCATCCAGAAATTGAAAACAAACTTACAGTTTTTGAAATCGTAAAAAACAAAACAAAGTTTGACGTTTACAAGGTTGTAGAATCTTTAGAAAAAGTTTTAGAAAAACACTTAGGTATGCCAATTACACTCATTCGTTGTGGTGGTAAAGACCAAATCACAAGCATTAGAGAACAATGGAATGACGCAGCAAACACATTGGCAATTGCTCCAGGTAAGGTTATTGTTTATGATAGAAATCATGTCACAAACAAAATGCTTAGACAAGCAGGCGTTGAAGTATTAGAAATAGAATCAAGTGAGCTTTCTCGTGGTAGAGGCGGTCCAAGATGTATGAGCATGCCACTAGAAAGAGAAGAAATATAAAGGAGACCCATATGAACTTAAAAGGAAGAAACTTCATCACACTCTTGGATTTTACAACACAAGAAATTCAAGATCTCATCAATTTAGCAGCAAAACTCAAATATGAGAAATATGAAAGCATACCTCATAAACACCTTACCGATAAAAATGTTGTTTTACTTTTTCAAAAAGATTCAACAAGAACTCGATGTGCATTTGAAGTTGGAGCAATGGATTTAGGTATGGGATCTACTTATTTAGGACCTACAGGATCACAAATGGGAAAAAAAGAATCCGTTAAAGATACTGCACGTGTCCTTGGCAAAATGTATGACGGCATCGAATTTAGAGGCTATTTGCATCAAGATGTTGAAACCTTAGCCGAATATGCTGGAGTTCCAGTATGGAACGGATTGACGGATCAATATCATCCAACCCAGATATTAGCTGACTTTTTAACGATACAAGAAAAGATTGGCCCACTCAAGGGGCTTAAATTCACTTATTTGGGAGATGCTCGAAACAACATGGGGAATTCACTCATGATTGGATGTGCCAAAATGGGTATGCATTTTTATGCGGCAGCACCTGAAGCGTTATGGCCAAAACAGGAATTAATTGATCAATGTAACTTAATAGCAGAAGAAACAGGTGCGACTTTAAACTTTACAACAGATCCAATTACTGCAACCTATCATGCAGATGTTCTTTATACTGATGTTTGGGTATCCATGGGTGAACCTAAAGAAGTATGGGAATCAAGAATTCATGATCTTCATAAATATCAGGTCAATATGAAATTATTAAAAAATGCAAAACCAACAGCTATCTTCATGCACTGCTTACCAGCATTTCATGGAAATAATACGGAAATTGGCACACAAATTGCAAGCGAATTTGGTGCACAATATCCTCAAGTTCAATTTGGTGAACTTGAAGTGACTGATGATGTCATTGAATCAAGTCAAAGTGTTGTTTTTGAAGAAGCTGAAAATCGCATGCATACCATCAAAGCAGTCATGCTTGCCACATTGAGTGATTTATATGTCTAGATATGTTATTTCATTAGGCGGCAATGCACTTGGAAAAAATGCAACCGAACAAAAATCATTGCTTAAACACGTTGCTGAAGCTATTTATCCTTTAATTGAAGAGAATCACGACATCGTGATTGTTCATGGAAATGGTCCTCAAGTTGGGATGATTAATCTTGCTTTTAGTGAGAGTTCATCGACACCTTTAATGCCATTTGCAGAATGTGGTGCCATGAGTCAAGGCTATATTGGGTTCCATATTCAAAATGCCTTATACAATATTATGCAGTCTAAGAAACATCAAAGACCCATTTCAACAATTGTCAGTCAAGTCTTAGTTGATATCAACGATACAGCTTTTCAACATCCAACAAAACCTATCGGAAGTTTCTACTCAAAAGAAGAAGCTGATGAGCAAATTAAAACTCAAGGCTATACCATGGTAGAAGATGCAGGTAGAGGTTATAGAAGAGTTGTTGCAAGTCCCAAACCTTTGGATGTCATTGAAAAAGAAAGCATTCTTGCCCTGCTAAATCAAAAACAGATCGTGATTGCTGCAGGTGGTGGTGGAATACCTGTTATACTGGAAAACGGAAGATTGATAGGTGTTGATGCAGTAATTGATAAAGATCATGCCAGCGCGAAAATGGCTGAAATCATTGATGCTGATGAACTCATCATCTTGACCGCTGTTGATTATGTTTTCTTAGATTTTAATACGAAAGATCAAAGAACCTTAAAAACAGCAACGCTCAAAGAACTCGAAGAGTTAATTAAGGAAAATCACTTTAAAAAAGGCTCAATGTTACCAAAAATAGAAGCCTGTATGGCCTTTGTTCGTGCAACAAAGAAACCAGCAGTCATTGCATCATTGGAACATGCATCTGAAGCCTTTAATCAATTAAGTGGAACAATCATCAAATACGAATAAAAAAGTTGTACCCGAATGGGTGCAACTTATTTTTTCATCACTTCGATGCCAGCGTGAACTCCAGTATCTTCATAAATCAATTGATTCTTAATGTACAATTTAAGTTTTACATAGCCAGACAGGCCTTCTTTAATTTGTTCAACCATTCGACCATTTTTAGGTGAAGCAAGCTCTGTTTGTGTGGTTGAATTTGCTTCGATTTCTAAACGATATTTCCCCTTTTTGATTTCATAATGGGCAGAGTTGTTGTCAATAAGTTCATGCTTTACTTTAGCGCCATTATAAGTTGCAAACCTATATTCTTTACCTTGATAGACCAAGTTAACTATCAAACCATTAAAATGCAATCCCATAAAAGGAATAGAAGCATAAGAAAACATGAATGATGTATTAGGATTCTTGAAATGGTTGGATTGTATCCATACATATGAGTTAGGAAATGATTTTCCCCAATCTTTTTCTATATATCCTTTGCCTTTAGTAAAGTGAATATCATTCTGATTAAGAATTAATTTTCCTTTGAGCTCATGAGACATACTCACGACGCCATGATAACACTCCATAAATCCAAGATAACCAAATATACCCATGATATTGGGTTCGAGAACTGATTTTTTTAGGGGTATCAGTTGGTGCATGGTCAATTGACCAGATAAAGAGATGTCTTGATTTTGTAATTGAATTTCAATGCGATCATTAGAAAAATAATTTTGACCGATTCTTATCCAGAAATCTTGCTGACTATATGAAAAATTTTCATATGCATACTTAAAATAGTGCGTAGAAAGCGAAATGTCCATACCATTGTTATGTGATATGAAGATTTGAATGAAGGCGTGTTGGTCTTCGAGATTGATGCTCACTCCAGGAATGATTGCAATGGTATCTTTTTCATCACTACTTACAAATTTATAATACCAACCTTCAAAGTAGTTGTCTTTCTTTTTATTTCCTTGAAAATATTCTGGATGAACCAATTTTTTAATCCACATAGTGACTCCCTAATAAAAAAGCTAGGATGACCTAGCTTAATTTTTTATGGTTGCATTGCTCCAAATAGAACAAGCCAAGCTAAAATTGATTTTGCTACAAGACTGAGTACGATATACGTACGTTCTCCATATAAATAGTCTTTCCATTTACCAGTTTTCTTATATTGAAGAATCATATTGACTGGGAATGTATTGAAAGCTACGAAATAAGTACCAACAATAGCCCATACGAACCAAGGAACCATATCATAGTTTCCAGTTCCAAACATGTAAAGCAAGATAGCTACCCAAGGTGCAAGACCAGCAAATGAACCCCAAACAAATGGTCCCCAAATGACTTTTTCGCCTTCTTTTCTTCTTGCATTAAGTTGTTCCATGACTAATCCAAATAAATTCATACTTGCATTAACTACAAAGATAAGAATTAATGATGCAATATCATAGATACCAAATAAAGTTGAGATCAACACAATCATGACTGATGAGCTTAATGCATATTCAAACCATCTGAATTTATTGATACCCAACTTTAAATCCTCATTATAGATGTTATTGAATTTCTTTGGTAATGAGATTAAAGCATGAGCAGCAGCTGATAGCAATAAGAATACGGCTACAAGGATGCCAAAGGGTAATTCAAAGATAGTTGAAGAACTAAGTTCTAGTGATTGAGTCATCTGATTAAACTGAAGGAAGTTCTGAGTAATTGCAGGTTTGAATTGTGCGATGTTCTGTATGACAGTAGTTGCTAGAAACAACATCAATATCCCCTGAACTAAATGAAGTCCTCCCATAAGCATGTTAAATTTTCTAAGTTTTATAAATTTTTCGTTTTCCATTTTTTTCTCCTTTAAAATAATATATCTTAAGTATAACATTTATTTTTAAGAGTTCTAGTAAGATGCACTATTGATTGTTCAAATACTGGAGAAATCGATGATTTGTGATAAAATTAAGGAGTTAAAAGATGAAATAGAGGTCATTATGAATTTTAAAAGAATTTTACTTCTTAAAAAGGGTAACTTTAATCAAAAAGGGAAATATGTTTTATATTGGATGCAACAAGCTCAGCGCGTTCATTATAACCACGCATTAGAATATGCCATTCAAGTAGCAAACCAAAACGATTTGCCTGTTTTGGTATATTTTGGTTTATCTGCAAATTATCCTGAAGCAAATCGAAGACATTATCAATTCATGCTTGAGGGTTTAAAAGAAGTTTTTTCTTTGTTGAAGAATTTTAATATTTCACATGTTGTTAAAATAGCATCACCAGAAGTCGGAATTTTACCATATCTTGAACAAGCACATTGTCTTGTGATGGATCATGGATATTTAAGACATCAAAGACAGTGGAGAAGTGATGTTGTTGATTATGCAAAGATGAATCATTCTCATTTATCCATATTTTGTGTTGATACCGATTTGATTGTTCCTGTTTTAGTAGCATCTCAAAAAGTCGAATATGGAGCGTATACATTAAGACCTAAAATAAGAAAATTAGTAAATGAGTTCCGTGATTTCACGAAATTGAGCGTGCTTAAAAATCAATATCCAGTTGAGGTAGCAAGTGATGACAATTTAGACGATGTGGATCATGTCATGAATCGTCTCAAATTAAATCATGAACAAATGCCAAAGGTACCTTCTAAAGGAGGATATTTGGAAGCCTCCAAATTATGTTCTCTATTCATCATGAATAAAGCAAACCAGTATTTAGAAAGTAATGATCCAAGTCATGACTATACATCAAAATTGTCTATGTATCTTCATTTTGGACAAATTTCAGCCCTAGAAGTGTATGAGAGAATGACACTAGCTGTAGAGAAAAACCAAATTGATGGTTTAGCTTATGATGCTTTTGTAGAGCAACTTATTGTTAGAAGAGAACTTGCATTTAATTATGTTTATTATCAAGATGGTTATGATGAATTTGAAAAAATGACGGAATCATGGGCTTACATGACAATGAATGCGCATGAATTTGATATCAAACCATATATCTATACGCTCAAACAGTTAGAAATGAGTCAAACACACGATCCTTATTTTAATGCTGCAATGAAAGAAATGTATTTCACAGGATTTATGCATAGTTATATGAGAATGTATTGGGCCAAGAAAATTATAGAATGGTCATCATCTTTTATAGATGCATATCAAACAATAAAATATTTGAACAATAAGTATTTTATTGATGGAAGAGATCCCAATAGTTACGCTGGTATTGCTTGGTGTTTTGGCAAACATGACCGTGCTTGGACAGAGCGCTCAATTTTTGGGAAGCTCAGATATATGAATGATAAAGGTTTAGAAAGAAAATTTGATATGGAAGGATACCTTCATAAAATCAAAATAATGGATGAACAATGTAAAAACTGTATGTAAAAGATAGAATTGTAGTTATAAAAAAAGTATATAAAATACTTTGAACATGATATAATGTTTATAACATTAAATGATGAGGTAAGCACATGTATAATTTAAGTATCGAAACTAATATTATATCAATGATGATGTTACTTACACTTTTTATTAGCCTACGGAAGCAAACCAATCGCCATGAGTTTATCAATCGAATATTTATATTTCTATTGATGTTTAATATGGTGCTAATGTTTTTTGATTCTCTTGAGGTTGTTTTTGATGGTAACCCTACTGTTTGGGGAAGCATCATTTTAAAAGTATCTACTTTTGTTTATTATTTTTTAAATCCAATCATTCCACTTGTGTGGGTGTTTTATATTGATTATCATATTTTCAAGAGTAGTAAAAAATTGAAGCGGATTTTTTACACCAGTCTTCCTTTCTTACTAGTTCATCTGTTTTTTATTATTATGAGTACTACAGGTAGTGGTTATATTTATTATATTGATTCTGCAAATAACTACTCTAGGGGCCCTCTTTTATGGATTACAATTGTTATAACTTATGGTTTAGTTATAGCAGCAACCGTAATGGTTATCATATTTCGGAAGAGAATTAGAAAAGACGAAGTTTTACCCTTAATCTTGTTTGCACTTCCTCCTGCATTTGCAGCAATTATTCAATTGGCAAATCCAGGTATGACCATCATATGGCCATCAGTGACAATTTCACTACTTATCGTTTATATCTACATCCAATCAAAATTGACAACAACAGATTATTTAACTGGATTATTCAATAGAAGAGAATATGATAATCGCGTCATTATGCTCAACCAGCACAAAAATAAAAACTTAAAAATGTCTGGCATTGTTGTTGATATTGATAATTTTAAAGTCATTAATGACACCTATGGACATAATGTCGGTGATCATACATTAATCTATTTGAGCCAAATACTTAAAGATAGTGTTCGAAAAGATGATTTTGTTGCAAGACTTGGTGGTGATGAGTTTTCAATCATGCTTTTTAATCAAGATCAGAATGCTTTGAATGAAATTGTTAATCGAATTGAGATGAATATAAAAGCATTTAATGCGACTGAGACTGCCCCTTATCAAATAAACATTAGCATTGGTTATGGTGAGTTTCAATCTGATAGATTTGAGACCATTGAAAAATTCTTCATTTTCCTAGATCATAAGATGTATGAGGCTAAACAGTTAAATAAAACCAAATAGAACAAGCCTCGGCTTGTTTTTTTCTTATTTATAATCAAAATCATAATGTTTATTGTATCAGTTGACATCTTTGGGTGTTCTTTTATAATTAATATGATGATACATTTCTACACAAGGAGCTCACTAGATGAAAATAAGAGCATTAAGATATCACAAAGGTGATAGAACCAAGCTCTCAAATTTAAGAAAAGGACAAAAAGCCAAAGTGGTCTTTTTAGATGCGGAAGATAAAGCGCTTCGTAGAAGACTTCTTGATATGGGTATTACTGAAGGCGTTCAAATCAAGATTAAAAAAATTGCTCCGCTTGGAGATCCAATAGACATCGAACTGAGAGGATATGAGCTATGTCTCCGTAAATTCGATATGTCCTTGATTGAAGTCGAGGTGATTTCATGAGAGTAGCATTAATAGGCAATCAAAATTCAGGTAAAACAACACTTTTCAATCTCTTAACTGGAACCAATCAAAAGGTTGGTAACTGGCCAGGTGTCACCATAGAAAAAAAATTAGGTGTCATTCGTGGCACTGATTTTGAAATTGTAGATCTTCCAGGTGTTTATTCGCTGAGTCCTTATAGCGTAGAAGAAGAAATTTCAAGAAAATTCCTTTTTGAAGAACAGATAGATTTGATACTGAATATTGTCGATTCAACTTCAATGGAAAGAAGTTTGTATTTAACCACTCAATTATTGGAATTAGGCATTCCAATGATTATCGCTTTAAATATGAAAGATATTGCTGATAAAAGAGGGATTCATATCGATTTGAAGACCTTAGAAGAAAGATTGGATACAACAATTCTTTCTATTTCAGCGTTAAAGAAAACCAATGTTTTCAACCTTATTCAATACATTAAAATGGGTGATTATAGGAAGAACCTCTATCATCACATTTATGATCATGAATTAGAAGATGCCATCGAATCGATTAAACTATTGACCCATACAAAACATCCTCAGTTTTTAGCTGTGAAATTGATTGAAGAGGATCCTGTATTTGTTGGTTTTCACACAGATGAAACAAAAAAAATAGTTGATGGATTAGCAAAAGATTATTTGCGTGATATGGAGCAAGTTATTGCTGATGAGCGATATCGTTATATTGAAAATATAAGGGATGAAGCAGTAACTGCAAATCGAGATCAAATGACATGGACCGATCGATTGGATAATATCTTATTGCATCGGGTTTTTGCAATACCGATTTTCATGATCATTATGTTTGGTATCTATTATTTAGCAGCTGGACCTATTGGTGCCTTTACTGCTCAGTTGGTTGGAAAGTACATGTCTAGTTTTAGTGATTGGACAAGATCAATGTTGGTCGATTTTGGAGCTTCACCCTGGTCAGTAAGTCTTGTTGTTGATGGGATGATTGCTGGCGTTGGAGCTATTTTGAATTTCTTGCCGCAATTAGCAATCTTGTTCTTATTGATCTCTCTTTTGGAAACAACCGGTTATATGGCAAGAATTGCATTCTTTTTGGATCGGATATTTCAAAAAGTTGGACTGTCTGGTAAATCACTGATTCCCTTTATTATTGGTAGTGGTTGTAGCATACCCGCTATTATGTCAGCAAGAACCATCAATGATGAGACAGAAAAAAGAATGACCATCATGTTGACGCCGTTTATTCCATGCAGTGCTAAATTACCAATTATTACACTGTTCGCAGGTTATTTCTTCAAAAACAATTCTGGATTGGTTAGCGCATCTTTGTATTTCTTCGCTATTGGTGTAATCTTCTTATCAGCATTTATCATGAAAAAGTTTTGGTTTAAAGGGAAACATTCCAGTTTTATTTTAGAGTTACCAGATTATAAAATTCCTAATATCAAGTTTATATTGTTTGATGTATTTGAGAAAGTCAAGGCATTCATCCAACAAGCTGGATCCATCATTCTACTTGCCTCAATTATTGTTTGGTTTTTAATTAGTTTTTCTTGGACACTACAATATGGTATTGATCCAAATCAAAGCATCTTAGCATCAATAGGGAAAGTATTGGGTTGGATTTTTTATCCAATGTTGGGAACATATAGTTGGGGTGCAGCTGTATCAGCTATCCAAGGGCTAGTTGCCAAAGAACAGATTATTGCCTCTATGGCAATCATAGCGGGTCATTCAGAAACAACATCTGAAGGCATGCTCATCTTTGGAAGTTCTGTCTTTTCATTCTTCACACCGGCATCAGCATACGCATTTATGGTTTTCAATCTATTTAGTGCACCATGTTTTGGATCAATTGGTGCAATGAATAAGGAACTGGGGTCTACCAAACGTATGTGGCAAGCAGTCATATTCCAAACAGGTATCGCTTGGGTTCTAGCAGTTCTTGTTTATCAAATCGGACATTTAATTGAGGTGATCTTATGAACTTTGCAGATATAGTGATCTTAGTAATCGTTGTCACCATCGTTTTCTTGATTGTCTATCGGATGATCAAAAAGAAAGATGAAAGCATTTGTGCAAATTGTGCCTATGCTAAAGGGTGTAATGATGATTGCTCACCCAAGAAAAAAACGATATCGAGCTGATATCGTTTTTATTTTTATTCTTCTTTTGGATAATGCACAACAACTTGTGGGAACGGAATCTCAATGCCATTTTCATCTAGAATCTGCTTAATTCGTTTTCTTAATTCTCTTTCGATGATATAGTGTTGTTCACTTTCTGTTTTGCAGATGACACGCATATTGACACCACTATTAGCTAATTCTATGACACCTAATACTTGTGGGTCATCGATAATCACAGGAAATAAAGGTCTAATCTTTGGAAGTTCTGCTGTAAGAAGATCAATAGTGGTTTGAACATCTTCACGATATGCAATACTGAATTCTGCAACAGCAACAGAGAAATTTCTAGAAAAGTTAATCAATGTAGAAATCTCACCATTGGATACGATTTTTGTATCGCCTTTCCAATTTCTGATTTTAGTCGTCTTAAGTCCAATATCGGTAACTTCGCCTTTGAATCCTTGAACTTCAATTTTATCGCCGACATCAAAATGATGTTCGAAGACAATAAAGAAACCACTGATTAAATCATTAATGAATTTCTGAGCGCCAAGACCAATGACAAGTCCTAAAATACCTAAACCTGCAAGAGCTGGAGCAACATTGATGCCCCATAATGATAAAACTACGAGAATAGCTATGATAGTAACGACATATTTGATGATACTATTAATAACTTTAGTGAGTGTTTGTTTACGCTTTTTTAATGGACCATCTTTGGTACTGATGTGAGTGAATGTGACTTTGGCGATTTTTAGAATTGTCATCGATATGAAAATCACAATCGCACTATTGATTAATGGGCCAATACTTTCATTTAAAAACAGTTTTGCATTTGCTAAGATTGTTTGAATGTGCGTAGCTAAATCGAAATTCCATATGAATAAAATAAAGACAGCTGATGCGATAAGAAGTATAAAAGAAATGAGGTAAAGGATGATTATGATCCATTTACTCATCGATAATTCTTTCAGTTTTAGCCATTTTCTTTCAAAAATAAAGAGAATGAGTAAAATTGCTAAAGCACCAACGGTTATACCCACATTTAAAGCGATAGATGCATAAAATATATTAAATTGCATAAAAAGTCTCCTTTCGCTTATTTATTTTATTATATCATGAATACTGATTAAGCGTGTGAAGTATGCTATTCAGTAAAATATTGAAAAAAATATCATTTATTATTATTAATTAATAATGAAAAGTGTTAAAATAGATTTGCATTTTGAAAGGTGAATGATACATGGAAAAAGATCATCGACTCACTCCTTTTTACACCAAACTATTAGAATATGCCAATTCAAATACTGTCGCTCATGATGTTCCAGGACATAAACTTGGACAAGTTCATAACGATATGATGCAATTTACTGGTCAACAGATGTATAAGCTTGATGCTAATGCACCAAGAGGACTTGATAATTTGAATCGTCCAACAGGCGTCATCAATGAAGCAGCCGAATTAATGGCTGATGCTTTTGGTGCCGAAAAAGCGTATTTCTTAACTGGTGGAACGACAATGGGTATTTTATCGATGATTATGTCTGTTTGTCGTGCGAAAGAAAAAATCATTTTACCTAGAAATGTTCATAAATCAGCGATCAATGCCTTGATATTAAGTGGTGCTATTCCAATCTTTGTCAAACCCGATATAGATAATGAATTAGGCATTGCCAATAACATGGCATTTGAAGACGTAAAACAAGCCATTTTAGACAATCCTGACGCTAAAGCCGTATTTGTTATCAACCCGACATATTTTGGTGTTACAGGCGATTTAAAGCGCATTGTTGAGTTTGCTCATGAGAATGAAATGATGGTTATTGTTGATGAAGCTCATGGATCACATTTTCCTTTTTCGGATTTACTGCCTATC
>Ga0268276_1000627_pt1 | contig 39972 bp, 30 predicted proteins | sample saktaG_4_FD_190145 | JGI IMG/M metagenome (GOLD analysis project Ga0268276, IMG submission 190145) | Saline water microbial communities from Sakinaw Lake, British Columbia, Canada - sak_2010_1_5_45m | ecosystem: Environmental > Aquatic > Non-marine Saline and Alkaline > Saline ...
TCAGGTTATTTTCAACAATGAAGCGGCTAAAATAGGGAATTTTAAGGGGAGTGGCTTTTCAAAGAAAAAATACCATATTTGTAGCATGAACGAACTCGCACCCATTGTAGCCGCTTTTTCCATTGAGGGTTCCCCCATGTCAATTTCTTCGATCAGCTCCGGCCACATCAACGACTCTTATCTTGTTACCACATCTCCTGACCACGCTCCGAATTATGTGTTGCAACGGATCAACCATCAGATATTCAAGGATATTCAGGGGTTGATGAATAACATTGCGGTTGTTACCCAACATATAAGAGGGCAGCTAGCCAGCAAGAAGCATCAATACGATAACATTCAAGTCCTTGAGCTCATACCAACGCGTGAAGGAGACCTTTTTTACCAAGACCGGGAAGGCGACTTCTGGAGACTCTATTTTCATATTCCGGATAGTTTCAGTTACGATAGAATTGAGAATCCGGAATTGGCCTATGAAGGAGGGAAAGCGTTTGGACTATTCCAAGTCTTGACCGCTAATATTTCTCCTGAAGCATTAGCTAAAACCATCCCCCGTTTTCATGACATTACCTGGAGGTTGGAGCAGTTTGACGAGGCCATTGAACATGATAGTGCGGATCTCGTATCCCGGATTTCGGATGAGATTCGTTTTGTGCGTGAGAGGACGCAGGAGATGCATTCCATTAACCGATTGATGGAGAGCGGTCGGCTTCCAGTGCGGGTTACGCATAACGACACCAAATTCAACAATATCCTGTTCGACTCCAAAGATAAAGCTATCTGTATTGTTGATCTGGATACAGTGATGCCGGGATCTGCTTTGTTTGATTTTGGGGATGCGATCCGTACGGGAGCAAGCACGGCCGACGAGGATGAACCCGATCTTAGCAAAGTAAGGATCGATCTGAACCTGTTTGACGCATACTCAAAAGGATTCCTTGAAAGCGCGGGAAGCACATTAACAAAGACTGAGATTGATCACCTTGCCTTTTCGGCAAAGTTTATGACCTATATCATCGGCCTGCGGTTTCTTACCGACCACATTAACGGGGATACTTACTACAAGATCCATCACCCCGGGCACAACCTGCAACGGGCCAAGGTGCAATTCACACTGATCCAATCCATGGAACGTCGGTGGTTCGATATGCTGGATGCTATCAAAAAACAATGAGTCCAGCCTAATTAATTCTCCTCTATTTCCTGATCGGACTCCTTCTTCCTGCTTTTGTATACCTTCCAACTTCCATAAACTGCTCCTAAGCCTAAAAGAATTCCTAATCCACCATCGATTGGAGCTCCGCGTGGATCCTGATTGCCTTCAGATCCATGTTCTCCTGGTGGAGGAGGTGGTTCCTGAGCCGAAAGTGGCTGACCAGAGAAGAGGAAAAAGAACGCAAAAGTCAGGAGATAAAAGATGTTCCATAGTTTCATGAGAGTGCTGTTTAATTGAAAAATACCTTCCGCGACCCGAAGACTTGCTGTCCATAGACTCTGACATAATAGACTCCTGTAGCCACCTGAAGCTGATGTTGCTGAAGCAATTCGTCGGTCAACGGAACCTGCAGGATCCGCTGACCAGTCATGCTGACGATGTCGACAATCCCTGTGAGGGAGTGCGGATTTCTGATGTATAAGGTTTGATCGTTACTCCAGATTTGTACCGATGAAGTGGGTTGAGACTCACTCACTCCAACCGCTTTGAAATGCAAATCAAACCGGTAGGGGTCATCCCCGTCAGATGCGATAAATGTATAAACACGGTCACGTGTCAGATTTTGGGTGACGCCCAGTTTGCGATCTGTCAGGTAGACCGGATAAGCAGGAATAAGATCCATCAGGCTATCGGCTTCTATCGAAAAGAGTGTGTTTTCATTTTTGATAAAATACAATGGGATTCGTAATTCATCCGTGAGCATGGACAATGCATTGGTGGAGACCTCATGCCCGTTGGAGACCGAATAAAATTGGGGAGCATACCCTCCCAGAAAATGGGCATCATAGTCCGCATCAAATGATCCGGTTGCTGCCTCATGAAACCTGATCACTGTTTCCTGTGATTTACTCCCCGCAGGATCCACTGCACGTAACCTGATGACATTTACCTCGTGATCTTTATACCAATTGATTGGAGAATGAGTCCTGTCACCAGCAAAGAGGTTCAGCGATCCGGTCCCTGCATCCGACACTTGTACCATGAAGCCCTGTGTAGCAGGGATGATCTCTCCCTGGCTGATGTCGGTATAGCTAGCTTCCGATTCATCCCATACTTTTGCTATTCCCCCTATATTGTTTAGATTCCATCCGCCAGGTCCGGAGGTCTTATTCCATTTCAGCGCACAGGAAAAAGGATTGCCAACCAGGTTCCATCCGGTATGTGTATCCCCTTCTGTATTAGTTAGTCCTGATACCACTACACTGGAGGAATGGAGTGATCCCGAGAACATTTTGGTGTATGTATATTTATAGGCTACCAGATACCCCCGCCCGGAGACGAAGTTGTTGCTGTTGCCATTGGCAGTAAAAAAGGTTGGTGGTTCCGTGGAATTTTTATAATTGACCCACAAACCATCCGGTTCCGACCACAGATAAAAATCATAATCCGTTTCCGGATCAACTGTAAAATTTGGATTGACAGATTGATCTATGACCGGAGAGGAGAGCAGATGCCATCCATCGTCATTATCTGTCCAGCCATCAATATGCCGTTGACATATTACGGAACCAGTGGCGCTTCCCTCCATGATGAGTGAGGCTGTTGACTCACCGGATGATTGCAAATACAAGTCGGCCGTGCCATCTACAACCAAAGAACCCTTGATGGTCATCTGTTGATTCGGAGTCAACGTTAAAGTCGTTGCCAGGTTAATCCACAAGCCATCTACAGTGAGTATCCCGGGTTGTGATAAATAATTCGTGGTATGACCTGTAAGTTTTAGAACTCCAGTGGCATCAGGGGAAGAAAAAAGAGTGCCTGCGGTTGCTGTCATATATCCGGTCAGAGACAACGTTCCGTCTAAAGCGATGGTTCCCACGGCGGATGTAGTGAAATAATCCCCCTGGAGATAGATCCCGCTATTTTCATCTATAACGATTCTGACGCCGGAATTTTTCATAAACTGACCGGAAGCCACTAAATTCCATCCTATCATCACAGATAGGATAACGAATAGCCTGATCATTACCTGTAGTGGCAGCGAGCGAATGAGATTTCGTTGCTTTTGCATGTTGTGAGTTTTATTGTTACCTAGCGGATTACAACCATCCGGCGGGTCAGGATTGAATGATCTGTTGTGAGCTTGTAAATATAGGTGCCTGGCTGCAGAAGGGAACTGTTCACCTGCAAGTTATACATCCCCGGTTGCAGCGTTTTATCAGCAAGAGTACTGATCAGATACCCATTCATATTAAACAGTTGCAGGGTGATGTGCGTCTGAGCGGGAAGATCAATTACAACTGTGCAGTGTGTCGTACACGGATTGGGGAACGTCTGAAATAAAATCGCTTCCGACTCCACCGGCATGGGATCTTCGATTCCCACATTGTATTCGCTTTCGGGCACATTATCAATGATGCTGTCCCGGATCACAGAAAAACAACGAAGCACCTGATTCATGTAAGGATTCCCCCAGGTTTGGCCATGGACAGGGATATAGGGCGTGTTGCCCGGGAGCATGACATACTCCTGGGTGAGTAACATCAGGGTGTCCACTCCGACATACGACAAACTGATCGCGGAAACCTGTTTGGTGGTATCGCATACCAAAGAGTTGGCGGCTATGTGATACCAATGCCCGGCAGGAAGGGAAAGATCGCCCGATAACAGATCGATCTGGCTGATCCGTTGATCCGAGGTTTTGATCGCGAATTTTTCCAGTTTGACAGCTATCGTGCTTTTTCCATCGTTATTAATGGAGATCTGGGGGTATTGGAAGTGGTGCACTGAGTCAACCAGTAATTTCACCGGTGTTTCCATCCAGTTACTTATCACTGCATTCCATGGAATCAGCGAGATGACTTCATAATTGATGCGGGAAGTATCGGTAACATACGAGGAAATAACAACCCCTCCAAACGTTTCTGTAAATTCCATATCCAGGAAATTGATATAGTGGTTAGGCTCTTCATAGAGAACAACTGCATCACTCCAGTGGTTTCCATCGAAGGAGAGTGTAAGAATCCGGTTCGTTGCACTCTCCTGTGACGGGTTGCTCAAACAGGTCATAACCGCTCTGTTTTCATCCGTTTTTGACAGGAAAATACTGGTCTCAATCCCATTGATACCAACAATTTGTGCCGGGTGACTGGGAATCCATGTGTCACTTGATTTGGAAAGAGTGGCATACCAGAGGTCAGAGGTATGGTTATCGAGATTAGCCACCTGCCACACGAGCACGGCCAGGGATTCAGAAAGGACCGCAAGGGATGGTTTCGCTTCAGCCCTTCCGGTAGTCATCCCGGAAAGATCATCATAAATGTGATCGATCTGAAGGATGCTATCGGTGGTGATATCAAACACCGCATACCATACATCCTGGGATTCGGCAAATTTGCGGATAATTTGATCACTTCGTTGATGAGAAAGGGTGAGCCCGGTGTACCTCGACTGCGACCAGGAGATCAACACTGTACTGTCGCTGAATCCCGCTGTTACCGGATTATTTATGGCATGTGTGTTACTGTGGATGGTAAGCTTATCAGAGAATTTTTTTGTTTTGTTCATCAGGAAGCGTGAACGTAAGTGGCGTTCACCCAAGCTATCCCCTTTCTCAAGCCAGGTAAATAGGTTGTAATTGGCCGAAGTGGTGATTGAAGCTTGCGGGTAAGCCAACGGCGTTTTGATAAATTTGCTGACCGGGATGAAATCTCCGGCCAGGGGCGAGTCTCCCGAGTCGTCTTCTGCAAAACAATCATCCATGTCATCTCCCCAAAAACGATGAGAGTAAAACAGAGTTGGTCCCCAAACTGTTTGTGAGGCAAGCCCCCAGAGCTCTTTCACAACCACTTTCCCATGGATATCCATGCAGAGATCTTTCAGAAACCGGGTGTCGTTCTTGGGAAGGGTGATGTAGGAGTGTCCGTATCCTGCATTAAATCTCATGTCGACACAGAAATCGCCCTCCACCAGCCCCTCCAGGAGTTTGGCTCCGATCTCAAATTCCACGCCGAACGAACCTCCGTAAAAATGGTAGGAGGCACTCTCTTCGTATCCCGGAGTGCCTTCGCGGGCAGTAACATTCAGGTTGCCGTATGATCCCCATTGACTCTGACCGTCAATGGTATCCAGCTTCAGATGAAGGCGGCTGGCATAATTAAAGTTGCCGCTGTAGGAGATAGAGAAGGAGGGTGAAATGATAGCGCTTTCCGGATTCATACTACCGGCAATGTCGATGATCTCTTTGATCTCCTCACCCATCTGTGCGATGGACTCCAGTTCGGTAGTCATCCCGGCAGAAAAGTGGAAATTCTGAGTTGCAAACAGGTTGTCATCGGCATCCAGTTCGTAACTATTATTTTCATCCTTGGTGAAATCGATCCGGAAATCTTTCCGTTTTCCCGCGCCAATATGGATAACATCCTGATAGAGATTAGGTGTGTCGGAAGGATCAATCTCCAGCTTCAGTGAATCGATATTGAATTTCAGCTTGATCTCCATGCACGGACTGAAAAGCATGCCGAGGACTCCGCTTAGAAGTGGTACATCTTTTGGAAGGACAATGCTTACATCGTTGTTAAAAGAGACCGGATCCTCCAAAGGAGATCTGAGATTAAAGGTCACGACTTTGTTGATTGAATCTTCTTTGATGTCGGAAAAATCAGAAGATTTACAAAAATCGAACCAATAGGGCCTGGTTCGGGTGATGGTAATATCGTAGGGGCCTTGAACCACAACAGGGTCAGGATTCTGACCTAAATAATATTCCAGTTCCATCCCTGTGAACGGGGGATGTAGTTCCGCCATATCGTAGGTTACCAGCCAGGTCTCATTACCGGCACCCACCGGCATCGCATCCAGTTCATCAATGAAAATCCCTTTGCTGGTATAGAACTTGGCTTTAATATTTCCCAGTTCATCAATATCAGCTGTTTTGATGGTAAAGGTGTTGATCGCTTTCATGGTCCCTGGGGCAATTGCCTGGATGAAGGGGCCAAAATCGCCATGAATCTTTGGCGGAACAAAAGGCCGGATCAGTATCGGGAACCAGGCTTGTCCAATCCGTTCAGTGGAATAGCCATCCAGGATGTCCATGATCAAAAAGCTGCCTATGGGAAGGTCGCCCAGTTCAATTGCGAAACTATACTCCAGGATAGGTCCCGGAACGGTGTCAAAATCCATCTGGAAAAGATGTCCGTCAGGGCCATATACTTCGTACACAAAAATATATCCCTGTGGATGCTGCCCCATCTGATCCTCTACCTTGACGTCAACCATCTGAGTCAGTGAGTTGCCCATGTCAAAATATCCGAGTCCCTGAGAAAATCTGTAGGTGAAAAGTGAATTGTCAGAAGTATGGATGGGGTCTATTAAATTAAACCTGCCCAATTGGTAAGTCCGGCCGGTATCGCATTCAGGACTCCAGGCTTTCACGAAAAAGGTTCCGCCGGCCTGACCTCCGGCAATCATATCCTGATGCCAGGTGACTGTATTTAGTCCGGGATCTGTAAACCATTTTTGCGGACCTCCTTCCAGTGTCCCATTCAGTGATCCTTTGCTGTCTTTCACCAGATCCCCTGACCCCTCATCCAGTTTGTAATAGTGAATAACATGTTGCATGGTGTCCAGCGAAGGGAGGTACATGGCACGATTGATCCTGCTATAATCCAATGGATCGTTCCACAAACTGATCTCCGATAATGAGCCCTGGAAATGGGCAGCCACGCTGTCACGGATCACCGGTGGAACGGAATCCTGGCACTTTCCGAACATCCAATGCCCCGGAAAAGTGACCAGATCTTTTATTAACCACTTTTCATCCACGATGTTTCCGTCAATGAATAAAGATGCTTTTCCCATTTTATACGGTGGCCGAAAAGGGGTGACGACGGCGGTAAGGTGATGCCATACGCCATCATTGTACTGGCCTGTGGCATGTAGGGATATTTGGCTATTTCCAAGGTTGAGGAGCAGGTTGTAGAGCAGAGAGCCATTCTCTTTCATCGCGACCAGATGATTCATCCTCGTTGCCGGTCCGCCACCAATATTGTTGGTAAACATCGCCATGATGCCGCCTTCTTTTGTCGTGCTACGGAACCAGAACATAAGGGTGTAGGCTTCGGGTACCTCGGTAACAGCGGAGGTGGAGATGAAGTTTGTTTTTCCATCAAGGGATAAAGAGTGCTGGTACGGATTGGAGTTGTTATAAAAAGTGATGGTATCATAAGGATGATTCAACATCCCCATGGGCGCCAGCCCGGTAGTAATTTTCCAGGTATTTTCCGGCAATCCGCTTACCGTTACCGCGTTGTATAAACAACCGCTGTCTGCCATACTGGGTGGCGTATTGGACCAGGATCGCCGGTAATAGTTTCCCCACCCGTTACGGGCGCTGGTTTTTGGCGCCGGCGGGATGATACGCATCAGAAATTCATGGATAAAACCGGAGTCGGTCTCCTCCTGATAATATTCGTGGGTGCGCAATAACCGGGTCCCGAAAGGCAATGCGGAGAGATTATATAATAACCGGGCTTTACCGCCTGGCGATAAAATCGTTACCGAATCGATTACGCGGTTGTCCTCATCTACAAAAGAGAATCTAACCGAATCGGTTTGGGTGTTGCTGGAGATCAGAAGAAGGGTATCTTTCCGGGAAAACCGTGGCTCCCCACCGGCGAGGGTTGCGCCTTCGCGGAATATTCCACCGTTATTCTGAAAGCTGAGGTCATCGAAGAAATTCAACCGGCAGTTTTTGTCGTCAAAATTCCAATATCCGATCAGATACTCATCCTGGAGCTGAATGTCGTGCATGCTGGCCTGAAGCTCATCCAGTAACAAAGTTCTGTTCCAGATCCTGATCTCATCCATCCGTTTGATAAAACTGCGATCAAATGAGTTCTTGGCCAGCGCGTTGCATCCGCCAAACTTGAGCGGCCTGCCATAGAGATAGACCGTACTACTGCCTGACGCCATGTGGTAACTGTTCCAGTTGGTTTCGGTTGTTAAAGGCTGACCGTCAAGATAAAAAGTGCCCTTTTGGGGGGTACCGAGCCCCTGGTTGAGAAATGCGATATGATGCCAGTTCCCATCCAGAATAGAGTTCGACTCCAATGTGGCCGTGAAGATGTCCAGCCGTTCATGCCGGATATTCCGGTAATAGATCAGTTGAAGTGAACCGGAGGCTTTTTTCAGGGAGATACTCCAGGCAGAATCAGCAGTTAAAAAAGTCATCTCCCCATTCGTAGCCTGATTGATCGTGTCGACATCAGGAAGTACCCATGCGCCAATGGTAAAATCATCGGTAGCCACGACAAATGAATATATCCCACGTTGCTTTTCCCATCCGAAACTCCGGTTAGAGGCCTCTCCGTGCTTGACATTGTCAACCACTGCTACCTGGCCTCCCATAGGACGTTGGTTGATGGCCGGAATGGAATCTGTATGGGTTGTGTCATTGACAGTGCAGAAAAATTTCGGGGGTTGAGGGAGCAAAACCATCTTGTGCAATGCATGGACTCCGGTAGCAGGCCCTCCTTCACAATAAGCAACCGGAAGGATAAACCGGATTGATAACGGCAGGTCCGTCATGACGGCATTTACAATCCGGGCCGAATCAAGGTAATCGTGATGAGGTAACGGCGAACATTCCACCGAATCGATAATGGTGTAATCCCCTTCAAGAAGATAAAACATCACCTTGGTAGTTCGTGGCGGGAGATTCTTTAAAACAATGGTGTTTTTTTGGGGATCCACCGGATTCCATAACGAGTCATTCAAAGGATATTGATTCGAGATATAGGGTCCCCACCCGTATGAACAGCCAAGTTTCATGGTATCGGGAAGGTTTCCCAAAGGGATGTACCAGTTAGCAATGCTATCGCCGCTCCACTGAACCTCCATCCTGAACTGCGTGGAGAGGGGAAAATTGCAAGTGTCCAGATTCACAGTCCACACTGCTTCCGCCAAGTTACTCCCGGTAACGGTGTGTTCCGGGCCGATTTTCGCAAACGTATGATCCACGAACCCGAAATAGACCCTGGAGGTACCCGAAGTACCCGAAGTGCCTAAAGGCAGCTCACTGACTCTGATCACTAATTCTTGCTGGCTCTTCATCACGAAAGGATTAAAACCATTGGATGCAACCAGTCTGACCTGTGGAAGGTATCCAGCGGTGTCGTAATTGGTTTGAGCGGATGTAATACAGGGAGTGCTAGTCAGGATCCATGCTCCTATTATCGCAAAGAGAACCAGGTAATTTTTTTTCATGGGTAAATAATTTGATATCATATATTTAATCTTGAATGCATCTGACAGAAAATCCCAAATCATATGATCCGGAATCTAGTATGATCGTATCTTCTGAATCCCATATGGAATAGTACCAGGCCACATCCCCAATAATCTCTTTTTTGGATGTCCAGATATTGCAGGAGCCTTTTAAATCATAAAATGTACTTTCATATAAATAGCCGGCCCCCAACGCGGTAAAACCCGAGCTGTTCGTGGTTCCTATACTTTGTACCAACCAATGATTTGTTCCTGTCTCTTTCATCTTACCTCCGGCAATGGTTGACCCGCCTAAGAAAGCAACCAGTGTTGCCCATTCAGTCAGGGTAGGCAGATGCCATCCGGTGGGACAAATACCCTGCGTTCCCTCCGTGGTTACGTATTGCATCATTTCATTCCATTGATACAGGCCTCCATATTCGTCACAATTGGCATCATTGTCATTAAAACAATACTTTTCAATGATGCTATTGTTGGATTGGTCAACCGATCCATTGATCCGGTTACCACTGTTCAGATTCTCCGCCATCCAGCATTGAGTCCCGATCAGTACCGTTTCATACCGGTGCCCTTGAGTATCCTTGATTTGTGTATTGCCGCATTTGAATTGCCCGGTATTGGTGGTCCATACCTCTCCGTTGTACACCTCGATGGACTGATGGTCTGTGTTGTATACAACCAATCCTTCGGCCGGACTGGCAATGGCTTTGCGTTGGTCTGTTGTCATCCGTGGAGGGAGAAATCCCTTGGTGGTGGATGATATATCTACGATAGCGCTCGCATCGGCTGCAGCATTGGTAGAATTGATTCCCAGTTGGGCCGAAGCCGGAACGGCCAAGAGGTAACCAAGGATAAGCGATAAAAATAAACTCAAATAATGAGCGTCTGGTGTTGTCTTTTTCTCTTGCATACAATTCTGTATTAAATTCACTCAAGTCTTTCAGTCGGCAGGATCAGAGCGCACACACCGAATCGACATACCGTCGATATGTTCGAGTTGCCGTCCATCGATTTCCGCATAGGCATAGTAGTAATGAAGTTTAAGAACATCAGCAAAATCACTCCCTTCGTGAGTCCAGCATGAACCCCAGAAATAGGTATAAACATGCCATTCATAGGAAATTTGGGTTCCGGGACCATCCTGGTATACAATCCAGCCTGCTCCTAAAGCGGTAAACCCACTTTCATTGGTGGCGCCTGTATTGGGTGCAGCCCAATGAGCAGTGCCGGTCTCTTTTAGCGGTCCTCCAGCGAGTGTTTGACCTCCGTATAAATTTACAAGGGTCAAAAAATCGTTGTGAGTTGGGATATGCCACCCGTTAGGACAGATACCACGGGCGCCTTCGGTTTTGACATACTGCATGGCCTCTGCCCATCCATACAATGCTCCATAGGTATTGCAATTGGATTCGTTATTCTCATAACAATATTTTTCCACCGTCCCATTATCAGCAGGATATGCACCTACATTGATGCGCGTACCGATATTCAGATTGGAAGCCATCCAACATTGATCGCCGATCAGGACAGTGTTATATATATGGCCTTCTGCATCAACTACTTGACTAAACTCACAAAGAAACCCATCACTGAGCGTGGTCCACTTGGTCCCGTCAAACAGGTTCAATCCTTTAACATCGGTGTTGTAGATCACCAGGCCTGCGGCAGGCGATGAGATACCATCCCGTTGCACCATGGTCATCCGGGGAGGAAGAAACCCTTTTGACGTTGACTTAACCTCCAGCATGGCAGAAGCTGTTGGAGAGCTTCCATCCTCATTCACTGCCACTTGAGAGAAGGCAGGGTGAAAAAAAATGAGCGCCAAAATCAGCAAGATCGTTTTATATCCTATCCTTTTTTTCATTATTCCACTTTTTTTAATTTTTTCTCTTTCAAACAGTTGCTGAAAATCAGACTCCCTTTAGGGATGGGGTAAAACTGATTTTCAGTAATGATTAATTATCACTTCTAATACATCTGACAGCAAAACCGTAAGTCGTTTCCATTTCGGTTATACCTGCCCAGACACTTTCACACTCCAGGATCATATTGGATGCTTTTCTGACATCGACGATAATATCGCTGAAAGTGGTCCAGAACTTTGTATCTGTTCGTATTCCACTAAACGTATGTGCCGGTGTAAAGTATCCTCCACCATATGCGGTGAATCCGCTACTGTTATTGGCATCATTAGAAGGGCACCAGTGGTTCGATCCTGCCTCTTTTAATTTTGGGGCGGCTCCTTCATAACCTCCTAAGGCGGTGATTAACGCTATGGCCTCTTGCACGGTCGGAATTCGCCAACCTGACGGACAGATTCCCTGAATTCCTTCAAAATCAATCCTGTATTGCATCACCTCATCCCATTTGTACAATCCACCATATACAGCACAGGAATCATCTTCATCATTGTAGCAATATCTTTCAATAACACCGTTATCTGAAGGATCAGCGGATGATTCGATCCTGATCCCCGTGTTCAAATTAGAAGCCAGCCAGCATTGATCCCCAATTTGCCTTGTGTTGATAAGGTTGCCGTCAATATCCTGCACACGGCTGGTTCCACATAAGAATCCGCCCGGTGGTATGGTCCAGGTTGAATTGTCACGTAAGTTCAGTGTATGTGTAGTGGTGTTGAAAATCATCAACCCCTCGGCGGGAGAGGCGATGGCATCCCGCTGACCGGTGGTCATCCGGGGGAGTAAGAATCCTTTGGATGTGCTGCTTATATCGAGGATGGCCGAAGCGTCAGCGGCAGCGCCTGAGGTATTAATGGCTACCTGAGCCCTTCCTGCAGTGGCGATCAACAATACGAAACTGATCAGAAGGATATAGTTAATTTTCAGAAATTTTGTCATAGGATTGAATTTGTGATGTTCGATTTAGTCCATAATACGGAAATCGTCGTATTGTAATAGTCTGTTTTTCCTTCTCGTAACGACCTGGTCTTCACTTGTATGAAAGTAAGTACGACACCAGTTGATGTAATCGTTAACCTGATCAGTCTCTCCCTCCAAAACCATCCATAAAGATGAAGGGGAGGTTGACTTGACATATCCTTTTAGCTCCCTGCGCTTTGCCTCTTTGTAAGCATTAAAACGCATCCCTTTAGCCTGGATGTCAATCTCTTTGATTTCGAGATCAACATGTGCTTTGATATGCTTATCCATTATTCAACAACTAGTTTGACGATATGTACGGAATCATTTGTGGTCAGCTCTACAAGATACAAACCGGAGGGAAGACCTTTAACCGTAATGGATGGTACCCACTCCCCCGATCGGCCTGCCGGAAATCGGAATTCTGCAATAGTCTTTCCCTGCAAATTCATCACCCTGCAGGCAATGGCATCGGTGGAGAGCCCTTTCATATCGATATGAAATTCATCCTGGCAGGGATTGGGATATCCATTGACATTAGAAGCAGATCGTTTCTCGAATATCCCTGGATTCATTTCTCCCAGCGCGCGTTTCCACAGGGAGCGATTGGTCGCAGCATAGATATAATTATAATAATTATCACTGATTACCATCAAGTCCCGGAGGAACGTCCATTGGGGAAATCCGTCACTTCTGTCTCTCCATGCACTGTTATCGGTCACCTTAACATAACAGTTATTTGGATATGCCGATGCGAAAAGGAGTTCAAGGTATGCTTCAAGATGGATCATATGAGTTTGCGTAATTCCAGAATCAGCCTGTACCCATCCGCTTTGCCCGATTTTAGTGTAGAACACTCCATCCCATGTCCCTGCATATAGCCTATTGTTGTAATACTCCAGGGAGTTGATATATGGGTTTCCGAGTCCGCTCATATCCATTTGGTGCCAGATGGAATCAAGGGTATTGAACTGATAGATACCATGTTCTCCTGTAGAGACATACATGATGCTATCGGGGAAGATAAACCCGGTGATTGACACTCCATCCAGCCCTTGCTTCATCGGGTGCCAGATTTGATCTTGCATCAGTTTATTGTAGTAGACTCCATTTTGCATAGCAACGTAAATGACATCGCTGTGGAAGGGATTCACATACATTCCCTTGCAATCGTATGCTACATTTCCAAAGGAGTTGTGGCTAAAGTCTATCCATTGGTTACTTATGTTATCGAAATAATATAGGATACCACCGGCACAAACAACCGAACAAACGAATGCATTATAAACAAAACTGACATCCAGCGAATTCAAACCCTGGTTGTTCTGAACAAATCCCCCGTTTAAGTCAGACTTGAACAGCCCGGCGCCATTCGTACCGGCAAGGAAATAGCTCCCACAATAGGCAATGGACGTTACATCTGCCTGGGCAAGGCCGTCGTTCATATATTCCCACATATCACCGGCCATGAAACGGAAAACTCCCGGGCCATTCGTTCCGGCAAGAAGGTAATCAGGATTGCTGCAAATGGCTGTAATGGAAAAACGAGTATACGGCAGTGTGGTGTCCCTGGACCAGGTTTCACCATTGTCGTGGGACCAGAAAATACCTTCTAACGAGCAGCCCGCTATCAATTCCGTGGCGTTGTTGTTCACGTGCCTGGCATGCATGCAGGTAACATTTGTGACCGGGCCATTTACTACTTGGGCCCAACTTTCCTGGGACTGGAATCTCTTGCGGAAAATACCGTTACAGGTGGCGGCTAACAAGTACTCATCATGATAGATCATCGAATTCATGCACATATCCCCGGGAATATTTTCCACAAAGTAGGGGGGGGCGCCGGGATAGGAAGAAACCCAGATGTGCTGGCTGGTGATTATGTAAAAGGTGGAATCTGTAAGGGACAGGCTATTAATTGGGATATGAACCACATCGGTAATCCTTTGGTCAAGAGGTTCTGCAAACCAATCGTTCCAGCTACAAACATCAGTATTATAAAAGTAAAGCTGATCCCACTGAGTAAATTTTAGAATTAGCGTGAGTACAGAAGCGCCATTAAACTCAAGTATTTTAAACGATTTTACATAGATAGAATAGAATCCCTGCCCGATATTAATCAGTTCGGGTTCAACCAGGCTGCTCTTATATACACCAGTTGGTGTCCCCACGAAAAGAGAATCGCGATAAACAGCTAAAGCGGTGACTTCAGGATCGGGAGGGAGTAAAAATTCCTTCCATCCTTCTCCTGGATTATTACAATGATAAACCAGCACTCCAAGTGTAGTGCCGGCAAATAGCAGGGTATCATTTGAAGCAAGAGATAAGACGTCAGCCCCTTCAATCTTACCTTCGGGCTCCCATTGTCCGAATGCATGCAAACCAATAAAGTTTGACAAAACAACGAATAGGATTAAGCGACAAGTAACTGTTATTATTTTCATATCGGAATGGTGTTTTCCGTAAAAATACAACAACACCTTCTGGTAATGCAATAATGCACCTTGGACAAAGGTTGGACATCGTCAAATAGCGAAATAAAACTCACCTACTTCTTGAGGTTGGCCAGGGCATTGGCGAATTCGAGATACTCATAGAAGCCGGAGGAGTTTTTGAACGATTCAACGACAAGTTGATCAATGCCGGAGATGATCCCTCCATAAATTTTTACCTGCCCTAGGAAAACCAGGGAACGCAACACATGGTTGCCAACCATCCCGTTGGCAAATACCAGGATAGTGCATCCATCGGCCATCGCTTTTTCAATATCGATGTAATAGTGCTTGATGGGCATTTCATTTTGAAGAATGGAAACAATTTTTTCAGCATCCGCGTAGGTCTCTGCAAGATAGGGGACGGAACCGCATTCATTGGGTCGTGCACCGGAAGTTACCCCAACTTTTACGGGAAGATGCAATAATCCAAGGAGTTCAATAGCATCCCGGATCAATTCAATCTTTTGATCGACACTCCATCCCTGAAAATTGGAAATCGCAATAGGGATGAAAACCCGGTTCAGGTTATCCTTAACAACACCCAGGTCTTTGATGATGTCAGGCGAATAGGAGAACTGGTGTACAAGTTCTTCACGCATAACGGTGGCATTGGCCTGTCCCCGCACAATGGCATCTATTTCTCCGGATTTAATCGCTTCTACCAGTGATTTCTCAGGTGTCGCAGTTGGAATTGATGAGATATTCTGCAACTTCTCGCCAAAGGCTATGACATCACAAAAGTCACTGGCTCTGATCAAGGATTCAATGATCGATTCGTCGGGATGGAGGATACCGATACCGATCTTCCTTCGGCCCGATTTGGCTTTTTCCTGGATGAACTTGTCGAATTGCGTTTCCATAATTAAGCGGTTTGAGTTAATGTCGTGATGGGTCTGCATTGGAGGATGTACCATTTGCTCTCTTTCATGGCCCACTCAATATCACAGGGAAAGTGAAAATACTCTTCGATGCGAATGATAAGGTCAGCTAGTTCAAGGATCTCACTCGGTCTTAGCTTAGCTGTGCCGGACTGACTGGCAGAGATATCTTTCCATTCAACTCCCCCTCGTTCATTCAGAAAGATACCTTTAATTTGTTCTGATGGATACGTTTCCAGAATTTTCCGGTCACTTTTACTTATGACATAACTGTCGGGTGTTATGGTTCCCGACACCACTGCCTCTCCCAGGCCGAATCCTGCCTCTATTATCATCTGATCAGGGTCCTGAGTGACCGGGTGAACCGAAAATGCCACTCCGGCCACTTCACTTGCGACCATCTCCTGTATCACTACCGCAACCGATATTTCTAATGACATCAGATGGTTCTGGAAACGGTATGCCAGTGCCCGTGGGGTAAATAGGGAGGCCCAGCATCTCCGGATGTTGGGGATCAGGGTGTCGTGGGTAGTTCCAAGATAGGTATCCAGTTGTCCGGCCCAGGCCGAATCAGCGCTGTCTTCTGCATTGGCGCTGGATCTGACAGCCACCAGAGGAGACCCTAACTGGTCAAAGTGTTCATAGATAAGGCGGGAGGTTGCATCTGGAATGGATCCGGTGTGGATCCAACCTGTTACCTGATCTGAAACCCCGGTCAGCGCAGAAATATTGCTTCCATCCATGGAACCCAACAAGGTTGCTATCCGTTTATCCAGTCCGGAGGCTTCCAGGAAGGCATCATAGCATTGCGTCAGGATAACATATCCGTCAGGTACCGGAATCCCATGGCTTAGCATGGCTCCAAGGTTCGCCCCTTTTCCTCCGGCCGAATCAACATTTTTCGCGGTAAGTTCTTGAAACGTCTTTATCTGTATCATGATCAATCAGGATTCACGTAAGAATATGGACGTAACCTGCATTGGCATCAACTTCCACCATATCCCCGTCCTTCAATAATTGCGTTGCCCGTTTTGTCCCGACAATACAAGGCTTCTTTAACTCCCGGGCTACGATGGCTGCATGGCACGTCACACCTCCTTCGTCAGTCACAAAGGCTGCTGCTTTCCTCAACGCAGGAATATAATCGGGTGTCGTCATTCCGGTGACCAGGATATCTCCGTCATTGACCTTATCCAACTCGCTGTCGTTGTGAACGATAGATACTGGCCCCTTGCAGTCACCCCGGCATACAATCATACCTTTGATTTCCATTGTTAAAGGCTGATCACTCTCTTGAATCGTCACCTCTTTCTGCTTCAGCATGTCACCGGTAAGCAATAAAAACTGGTTATCATCAAGCAGCAGGGCACTTCCTCGTTTACGGGCCTCCAGGTCATCGCGGGATACTTTCTCTCCATGTGTAAAGAGTCTGGAAACCTCGTTCAGAAGGTAATAAAAAATATCGTGTTCGTCTAATGTATATTCCAATGAAATCTTCGTCCAGAGAGGTTCCAGGAAAAAGAGGGCTTCGAAGAATTTTTCCGTCCGATAGTTCCTGAACCAAACGAACTCCTTGAGCAGATTGATCACCTGCCGTTCGTCTGAAGAAAAGTTGAATTCTATCAGGCGTGGATGTGAAATCCCCATGTTATCCAAATTTCCGTCATTCATACTAGTTCGAAAGAATTCGAGTGAAAATCCGGCTGAAAACAGATCCCTGTAACCCAGGTAAGCGTATTTCTTCCAATGATCGACCAGTGCTGTTTCCATGTTAAAGGAAGGGTTTTGTATCTGGCTTTTGATCTGTCTCAGATCGATCAGTTCCTGTTCGGGACCGTTGATTTTATTAGGAACCGATACCTCTAATAACTTTTCATTCATGTCTGTGTCACGAACGCCATGCGATTCCAGGATGGCGATCACTTTCTTTTCAACTAATTTGCTCAGCGGATGTGTAATAGGAATGAAGACAGAAAGGTTCTGAAAGAGTTTTGCCGATTTCCAGAACAACTCTTCAAGGGTCGCCCGATTTTGACCTTCCACCTGTAGTTCCCGGGAAAACCGAACCAGCTTTTCTCCTGCTTCATGTCCTTTCCGTGTGAAGTGGAGAAATACTTCCGGTTTGTCGTTCCAGTGAGAGGAGATGATCTCTTCAAACCAATCCATGTCGAACCAGGCATCGTTCTCAATAAATTCAAAATTGCTTACATAGGTGTCAAATCCAGTGCGGCGCGAGAATAAATTTTTATCGTTCCAGGCGTGCATAAACAGATCGCTTGCCAATAGCGAAATGCTTCGTCTCATCAGTTTTTCAAAGTGAGCCATAAGAAAAATATTAATGTTCCAGTATGCTAAAATACAACAAGGTTATATCTGAAAGCAAGAAGTCTCATTGGACAAAGGTTGGACATTAACGAAATAGCGAAATAGTGAAATTAAAACCTCATCATATAGTCCGCCATATCGGTTTCGGAGTCGATGCCGAGTTTTTTTCGCAGCCGGTGACGGCTTTTTTGAACTCCGGCGATGGTTACATTCAGGATTTGCGCTATTTCGTTCGTACCCATGTTAATCCGGTAGTAGGCACAGATCTTCTGTTCGCCGGGGGTGAGTGTAGGATATTGTTCATTCAGGCGGATGAAAAAATCGGGATGAACCTCTGTAAAGTGCCGCTTGAATTGCTCCCAATCCTTATCGAGGTTCAGGTTTGACTTGACGGTTTGCTGAATTCTCCTGAAACAGGCATCAGGATCAACAACCCCTGCTTTTTTTGCCTGGGAAATTTCCTCCAAAATCCCGGACAGTATCTGGTTTTTAGTTGTGACATGTAGCGCGAATGCTGCCAGTTTCCTGTTTTGTTCTTCCAACTTTATCTGCTGAAGGCGGTTGATCTCCTTTTCGGCAAAAACCTGGTCTTCAAAGTGTTGTCTTTCTAACTCCTTTTTATCCACCTCCAGCAGTTGCATCTTTTGCTCCTGTTCAAAAAGAACGGTCTTCTGTTTCAGCATGCGACTTTTATACCTTGCCAGCATTACCAGGAGGAATACCACAAATATCATCGCCGATAAGGCCACAAAAAGGAGCCGCTGGGTTGTTTTCCTCAGTTCGAGATCTTTGCGCAGCAGTTCATTCTCCCGAACCTTCTTTTCGGTCTCGTACTTCGTCTCCATATCGGCGATTTGTTTGGAACGCTCGATTGTAAAAATACTGTCCTTGATGGTTGAATATTCCCGGTAGGCCAGGAACGCTTTCTGGTAGTGTTTTTTGGCAAGGAACATCTCAGCCATCTGCTGATAACCTTTTTGCTGTAATTGAAGCATATCTCCTTTCTTTGCAGCGATCAACCCCTGGTCGAAGTAGACTTCAGCGCTATCAAATTGATGCAGGATACCATAGATCTTCCCAATGTTCAGGGAGGTGTTGGAACTCCCAAAAAGATACTTCAGCCGGTCGCTGATATTTAACGAGGATTTATAGTATTTAAGGGCATCCCGAAAGGAGTTTGTCTCTTCATGGATCAACCCGAAGTTGTTGTATGTCCCGGCAATGGCGATACTGTCCTGCAACTGCAGGTTGATCTGCAATGCTTCCGTGTAAATGGTCAAAGCCTTTTCGTAGGCTCTCTTCCCGATCTCGATCAGCCCCAGGTTATTCAAACACATGGCCATACCCTTTTCGAAATTCATCTCCCGGCTTAAAGTCAATGCTTCATTCAGGGCGGTTTCAGCTTTTTCAATTTCGCGAAGATCCTGATAGACCAACGCTTTGTTATTCATACAGGATATATATTGCGACAGGTATCGTTGATTACCGGGGTCTTTGATCATCAACTCGTCAAGGAATCCTTCTGATCGGAGAAATATTTCCAGCGATTGATCCAGCTGACCCAAATTTTTGTAAACATTTCCGGCGTTACTGGAAAGAAGGGCCATCCGATAAAGCAACTCAAGGTTGGAAGTGTCTTGCCGGCGGGCCACTTGCAACTGATCAATAGATTGCATCAGGAAACTCAGAGACTGCCGGGAATCACCCAGGTAATAATAGGCGATCGCCAAGCCATTCAGTGCGTTTGAGAGCAGTAACGGGTCATCCAGGTTCTGGGCAAGAGCAACAGCTTCCCGAGCATATCCGAGGCTGGAAGCCGGATCTATTTTTGAAGACTGTTGAGCCAGGCGGCACAGGAGATCACACCGTTCCTTTCCTTCCAGCCGCTTAAGTTCCTGGTTCAGACTATCATTCAGTGCTGACTGCGTAAACACGGGACAAACCAGTAACCATACAAAGAGGGCCAGGAGGATGGGCAAGTATTTCATAGGCTCCTTAAGATTATCCAGCCGTTGTCAATGGGATGGATCTTGTAAAGATAACAAATAAAAAAATTCGTCTCAGAGCTAGGGGCCCGGAATTGGAACAAACTGAATCTCTAAGGAATCGAATCTGGAAATATCAGGCTGAATTGCAGGAGAACGATCTTCCCAGGTAGTACCTCCATCGGGTGAATAATAAATGAGGAGACTGACATCGGGTGCCGTAGTGGAACCGCATACAAACCATTCTTTTCCGATTGCATAGATAGCCTGCAGATTTGTGTTCTGGTAATTCTCAAACGAATAGGTCTCCCAGGTATCCCCGAAGTTCAAAGTGTAATAAACAGGCTGGTTTTTCGCGACAAGAAAAACCTCCGACTCACTGGCAATGAACACATTGTTCCAACACTCCCCTTCCTCCCGGGTCCATGTAGCTCTCCAGGTACTCCCATCATCATGACTCATAAAAAATGCTCTTGAACCTATATTTCCATTTAAATAGGCGAGAACTACTATTTGTCTGTTGAAAACTGTCAGTCTATTGTACTGCCAATTCCCGGTAAACTGGAACTGTGCAAAGAGGTCGTGATTCACCCAGGTAAGGCCCATATCTAGGCTGGTCCATATTTGTACCGAATCGCCTATCCAGACTTTGTTTTCGGTTCCCATCTTAACGAGATTGAAGCCCCTCTGATTGGAGGGATCGGGTGAATCCCTGGTTGTATAGGTTCCCCCTAACTCTGTTCTATACTTTATCAGATTAGGCCATCCCACCACCCATATTTTTTCTCCACGCTCATCAGTCGCATATGCTTGTGTTGGATCGAGAATTGATTTACTGTTCTTGCTTGTCAACGACATCTTTTCCCATGAAATTCCCTGGTCCAGGGTCATGTAATAGAACGATTCTCCCGTCTGATCAGGAGGCGCCAGTAGCAGCGCCGTGTTCACATCTATTGCACCCCCGTCAATAAAACCTTTTGATGGAAATTGTGCAGCATCACCCTGACGGATCCAGGTTTTTCCTCCATCTGTGGTGTGTAACAACAGGGCATAGCCACCTTCGGTGCCTCCATAGACCCAGAAGTGTGAATTGGCTACCGGTACAGGGGCCGGATCTACTTTGTCATGTTTGCAGGCTGCAAAAGGCACAACAAAGAGGATGATTAATAACCAGAATGAAAACTTTCTCATTGGACGTGATGATTAGATTAAACATAAATTTGGAATGCATTTTTCTAACAAAAATATAAAATAAACACCCATGTTATATATGGTAAGAAAAAATTATATTTGGTTCCCCGTTAGGTAAAATGAGTCGAGCATGAAAGCATTAAAGATTATCGGGCCAGAGTTCATCTTGACGGGGTGGATCTGACATTTATTGAAAACCAAGTATCAACCAAATTTTCCATGCCATGAAAAAGAAGCTAGTGTTTCTGACGACTCTCATGATTCTTATTGCAGTAATAACCTCTTGCAAGAAGAAAAAGGACGTTCCTACACCAACCCCGACCGATGTAAGAGTCTATGAACTTACCTACCAGACTCCCGGCGTCGACGGATCGATGCTGACGGCATCCGGCATCGTTATGGTACCTCCAACCGGAAACGGACCATTTCCATTACTATCCGCCCAGCACGGCACCATCTTCGATCGCCATGTGGCCCCTCCTACCTGGATAGTTGCATGGAGGCACAGGCGTGGCTGATGGAAGTGGCTGCAAAAGGGTATGTGGTTGTGATGGCCGATTACATCGGACTCGGCAAAGCCGGGACTACCCTGCATCCCTATTTCCACACCCAGACTGAAGCGACTTCAACGCGGGATATGATCCGTGCAGCACGAACATTTTGTGCAGACAATGGAATCCTGCTAAACGATAAACTATTCCTGGCCGGCTATTCCCAGGGAGGACATGTCACTGCTTCCCTTCAACGTCTTCTTGAGCAGGACCATCCCGATGAATTTCACATCACCGCGAGTGCCATCATGGCAGCTCCCCTTGACCTTACCATGCTGTTTGAGCATCATGTGACAACCCTAAACGCGATCTCATCGACCCTCACATCACTGATGTCCAATACATTCAGCTTGATCTACACCCTTGCCCCTGACCCCATAGAGATCTTTCAACCACCCTATGATACCCTGGTGCCGGTGTTACTAGATTTTAACCATCCGGAGACTGTTGTCATCCAATCCCTGAATAGTCCTCCGGTCAATATTTTTCAACAGCAATTCCTGGAAACGGTCGCGGCCGGAACAAATCCATTTAACATTGCCCTGGAAGCTAACCAGGCTTATAACTGGAGTCCGCAGGCTCCAACCATCCTTGTGTACTCCATGGCCGATGAAATAATTCCCTTTGCTATAGGAGAAAAATCTTATGCCACCATGCTTGATCTGGGTGGAAATGTAGATACCATAAATACCGGAAATATCTACAATCATGGTGACGGTTTTCTCCCGGCGCTGACGAAGGCGAAAGAGTGGTTTGATACCTTTAAGTAAAATGGTGAAATAGCGAAATGGTGAAATAGCGAAATAGCGAAATAGCGAAATCCTTACCTTTGCGGAATCTATATAAACTTTTTTCCATGAAAACAGGCCGGAATTTCGCATTTCTTATTACTAGTTTCCTCTTCCCGATATTTGTTGCTTTCGGGCAACAGAATTCCTCATTTTCTATTGTCCCTCAACCAGCTTCCATTAAAATGAAGCCCGGAAAGTTCCGCATCACCAATCAAACTATGCTCCTGGTTGCCGAACGTGATATCGACCTTAAAAATGTTGCTATCCTTTTTGCTGAGCAGCTGCGCCTTGCGGGTGGACCCTTTCTTCGGGTGGAGTCGATGATGGATGAAATGAATGATGGCAACGCGATCGTTTTTGCTTATAACAAGAATCGAGAGAAGCTCCCAACCGAAGGTTACCGGTTAAACATATCTCAAAACGGGATCCTTTTGACAGGCAACTCTGGCGCCGGACTTTTCTATGGAATGCAGACTCTGCTTCAATTACTCCCACCCGAAGTTTGCAAAATCACTAAGCCGGAAGAGGGAAAAAGCTGGGAAGTGCCCTGTACCGACATCAAGGACGAGCCCCGGTTCCCTTACCGGGGAATGCATCTGGATGTTTCCCGCCATTTCTTTCCGAAAGAATTTATCTTCCGTTACATTGACCTGCTGGCTATGTACAAGATGAATATCTTTCACTGGCACCTCACGGATGACAATGGCTGGCGGATCGAAATCCTGAGGTACCCCGAACTAACCGAAGTGAGCGCCTGGCGGGTTGACCACGAGGATCTCCCCTGGCGCGAACGACCTCCACAGGAGGTTGGTGAAGAAGCGACATATGGCGGGTTTTACACGCAAAGCGACATCCGGGAGATCGTGCAGTACGCTGCTCAGAGGTATATCACCATCATTCCGGAGATCGAAATGCCAGCACACTCAGTGGAAGTATTGGCTGCCTACCCCGACCTCTCATGCACGGGGGGACCATTCACAGTACCGCCTGGCAGCTATTGGCCAAACAGCGATATTTTCTGCGCAGGTAGTGAGTCTGTTTTTGTTTTCCTTGAAGATGTCCTGACTGAGGTGATGGACCTTTTCCCTTCGGAGTATATTCATGTAGGTGGCGACGAAGCGACCAAGACACGGTGGGAAGCATGCCCGAAGTGTCAGCAACGGATGAAAGATGAAGGGTTGAATGATGAAAAAGAGTTACAAAGCTACTTCATCAAACGGATAGAGAGATTCATCAACTCCAAAGGGAAAAAGATGATCGGTTGGGATGAAATCCTCGAAGGCGGATTGGCTCCCGAAGCAACGGTAATGTCGTGGCGTGGCTTAGAGGGCGGCATTGCCGCTGCCAGGCAGGGACACGACGTGATCATGACCCCCACATCACATTGTTATTTCGATTATTACCAGGCCAATCCTGATTTTGAACCGGAAGCCATCGGGGGGTTTACGACACTGAAGAAAGTCTACTCGTTCGAGCCAATCCCGGAAGAGCTAACCGCGGATGAGGGTAAACACATTCTGGGAGCCCAGGGGAATGTATGGACCGAATACATCTCAACCCAGGAACATGCTGAATATATGGCTCTCCCCCGGATGATCGCCATCGCAGAAATAGACTGGTCGCCAGCAAAACTCCGTAACTGGGATGACTTCAGACAAAGGCTTGAAGGACAATATAAACGTTTGGAATATATGGGGGTGAACTATTCCAAAGGTTCATATGCTGTCGACATCCAAACCCAGTACGATGCAAAAGTCAACAAGATCCATGTTAGCCTCTCATCAGAACAACCTGGAATCCCGATCCGCTATACCACCAACGGGAATGAACCAACAGCCGCATCGCCACAGTATACAGTACCATTTGATATTTCGGCGAACGCCTACATCAAAGCCGGCCTTTTTGTGGACGGCAAGTTGAAAGAGAAAGCCAGCGAAATACCGGTCATCTTCCATCACGCAATAGGCAAGCCTGTCGAGTACGTGGAGTCCTATTCAAGCCGGTACCCGGCCTCTGGCCCCAGCACTCTTACAGACGGAATACGCGGCAATACCAATCACCGCGACGGGCGCTGGCAAGCCTTTCTTGGCGCCGATGTTGAGGTAATCATCGACCTTGGGAAAGAAGTGCCTGTGAGGTCGGTCGCAACAACGTTTCTACAAAATACCCGAAGCTGGATATTCGCCCCATCCATGGTGGAATTCTCGCTCTCCTCCAACGGCAAAAAGTGGCATTCGGTCTATGAAAAACGTAGCCCACTTCCTGAAAAAGCAGAAGGGACTCTTATTCAGCCATTCTCTAATGCCTACCCACTGGATGCCAAAGCCCGGTTTATCAAGGTCAAGGCTTTCTCACGGGGAAACTGCCCCGACTGGCACGAAGGCAAAGGGGGGGAATGCTGGATCTTCCTGGATGAAATTGTCGTTTACTAACAGAAATGGCACACGGATGAATCGGCAGACTAAACCGTCATGATATCCTTCTCTTTGGCTTCGAGAAATTTATCCACCTGGGAGGTGAATTCGTCAGTTATCTTTTGAATATCTGCTTCAAGTTTTGTGACTTCATCCTCAGGAGTTCCGTCTTTCTTGAGGTTTTTTGCAGTTTCGTTAGCCGATCTTCGAATATTCCGGATACTTATTTTGGCATTTTCCGCTTCCATCTTGGCTTTTTTGACCAAATCGCGGCGGCGTTCTTCGGTGAGTGGAGGAACGACAATCCGAAGTATTTCTCCCTCATTTTTCGGATTGAATCCTAGGTTGGCTGCCATAATCGCTTTCTCAAGAAGTCCCAGAACACTCTTATCCCATGGCTGAACAATGATCTGCCTGGCATCAGGAGTACTGATATTTGCCGTTTGTTCGATTGGTGTCATCGCGCCATAGTAGTCGATCTTAACACCTTCAAGCATCATTGGACTGGCTTTTCCTGCCCGGATTTTTTGAAACTCCTTTTCCAGATGAGAGACTGCTAGCTGCATTCCTTCGCGAGCTTCCTCCAGGGCAAATTCTGTTTCTTCGTTCATAACGGCTTTTGCGTTGGTGATGTTACAAAATTAAATATTTTTGCTTAATGAACCATTTAACTGGTTTTCCTAACCTTTCTCTATGACAGATTCAATCGTAATTGGTGTCGACATCGGCGGAAGCCATATCACAGCAATGGGGGTGAATATTCACACAAAAGAACTGCTGCACTCTTTTGTCAGTCGCAAACATGTTGACTGCAATGATTCAGCCGACAGTATTTTAAACACGTGGACTGATGCTCTCAGCGAGGTAATCTCATTGATACCCGGAGGTGAAGTACATGGCATCGGTTTTGCCATGCCCGGACCATTTGATTATCCGACCGGCATTGCTCATTTCAAGGGTGTAATGAAATACGATAACCTAAACAATGTAAATGTGGGGGCTGAGATTTATCAACGACTGAACCTTTCCCGTCAAATTCCTGTCCGGTTCCTTAATGATGCTACCTGTTTTGCTATTGGAGAGGCCTGGATGGGACCGGCTGCTGCGTATAAGCGGAGTATGGCCATAACCCTTGGCACCGGGTTTGGGTCGGCTTTCCTGGATGACAGCATCCCTGTAGAAGAGGGCAACGAAGTACCGGAAAGCGGTTGTGTGTATCACCTTCCATTTGGGAGCAGCAATGCCGATGATCATTTTTCCTCCCGTTGGTTCAAACGAGTCTATGAGGAACGCTTCTCCAGGGAGAGTTGCGGCGTAAAAGAGATGTCGATGGAAGCTGAAAAAAATCCAGAAGTAAGAGCTATCTTCACTGAATTCGGACAGAACCTGGGAAATTTTCTTGCACCATGGTTGGTTCGCTTCCGGGCCGGATGTCTCACTATCGGAGGAAATATCTCCCGTGGTTATCATCTCTTTGAACAACCTTTCCTAGTGGCTCTCCGGTCACATAACTGTAATACTGAGGTTTTCCTTTCTACTCTGGGGGAGGACGCCGCCATTGCTGGTAGCGCCAGGCTTACCGATGATTCCTTCTATCTGAATTTACCATTCATTTCCAACAAATAATTCGTTTATGGAAACCAACAAACTGAAGTACTCACACCTTCTTCCTGTGCTGATGTCGTTTATGGTCATGAGTTTTGTCGATCTGGTGGGCATTGGTGTCGACCGAGTTAGCAAGGATATGGCTCTCAGTGCAACCATGGGTCAGCTTATACCCTCTGCTGCATTTCTCTGGTTCCTGCTCCTTTCTGTTCCTACTGGCATCCTCCAGGCCCGCATCGGCAAACGCCACATGCTTAACATCGGGATGGGAATCACCGCACTCGGGATGTTTCTACCCTTTTTCACAGACTCTTTCGGGATGGTCCTGGTGGGATTCTCCCTGTTGGGAATCGGGAATACTATTGTGCAGGTCTCTGCCAATCCCCTGTTGGTGGACGTCGTGACCGGGCAAAAGGTCTCGAGCTTCATGAGTTTTTCACAGTTCATCAAAGCGGTGGGGTCGATGATGGGTGCACCCTTGGCCGCCCTTTTCGCCATACAATTCGGGAACTGGGAACTGATCTTCCTGGTATTCGGGATCGTCTCCATCCTGTCCGCACTTTGGCTTGGGAGTGTAAAGATTCCGGAAAGAGGTCAGGAGGGTCAGGAGGGTCAGAAAGTGACATTTTCGAGTGCTTTCAAATTGCTTGGCAATGGTTTTATTCTCCTGATGGTGCTTTCGATCTTTGTGGTAGTTGGCATAGATGTTGGCTTTAATTCCAACTCCGGTCAGTTTCTGATCAAACATTTCGGTATTGAATCAACCGCTGCCGAATCGGGCCGAAGCATCTACTTCTTCGGCCGTATGCTCGGCACATTCCTGGGAGCCATTCTGCTAACCAAACTCTCTCCAAAAAAATTCTTCATCTGGACTACCGTCCTGGGCATCGTTGCTCTTCTTGTTATCCTTTTGTCTAAGGAACACTATATGGCCTGGATCCTTGTATTTGTGATCGGGTTGGCCGTTGCAAACATCTGGCCTCTGGTATTTTCGATTACCATCGAAAAATTCCCTGACCGCGCCAACGAGGTCTCCGGACTGATGATGATGGCGATTTGCGGTGGCGCTGTAATCCCGCTGCTGATGGGATGGATCACCGACATGAGCGGAACCATCACCGGGATGGCCGTACTGATTGCCTGCATGGTGTATCTGCTGGGGGTAGCGATCTACTCGCTAAAAAAATAGCGAGAAGCGAGAAGCGAAATTTTACGAAACCACGGTTCCTATCTTCTCTCCTTTTACCACCCTCTTCAGGTTTCCGGGAGTATTCATATTGAATACAACGATCGGGAGGTTGTTCTCCTTGCAAAGGGTGAAGGCGGTGAGGTCCATGATCTTGAGCCCATTTTCGTAGGCTTCTTCGAAACTCAGGGTATCGAACTTTGTCGCAGTGGGATCCTTTTCGGGATCGGCTGTATATACACCATCTACGCGTGTTCCTTTGAGTATGACATCGGCTTTGATCTCCACAGCACGAAGGGCGGAAGCTGTGTCGGTGGTAAAGTATGGATTTCCTGTCCCTCCGCTGATGATAGTCACATAGCCCTGTTCCAGGTATTCAACAGCTCTGGAGCTGCTCATCCGTTCGACAATGGGATCGATGGCAATACCACCAAGCAGCTTTGACCTGATGCCCAATTTCCCTAGAGCATCTTGCAAAGCCATGCTGTTGATCACTGTGGCAAGCATACCCATGTAGTCGCCCTGGGCGCGATCAACACCGTCAGCTGAGCCTTGAATGCCCCGGAAGATATTTCCACCGCCGATCACAATGGCTACTTGAACGTTTTCATCCACGATTGATTTAATCTCGGTGGCATATTCTGCCAAACGTTTTGGATCGATGCCATAGCCCTGCGAGCCTTCAAGGGCTTCGCCGGAGAGCTTCAAAAGGATTCTTGTATACTTCATAAGGTTCATTTTAGTCCTTCATCATTGCCCTGCTCCATGGCAATTCTTATATTTCTTCCCACTACCACACGGGCAGGGGTCGTTCCGACCTACTTTTTTCTCTACCATTACAGGCTGGGGTTTGCTTCTCTCCTGTGTGTTCGAATGTGACTGAGAGAGAAGGTCGGAGCGCTCTTCTTTCAACCGATGCCGGTCCATTTTGCGCGTTTGAGCCTCCTGCACATTATCGGCACGCATCGGAACATCACATTTGATGAGAAAGGAGATGATCTCCTTGTTGGTCCGCATCATCATCGCTTTAAACAGCTCGAACGACTCAAATTTGTAGATCAGTAACGGGTCCTTCTGCTCATAGGCGGCATTCTGGACAGATTGCTTCAAGTCGTCCATCTCGCGGAGGTGTTCTTTCCAGGCGTTATCAATCATCCCAAGCACAATGCTCTTTTCAATGGAGAGAACGACCTCTTTGCCTTTGTCATCAAATGCTTTCTTCAGGTTGGCGACAGCCTGCATCGACTTAATCCCATCGGTTACAGGGATGGCAATATTCTCATACCGGGTATCATTTTCAAGGACATTTTTCACAACCGGAAAAACCCGCTGGGCAATGCTGTTGTTTTTCTCCTTATATCGCTTGTAGGTGGCTTCATAAATAGTTGTAGTCAGGTTGTCGCTGTTTCCTGATGCGAATTCTTTCTCCGTGACGGGACATTCGATGGCAAACTCCTTCAACAACTCCATCTTCAGTCCCCCAAAGTCGTTGGAGTCTTGAAATTCCATCACCGTAGATTCGCAAACATCATAAATCATGTTAGCAATATCAACAGCCAGCCTATCCCCAAACAAGGCATGATGGCGCTTTTTATAAATTGCCTCCCGTTGGATGTTCATCACGTCATCGTACTCCAACAGTCTTTTCCGGATGCCGAAGTTATTCTCCTCTACCTTTTTCTGAGCCCGCTCTATCGACTTGGAGATCATGCTGTGCTGAATCACTTCACCATCTTCAATGCCCATGGTATCCATGATCTTAGCTATCCTTTCTGAGCCAAACATCCGCATCAGGTCATCCTCGAGAGTTACAAAAAACTGCGAGCTTCCAGGGTCCCCCTGGCGACCAGACCGGCCTCTGAGCTGACGGTCAACCCGCCTGGACTCATGTCGTTCAGTGCCGATGATAGCCAAACCACCGGCCTCTTTCACCCCTTTTCCAAGTTTGATGTCGGTACCACGTCCTGCCATGTTGGTGGCAATAGTAACGGTACCTGCTTTACCTGCTTCTGCAACGATATCAGCCTCCTTTGCATGAAGTTTGGCATTAAGCACGTTATGTGGAACATTGACCCGTTTCAGCATTCGGCTGAGGAGTTCAGAAGTCTCCACCGATGTGGTACCAACCAGCACTGGGCGCCCTTTCTGCACCAGGTCCTCAATTTCTGCAATGACTGCGTTAAACTTCTCCCTTTTGGTTTTATAGACAAGGTCTTCCCTGTCGTCACGCACAATCGCTTTGTTTGTAGGGATTACTACAACGTCGAGCTTATAGATATCCCAGAGCTCACCGGCTTCTGTCTCTGCCGTTCCTGTCATACCTGCCAACTTGTTGTACATCCTGAAATAGTTCTGCAAGGTGACAGTGGCATAGGTTTGGGTTGCAGCTTCAATCTTGACGCTCTCTTTTGCTTCAATCGCCTGGTGTAGTCCGTCGGAATACCTTCTACCTTCAAGGATACGTCCCGTCTGTTCATCTACGATCTTCACCTTGTTGTCCATCACCACATATTCGACATCTATTTCAAAGAGAGCATACGCTTTGAGTAGTTGATTCACTGTATGAACACGTTCGGATTTAATCGCATAGTCGCGTATCAGCGCACTCTTTTTCTCCAAAAGTTCCGATTCTTTCAGGTCATGTTTGTCCAGTTCCGCCAGTTCAGAACCGATATCGGGGAGAATATAGAAGTTGGCCTCCTCGTAGGACTCTGTCAGCAGGTCAATCCCCTGTTCGGTAAGCTCGATTGTGTTGTTTTTCTCATCAATGACAAAATAGAGTACATCGTTGATGACATGCATGTTTTTCGCCTGTTCCTGCAAATAGAAATTGTATGTTTTCTGCATCTGCGCTTTCATGCCAGGTTCACTGAGGAACTTGATAAGGGCTTTGTTCTTTGGAAGGCCATGATGGCAGCGAAGCAACTGCTCTCCCGCTTTCCGCATATTGTCATCGTTTGTTTCGTCTGATGCCAGGGTTTTAGCATCGGCGAGAAGCTTGGTTACCAGATTTCGCTGAGCGTTGTACAGCTTTGTTACCTGTGGTTTTAGTTCATCAAAAAGCTGGTTCTCTCCTTTAGGTGTTGGACCTGAGATGATCAAGGGAGTTCGGGCATCGTCGATAAGAACCGAGTCAACCTCATCCACTATCACATAGTTGTGCTTCCGCTGTACCAGCTCCTCCGGCAAACTGGTCATGTTATCCCGAAGGTAGTCAAATCCGAATTCGTTGTTGGTCCCATAGGTAACATCGGCCAGATATGCATTTCTTCTAGCTTCTGAGTTGGGTTCGTGCTTGTCGATGCAGTCCACTTTAAGTCCATGGAACTCGAAAAGCGGTCCCATCCATTCCGAGTCGCGTTTTGCCAAGTAATCGTTGACCGTTACAATATGCACTCCTTTCCCGGGAAGGGCATTGAGGTACACCGGCAGCGTTGCGACGAGTGTTTTTCCTTCACCGGTAGCCATCTCGGCAACCTTTCCTTGGTGCAACACGATTCCACCGATTAGCTGGCAATCGTAATGAACCATATCCCACCGGATCATGTTTCCTCCTGCCAACCAGGAACTTTTGAATTTTGCTTTGTCACCGACGATTTCCACTCCAGGCCTCATGGTAGCCAGGTCGCGATCCATTTGTGTGGCTGTTACTTCCAGGTACTCATTGTCGACAAGTCGACGGGCCGTTTCACGAATCACAGCAAAAACTTCAGGCAAAATTTCATTGAGCACCTCCTGGGTCAGCTCATAACTCTCCTTCTCAAGTTTGTCCTGCGTAGCATACATCTTCTCCTTCTCTTCGATATCAATCTCTTCAGAATCGATCAACAGATTTAGCTCGTCAATCTCTTTCTCTTTTGGGGCAATATACTCCTGTATTCGTTTCCTGAATTCATGCGTTTTGGCACGCAATTCATCGTTGGAGAGGGAGTGGAGGGTTTTGTCGATCTCAACTGAACTGTTAACCACCGGCTGGATCTCCTTGATATCCCTGTCGGATTTACTCCCGAGCATCTTTTTTACAAAACCAAACATGATATATTTTCTTTCTTTTCTATCAATGAATAAGATCTTCAATCAACTTCTCCAGTCCTTCACCTGGACTGGGAGCAGGCGCCTGAACAATGTTTCCCTCTTTATCTATCATCACATACAACGGGTAGGCTCGCACCTCATAATCCACCAGCAAATCGGTATTATCGGAGAAATGGAGAAGTGTCCATGCAAATTCCGGTTTGATCATGGCAAAATAATTCATCTTGATCCAGTACCTATCAGTACAGATGCTGATAAATTCTACCTTGTCTTTATACTTTTCATATAGTGGCACTTCCAATTCCATTTCTGCCAGACAACCCTGACAAAAAGTGGTCCAGAAATTCAGGACTACAGGTTTCCCAAGGAAATCCTTCAACGAATGAGACTTGTCCTTTCCCCGACCAATCAGAGTAAAATCGGGGGCTGGAGTTCCCTGGCGAAGTTTGGTCACCTTCTCTTTCATATTCGCTGCAACAACCCGGTTCATCTCCCACGGGCTCTCCTTGCTGATGGTATTGAAAATTTCAATAATCGGGTCCTGCAGCCCGGGGTTGGAGTAGAAAAGCTCAAACAATCCTTTCAGCAGAACCAATTCACGGAGGTCTTCATTTTTTAACACCGAATCGGCAGCCAGGGTCTTCATCAGTTTCGGGTATGGTGCCACACCTTTGATTATTGGTGTCAGGTCAATTTTCCGAAGGATATCTGAAGAAGCAGTCATGTATTTGGTGAAGTAATTGTTAAAAAACTGCATGTACTCCACATTGTAATATAGAACAGGCTGGTCAATGAAGTAGGATTTGGCCAGATTGTAATGACCTGCAGCACGAGCTATCTGCTCCAAACCAGCAGTTTTGTACCGCATGTAATTTTGGGAATAGGGTTGATCAATTCCCTTATACGAGCCATTCACCTGAATGCGGAAGGTATCCAGGTAATTTTTTTTATGCTCCAGGTAGAGCACATTGAAATTATCAAGCAAAAACTGGTTGTATTTGTCGTCATAGGCATTGATCCAGATATTCAATTCATTATCGCCCAGATTGATCAGCTCGATCTCCAGATTCTGTGAGAGAATAAATGGGTTGACCTCCAGGTTATCGGTGTAATTAATCGGGGCCAGTTTCATCTTATATGTCTTGCCGGGTTGCATATATAGGGCGGACCGATGAAGGTCAATTGCTAACGCAATGTAGGAGATTGTTGGGAGGTCAAATGTCACAGAGAAGTTTCCCATTGTATCGATAACACATTCAATTACCTTCTTTTCCGTGAAGGTGATAAGGTCTCCCCAGGTAATCAGCTTGATAGTTTTCCCTTCGGCTCCGATGGCGGATCCGGTGATGGTGACAGGCTGTGAATAAGCAGAAAGAAAAAACGAGATAAGGGTAATGAAAGAAAATAAGTTTATTAAAGATTGGCGATTCATTGGGATTAAGTCATTAGTTTACAATTACCCCTAAATCCCCTGAAGGGGACTTACTCCCCCCTTTAGGGGGCCGGAGGTTAATCTTTTAATTCGTCATTCGTCATTCGTCATTCGTCATTCGCTTAATGTTTCCGGGACAAACTGGCTGATATCTCCTCCATTCCTGTGAATCTCGCGAACAATGGAGGAGTTAAGGGCGCTATATTCCGGAACGCTAAGCAGGAAAATAGTTTCCAGATCGGGCATCATAGCAAGGTTCATCAGACCAATCCCTCGTTCAAAATCAAAATCGGCAGCAGTTCTGAGTCCTCTGAGGATATAATTAGCTCCCGACTTGCGGCAAAAATCGATCGTGAGTCCCGTGTAATGCTCCACCCGGATTCGGGGCTCTCCGGCAAAAACCTCTTTTAACCAGGTCATCCGTGTTTCAAGAGGAAAATACCCACTCTTTTCGGAGTTTTCTCCAATGGCAACCACGATGGTATCAAACAGAGGCAATGCCCTGTGAATAACCGACTCATGGCCTCGTGTAATGGGATCAAAAGAACCTGGGAAAACAGCTATTTTGCTCATATAAAATCTTTACAGAACAAAGATACAAAAAGGGAAGGAACAAACTTATTCAAAGGTGAGGGAGAGCTGGAAGATTTTCGAGTTTAGTTTGGCAATACCGTCGGTATAGATATTGTTTTCACGCGTCAGAATATCCATGAGTCCATACATCATTTTAATCTCGATTCCAAATTTAAACCATTCGTTGTAGAAGTCAAATCCAATTCCCGCTTCCACATATAAGTCATTCTGGTTGAATTTCACAATTTTAATAAGTTCGTTTTTCTGCTCCCTTTTTTTCGCCTGGGAGGCAAGGTCGAGGGTATATTGAACTCCAGTCATCAGGTAGGTACGGAAGTTTTTATAGCGTTTCGACTTGTATTTCAATTCAATGGGAAAGTTGATATAGGTGGAGGGAATTTTTTTGGTGATGCTGATAATGGTTGTATCTCCTCCCTTGAATGTTTCGAGGTTGTAAACGATGTTGCGGTCACCGAAAGCAAGTGAAGGGATAAATCGGAGGTTAAAGTGGTCTCCCATCCGCATGTCGCTAATAATGCTGATTACGAAGCCAGGCGTAGGGACTCCTTCGATGGAGAGGATCAATGCAGAGTCAGGGAGAGGAAGGATATCGGGGATATAAGTATAGTCCCACATCCGGGTATTCAGGTCGGCAATTGGCTTGATTGTGACATAGCTCAGGTTGGCTCCCAGTATGAAGCCGAAATGAAATTTGTCGTTGTCGTAGGTAGGCATATTGGGAACGCCAAACCGTTGTGCCGATCCTTTGTCAGGATGTATAGCAACCGCGAGAAATATCAGGAAGAGGATGTAAATCGATTTTTTCAACGAAAGGGTTCTAAATTTTAGATAGGACTAACGTGGGTAAGTCTCTTTTATTTTGATTTTCCGGGGCAAAGGTAATTATTTTTCAGCGCAATAGAGGGTTGCGATACCCCCTGAAAACCGGATTTGTCTCAGTTTCTGGAGTCCCACTTCCTGGAGGATGGAAAGGAATGCTCCACCACTTGGGAAAGCAGCAACTGTCTCTGGGAGATAGGTGTAAGCTTGATGATGCCTGGAGATCAGCTTCCCGAATAACGGGATAATCACTTTTGAGTAGAATGAATAGAGTGGTTTCATCGGGAAGGTATCGGGATGAGAGAATTCAAGGACCAGCATCAATCCACCGGGTTTCAGCACCCGCTTCATCTCCTGTAATCCTCCATTCAGATCTTCGAAATTCCTGACACCGAAAGCCACCATAACTACATCATAAGTTGCATCATCAAATGGAATCCGTTCAGCTTCTCCCTCCCTGAAAGAGATCATCGATGAGAGTTCTCTCGAATTGACTTTTCTCCTGCCAACCTCCATCATGGGCTGAGAGATATCGACTCCATCGATGTGTTTCGGATGAAGTTTGGCAACTGCAATAGCCAGATCTCCGGTTCCGGTTGCCATATCCAGGATCTGCAAAGACGAAAGTTGTTGATCAAACCGTTTCCGGATCTCTTTGATGACACGTCTTCTCCAGATATGATCAATTCCAAAAGAGAGAAAGTGGTTGAGAAAATCGTACCTGAATGAGATTTCATCAAACATGGACCGTACCGATTCTTTATTAGGTGACATAAAACAAAAGTAATAAAAAGAGGCTGTCAGATTACCTATCCAACAGCCTCATTGTTTTTCAGGGGTTGATTTCTATGCGCCTAACTGTAAGCGCTTGAAAGCAATCACTTTCAGATCTTTATCATGTTCACTGATATGTTGTCCAACAGTTTTCTTGGTATCCTTGATAAACTCCTGGTTAACCAGCGTATTCTCTTTGAAGAACTTGTTCAGCTTGCCCAGTGCGATCTTCTCAAGCAACTCTTCAGCTTTCCCTTCCTGGCGTGCCTGCTCTTTTCCAATCTCGATCTCACTGTCAATAATTGTCTGATCAACATCCTCTTTGTCAATGGCAATCGGATTCATGGCAGCAACTTGCATGGCGATTTCACGTCCGAGTTCATCAATACCGGCAACATCTCTCTTGTTGAACCCAACGAGTGTAGCCAGTCTGTTTCCATGATGATTGTATGCAAACACGATAGGAGCTTCAATCGATTCAAACCCAGCAACCTGCATTTTTTCTCCTGTTTTTCCCAGGAGTTCATTGAGTTTTTCATCCACTGTAAGTGCTCCAACTTTCAGGGGGAGAAGTGCTGAGGCATCAGTGAGTTTATTGTTAATTCCAAGATCCAGGATATCAATGGAGAATTGGATGAACTCAACATTTTTTCCAACAAAATCGGTTTCACAACTCACCATTGCAATGGCGCCAAAACTTTTATCAGCCGTGGTTTTTGCCACTACATAGCCTTCATTAGCTTCGCGATCGGCCCGTTTGGCTGCAACTTTTTGTCCTTTTTTCCGAAGGAAATCTACGGCCAGGTCAAAATCACCATTGTTCTCCTGCAAAGCTTTTTTGCAATCCATAATTCCTGCGCCGGTCATCTGGCGCAACTTATTCACATCTGCTGCTGTAATGTTCATTTTTTATTGATTCTGGTTCGAAAATATAATTTTGTCGATGAAACTGTTTGTTTCGGGTTTCCTTATCGCTTTGATCTTCCGGCTGGTTTTGTAATTCGTTTCCGTGGTGATTTAGAAGTGTCAGATTCCTTGTCTTCTGTTCCTTTCAGCTTGGTAAGTTTTGGGTCGCCGATATCTTTGCGAATGATTTTAATACCATCTTCATCGAAATCGTCGCCATCCATCCGAGCGTCAAAATCGTCATCTCCACCCTCTTCCAGTTCATCTTCGGCAGCTTTCTTATCGCGATCGAGTTTACGTTCAACCATTCCCTCTTCGATAGCATTCAACATGATATCCACGATCAGTGAGATTGATTTGGATGCATCGTCGTTTGCCGGAATCGGAAAATCAACCAAACGTGGATCGGAATTAGTATCAACGATAGCGAAGGTTGGGATATTGAGCTTTCTAGCCTCTGCCAAGGCAATATGTTCTTTCAGGATATCAACAATAAACAGAGCGGCAGGTAAGCGGTTCAGATCGGCAATACTCCCAAGGTTCTTCTCCAGCTTGGCACGTTCACGTGTGATGGTAAGACGCTCCTTTTTAGAGAGGTTATCATATGATGGGCTGCTCATCAGTTTATCGATGGATGCCATCTTTCTGACAGCTTTCCTGATGGTGGCAAAGTTGGTTAGCATACCACCCGGCCAACGCTCGGTCATGTAAGGCATGTTGATTCGCTTCACCTTTTCGGCTACGAGATCTTTTGCTTGCTTTTTAGTAGCAACGAAGAGGATCTTTTTCCCTGATTTGGCAATCTGCTTCATTGCAGCAGCTGCTTCATCGATCTTTGCCATGGTTTTGTAGAGATCAATAATGTGGATCCCGTTACGTTCCATGAAAATATAAGGAGCCATGCTCGGGTTCCATTTCCGCTTCAGGTGACCGAAGTGAACACCGGCATCAAGCAATTCATTAAAAGTCGTTCTCGGCATAATAGTACAGATAAAATATTAACGTTTGCTGAATTGGAATCTTTTCCGGGCTTTCTTTTGCCCAAACTTCTTACGTTCCACCATTCGGGGATCCCTGCGGAGAAGTCCTTTTGCCTTAAGGGCTGGGCGCATCTCTTCGTTGATTTTGCATAGGGCGCGTGAAAGTGCAAGCGCCATCGCTTCAGATTGTCCTTTGACTCCACCACCATCGAGGTTGACTTTCACATCGTATTTTCCTACGGTCTCCGTAACCTCAAAGGGTTCGGTTGCTTTGTATTGCAGGATGGAGGTCGGAAAATATTCTGCAAAATCCCGTCCGTTGACTGTGATAGTTCCCTTGCCTTCCTGGAGGTAGATCCGTGCAATGGCAGTCTTTCTTCTGCCAATGGTATTGATAACGTCCATATTACTTGATTGTGTTTAGATTGATTTCTTTGGGTTGTTGCGCCTCGTGTGGGTGAGTAGTGCCCGCATATACATAGAGGTTCCGGAAGAGGTCACTGCCAAGGCGATTTTTGGGAAGCATCCCTTTGACCGCCGACTCAATGACAGCACGTGGATTCTTTGCAAGTAGTTCCTGCGGCGTACTTTTGCGCTGCCCGCCCGGGTAACCAGTGTGACGGAGGTACACCTTGTCGGTCAGCTTTTTTCCCGTCAGCTTGATCTTCTCGGCGTTGATGATAACCACGTTATCCCCGCAATCAACATGCGGTGTGAAACTCGGTTTCAGCTTGCCTCTCAGAATCATTGCTACTTTGGATGCCAGTCGTCCCAGCACCTCATCTTCTGCATTGATCAACACCCACTCTTTGGTTACCGTTTCCTTGTTGGCGCTGATAGTTTTGTAACTTAACGTATTCATGGATTTCGTTTAAAAAAGGGGTGCAAAAATACAATGAATAAAAATCTCCTGCAAGAGAACCTACTTTAAAAAGTAATATTTTTTGGATTATGGTTTGTTTTGTGACATTTTGTTTAGTTTTGTGATGGGGGTCATGGGGTGATGGGGTCATGGGGTGATGAAGGGATGCCGGTTGCCTGTTGCCTGTTGCCGGATGCCTGATGGCTTATACCTAATATTTGACATATGAAGTTCATAATTGAGACGCTTTCATTTGAGCAATTCCTCGAGATAGTGGGAGATCGGGAGTCTCTTGACCTGTACCGGGAGGTGCCCTTTCCGAACTATGGATATGAAAAGCTCCTTAGCCTGTTTCATCAGTTTTGCCTGGTAGGTGGCATCCCCAACGTGGTTGAGTTATTTATAGTACACCGAAACATCCACCGATTGTCTTCACTCTATGACAAGAACCTGGAGAGACTATTCTCTAAAGCTGCTTCTATTGGCACAATGCAAAAAACCAGTGATCGACTCATCCAGATATACCAGGATGCATTCCCCTTTGCAGCAACTAGAATTAAATACAAGGGCTTCAGCGATGAAAGGTTTCGCAGCAGGGAGGTAAGCAACGTGTTTCGCCTGTTACAGGAACATGGACTTATCCAACTCCTCTTTCCTGCAATTAATCCCATTCTGCCGTTGGAAGTCGATAAAAGCAGATCGCCCCGGATTCAGTTACCCGATACTGGTTTAGTTAACTATTTTACCGGGATTCAGGAAGCACTTTCAGGCCAGGAGGATCTATCAGCAATTTTCAACAGGCAGATTTCACTGCATATTGTGGCGCAAGAGCTTATGCACAATGCACATACACTAACTGACGAGAAAATTGGATTACAAGGAGATTCTTCACTACATTTCTGGGTAAGAGATAAAACGCAGTCCTCTGCTGAAGTCGATTTCGTGATAGGATACAACGACCTGATGATCCCGGTGGAGGTGAAGAGAGGTGAGCCAGGCCGGTTACGTTCATTGCATCAGTTTATAGAAGCCGCGCCACATCCTTTCGCCGTAAGGCTCTATGCTGGTCCTCTTATGGTAAAAGAGGCTAATACAGTTGAAGGCAAAACATTTTACCTGATGAGCCTACCCTATTTCTTAGCAGGGAAGATCCGGGAGCATCTGGAGGGGTTTATTAAATTTGTGGGGAGTTAGGGAGGAAGGTAGGGAAATATGAAATTAGGAAATTAAGAAATATGAAATATGTGATCAGGAATACGTTATCCCGAACAATCATAATCTCCCTGTTTGCCATTGCCATGGGTTTTCTGGAGAGTGCTGTGGTGGTTTATCTGAGGGCGATCTACTATCCTGAAGGGTTTGCGTTCCCATTGAAAATCATTGAAGGACCAATTGCAGTTACTGAAATCATCCGGGAAGCCGCCACAATGATCATGTTACTTACTGTGTGCATGCTGGCTGCCAAGCGGTGGATCATCCGGTTCGCATGGTTCATCTATATGTTCGCAATCTGGGATATCTTTTACTATGTGTTTCTCTGGTTAATTCTTGGATGGCCAGAATCACTGCTTTCATGGGATATTCTTTTCCTGATCCCTACCACATGGGCGGGACCGGTAATTGCTCCTGTGATCAACTCTTTCACGATGATCCTGCTGGCCGGGGTGATAATCCAAGCGGACAATCGGACAAATGAAAAGCAAATGGCGAATAGCGAAATTCGAACAGCGAATAGCGAACAGCGAATAGCGAATGGCGAAAAGCAAACAGGCGGACCGGTAAGGCTGACAGTATTTGAATGGGGAATCCTGTTAGCCGGCTCCCTAAT
>Ga0268276_1000632_pt1 | contig 39863 bp, 51 predicted proteins | sample saktaG_4_FD_190145 | JGI IMG/M metagenome (GOLD analysis project Ga0268276, IMG submission 190145) | Saline water microbial communities from Sakinaw Lake, British Columbia, Canada - sak_2010_1_5_45m | ecosystem: Environmental > Aquatic > Non-marine Saline and Alkaline > Saline ...
GAACAGAAACTATTAACTTTAATTCCATACATTACATTCATAGGGATCACACTAGATAGAGGGGCAACCCTCTATTTAGCCCTACCTATATAAATCATTTCTACAGAGCCGGAACTATTACCAAAAAAAATTATTATTTAAAATCAAAAAAAGAATACTATGAAAAAAATTAAAATTTGTGTTTAGCAATTGAATGATTTGTTGCAAGTCGAGCACGCATACTATTCATTCGAGCAATTCCGGGTAAAGAATTGTTATTGTGAAGGGTTTCTAAATCGTGTAAGAGACGCAATCTCCCTTCAGAGGCTTGAGTAGAGAATACTCTCTCAATTCTTCTTGACCTAAAAGGAGTTCGCATTGTAAAAAAATGTGCAACATCCTCTTTTCTTAATGGAAAAATGAATTTTGGAGAATCGGTTGTAAAAAGTCTGGGAACAACAAATTCTTTTACATTAAGTCTTTGTTTTAATTGAATATATTCTGGGCAACGAACTTTTCTTGAATCCGCTATGGAAACAACATTTACACCAATTTTGGTTCTTGCCTTTTTTTCCATAATTATTTCATCAAGCATATTAACAAATTGAGTTAAAGAACCCCCGCTCCAAACCTCATCAACAAGAGTAAACATTACACGTTTTTTTGGATTACGTTTTGATTCATTTTGAGAAATAATTTTATCAACAATTCTACGAACCTCTCTTTTTTGTTCTGATTCAGTTAAAGAGTGCTCAAAAGAAGAATTAACTTTTTTAACATTTTTTGAAGGAACCCCTGAATTTATTTGCCCAGTTTTTGGATAAAACATATGAGGCATTAAAGAAGATTTTTTTTCTAAACTAGCAAATAAATTCATGGTTTTTATAAAAATTTCAGCTCCACGAAGAGGAGCAATTATTGCATCAGAGCGTTGAGAAATTACGCTACGATAAGCATTATACAATCCATGATAAAACCCTTCAAGTTCTTCAATAGTATACCCTTCTTTATCAAAACGACGAAAAGCTTTTTTATCAACCCTATACTTTCCAACTTGTTGAGTATGTGAACTATTAGGATTAACCATAGAAGAACTACTTTTCTTATATTAATAAAGATTACTCTAAAAATTGATACATAATTCGTTTTAGAAACTTTTTTAAGCTTGAAAAGCGTAATCTTTACGAACGGTGGTAATATGATTGATTTGAAAGCCCAGTTAATTCCAATGAGAATGGTGCTTATGCACAAGGAACCTGTTGAACTTGAAATTGAACTTATAAATAATTCAAACAAAAATCAAATGGTTTCAATTGATATTTATTCTGGAGATAGAATTGGATTTGATAAAGGCGGGAGAAATACTTTTGTGAGCAAAAAAATTATTGATTTTAAAGCAGGGGAAAGAATTAGAGATTATTACCACTTATACCCAAGAGTAAATGTTGAACGAGGAATTGAAACAATTCGAATTGAACTTAATGAACACTTCAATAATTCATTCCAATATATCCAAAGCAAAAAAGTTAAGGAACTATCACTAAGGGTGGATTAATGCCTGTACGAAGAACACTTGGAAAAACAATGGCACAAATACAACAAGAACAAGCTCCATTTGCAAACAAAATATTAAATTTATCAAGTCCAGAGGGAATGGCAAAATTACTTGCGGCAGAAAAAGCAAAAAGAATTAGGGAAGTGGAAAAAATTCCCTTCAAGCGAAGATATGCTAGTCCGAAAGAAATCACTGCTTTTCATAATATAATTAATCAACTTAGAGAAGTTAGTGAAAGCGTACAAATTGAACATATGGATATGGAAGTTGCTAAAAGAGTACTTGAATTAGGCAAAGGACGAATAGGGCCAAGAATAAGAAAATCAGATATACAAAATGCATTCAAATTACTTAAAAAATATGGGCCCCAAAGAATTAGGCCAAAAATGACTAAATAAAAAACTTAACGTAACTAAAATAAATTATCTTTAGGGGTTGGTTAAAGTGAGATTATTCATACCGGGACCGGTAACCGTATCAGAGAGCGCAAACAAAGCGATGCAAAAAGAAATGATTGGACATAGAGGAAAAGAATTTGCTGAAATCTTTGGTGAATGCTCAAGCGGATTAAAAAAAGTTTTTTCTACTAATAATAGAGTACTAATTTCAACTAGTTCTGGAACAGGATTAATGGAAGCAGCTATTCGAAATTGTGTTAATGATAATGTATTAATGATTGAGTGCGGAGCATTTGGAAAAAAATGGGTTGATATTGCTAAATCATGCGGAAAGAATGTGGATGTATTGCACGTTGAACCGGGAAGTGCGGTTACTAAAGAAGCACTTAGTGAAAAATTAAATGCAAAAAAATATGAAGCAATTTGTGTAACTCATAATGAAACTTCTACAGGAGTTACTAATCCTTTGGCAGAAATTGCCCCTTTAATTAAGGAACACGAGGCACTATTTTGCGTGGATACTGTTTCTTCTATGGGTGGAGCAAAAATTCCTGTTGATGAACTTGGAATTGATGTTTGTTTAACTAGTTCACAAAAATGTTTCTCTCTTCCTCCTGGATTAAGTTTTGCAAGTGTAAGTGAGAACGCACTTGAAAAATCTAAAACTGTTAAAGGAAAAGGATATTACTTTGATTTTGTGGAACTAGCAAAAGAATATGATACTAATCAAACGCCTTACACTCCTGCGGTTGGATTATTTTTTGGACTTAAAGCTCAATTGAATGATATGCTAACTGAGGGAATGGATAATGTTTGGGAGAGACACGCAAAAATGGCACAAGAAACTCAAAACTGGGCTACTGGCAAAGGAATGGAAATATTTGCTCAAAAAGAACACCAATCAAATACAATTACTTGTATTTCAAATACTAATAAAATTAATTTAGAAGAAGTAAAGAAAAAAGTTAAAGCTAAAGGATATGTAATGGATGCAGGATATAGAAAATTAAATGATGATTTAATTGCAAAAGGAAAACCGGATACATTTAGAGTTCCTCACATGGGAAATTTGAAAATGGAAGAACTGAAAAGCTACCTTAATGCGCTAGCAGAGGAAATGAAATAATAACCAACACTATATGTTGGACATATTTAAAAATTTTGGAGTTGAAAAAATGAAAGTACTAATAACAGATGAAATAAGTGCAAGTGCGTTAGAAATAATGAAAAGTTCGGGACTTGAACTTGATGTTAAAGTTGGACTTAAAGAAGATGAATTAATCTCGCTTGCACCAAATTATGATGCTTTTGTTATTAGGAGTGGAGTAAAAATTACTGCTAAAATTCTTGAAAGCGGAGCTAATGGAAAATTAAAAATTATTGGAAGAGCTGGAGTTGGAGTGGATAATGTTGACAAGGATTCTGCTAAAGCATTAGGAATTGTTGTTGAAAATACTCCATTTGGAAATACAAATGCTGCTGCGGAGCAAACCTTAGCATTAATGATGCTTACTGCAAGACCAAATTACTTGGCGTGTAAATCAATGAAAGAAGGAAAATGGGATAGGAAAAGTTTTGAAGGAACTGAACTCAAAGCAAAAACACTAGGGTTAATTGGATTTGGAAATGTAGGAAAAAAAGTTGCAAAAGTTGCGCAAAGCTTGGAAATGAATGTTTTAGTTTATGATCCATTCTTAGCGGATGAAAAATTTAAGGAATTAAATGTAACAAAAGCTGAACTAAACGAAATTTATACAAAATCTGATTATATTACGGTTCACGTTCCACTAACGGATAAAACAAAAAATATGATTTCTGATGAACAATTTGACAAAATGAAAAATGGAGTAAGAATCCTTAATGTTGCAAGAGGAGGAGTAATTAATGAAAATGCTTTACTCACTGCACTTAATAATGGAAAAGTTGCATCAGCTGGACTTGATGTTTACTCTGAAGAACCACCATTAAACAAAGAACTAATAATGCACAATAATGTAATTTGCACCCCACACTTAGGAGCTTCAACAATAGAAGCACAAGAAAATGTTGGGCTTGAAGTTGCGGAGCAAATGGTTTTAGCACTTAATAAAAAAGAAGTAAAAAATTGTGTTAATGGATTAAGTAAATTAAAAGAGTAATTAACAAAAATCAAAGAAGGAAACACTGTGGAAGAACAAAACGAAGTTATTGATGAATACGGAAACACACTCACAATAACTTCGCGACAAGAAATTAAAGAAAAAAAGCTTAGACACAAAGCATCTTTTATAATACTAAAAAATAGCAAAAACCAATACTTCATCGCCCAAAGAAGTGCTACTAAAAGAGTTTATCCATTAAAGTGGGCTTTTGGAGCGGGAGGGGCAGTAATGGCAAACGAAAGTTATGATGATGCTGCTAAAAGAGAACTTGAAGAAGAACTTGGGGTAAAAGAAAAGGTAGAGTATTTGTTTGATTTTTCTTTTGATTCAAACGAGATACACTACCTTGCAAAAGTGTATGAAGTAATATTTGACAAAGAAGTAATAATAGATAAAACTGAATATGAAATAGGTAAATGGGCAAATGATAAAGAAATATTTGAAATGGAAAAGAAAGGTGAATTTTGTCCTGATTCCATTTTATACTTTAAAAAATATTTAGAAATTAGAAACTAACTACTTTAGCTAGAAAATATAAAAAAAATTCAAATATCAAAAATTTGAATTTTATTGCCAACTTAATTTAGGATAATTATTGTCTACCCTTACCCAATTTGCATCAACACCAAAAGTCCAATCGTTTGCGCCAATTATATTGTGTTGCATTGGAACGTTATAATCCAAACCAATAACATTTGAAAAGAAAGCATTCGGGTCAGAACTTGCAGAATTTTTTCCAAAACAATCAGTACAACTACCACTACCACAACAAACAGTTTTACCAGTTCTAGTAATATCCCAATAAGAATTAGTTATTATTCCCGCATTATTGTATCCGACCAATCCGCCGATAACAGCCCCTGTTCCAATATCCAATACGCGTCCTGTAGAGAATGAATTATTAATAGTCCCTCCCCAAAATCTTCCAACCAAACCCCCAGAACCATTACCCCAAACACTTGTAGTAAGAACCCTGCCGGTTGAGTAAGAGTTTTCAATAGTACCCGAAGCCATCATTCCAACTAACCCGCCCCCAACATCAGAGCCTAAAAGATTTACATCAGCAGTAGAATAACAATTAAAAACACCCGGGGCAGTGCCGTCTAATTTTCCTACAAGACCGCCGATACCATTGCCGTTAGAAATTATAATCCCATTAGAATAACAGTTTGATATAACTCCTGAAGTGAATAATAACGCAGCTACTCCCCCTGCAAGACTTTTTTGCGTAAAAATATTTACATCCGAAGAACAACCCCGTAAAGAACCTTCTTGAAAAACACCGAATAATCCGCCAACAATTGAGTTTCCGTTACTATTCAAGGCGCTTAAACTGCTTGAAGAAACATGAATATTGCTAACACTCCCTTTTCCTCTTCCTGCAAGCGCGCCGACTCCGCCGGAAAAAGGAGTATTTGAAATTATATTAAAATCCGATAAGAGTAAATTATTTAGAATAGACGCAGTAGAAGTTTGACTAAACAAACTAGTATACACCTGATTAGTAGTATACATGAAAATTCCGCTTATTCTGTGATTATTACCGTTTAAGCTCCCTGAAAAAAGAGGAATGGGAATAAACCCTGCTCCACCATTATACAATGCTCCACCAGCGCGTGTATCATCATAACAATTAATATCATTTCCTAAAATATAATTTCCATCTAAGTGATTATTCATATCTTGAAGTTCAACACAATTACTAATAACCCAAGGATAATTTAATGTACCAAAAACAATTGGATACACTACTTTAATATCATCAACTGGAACAGAATTTGTAACACAATCAATTGTTTTATTTATTCTATCAGTTTTTGATAACTCGTTTTGAGTATACTCAATAGTATATTCACAATTTACACTCTTTTGCCCGCTTGCACAAGTACAACCACTAGTCAAATCACTCAAACTAAAAGTTTTAGAATCCATTCCAACAACTTGCTCAGAAAAATCATTATCAACTCCACCCGCACTAATTTTAGTTAAAGTAATTGGATCACTTGAAGTATTATTCACTTTAATCAAAGAATCTCCTTCTACATCAAGCACCGCATCAACAATACTAACACCACTACCAGAAGAAGTACCAAGTTTAGAAGAAGAATTAATTACTTGTTGACTAGAAGAAGAAAACACACCAGTAAATATACCAACAACAACTAAAGAAATAACAACAACAACTGCCAAGATCACTAAGTATTCAACCGTACCTTGGGCGATTGATTTTTTTCCCGACCAAGCAAAATCTTTCGGATTTTGCGGGTCCAATAAAACTTTTAAGTTTTGTTTGGAGGATTTATTTCGAAGAAAAAAAGGCTCCTCAATTGTACCTTGGGCAGAATTATTCATATCTAAATATACTTTAGTTTAATATATAATAATAGCTGAGCAAAAAATAAAACTATTTCACTAAGAATATAATTAAAAATGATTTAATCTAAATTTGTATATGAAAGAAATCGAAATAAAAATCCTTAATATTAACAAAAGAGAAATTGTTAAAAAATTACAAAAACTTGGTGCAAAGAAAAGCTTTGAAGGAAAAATCAAAGGAGAGTTCTTTGATTACCCTGATAATAAACTTGAAAATAATAAAGAACTTTTAAGACTTAGAACTGCAGGGGAAAAAGTAATTTTAACTTTTAAGAAAAAGGAAAATGATAAAGGCAAAGCTAAGTGTTGCGAAGAAAAGGAAATTGAAGTTGAGAATTATGATAAAACTAAAGAAATTCTTTTATCCATTGGATTAATTGTAAAAAAAGGAACTATGACAAAACATAGAGTGAGTTACTCTTTAGGAAAAACTCACTTTGAAGTAGAAACTCCAATTGAAGAATACTCCTTCATCCCACCATTTATGGAAATTGAAAGTGATAATGAAAAGAACATTTACAAATATGCCAAATTATTAGGATACAGCAATAAGGATTGCTTGAACTGGACTGGGAAAGATGTAATTAACTATTATGGCAAAAAGTAATACATCGGCAAAACCCTAGCAAATCATTTAAAAGCCAAAGGGAGTTTTTCTCTTCTTATGAAAGTATATTTCCCTTACGATAGAGTGAGAGCGGAGCAACAAGAATTTGTAAAAGATACGGCTGCGGCAGTTAGGGAAAAAAAAATATTTCTTGCCCATGCTCCAACGGGATTAGGCAAAACAGTTTCCACTTTAGCTCCTGCTTTAAGTTATGCTCTTGAAAATGATAAAAAAGTTTTCTTTCTCACACCTAAGATTTCCCAGCATGAAATTGTTCTAGAAACTGCTAAAATGATGAATGATAGGTTTGGACTTGAAATTAGGGCAATTGATTTAGTTGGGAGAAGACAAATGTGTGTGGATCCATTCTTATCAAATGCTTCATTTTCTGTTGGATTTTACGAAGCGTGCAACAAAAAAAAGAAAGATAAATTGTGCAAATATTATACTAATACAAAAGGATATACCCCTAATCAAAAGGCAGAGGCTACGCGAAACAAAAGAGGATTAATTCACTCTTACAACCACCATTACTCTTTCATTAAAGAACAATGCTCATTGCATGAACTGTGCCCTTACGAATTAACTGTAGAAATGATAAAAAACGCTCACCTAATTATTGGGGATTACTCTCACATATTCCATGATGATATTAGAGAAGGAATACTAAATGCAAATGGAGCTAAAATTAGACTTGAGGATATTGTTCTAGTGGTAGATGAGGCACATAATTTACCCGAAAGAATTAGAGATATGCTTTCTACTAGAATTGATTTTAATACAATTGAAAAAGCGCAAAAAGAAGCTAAAAATATTGGGGATTTTGAGGTAGAAGAAATTATTAAGGATTTGGGAAAAGAACTAATGAATTTGGGAAAAAAGTTAACGCTTGAAACTAATGAAGCTAAAATTGAGGAAAAGGATATTAATTTCTTTAAAAAAATTGGTGGAGAGGAATTAACCAAATTAGAGGAAGCATCAGAGAAATTTATGGCAAAACACAAAATGGAAAACTGTTTTATGTCTTCAATAATTGAATTTGTTTATACTTTACTAAAACAAAAACAACATACACTTTACATGATTGAAAGAAAAGGTTCAATTACTATCGGGGTTTACCCACTTGATCCTAGTGAAGCGGCTAGAACTGTTTTAACTCAAGTGCACTCTGCAGTAATGATGTCTGGAACTTTACTTCCACTTGAAATGTACTCGGATGTTTTGGGAATCAACCAATTAAATGAAAAAGAAAAAAAGCCAGAAATTGTTAGCGCAACTACAATTATTGATAAAGAAAAAGAGGCACTTTTACATAACAAAAATCAAAAGGTTATTCTCAAACAATACAAAAGCCCTTTTCCTCGCGAGAACAGATTGAATTTATTTGTTGATTCAACTACTACTAAATATACTTCTAGGAGTAATGAACAATACAAATTAATTGCGGAAAGTGTGGATAAAATTGTTGCTAAAGTTCCGGGAAACACTATTGTATTTTTTCCTTCGTTTGAATTAATGCATAATATTTCAACCATGCTAAAAACTCGAAGGCAAATACTAAAACAGGAAAGGGAAATGAGTCAGGATGAAAAAACTAAATTAATTCACAAATTCAAATTACTTGGAGCTAGTTTTGGAGGAGTGCTACTCGCTGTAAGCGGAGGAAGTATTGCGGAAGGAATTGATTTCCCTGGAGACAATTTGAGTTGCGCAATAATTGTAGGAGTTCCTTTTGGAAGAATGAATACTTACACTAATTCCTTAATCAATTTTTACCAATACAAATTCAACAAAGGATGGGAATATGCGTACAATGCCCCTGCAATAAGTAAAGCAGTTCAAGCAGCAGGAAGAGTAATTAGAACTGAAACGGATAAAGGGGTTTGTGTGTTTTTGGATGAGAGGTTTGGGGAACTAAGATTCAAAAATTATTACCCTAAAGATTTTGAGTATAAGAAAACTAATACACCTGAGAAAGATGTTGAAGAGTTTTTTGGGAAAAAATAAAGGGCTCAAAAGATACAAAATTACTTTTTAAAAAAAAATTACTTAACCAATTCCTTCTCATTATACCAATCAAGTGCTTTTTTCAATGTACTTTCCACAAAACTCAATTTGAAAGCCACGTACTTTTTTCCATCCTTTGAATGAAGAAGAGAAGCTTTCTTTTTAATTAACTCATATTGTTTTCTAACTGAAGGAAAGGAAATTAAATAATCTCTAAAAGAAAGAGCTTTTTCTATTTCCCCACTACCAAAGTAAGTTAAGTGTAAGTGAATCAAAATTGGTTCTTTTGATTTATTCACATAATACTTATAGTGAAAACTTCTTTTTCTTCTCAAAGTGTGGTGATATACAAAATCTCCTTTAACTAAAAGAGATTTTGCTTTTTTTATGTTCTTTTTTTCTACAACTATAATAACATCAAGTATTCCTTTTCCACCTAAATCCTCAACAGAGGTACTGCCAATATGGTGAATTTCTTTTTTCTTAATTGAACTCAAAATACTCAAAAGAAATTTCTTTTCTTTTAAAAACATTTTTGGATATTCTTTTGAATAAGGTTTGAAAACGTACTTATTCAAAACAGCTTCATCGAGTAAAAACATACTACATCAATACAATTAAGGAGAATTTAATTGTTTAGTTAAAAGAAATTTATTGCCAACTTAATTTAGGATAATTATTGTCTTGCCATACCCAGTTGCCATCATCCCAATAAGGCAAAGTTGTGTTATAAACCCCAAAAGTTTTTGGATAAAAATCAGATAGATTTGTTGCTTTAGTACAATTAGCATCGCCTGAAGGATAACATGCAGTTGCATTATCTCCTACTTGATCGTACCAATACATGTTGAGTATTGAAGAAATAACTGGAGGAAAGGTATCACTGTTTATACTTACCCCTCCTTTTGTATCACTCGAACCGTAGACTTTTCCAACCGAGAAAGAATTTTTTATTGTAGAAGGAAAATATTGTGTCATGCCTCTATTACTTACTCCAACTACACCCCCAGTATAACTTCCATTTCTTCCATTCACATCGCCCGCATTATAAGAATTTGATATTAAGGATGCATTTGTATTCCACCCGCACAATCCCCCAACATAATTTTTCCCAACAACATTTCCTAAATTATAAGTATTAATTAAAACAGAATTATTCCCATTAATACCACAAATTCCACCAAAAGCAAAAGAACTGCTACTTCCACTAATAAAACCAGAATTAAATGAATTAATTATATAAGAAGAATTAACATTAAAACCAACTATTCCCCCAACACCCCCATACCCAGATATTGCCCCAGTATTGTACGAATTAATAACTAAAGAATTATCATAAGAATAACCTACTATCCCCCCAGTATAACCTGTGGACCCATTTACATTACCTGTATTATATACATTACGTACCAAAGCATGTTCTGTATATCCTGTTATTCCACCAACTACAGAATCACCCTGCACCACACCGGTTGAATAAGAATTATTTATTGACCCGTAACTCTCCCCAACAATAGAACCAACATAATAAGCCCCAATAATATTGCCATCAATCAAACCAAAATTCTGTATTGTTGATGAACTTGATATTACACCAAATAAACCAATATCATCAACAGAGGGGCGATTAATAAATAAATTTAGTATTCTATAATTTTTTCCGTCAAAATTACCCCTGTACGAATAAATGTAATTATTATTTCCGCATTCATTACTTGATCCGCAAGTTCCTACTGGGTTAAATCCTGCTCCATTATTCCAGTTTCTTGTATCCAAACAATTAATATCTGCACCAAGAGCATAATTTCCATCCAAATTTTTATTCATGTCCTGTAATTCTATACATGAATTAATTATCCACGGATCTGCACTAGTTCCACTACCTAAACCAACAACACTTGAAGGAGCAACTGGAACAGAATCTGCAACACATTCAATTGTTTTTGTCAATCGATCTGTTTTTGCAATTCCGTTTTGAGTATAATTAATTACATATTCACAACTCACACTCTTTTGCCCACTTGCACAAGTACAACCACTTGATAAATTACTCAAACTAAAAGTCTTTGAATCTCTTCCAACTAATTGCTCGGAAAAATCATTATTCACCCCACCCACACTAATTCTAGTCAAAGTAATAGCATCACTTGAATTATTCCCTAATTTAATTAAAGAATCTCCTTGCGGATCCAAAACAGATTCAATAACACTAATTCCTCCTGAGGTAGAAGTATTAAGCTTTGAAGAAGAATCCTTTATTTGCTGAGTTGGAGAACTTGATACATTTATAACTAAACCAACAACAACCAACGAAATAACAACAACAACAGCAATTATAACTAAGTACTCAACTGTCCCTTGCGCTTTATTATTCATAATAAGAATCAAACACTAAACTAATATATAATGTGTGCTTTCGTACAAACAAAAGGATTTTTTAATGAAAAAAATTTCTTAATGCGAGTAGGAAACACAATCTACTAAAACTAAGCAGTTCCTTTGAATAATTTATCAATCTTCGCTGCAAAAATAAAATCGTTCTTTGTTAACCCTTCAACTAATTTTGTTTGAAGCAATACCTCTACCTTTTCATTGGTTAGAATAATTTTTGGAGATTGGTTTTCTTGAGAAGCGATTAAAGCAACTTTATTAGCAAATGCTAATCCCATTGAAAGGGAACTAAAAGGAAATTCCTTAACCAAAAATTCATCCTCTACTCTCCATTTCCACAACTCACCTAAAAAAGATTTAATCTCATCATCATCAAGCAAATACAACCTATCCCCACTATCGCACTTAATCTCTGCTAAATCCATACCTTAGAAATTAGAATAGAAAAATAGAAAAAGAGAAGTTTTACCCCATAAATTAGAAATTAACCTATTTTTGAGAAAATGAATGAACATTAATTCCAAAAAAATTAATTAAATTTAAGCTATTTTTCAACCCCAAAACCTTTTTATGCAATTCACCCTATTAGTAATATATGCTAAATAAGTTATCTGCTTTAAGAGTGAAAGAATTAAGGGAGAGGGTACTTGCTAGACAAAAATCACCTACTGCTAAAATTAATAGGGTGCTAAGAAGAAAAGCAATGTTTGCAAAAATGCAACCTTCAAAAATAGCAAAACATTCACATGAACTAATTTTTGCTCAAGATAGAGAAAAATTACGCACAAGAGAAGGAGAAGTTAAGAGAAGAAAATTAAAATTAAAGTATGGAGTAGCTCAAGGATCAACACATACAAATGTGGGAATTTTACCAAAATTCATTAGCACTAGAAGAACTATACACACCCACCCATTAATTATTTTAAAAGGGAGAGCTAAGCAATTACCTTTTCCAAGTTTGGCTGATCTTGTAATACTTTTGAGTTTTGAGGAAAGATCTTCATTAATTGCGGTTCCTTCAAAAAGAGGATCAAGAGAAGTTGCTGGATACATGGTTGTTAAAAAAACTAGTAAATCTTCTCCTTTAAGTTCTGTAATTAGAGAAAAACAAAAACAATTTATGGGAGAGGCTATTCAAAATAGTGGAAACACACAATATTGGACAAGGCTTTTGAATCTTCTAAACGAAGAAAAATATTCGCTAATAAAAGAAGATACTCAACTCGTAAAAGCATTTGAAGTTATAAAAAATAAATCAAATGAACTTGCTCAAATAAATTCTACCCATAGTTCAAAAGTACAGGGACTTAGCCAAAATGCAAAAACATTAAGAACAATGTACGAACAAGGCCAATTTGATCAAATAACTTACTCAAAAAGAGTTGCACAAGTGCAAAACGAAATCAAACAAGCAGAACAAAATGCAATAGAAGAAAGAGTTCATTTAGAAAGACAAATATCAGAACTACTTGCAGGAGAAAGATTTGAAATGGCAATGCTTCAAACATTTCAACTATTACTTGACAAAGGATTTGTAGATGAATTTAGGAAAAATTTAACAAAAAAAACCCCTATGGAACCGGTTGGTTTTCAAAGAGTTAGACCTACTCAACCTACTAATATTAATTTAGTAAATCTTCAAAATGAAAGAAAGAAATTGGTTGAGGAAAAATTAGGACTTCACTTAAGATTAGTTCCTACTAAAGGATTTGAACTTAGAAATGGACAATTTGTTAAACAAAGAAAAAGAGCCTAATTTTTTTATTAATTGTTAACTAGACCGTGAATGGTTTACACTCCATTTATGCTACTAATAAAAATCTGCAACAAACTATTTTATTAAAAGAAACGTGCAAATAATTAATATGGTTCATGAAGAAAAGATCTTGCAAAAAGTAAGAAATTTGGCTCTCCAAACTAATAAAATTCCTATTGAACTAATTCGAGAAAAAAATATTGTCCCTGGATTAAGATATGAAAGCGGAGCAGGGGTAATTGTTGGGATTACAAGCAAGGGGCAAGTAATTGGTTATGAAAGGATGAATGAAGGAAAAGTAAAAGCAATTCCTGGGCAATTACTTTATTGCGGGTATAATGTTGAGGATATTGTAAAAGTTATTGAAAGTGAAGACAGATTTGGTTTTGAAGAAACTATTTACTTACTTTTAACAGGAGAACTTCCTACTAAAAAAGATTTGAAAGAGTTTACTAAAGCAATTGAAGAGAGAAGAAAATTACCTACTTTTATAAAAAAAAGATTGCCTTATAATTCTAAAAATGAAAATCTAATGGGGGCACTCCATACTATGGTTTCTGCAATGGATATTATGGATGATATGCCCAATTCAACTGATATTAGTGATATTACACGTCAATGCATTGATTTGATTTCTAAATTCCCCACTATTGTTGCTTATAGTTATAGTGTTATGAAAGCTAAGGAAGGAAAGGTAAAATTTTATCCACCTAAAAGAGGATTATCTACTTCTCAAAACTTTTTATACATGCTAACTGGAAAAGTACCTGATAGAGAAACTGCTAAGATTTTTGATATTGCACTAATTCTACATGCGGAGCATGGAGGGGGAAATAACTCTACTTTCTCCACTAGATGCGTTTCTTCATCAGGAGCAAATACTTATGTAAGTATTTGCGCAGGAATTGGTTCGCTCTCTGGGCACTTACATGGCGGAGCAAGCGAAGCTGCGATGAAAATGATGGAAGATATTAAATCAAATGTAAAAAATTGGGAAGATGTTAATGAAATTGAAAATTATTTGCAACAATTGTTGGACAAAAAAGCTGGAGACAAAAGTGGATTGATTTATGGAACGGGCCATGCAGTTTATACTATTTCTGATCCTCGAGTTGCAATTTTGGAAGGAAAAGCAAAACTACTTGCGAGTAAAACTAAAAGAGAAAAAGAATTTGAACTTTATAAAAAAGTTGCATATCTATCCCCAAAAATTGTTAATGAGAGAAAAGGAAAAATTGTTTGCATAAATGTTGATTTTTACTCAGGATTTGTTTATGATATGCTTGGAATACCAACTGAACTTTACACACCCATATTTGCTATTGCTAGAGTTGCTGGATGGTGCGCTCATAGAATTGAAGAAATCACGCAAGGAAAATTAATTCGACCTGCATACGAATCTACCTTAAATGAAGTTAAGGAATATACCCCATTGAAAAAAAGGAAATGAATTTTTCTTTAAGAACTACAAATGTCTTGGCGCTGAATAAAAAATTCAATTTAATTAGGTGAATTTTAGGTATGAAAATAGTGAAGTTTAAGAAAAACAAAATCCTTGATGAAAGTGCAAAATGCACTCTTGTCACAGAAATTGATTTTGATGAAGATTCAAAAAAACCCATTAATTTTTGTGTATTGTTGTTGTTTCAGTCTGGCGAAATTATTTATGAAATAATAAAATATGATGGAACTCATAGGAGTTGTCATGTTCATAAATATTATGAAAAACTTAACTCAATTGGGGAGAGTTGTTTGCCGAGCCAAATAAATTCAAAATCAATTACTTGTTTTAAAGATGATGTAAAAGCAAATTGGAAAAGTTATGTTGCGGCTTATAGAAAAAAATTAAAAATTTGATTTGCTAAAAACAAACATTTATTAACCTGGAAGTTATTTAACTTATAAGTTAATATACTGGTTGCAACATAGATATATTGACAAGCAGACAATAGCAGATAATAACGCATTAATTGATGTGTTGGGAAAGGGTGGTTATGTGAGTGAAAAAAATAAGACAAATAAAAAAATATTGTGCATAATGGTTGGTGGAGATTATGATAAAGATTTCGATGATTTGCTAAATGGAAGAATTGACTTGAAACAGCATCCAAAAAACATGATCTATTTAGATACATTTGCTCAATTAAACAAGTTGCTTTCCCCATCAAGACTGGATTTGCTTAATTATTTAATAGAAGTACAAAATACTGAAAATCCAGAGTCCTTATCAAAAATAGCACATGAATTAAAAAGAAAACAAGAAGCAATAAGCAGAGACATAAAACAATTACATAATCTTGGGTTAATAGTTCTAAAAAAAGTTAAACAAACAGTTTATGCAATACCAAACTATCAATCAATTGAAATAAAAACTGTATTAACATGTTAATGTTGTTTGAATGTATCTTTTCTATCATCTAAGTCAATTACTACTAATTGGTGTCCGTTTCTCTTGTTTTGTCGTTGGTTGTTGTTGGTTTGGTTGTGGGTTGTATTTAATTCTATAATTAGAATTAAAGTTACCAAAAAAATTGATTTTCTATAAACCCATTTCTTTACCATTTAAGGGGGCAAGAATATACTTTTTATTTGCATCATCAATAACTACTAATTTGCCTTTCTCTTCTTTTAGTTCCATTATTTGAACATTATTTTCTTCAGAAGAACAAATTTTTTTTGACCAAACTAATTTTCCTTTTGAATCAAATGCAGATAAATTGTTTTTTGCATTACGAATTACCATAAATCTTAACCCATTAATACTAATAGAGTCAACTCCTCTTGGACCCATTTTATATGACTTCATTAAAACACCACAATATAGAAAGGCTACAAGTGTATAATAACATGCACTTCGCACAAAAATTTTATGAGGATTGAAAGGGTAAAAATTAATTTAGAAAAAAAGCAACTAAATATTTTTTATATTCTAACCTAATGGAAACCTTTTTTAACTACTTAAAACTAATACTCTGCATGAGTTTTTTGAATATAAAAAAAGCACAAGGTACTTTAGAGTACCTTTTAATTTTGGGTGCAATAGTAACAGTTTCACTAGTAGTAATAACTTTATTTCTTAGTGTATTTTCAGGAGCTACACAAAGCCCAACACTCACTTCCGCCCAAAGCAAACAATACCAAAGCACCCAAACAATTGCTCTAACTGATGCAATAGTTGATGCAAACGGAGATGCGATTTTTGTTTTAACAAACAATAGTGATTACACAATAAGATTAACAGGATACAAAATTGATGAAAATACATTCAATATTGCAGAAGACAAAATTACCTTCAACCCCCGCGAACAAAAAACAATCTTCTTCCCAGAAATTGGAAAATGCAATTCAACAAAAACATGCGCGTACAACAAAATCCTATTCTACTATAGTCCAATGAACGAAACCCAAATATTCACTTCAGGAGGAGAAGCACTAATACTAGGAAAAAAAGATAACGTAGCATGGAACTTTACAGGAACAAATAATGTAGTATGCGTAGCACAAGGAGAGGTTTTACAAAGCTGTTCAGCAGGATCATCAGGAAGCGACACTAATACTCAAACTGCTGGATGGACTAACTCGTCTGGAACTTGGTTGAGTAATTTTAATGTCGGAGGAAATGCTTATATCACAGGCAACGTTGGGATTGGAACGACAAATCCGGCAGGCAAACTGGATGTGAATGGAGTCAGTCTTACTATATCAAATAATAATACTGTTGTTGATAAAGCTACTACTAATTTGATCATTTCACCAGATAATGGAACTATATCTGGAGATGTTCCTGTACCCAGTAAGAAATATAGTAGTTATAGCACTGGATATGGTGTTCATGGTAGATCTGTAACTTCAACTGCTGCAACTGGAAAAACATTTACTTTTTCTGTATGGATGAGAAGCACTACAACTCCCGCTTCAACATATCTAATGTATGTATACACAGGAGTAGGCGGTGATGGGGGGTGGCAAAGCTTTGGCAGTGGTTCACTTACTAATCAATGGCAAAGATACAGTGGCACACGTTCAGGCCTAACCGGAACAATTACACAGATTTTGATATACAGAGCCAATTCATTAGGCACAATAGATATAGTGGGCCCTCAACTTGAAGAACAATCTTCTGCTACTTCTTTCGTAGATGGGACAAGAGGAACAGGAGAAATACGCGCATATGGTAATGCTATAATAACGGGAAACGTCGGCATCGGGACGACGAGTCCAGGACAACATTTAGAAGTAAGTGGTACAGGGAATCAGTTTATTCAGGTTAATTCAACCGACAATGGTACGACCGGTTTTAGATTTTTGAGAAATCCAACTGGCTACGATACTGAATTTAGAAATGAAGCAGGTGTAATGTATATAGCAACAAGTCTAGATAATTTCTCTACAACTAACAATCGTTTTGTTGCTACTTATGATGGAGATGTTGGATTAGGTGGTAATATCACAACGGGAACAACTCTTACAGGAGCAAAAATGGTAATAAAAAGCACCGGCAACGTCGGCATCGGAACGACAGCTCCCGCAACTAAGCTTGATGTGAATGGAGTTGCAACTATTAGAAGTGGCGGTTCTGCTAATCGTGCGGTTTGTTGGAAGTCAGATGGCAAAACTTTAGGTTATTGTTCTAGTGTTGTTGCTGCTGATGGTAGTTGTACTTGTAATTAATTTTTTAATATTTTTAAAAAAAAATTAATTTTTTAAAATTAAAGTTGTTTGAATAATTTTGATTTTATGAGTTTAAAAAAGAAAATTAAATTAACTAGAAGCTCAACGAACTTTAGTCAAAGTGAATCTAAAAAATGGACTAAGAGACTTGATGTTTTTGAGAAACAAGATTTTGCGAATAATATTAAGCGTCACAGATTTTTACAATTAAGTAGTCCTTCTTTTAAGTACTCTGCTGCAAGAAGCGCATCTAGTTACAAAGAATACAAACAAGATGTTTTGGCTGTAATTAAAGATAAGTTAGAAAAAAGAAAAGGCCCTTTAAGGATACTTGATTCGGGAGCAGGACTATTAAATGTTTCAGCGGATATTAAAGTGAAATTTAAAAATAGTGTGCACGTAACGGGATTAACTTTAAGGCACCCTAATACTTCATTAAAATCTGAAACTATTGCACTTAATATAACAAAAGAACTTACTCCAGAAAATGGACTCAAAAGATTAACTAGTGCAATTGCGTCAAGAATAAAAGGAACAAAATTAACTCGAGCCCAATTAGTTGAGTACCACAAAAAATTAATTCAAAAAGGGAGAAGAAATTCTAAAATAGTTGATAAAGTCAAAGTTGGTTTAATTGAGAATCAAACTGGAAAAGAAGTGTATGATGTTATTCTTGATTTACACGGACCATTAACGCACACCATAAATCAAAGTGAGGTTATGGAACGCTACAAAACACTACTCAATAGAGGAGGAATACTAATTACTCCTTACCCAATTACTTATTTGGCAGGATGTGAGGGATTTAAATTAATTCAAGCACACGGATTAAAAATTTACGAGAAACTATAAAGAAATACTTTTTTTCTTTAAGAAAAACTATTTTTTCAAAGTAAACTAATATTTATATTTATAAAATACATAAGAATTTGTATGAAAAAAATATTAACCCTAGCATTAGCGATTAGAGGAAACAAAGTACTTTTAGGAATGAAGAAAAGAGGATTTGGAGTAGGGAGATGGAATGGGTTTGGAGGGAAGGTAGAAGGAAATGAAACTATTACTAATGGAGCTAAAAGAGAAATTTTTGAAGAGTGTAATATTAAAGCGGATAAAATTGAAAAGAGAGGAATAATTACTTTTGTTTTTGAAAATGATCCAAAAGAAATGGAAGTGCACATATACATAATTAAGAAATTCTCTGGCGAACCAATCGAAACAGAAGAAATGAAACCACAATGGTTTGATAAAACAAAATTACCTTTTGAACAAATGTGGCCTGATGATTTTTTGTGGATGCCTTATTTTTTAACTAGAAAAAAATTCAAAGGAATTGTTTACTTTAAGGACCAAAACACTATTATTAAACACGATATTCAAAAAGTTGAAAAATTATAATTTTCCCCTTTAAGGAAAGTGTTTTATTTACCTTAAGATATTAAATTATTGAAAATGGCTAAATCTTATAGATGGGGAAGTAGAGACCCTCCAAAAATTAGTTCAAGAAACTATGGTCCTTGGCAAACTAGGACACAAATGTTAAAAAGAGAACAAGCTAATCAACCAACATTTAGAAAACAATTTACTCAACCAACAATAACTAATGATTTAGCAAGAGCAATTCAATTCGAACACATACCAAGAGATGTTATTGCAAGGATACATGTTCATAACGTGGCACAAGCAATTGTAAGGAATAAAAAAATTATTAACAATACGAACGTTATTAGCTGGGCTCAAAAATACATTTCTACAAGCAGTGAAGCACAACTTGCAAATGGAATGGAGCTAGCACATAGAGGAAGACCAGTTTATTTAGCAGAGGGGCATTTAGAAAACGCGAATATACACTCTTACTCCGGATTTATTAATGCTGCAAAAAGAGCACTAAAAACTGCTTTATTACAAGCAGGGGAAAATGCACAAAAAAAATTTAATTACTCGGAACTAATTGATTTTGCTTCAAAAGGACAAAAAAGAGTTTTTCACGAAGGACTAAACTCTTTATTTAGAAACATTACTCTGGCTACTGATTCAAAAGTTATGCGCTCGCCCGAACAAATGCTTGAAAGGGATGCAACACTATTACAAACAAAACAAGAACTAAAAAACTTAATTGATAAAATTGCTAGAGAAAGAAGAACAACGCAACTATTAGAACTAAAAAAAAGTACGCACAAAGTAAATCTTATTAATTACGCAAACATATTTAATTTAATGGAACAATACGAAGAACTAGCTAAAAAAGATATTTTTATTGGAGAACAAGAAAAAAAGTTGCTTTCTGAGTGGAGAGAACTAAAAGCAAAAATGGCTTTTAGTGAAGTAGAAACCAAATAAGAGGATTATACATAAAAAATTTTTTTAATTGTTAAAAAAGGGATTTGTTAATATGGTTAAAGTACATGCAAGAGGCGGGCACGGGCATTACTTTGCAGAACAGCAAAATAAGTTTAGAAGACAAGAAGAAACAAGAGTAAGAATAGAAAGGGCACAAGAAGCAAGGGTAAGAAAAATTACTGCACAAGCAGAAAGAGAAGTTATGCTAGTAAATGAAAAATTTAATGCGGAAATTATTCCAATGATTGCAAGAGTAAAGATTAATTTAGAAAAAAAAGCAACGAGTGGCGGACTTAATCAAAATGCTTATTTAATTAGAATTTTAGCAATTGATGAATTTGCAATGAGGGAAATCAAAAAAAGGATGAGTGAAAACAAAGTAATTAACCCACATTTAAATGAAATTGATTTTAACAAACATAGGCCACTAAGTGAAACTGATAGAACTACACTACTTGCTAGCATAATAGGAAAAAAACCAACTATTTCAAAACAAAGAATGACATTATCTGAAATACAACGTTTATCACATGAAGTTCCACGTTGGGCGCTTGGAACTATTTGATAAAATCAATACGCACAAAATAATATCATTATTTGTTGGACATACTTTGTAAAACAAACAATTTTATTAAAAAGAAAAGAAGATTTGTTATGCAAAATACTTTACTAACACGCACTGCGCGAAGAATAAAAAATTACAACATAAAAAGAAAACCAATCTTCACCCCACAGAATAGACTTCGTGCTGATACACAAATTATTTCACGAGGAATTGTTAGTTTATTTAAACCTAGTAAATCTACACAAGGGATTTCTAGAAGTGCAAAGAGAGGGGCAGGAAGAACTTATTTAAGAGGAAAAAATAATATAGTTGGATTGTTGTTACGTGCCATGAAAACAGATGCAGCACATAATCCACTATTTAAAGAAACTATATTTATTGATAATGGAAAAAGAGAATTTAGAAGTACTCGGGCGTATAAATATGCTCATGAAATGGGTCACGTTCATGTTGCACAAGCAAAAGGAAATAATTTAGCAGCAAATGCTTTAGGAATTTATTTTGAAAGCATGTTTCCTGAAAGAATAAATACCGCTCACCAAAAAGAAGGAAATCTTCGCAACTGGGCAGAAAAGTTTGGATTGCCCCCCTTATTTGGAATCAAAGGAGAAAAAACTAGGGAAAACTTGGATAGAAAACAAGCTATTGCTCGTGCTAAATCCACAAAACTTGATATTCTTGGATTTAATGAACATACAAACAGAAAAAGTCTAAATGGGGAATCCATTTCTGATGTTGGAGAACGAATAGGAGATTTTGCTATTGCAATTGAAATGAAAGCTAATAAACCAGGATTAGGGCTTTTTGTAATTAGAGAAACGGCAAACGGAACACCTTTTTCACAAACTATTGAAAATGCTTTAAACGGAAAATATAATGCTGAACTGGAAAAATGGATACAAAAAAATCCAAGACTTGTGCGAATGATTGCAAGAGCACATTTGAAATAAAATTTTATTTTAAGAAAAACTCTTTTTCTTTAAGGCATAATAAATTCTAATGACTAATATGCATTATTTTTAGTTTTCTCCGTGATAATTTTTGTGAGAAGATAAGTCAACTAACATTTTTATGAGAGTAAAAAGAATCATTACAAGCAACTCTGCAAAACGCACCCCAATATTTCCAAAAATAAAATACAATGGCATACCAATTAAAAGCATAATAACAGCTCCAAAAATAATTGTTATGTGCATTGGAAGTATACGTGAATATGGTAAAAACATAAGTTTGATTACATCCCATTTCTTTGCAAGATCAGATTTTAGATTAAAAAAGAATGAAAACAAGTGAGGAATAAAGAAAATTAATCCACCGATAAGAATAGGAGAAACTTCGTTTGCTAAAAAAAGATTAGGCGCCCCAATAAAAATTAAATAAACAAAGTGAAAAAACCCATAATGAAAAACAAAAAAGAATGCTATTATCAAACGCCCTTTCAAACTATCTAATGAGAAAATTTTGCCGTTGCTTGAATAATAACCACGAGTAGAACTATTTGAAGCAAAAGGGTACATCAAAATTTTTAGTATATTAAAAGACCCAATTATCACACTTTGAAGCCAATAAACAAACAACACTTCCCCTAAAGAAACACTACACACAATCGCAAAAACAATGAACAAAACATTTGAAAAGAACAACACCAATGCAGAGGGATCATCCTTAAGCAAAACCTTTGTTTTTTTCAAGTAAGTTACAGGATCTTTGAATAAATTAGTAAGTGATCCAAAAGGATCGAAATCATAATTACTTTTAGGCATTACAAACCAATGTTGAATCACATATAAAAAACTTTAGTTCATTTTAAAAAATTATAATAACAAAAACTTGTTTCAAAAAAAAAAAATATTTCAAACAATCAAATAAAACAGTTAGCAAATACCTTTCAAGAGCATACCCTCCAATAAAACCATAAAAGAAATATTCTTTTTCTTTAAGAAAAACTCTTTGTTATGTTGAGAATGGCTACATAACTACGTGGTTGGCTCTCTTCCACTACTTTTTTTAAGAAAAATTATCCTTCAAATCTTTAATAAACACTTCATATCTAGGACACCTTCTCAATTGATCCAAAAATAAAAAAAAGGCTCATTTAAAGCCCCCTTAGAAATAAGCTCCTTTTTGGGCCAAATGTGAAGATTGGATAAATCAAGGAGTTAGATAATTAGTGGTTGGTATAGCCCTAAGCACTTACTCTTTTAGCCTTGGCCTAGTCACACCGTCTCTTTTCTCAATTGCTTTCAAATATCTTATTACAGAAGCTTTTGAAGGTTTTTTTCCTGCAAGTACTTGTCCGCCTGCACCCCAAGAAGTTGTTTTAGGTTTTAAGTTCTTTATTGTCATTCGTGCCATGTTAGTATTTGCGTCACACCCACTATTTAACCCTTTTCTTATACATAACTTAAGGGCACTTTTTTCCCATGATTTTTTCAAAACTAGTTTTTTTACCTAAACCTATTTCCCTGCGTAACTCCTTGACTAAAATTTTTTTCATACGCAGTCAATAATTTTCTTGTCTTTTGCAAGTAATTAATATTAGCCGCCACTTCACCACAGTCCTTATCAAAGGCTATCGCACTTTGTATAATTTGTTCTATTTCTTTTTGAGAAAGTGGTTTTCTTTGCTTTATAGATAACTTTAGCCTATCCTTCAAAATATTCAATAAATATTGAGAATTATTTCGCGCAAATCGCCTTAGAACAGCCAAATTTCCTCGGGTTGCCTTCACCTCGCCCCATGATTCAGTTCTTATAATCCCGATTTTTCTTTTTGATAACCTTTTCATTAAAACCATAAATAAACTAACAGCACGCTTATATTTAATCATTCCTCTGTTTTTGTAGGCTTATGCTAAAACTAAGGCGATCCATTTTTCCCACCTTAGGATTAATGCCACCCTTAGAACCCTAGCGCACTTCCAGTACTAATTTATTATAACTCATTTTGAAAAAATATCTGTATTTTGTGAAGGAATTTCGCAGGATAAGAAAGGTTATCTGACATCCTGAGGGGTAAAACAGACCTTTTTTGACCTAAAAAATCTCGCAAAAAAGTTCAAAATGCCTTAAATCACCAAAATGAAGCATTCCAACGAAATATTACGTCAGTACGTGCAAAGAAAACGATTTTTAAGGATTCAAAATTATTTTATCTAGGGTTGAGTAATGGAAGTGAGCCTAAGCGAAACGAGTAGGCTTAGAATTGCCTTGTTTGGGCGCCAACCATTCTTTTTAGCTAAAATCAGGGCCAGTATTGTTATGTATCAGTTGCTGTTGGTTTGGATCAAAATGCGCTGAAAAGTGCAATGGTTTTTCTTCTAAAACCTTTCTAACTTCTTCAATAGTCCACTTGTTTTTTGTTGGGCGATAATTCATTTGGTCACGAAGCTTGCAAATCTCCAAAATCCCTTCATTTGTCTTATGTTTGCCTTGAGATATTAGTTCAAGACACTTAGACCAAAGGATAAAATCTTGGCCCTTTTTTGTTACAAAGGATACTTCTTTGAAGTAATCCCTTACCTTTAAACAATCATCAAAGTTCCTTGTATAAAAGTAAGCAACCTTTTGTTGAGTCAAACTCGCCACACCCCTCTCTTGACAATAAATACTACCAACACCCAAAGTATTCTTTATTTCTTCCAACACTTGCCTATTCACTTCAATGTTAGTTACTCTAAAGCTAGGACTCACTCTAATCAAAAAAGGATTCTTAATCTTATTTTGCTTACCCACATTCTTTCTTGGCTTTCTATCAATGTTACGACTAATCGCAATAGAGAAGCAACCTTCCCCCTCAACAAAACCCAAAATGTAATCCTTTGAAAGCATTAAGGAACTCTTCAAAAGGAGAATAATAATGCTTCGGAGGTAAATTGCCGGAGTGAACAAAAAAATAAAATCTAAAATTGAAAAATATGTCCAACAAATGAAGTTATTTTAATTTAATTATTTTTCCCAACAGGTTTTCATAAAGAATTTGCTTTTTCTCTTTGTTTAAAGAAAATAATTTCTTTTCAATAAAGCTTTCAGTTGTTGTAAAAATGTAATTGGTTTTAATTACTGAATCCTTAATCGCACCCTCTTTAATTGTCAAAGGTATTCCATGCATGTCTTTGTTGCTTGTTATTCCTGCAACAACCACGTTCCCAAATTCTTCAAACAAAACTACGCAAGGACGTTTCTTCACTTCAAAAGAATCAGTGAATTGAATATTAGCCAAAACAACTTCCCCAGAATTAAACATTTTTTAACACCTTTAGGCTTTTTCCCACGCTTCATCTTCTTTATTATCCCAAAGCTCTTTCATTTTGTTTTGCTGAACCTTGTGTAAGAATTCATCATACTGATTCTCCTTTGCTTTGCATGCCTTAAAAACTGCAGTCATCTCAGTCAACAATTCAGAATAAGTTTGCCTAGGGTACTGCTTTACTTCCTTTAAGCCATTAACAATTTTCTTTTCAAGCTGAATAGTAGTAACATCACTCACAAAATCACCAATAATTAATATATAACCAATATATAACGCATTATATAAACCTTCACCTTTCATGAACCCCAAAATAAAATCCTTAAAAATCCAGTAATTCCTAAAAGGAATTACTGTCCATTAAGAACAACTTCTTAATGGCATTTAAAGATTCTTCTTTCTTAGAATAAAAACGCTTTGGAGGTTAATTGCCGAAGTGAAGAAAAAAAAGAACTTTAAAATTCTAAAAAGTGTCCAAGAAAGTGCGTAGCATTTACTACACCAAAAAAAGTTTTTTATATCCAAGAATTAAAGTCTCTTTGCCATAACCACTCTGTCAAACCCAGAAGGTTTTTTTCCAGTTCGCATTTGATTTACTAACCCATTAACACCCCTATTAATTTTAGTTCTAAGTGTCCTTACCCTATCAACCTTATACCCTAATACCCCTTTTGCCCTTCTTTGTTCATCTTGTCTCCAATTGGGATTTTTAGGAAATATATTAGCATACAATTTTTTTATCCCCATTTTCTTTGATTCTTCTTCAGCTAAAAGAATAACTTGTAAAGCTACCCTACTAGACAAACCTTTATGCTTTATTCTAAACTCATGAGCCACAGAAACCTGCCCTAAAAGAGGAAAAAACCTTGGAGGAAAAACTGCACTAAAAGGACGATTAATTACATTTTTTAATTTCTTTGATAATTTTGGTTTTGGTTGTATTCCAAAAGTACCAACCCTTACCCCCTCTTGATTTTGAACAAAATAAAACCTTGATCCTTCATCTAATCTTCGCTTAAAAATCTCAACCTTAGGAACGTCCCCTTCAACATTCTTTGATAAAAAAGAATGAAAGTCACCCAATTCTTTTTCCCCTACTGCAATTGCTTTGAATTTATCACTTAACTTTGACATAAATAATTCAACTCTTTTCTAAAATAAAAGCTTAATCCAAAATAGAACCTTGCCAAATCCCTAACTAAAAATAATTTGAAAAACAAAACAATTACAACAAACCCATTAGCCAACTTATCCCAAAATAGCCCGCGTAAGAAATAAGTGAGTAACGCAAGCTTTTCCCAATTGCACACCCGAGCATAAATAAATGCATTTTATACTTCACTAACCCAGCAGCAATTCCAACTAAATCAAAGGGAAACGGAAAAAAAGCAAATAAAATTAATGCAAAAAAACCTTTTGATTCAAGTTTCTTTCCAAACATAAAAATCTCTTCAGCCTGTTTCTCATTAAACTTCTTTAATATTTTTCTTCCACCCCTTCCCAAAAAATACCCTGATAATTCCCCAATACCCGCCCCAAGCCCTGCAGCAACCCCAAAAACAATTGGAGAAAATATTCCTAAACCAAAAAGATTAATTTGCCCCGAAGCAAATAAAGCAAATTCAAGAATAGGTATTGGAAAAAGAACAGAAGCATTAATTATAACTGATAATAAAAAAATACCAATTGGACCTGCATTAGATAAACCAATAAAAAAAGATTCAATTGCCATATACAATTATTACCAACCAAAGTAAATAATAACCAATCCAAAAGAATAAGAGGGGGCTCACTATTTTAGTGAACCTCTTCATTTACATCCCAAGGAATTTTAATATACCGTAAACTATTACGCCTGGCCAAAAAATTGCTTTTATTATTCCAATCACTATCGCCCAAAAACTTGTAGCAGTTGTGACAAAATAAAATAGTGCCCCTAAAAACCCAAGTCCATAAATTGCTCCCCCACACCCAGTTGCAGTTGAACAACCCTTACTAAACCAATTCTTTTTTACTTCACCCTCACAGCAACCATTTTTTATTTTTGTTCCAATTACTTCTCCAATCTCGTCCCACGTAGATCCCTTCTTTACTTTTTTGGCCATTTAAACCACCTTTCCTTTCTGGTAAACTAATCAATTTCTAAGAATAAAAAAGTTTCTTTACTCAAAAACATGTCCAACATATAGTGTCATGTTTTTTAATAATAAAAACACCAAGCAAATATTTCTCCATTAAATATGAGGAATGTTTTTTGTAGCTTTTCCAACTAATGACTGGTACTCAGAATATTGGTTACCCAAGAGTTGTTTTACTAATTGATCATTTACATACTTAAGAGTATGAACCGCATTTGGATCAATTTTCACAAATTCTCCTTTTAGTGGCTGAAGTATTTTAATTAGTTGAATAATTGCTTTTTCGTTTTGAGCAATAACTGGAGCTCTTGCCAAAGCTGAAGGATTAAGTGATTTGGTTCGCTCTATTCCTTTTCTTAGTAAATCAATTAACTCTACTCGCAAAACACCCATATTGTTAGAAAGTACTGAATGGGTGTGATACAAGTTTATATCAGCATCTAATAGTTCTGCAAGTTTTCTTCTTTTGCTTGTAGGTAAATCGAGTTCTGCTAATACAAAATTACTTACTTTTCTTAACTTAGTGGCCCTCAACTCACATATCGCCAAAACCGTATCTTTGCTTTTATCTAACCTAACCTTCTCCAAAGCCATCTCTGCAATTATTCTTTCATTCAAAACCTTAACTCTTTTTAACGTTCTTGCTCCCTTTGCTTTATTAGTAATTCCTTTCCAAGCATCAATTACATCATAAACACTTTGAGCTTTATTAAGCGGACGAACAAAATCCCTCCCAACATGAGCCATTCTCTTCTTACCTGCACCTAAACGAATAACCATAACAAAATAATATATTTTATCCTTTTTAAACTTTGCTCAAAATAGGAGAATTGTTCAACAAGTTCTAAAAAAAGCTACTTTGTATTTTGATTTACATATATTATTTGACAATACTTAATTTATCTAATTTTAATATTAAAGATTGGTCACCAACTTTTAGAATCAAATTTTGTAAATCAGCATCTACTATTTGACCGATTCTCACATTCCCTCGTTTACTAGTAGTGGTAACCCTATCCCCTATGTTAAAACCTTTCAATAATGGATGCGGATTAAAAAGAGGCTGTTTTCTTTTAAGACCTTGCTCTTTTTTTGCTACATCTAACTGAGCTCTTCTTAATTGCCCAAATCTTTTTACAGCGTTTGGATTAACCATTCTCCTTGTAAATCCAACTAATCCTTTTTTCCTTTTTTGCATTTCTAATTTCAATTTATCTTTAGCAGCTATTTGGCGCATGCTTCCCTTAAAATCAATCATACCCAAACCATGCCCATCAATATTGTACTCACTTTTATTCGCTTTCTTGGCTTTGAAAAGATTCAAAACAGCTTTATTCACTTTTCTTCGTAGTAGAGGCATACAATTATTTTACACAAACCAATTTATATATATTTTGAATGAAAAAGTAAAAATTATTTTTAAGGTAAATATCAATCATTAATATAGCATTTGTTGACCTTAACTTAAGAAGGATCAATATCTGCGCAGCAATAGAAAACATTGCTTCAAATGCAACCATAAAAAAAGCAGGGTTTGTTTTTGAAGGAGTGGCAAAAAGTGCTGTACGCTCAAGAGCAACTGAAAAATACCATGACAAAATGATGTATGGGATGCTAAAAGAGGACTGGGAAAAACGGCTAAAGAACTAAAAGGGGGACCTAAAAAATCCCCTTTTAGGATTTTAAAAATTGTCCAAGAAATTGTAATTATTTTTTAATAAACTTTTTAAAAAAGAAAAGAAGTTATTTTCTAAGAATAATTGCAACAGGTGTATGTGAATCAGATGCTTCTTTCAATTTATTTTTTCGTGCAAATTCCTCAGACCAACTAATCATAGTCGAATCATTAAGCATTAACCTGTTCATAAGTTCTCTTCTTGCATGAGGATTTGCGCGCTTCTCAATCCACTCAGCAGTTGATTGTTCAAGTAATTTTTCAGGAATTAACGCAATATGAGTCTTAAACCCAAACTCTCTTGCAGCTTTAGCAAACAACTCCGCATTTACATGACTTTGAATCAAAATTATTCTCCCCTTTGGTTTGAGCACTCTTTTTGCCGCATTTAAATATTCTGCCACTTTTTCAAAAACATAAAAATCACTTCCCTTTCTAGTTGAGTAACAGTTAAGAAAATAACTTTCAAAAACAATATCTTGACTTGAAGAGGGTAATTTTTTTAATTCATTAACCACACAGTTTTTTACAAGTTTTAAGTTTTTAGGAGCTTCCCTTAATCCCCTTTGTCTTAGTGCTTCAGTTGCATTTAGTTTCATATCAACCGCAGTGAATTGTCTCCCTCTTCTTTTCCTTTCAGCTTTTAGTGCTTGACCCAATAATCCAAAAGGAACTTCCCCAGCACCTGCTTCAAACAATGAAACTCTTTTAGGTCCAACTCTTTTCATAACTAATTCAACTCTTTTGAAAAATATAAATTCTTTGTATTCAAAAAAAGATCCAAGAGTTAGCATTTTTGTCATTAGTTTTTTTGACTTGAAGGATTTTTTCTTGCTTGTTCTAATCTTTGTAACATAGTTAATTTTTCCCCCTCAGTCATTTTTTGAAGAGTGTTTTTTACTTTAGGGAGTTGTTCTAGAGAATATTGACGTATGTACCTTCCGTGTAAAAGAATTCCATTATTTATTAAATATTCTACTTTTGCAAGAACTGTTATTGGAGCTATTTTTTTCAATTGTCCAATTCTTGACCAAAGAGGAAATATAGCATCTAATACTTTTGCAGAGTGTTCGTTTTGCAATTTTCGCATAATTGGAGATTTTTCCAAAAATCGCTTTATTTTTGATGGAGGCAAGTGAATAAAGTGTTTGATGAGAGTAACAGGAATTTTACTCATCCCATATTTTTCAGAAGAAAGTTCAAATTTAGCTATTTCTTTAGCTCTTGTTAAAAATAACTCTCTTGAAGCCATTTGTGTTTGACAGAGTTTTTGAGCTTGTTGTGGTGGAACTTTAAGAGTAATAAGAAATTTATAAGCGCATATTTGTTTATCAGTCATCCCAATATTTATCGCTTGGATTCTTTTCAAAAATGTAGGATTCGTAGCATCAAGTATATACCTTAATCTCTTACCATCCCCTCCTTGTTTAGCCAACCCTATATTTTCAGCGGTTTTTAATCTACTCTCAACTTTCCCCGCAGACATGTGTCTAACATGAACTAATTGTTTTGCAAGGGCTTTAGTTCCACCAAAAGGAGCAATCAAATCATGCACGTTCCAAGTAATAATTGCTCGATTTATTTTTCGCATAACAAACATTCACTTCCAAACCATTTTAACTTTTCTTTTAAATATGTTTACTTGCTTCACTTTCAATTATTTCTTTCCATTTGTAAGCAAATACCCAAGTTGCAAAATTATAAATTGGTTGGTAAGAACCAATGTGCTTTCCTAGCTCGCGGTTTATTGCGGTCGCAATAGAATCAGGATTTGCAGGCAATTTCTTAAAGTTCTTTTTGTATACTCCAACCATTCTTTCAAACATTACTTCAGCATTTTTCCTATCCCCCAAGAAGCCCTTTGCTAATCGATTAATAAAAGCAATTCTTTCAGAGGTATAGTTTATTTGGCTTCTTCTTTCATTTCTAATAATTTCTACTTTTGTTTCTACCTTGTATCCTTTTGATCTAAGATATTTATCAAGTTCTTCTTGAGTTACTCTAATACTATTATCAAATCCTCTTTCTGCTCTTAATCGTATTTTTTTCTTAGGAAGTTTCATAAAACCAGAGTAAGAAATCTTTAACCCTTTTTGATTCAAATAGTCTACTGCTTGTTTTGTAGTAAAATCGCTTTGTCTAGCAATTATTTCACTAACCACTTTTGGAGGTATTCTAACCTCCCACCCTCCTTGAACCCCAAAAAAGAAGCATTGTTCTAATAATCTTTTTTCAGCATGCAAATTGTACAAAACCCTTCTCTCGTTTAGTCCTATTTTTTTTGATAGTTCTTTAGGAGTATCCCACTTTTTTAATTCAGCAAATTTTTTTACAAAAGTGAGTACTCTTGAAAGAGGCACCCTTAAAGAGGTTTTCTTACCCTCACCCAAAATATCAAACATTTTCATCTTCTTGCATATATCAACAAAACTATCATAAGACATTGATTTACCAGAGGTGCTAATTTTTTTAAATATATTAAACGCTTGTCCGGAACTTAAAGAAAATTCATTTTTTTTCTTCATTTGCATTAATTCTTCTCTAGAGTAAATTCCTTTTTTTATTTCACTTTGAGTTACGTTAAGTATTTTAGCCGCTTCCTTACCAGAGAAAACATTTTTTCGAGGAATTTTAATTAGATTTTGAAAATCATGCTTCAAAGTATGATTAGCATTTCTGTTTGAAATTCTTTGGTCAATTGACTTAGCAAGAAATGAAACTAATTTAGTTTTTTTAGGAGCAACCATCAAATAGATTAACTATTCTTTAAAATAAAAAGGTTCACTTTGAAAAATAGTATTAACTTTGCTAATTACTCATACTTGTGAGTCTTCCAAAAATATCAAAAGTATTTGAGAATTTATTGCTTTCTGCTTCTAACTCTTTTATTTGTTCATCAAGTAGTGTAATTATTTCTGCGTTTTGTGTATCCCCCCTATTTTTAGTAAATTTGATTAAAATGAATTAATTTAGCATCATTATTGAATAATTTAGTATTGTAGCAAAACTCACCCAAACTAAATAAGGCACAAGTAAGTACGCTGCTTTTTTATTAATTTTATAAAAATATATTATTGTTAGTACTATTGAGCACCATAAGAAAATTATTCCAATAAATCCATAGAAAGGATTTCTCAATCCAAAGAACAAATAAGACCAAATTACATTGAATGCGAATTGTATCTTAAACCAACTAAGTGCATAAAACCTTTTTTCCAAAAGTTTCTTTTCCTTAATTTCCCAAATTATGTATAAAGCAATTCCCATTAGTAAAAACAATAGTGTCCAAACTGGGCCAAACACCCAATTAGGAGGAGAGAAGAATGGTTTTACTAAAGAAGCGTACCAAATTGGAATATTAGGAATAGTAAAAATAGAACCAATTGCTCCAACTATTTCACAAGCAATTATGAAAATGAATATTTTGAACAATTTTTTTATATCCATAAAAACCCCTTATTTTGAATAACGCAGTAAATTCTTGTAAAAGAATTCCGAAGCTTTTTTAGCTTTCTCACTAACAACTTTAGCATCAACTTTTCTATTTTTAGTTAACAAATTCGCCTGTGCCCTCAATTTGTCCGCTTTTTTCTTTAATTCAATTAGCCTTCTAATAGTATTAGAAGAAACCCCTTTTGCCCTTAAATTAGCAAAAGTAGTTCTCAACCTCTCTGCCTCTAATTTTAAAGCAGAAGAAACATTAGTCCTTGTATTTACCCTTACTTTAGGCATTCTTGGTGTAACCCTTATTTGTCTAAGTTTAAGTTGCATAACAGAGTTGCGCCGCCCAGATATAAAAAGCTTCGCTAAAAGAGGGGCCACTTTTCAACTTTCCTTAAATTCCAAAGCACAAGAGTTAATGCAATACCTTTTTTTGGTTTTTGTAATCCCATCATTAAATAAGTGCCCTAAGTGAGATTTGCACTTTTTGCACCTCACCTCTATTCTTTTCATGAAGTGATTATTATCTTCCACTAGTTCAACATTTTTCGCATTATCAAAACTAGGCCATCCAGTGCCTGAATCAAATTTTGCTTTTGAGTCAAAAAGAGTTGCTCCGCAGTTCGCACAAACATAATCTCCCTTTTGAGTATTGTGCAAAAGTTCTCCGCTAAAAGCAGGTTCAGTACCTTTTTCCTTTAATACTTTGATTTGTTCAAAAGTTAGTTGTTTCATAGTATAATACACTTAACCATTCTTTATTTAGTTCTTACTAAAGAGAAGAAAATGCTTAATTTTCACATTTGAATTTTTGAGAACAAATAACTCCCAACCCAAAGGAAAAATCCTGTTACTAAAATTAGTACTACAAAATCAGTTGGCATCCCTATTGCACTAGTTCCAGTGAGAGCCCCTCGTATTCCATCCACTCCATAAGAGAGTGGATTGAGTCTTACAATTAAAGTAATTATTCCAGGCAAGGCATCAAGTGGAAACAATGCTCCTGAAAGGAAAAATAATGGCATTATAAAAAAATTCACTATTAATTGAAATCCTTGCATATCCTCAAGTACGGATGCTATTGCTGTTCCTACTGCTGTGAATAATAAAGCAATTAAAAACATAAAAAGAATTGCAACCGGTATCATAAACCAATTACCAACTTGAGCCCCTGCAAGCATCGCAATTAGTAAAACAATTAATCCCTGAAATACCGCAACAGTTGCTCCACCCAAAGTTCTTCCTAACATTATTTTTACTCTTGAAACTGGAGCTACAAGTGTTTCTTTTAAAAATCCAAATTGTCTGTCCCAAATTACTTCCATTCCTGAGAAAGTTGCTGTGAAAATTATACTCATTGCAATTATCCCTGGTGCTAAAAAACTCAAATAATCTCCGCCACCCGCTTTTGCAAAAGTTGGCCCAAATCCAAAACCTAAAGCAAGTAAAAATAAAATCGGTTGACCCAAAGAACCAAGTATTCTCGCTTTAGAACGCAAATATCTTTTAATTTGCCTTTGCCACAAAATGTATATTGTTCCCATTTTCCCATTACCTTCTTTGCCTTGTATGAATCATTCTCATTAAAGTGCTTCCAGTTCCTTCCTCTTCTCTAATAGTGTATCCTGTAAGTTTGATGAATGCATCTTCAAGTGTTTTTGTTTTAGTTTTAGCTTTGAGTTGTTTTGAAGTACCATCCGCAACTATTTTCCCATGATCAATTACCGCAATTCTATTTGCCACTCTATCCGCTTCATCCATATAGTGCGTGGTGAAAAATATTGTAATTCCTTCTTTTTTATTCAAATCTTTAATGTAATCCCAAATGTGGTTTCTTGTTTGTGGATCTAGGCCAATAGTTGGTTCATCAAGGAATAGTATTTTTGGATGGTGCAAAAGCCCCCTTGCAATTTCAAGTCTTCGCTTCATTCCCCCAGAGAATTTCTTAACAAAATCATCCTTTCTATCCCAAAGTTCAACAATCTTCAACAATTGCTCAATTCTTTCTTTCATCAACTTTTTCTCTACATTATAAAGTACTCCATGGATTTCCATGTTCTCGTAAGCTGTAAGTTCCTCATCCACACTAGGATCTTGAAATATTATCCCAAAGCTTTTTCTTACTTCATTAGGATTAGTAATAGGACTAAATCCGTTGAGAGTAATTTCTCCTTTAGTAGGGTTGAGTAAAGTTGTAAGCATTTTTATGGTAGTAGATTTTCCTGCACCATTAGGCCCAAGGAACGCAAATACTTCCCCTTTCTTAACAGAGAAAGTAATATCATTTACCGCGCACAATTTTCCAAAGGATTTGGATAAATTTTTCACTTTAATAATTTCACTAGGCATGAGAAGAGTTAATCATAAAGAACTTATAAAGGTTCTCCCCTATAGAATTTGAAAATTAGTTTATTTTATTTAACAACAACTTTTTTATAAGTCCTAATAAATCCCTTATTTAAAGCAAATTTTAAAATTACATCCCCCACCTGCATTTCTTTAATTGCAGGATTTTTTGTTGCCATTAACGCATAAGTAGAAGAAATAAGCCCTTTTCTTGAAACAAACCCCTTTGTCCTCAAAACCACTCTTAAAGCACATTGTGCAATCTCTCGCTCAACTCCCCTAAATTTTGATAGAGCTAATTCTACTTGCCTTGCATTTTGAACTTTCTTAAACCCGCGCTCAGTACTACCAGTAGAAGGATTAAGAAACATATTTCCTGGTTTGGCCCTTGTGCCAGCATCAGTCCTTCTTTGCCCATTAAAAATATCCATTTGCTGAGGCGTAAAACGTTTGTTCATGTGCACACACAAGGATTTTATAAAATAAAAACCTTTGTTCCAAAAAAGATCATTACCACTTTATTAATAAAAATTGAAATAATTATAATAGAATGAAGGTAAAAAAAATTAAGCAAACGGTTTTTTGGTATTTTAAAAATAAAAAAAAATAAAAAAAAGAATTAGACTATTTATTGTATCAAAAAATCAACTTGTTTAGTAGTTGCTTCTTGGTTTTTTGTGTTTCTGGTAACAATCTCTACAATACACTGGTCTTGATGCATCAGGCTTGAAAGGAACTTCTGTTTCTTTTCCGCAGTCTGCGCATGTTGCTTTGTGCATTTCTCTACCAAAACTATCTTTTTCGTCAACCATATTATTTTCACCATTTTAATACTAAACAATTTTTTGAATTGTCTAATACTAATTATTGCATACAAGGAGTATAAAAAGCCCATTCAAAGAGCAAAATTCGCAAAAACTAGACTTTTTCGACAGAACAAGCGTTTTTTTCACCCAAACAGCTCTTTTGGTGAATTTTAAGTAAATACTTTTGGTGGTACTCCTCAGCAGGGAAAAATTCAGTTGCTTTTCGTATTTCTGTAACAATTTCATCTTTGTACTTTTTGCTTTTCATTAATTTGTCTTTAGAAAGAAAAGCTTTCTTTTTTTGGTCTTCAGAATAATAAAATATTACTGAATGGTATTGACTCCCCTTATCCGCTCCCTGTTCATCTACCAAAGTCGGATTATGAATTCTCCAAAACACATCAAGCAGATCCTCATACTTGAGTTTTGTATTATCAAAAGTTACTTCCACTACTTCAACGTGTCCCGTTTTTCCTTCACACACTTCTTCATAAGTTGGATCCTTTAGTTTTCCACCCATGTATCCTACTCTAGTTTTCATTACGCACTTAACCGAGCGTAATTTCTCTTCTACACCCCAAAAGCATCCGGCTCCAAAAGTAGCTTGTGTTATCATTTAGTATCAGTTCTTTTTCTTCACTACCTTTTTTTCAAAAGGAGTTCCTTTGGGCAATTCTTTAATTCTAATTAAGTACTTTAAGTAAGCTTGAACAATTTCTTTTTTTACTCCAACGTGAAGTGCAACCGAAGGTATGGTTTTATGAAAACCCCCACTAAAAGCTCTTTGCATTGAAATTCTTCTTTCTGCAGGAATAGTTGAAGGATTAAATTTTGCAGGCATAACTAATTAACACATTCTTCAAAATAAAAGGCTAATGATTTGAAAATTTGTCCTAGAAACGATGTTAAAATATGTTTGTATAATACAAAAATAAAAAAGGTTTGCCACAAATCCAGAACAGAATCCTTTGATTCAACTTTTTTCATTTAAACCTTTCTTAAAGCGGTTTTTCACACTTTACATACCAATCCCAAGGAGGTTGTTCTTTAGGATAATATGTTTGCCCAGCTTCTCTCCACTCTTTCCAATCATAAAGCACTTTACCAATTTTTAAATTTTTAAACCCTGCTTTTTGGAATCTATATTTTATTTCAAATTCGTAAAACGCTTTTTGGTATAATCCATCAAATTCAATTCTTCCAACAGAGTAATCAAAATTTTTCGCATCAAGTTGTTTTTTCATTTGCTTTTCCACAAGTTTCTCTGCATTAGAGTGTGCTAATTTCTTATCCACAAAAAGCATACTTTGATATAAGTAGGATTCCATTGCAGGGAGCACCCCTAAAAATATTCCTCCTTTTTTCATTGAAGAGTAAAAAACACTAATAATTTTTGTTATGTTTAAAACACTTGGATCAAGTAAGGAATTAACACTAATTAAAACATCATATTTGTTTTTCTCGTTGTAACTCTTTTTCAAATCTCCCACAAAGCAATTAACATTTTCCATCCCTTTTGTAACTTTCTTTGATTCTTCAATCATCCCTTTTGAAAAGTCTTTCCCATAAACGTAATAAAACTTTTTTGCTAAGGTTGGTAAAAGTCTTCCCGCCCCGCACCCTGCATCAAGTACAATTTTATCATCCCAAGAATTAAAATCAAGTTCACTAAAAAGAGGATTTGCAGTACAATCCTTTAATGGACTAATTACTTGCGTATAATAGTCCTTTGCAATTAAATCCCAATCACTAGCTTTCATTTCAAAATTAGGTTTTAGAAATATAAAAAGGCTTTGTTTAGTATATTTCAAAATTAATTTTTTATTTCTCGACTCAAAGTTTAACATATTTCATTGGATCAACAATATATTTTAAGTGAGGGTGCTTTTTTAACAAGCACCCATCCATCCTATCCATATCCTTCATATAATATTCATCAAATTCTTTAGTAAATATTTGTAAATGTAAATGCGGGTACCACCCTTTGTTTTCAGTCATTTTACCAGTTTGAGCAACTATTTCCCCTGCACTAAAATTATCACCTACTTTTAATTTCAATTTTAGTGAAAGTAATATTTTCACATTAACTCAGTCATCCACCAGTTGTAATCATATACTCCAACTTCCCAACCCAATTTAGGATACATAGAAGATCCATTTTCAATAGAAATATCCCATCCTCCAATTCCCCTATACAACCAGTCGCCCCAAGTCATTCTATTATCCTCATATTTTTCCCCTTTACCAGTATCTGTTTGTCCTGATCTATCACTATAAAAAGAACTTAAAACTACTGCTCCGTCGCAATCATCAAAGGAACCAATTAACCCCCCAATACTCAAAATTCCCCCTGGCCTACTTGTATTAACTTGAACTATTCCTGTAGAATAAGAATTAATTACACTAACACATTCGGCGTCTCCCACAAGGCCCCCAACATTACTACTATATGAAGTAAAATCTCTTCCCAATACATCAGCTTGCGAATAAGAGTTTGATAATATTTCTCCGACCTCTAAATACCCCACAAGTCCTCCAACATCACTTCCTCCTTCTACTGTTCCTTTTGAAAATGAATTAATTATTGACCCGCTTGAAACACCAACTAAACCACCTGTATGAAAAGTAAGTCCATTTACATCCCCTTCTGAGGAACAATTTGCAATTATTGCTTGATACTCATCAACTTTTTTTGATTCACCTACTAATCCCCCAACTTCCGAACTTCCTTTTACTGAAATATTTTCTAAATTTAAATTGTAAATATTCCCTTTAACATATCCAAATAAACCGACATACTCTTCATCAGGTCGATTTATCACTAGATTAGAAATTTTATAATAATTTCCATCAAAAGTTCCACTATATATTGGGTGTGGCCAGACTTCATTAGTTCCAATTGGTTTCCATCCCGCTCCACTATCCCAACTTTGAGTTGCACTTGCATCAATATTATTCATCAAAATATAATCTTCTGACAAGTAATCTCTAACTCTATTCAAATCAGATAAAGTACAAATAGGAATTGGATTTATTTGAGTATTAAAACAATCAGTAATTAAACCAACAATTGGACTCACAACTACACCTGGATTAACAGGTGTTGAATCATTCACACAAATTGCATTAATTGTTCGGTACTCGGTTTGGGTAATACCACTCGCAGTAGTATAAACAAACTTTAACTCACACTTAACACTCTTCTGTCCACTAACACAAGGACAACTAGAATTCAAAGCATTTAAACTAAATAACTTAGAATCTAAACCAACTAACTTTTCATTATAATTATTATCAACACCACCCGCATTAATTTTTGTTAAAGTAATAGCATCACTAGAATTATTATTTAACCTAACCAACGAATCCCCATTAGTATCAATAACAGACTCAATAATACTAATACCACCAGAAACAGTATTTAATTTCCCGGAAGACACACCCACCTGCTGACTAGAAAAAGAAAACATATTTGTAACCAAACCAACAACAACCAAAGAAATAACCACAACAACAGCAATAATCACCAAATACTCAATTGTCCCTTGGGCAGTTGATTTTTTTCGCGATTGAGCAAAAGCCTTGCTTTTGTGAAACATCGCAAACTTTAGTTTGCAATGACCTTTTTTCCAAAAAGGCTCCTCAACAGTCCCTTGGGCTTTTTTATTCATCCAAACCAACAAATACAACGCTAACGAGATTTATATAGATTCTCTTTTTCATTTACTAAATTTTAATTGAATAATTAAATTATACTTTAATTAAATAAAATTTTTTCCTTAAAGAACCAAAATTATTATTTTTAACAAAAAACTCTTTTTATTAAATAGTTGCAAATATTACTAAATAGTATGTTTCGTTATATGTTAGCCCCAATGGAGAATTACACTGATTCAGCACTTAGAACACTTTGCTTCAACCATGGGTGCGATTTGACTTTCACTGAATTTGCTAGTACAGAAGCTTTAGTTAATAATGTTAGAGAAACGTGGGATTTAATTGATTTGAAGGATTCCACCCCGACAATAATTCAACTATTAGTTGGAAACGAAGAGAAATTGAGTTTGTTTTTAAAAAAATTCACCCCTAAAGAGGGCTTTAAGGGTTTTAATTTTAATTTTGGTTGCCCCGATCCAGAAATAGTTAAAAGCGGACGAGGATGCGCAATGGTTAAAAAAACTCAAAAAGCAAATAGATTAATCAGTATTGTAAAAAAGTACAATTACCCAATTTCACTTAAAATGCGTTTGGGAGAAAACGCTTTTGAAAAAGAAAAAAAAATTTACCTTAATTTGATTAAAGAGACCAATCCCGATTTTTTCATAGTTCATGCTAGAAGTGGCAGTGAGAGTTATGAAGATAAAGCAGATTACTCAGTTTTCAGAGAATGCGCAAACACTGGAAAAGAAATTATTGCTAACG
>Ga0268276_1000635_pt1 | contig 39734 bp, 44 predicted proteins | sample saktaG_4_FD_190145 | JGI IMG/M metagenome (GOLD analysis project Ga0268276, IMG submission 190145) | Saline water microbial communities from Sakinaw Lake, British Columbia, Canada - sak_2010_1_5_45m | ecosystem: Environmental > Aquatic > Non-marine Saline and Alkaline > Saline ...
TTTAACAGTGGGCTGACGGGGGTATTTCTTGGCCAGATGACCGGTTCGGTTATCGGTCTTGTTGTTTGTTGTTATTATCTCAGGGGCACTTTTTCTTTTTCCTTTGAATGGGGAAAATTTAAAGAATTATTGCGTTTCTCATCACCATTGGTTCCTTCAAGTCTTGGAATGTATTTCTCCCAGAATTCTGATCGTTTGATTATCCCCCTCTTTCTTGGGTTCTATTCCCTCGGTATCTATACTGCAGGATATAAGATCTCGTCGATGGTGACTTTTCTGATTGCAGGGCTGGATATGGCTATTACACCCTATATTATCAGAACATATCGGGATCCTGATGGGCCTGTGCGAATTGAAAAAATATTCCGTGTGGTAGTACTTCTCGCCTGCTCATTTATTTTAATTTTACAGTTATATACAAAAGAAATCCTGTTAATAATGACAGATAGCGACTATTCTGAGGCAAAAATATATATCCAGATTTTGTCTTTTGCGTTCCTGTTTTCGGGCATTTACATTTTTGCCCCCGGCCTCTGGATTGCCAAAAGGACAAGGGTGATTGCAATTATTAACATCGCATATGCCGCAACGACTATTGCATTAAACTATCTGTTGATCCAGTTTTTTGGTTTGATAGGAATTGCATTTTCAATACTATCAACTGCGATACTATTCTGTTACATAAACCAAAAAATCAGTCAGGCGTATTATCCTATAAAATATCCGTGGAATAAATTATTTTTCGTTATTTGTATAATTTTGGTCAATCTTTTCATAATTAATATGTTAACCGGTTTTTCGATTTATCTGCTAGTATTGAAACCTGTCTTTTTATTGACATCCGTACTTCTGTTTGTTAAAATCCTGTTAACGAAAAATGAGATTATAGTGATCCTGACCCATGCAAAGGAAACACTACGTGGCTTGTAAGAAAAAATCACGTAATCCAAACAAGTTATAAAATTTTGAGTGATTATTTTCGTAAATGTCCTGTGTGCCCTTCAGAACATAAACAAATAAAGTTTCCGGATGATAGGAATCCAAAAGGTGTATCCCCCCAAACCCGACCCATAGATCCACATATTGAATGATGTAACAACCTGCCATATAAACGGTAAAATGAGGATTATCAGGATTATGAACAATTTTAAATGATATGTCTGTTTTTTGAAAAAAATTGTTGATATATGCAATAATAAAAAAACTGAAATGAAAAAATACACCAATATCGATACAATTACATTAATTGGAAGGAAAAGGACGCCCCATGATTCTGGTGTAGGATAGTAATGAACGTCGAGAAAAAGTACGAATGGGATGATTATTACCCAAGATGTAAGCATTAATTTTAAAAGAATCCCGGAATTTTTTGCTATGTCAGGAATTTTTTTCAGAATGATAAGACCAAAAATATTCAGCGATAAATAAATGGGAGAGAGGTAACGGATATCCGGGACAATACCAGGACTTGTATTCAGACCAATTATCTGGGTCCCATACGCGGCAAAGACCAGGCTGGAAAAAAAACCCATGATAAGGAGAAGATGTTTTTCTTGTTGGGAAAAAGGAGGATGTTCAGTAAGAAAAATAATCGGGATGAGAAATAAAGCGACGAGAAAAACAGGGGTGAGGGCAAAAACACCAATACTCCCATTCTGGGGATTGAAGAGAACACCGTACAGATCATTGAAAAATGTTTCAGGGCGGATTGAAAGGACTGATATATAGATATGGGTTACTTTTTCTACCGTGGTTATTAACCCGGATGGAAATGACCCGGATGCTGCAATACCTGAAGCAGAACTCAAAGAATTTCCGATCACATAGGATGTCGCCGATGGTAAAAACGGATTTGCTGTAATAAAGTAATTATTTATAAAAAAAGGCAATGCACCAATAAGCACGGATAATGGAGAACAAATTATAAAAAAAAAGTCCTTGAAACGTTTCGGACGAGCGATGATCGAACCATAGGTAAACCAGTAAAACGCGACCGTTCCGATAAATGTCGGAAGGGCGAGCTCGGGTCTTGCCCAGGCGATCAGACCGATAAGAATACAGGAAACCGGGAAAAACCAGCGGTCATGCCTCTTGAAGTAATAAACAACACTGAGAAGAAGTGCACCATATAAAAGTGCAACAAGCATGTGGTCTTTCATACATGTAGACCAGATAAGATATGACGACCCGGAAAGACATACAAACGTTCCAAAAAGGGAATATGATATATCAGTAAATATCTCCTTGAGGATACAATAAATACAAACTGCGAGCATTGCATAACAAAGCGAATACGTAAACCCAATCGCAAGGAATTCAGCGATGGGATTTTTCCCGAAAATGGGAAAAGGAATATAATAAAATAAATTTATAAAAAATACAAAAAACGATATGATGAAAAGAATTGACGACCATCGCCAGTTACCAATGGTTCTGGGATCATCCATATAATATTTTAAGAGAATCCCGATACAGAACGGGATTAACGTCCAGAGAATAAGGATGCCATAAACAAAATGATCGCCCAGACAGTCGATGACCCGGTATGCAGGCAGGGAGATGAGCGGGAGGAAGATGGAATAACCCAGCCGGTTGTCTTTTGCGATAAAGTAGTTGGATGGAGTCCCATTCTCAAGAACGCCATATTTTCCTTCATTCACAATTACCTGGTGTCCTGAATGGATCTGAGAAAGCTGATTAACGGTAATCCATTCATCGTTCAATAAAATCTGTGGATGTGCAAGGGTCAGAGCGATAAACAGGGCAATAAGGAAAATGAGGATGTGGTATTTATTATTTTCAAAAAAATGAAACCTATCAATATCCTTTTGCATGATCAAATTATCTCCTTAATCCAGATAAATCATCTGAATTATAACAAAATTATTGACTTTTAACTTCCTGTTACACCATGATCCTTTTTTACCTCAAGAGCAAAATACTAAATGTGGATAAATTCGTCCTTGCGGGAGGGGTTCTCCTTCTTTTTTGTTTTATTATACCCCTGAATGTTTATAGTATCGGTGCTGATCGGGGAATCGGGATCCAGGGATCATTTTACCGGTATCAGGAGACAGCATATGGACCGATCCTGATCACCCTTGCGCAGGATATCTGGTATGTTACAAGCGGGATTTATTCAGGACGTACCGCGCTTTCCATTGTATTATGGGTTACAGGGAGCAGTCTTCTGGTGACTGCCACGCTCGTAACCCTCACCAGAACGGATTATTTCAACCGGTACATGCCAACGTTATCAGGATTTTTACTCATTGGTGCCGGTGCATTGTATGTTGGTTCGTGCATCGCCCAGTTCGGTCTGTTCCTCAACGGGAATGCCGGCATCTCACTTCCCTTTGGAGGATTTATACTCATCATGCTTGGTATTGGCATGATGATGCCCCCCTCTCTGTTGCATCCTTCATCCTCTAAAAACACCTGAATTGATTATCCTTGCCCAATTTTTTCTGTGAGTAAAGAGTTCCAGATGAAAATAATAAACTATGAAATCCCAGTAATTTCTCTTCTTTTAAAAAATTATAAAAAAAGATTATACGAAGGTATCGAGGATCACCTGTTGTGACCCATCTGAAAAGAGCGCAGTAACTAATACGTGGTCTTGGCCGCTAGTTCCGACACTTGTTATTGTTCTTGCACTCAAACCAACGGTAACACCATTTGCGCCCAAGGTACCAAATGAACCGATTTCGGAGGCGGTACCAGCTGCGTTCGAAACCTTCCACGAAATTTGACTAACAGTTGCCGCATCCTGTCCGCCATTATAAGTGATGATGACTGCTGTACCTGTTTGTTGAGCAGTCGCCGCAACGACCTTGGTCTTCTGGATATTGCCTGCCATACCGAATACGAACGCAGCGATGACTGCTGCAAGGATAACCGTAATGGCTACCATCAGGATCACACCGATGACGGGTGATACTGCATCTTCATTCTTCATGAATTTCATTGTGTACACCTCAATTTTATGCCCGGAATCCGGGCATGACAATGTATATCAGGTTATTGCTTATGGCACCATATAAATTTTGGGGTGATTTACGGGAAAAGATTGTTTAAAAAGGATATTAAAGATGAGTTCTGAAGAAATTTTAATTTCTTTCGTACTATAGTCGAAAACCCTGCTTTTAATACAGCTTGGGTTTTCTCGAAAGTGTTATTTGTGACAACCGGAGCAAATAACCACGAGAAGATTCTAAAAAGAATCTTCGAGTAGTGTTAACACAGTCAATTCCTACATAGACCAATCTTTTGCCTCTTTTGAGACTACGATTGGTCAATTATTGTTGTGTTCAACACTATACATAGCACAAAAACCAAAAACAACGAAAAGTTTGTACACAAATTTGTTGCTCTATTAAGGAATTCCACCACATTTTTAAAAAGCGAGAGGATATCACTTGTAGGAATTGTACCAGTGCTCGTACTCCTTATGACTGGTGAAGCAGTGTAATATATACGTTCGATCTTCATTGATATCGTAGATTATTCTCGCTTGTTTCGTTACTTTCTCTACATGACATGGAATGCCATGTTTCATGTGTTTGCGGGGAGGTCTGGAATGCAGTTTCTCAAGATGCATAAGGAATACAGCATTCATATCCTGAGGCAGATTTGCCAACTCTTTTTTGGCAGAATCTGAAAAAACAAGTTCCATAATTCCTTAAACGTCAGCTTTTGAGGATTTTCTTTATCTCATCAAAGGAGAAGGATGGGGTTTTTTTGGTTTCAATCTCACTCACTTCTACCGTAACTGCCCTATGTACAAGCATGAGTTCTTCATCCTCAAGCATTCGTTCATAGGCAAGGATAGCCTGTCGTATCACTTCGGTCTGGTTTCCGGCATACCCTTTCTCGATGATCCTTTTTATCACTGCCTCGTACGGCGATCCAATGCTGATGTTCATAATCCACAACGCTATGTATATTGAATGGACATTTAATGATATAAATAATGCTCATGCGGTATATCTGGGGGTCAGTATCCGTTCAATTTGGATCACAGTTTTTGTCAGAGATAAGATCCGTCCAATTTGGGGGATGCGCCCACTTAAAAAAGATCCCTCAAACAGTTGGTCACACCTGAAAAATTATGACGACATGTATAAAATCGTTTATTCATCCGATACTCGGGACTTGAGTAAAAATATATTTTAAATATTAAATACAATTCACCAAGTCTTTATTTCCCGAACCGGTAAGAACCCGGGGGAACAACAATCTCAAACCGCGCTCCCTTTCCCGGTTCCCCGGTCTCTTTTATGGACAGTCCGGTGATGCCTAAAATCTCCGAGACTAAAAACAGCCCGTACCCGGTATTGCGATAAAATTCCCGCCGGAAAATTTTCTCCTTGGCATGCTCCGGGATACCCACACCGTCGTCTTCGCAGATTATGGTGAGTCCTGCATCATCCCTGCGGAAATAAAATCGGATCTTTGTTACCTTCTCACCATGGCGCAGGGCGTTGTCCAAGAGATTGTAAAAGACCTTTTCAAGCAGCATGTCAGCATAAACCTCGAGATTGTTCAGGTCAGATTCGAGTGCAACCTTGCCGAACTGAAGGTCAGTCACCGTGTTGTCGACGATGAGCTGCACCCTTTGCCAGAGGGGTGACGTTGTCCCGATATTCTGGTAATCGCGGGTGAACCGGATCTGTCTCTGGATCAGCTGGGTGATCTGTTCGATCTTGACGAGGTACTCATTGATGGCGGGATCGCTCTCCATCTCCCGGGCAAGGGAAAGATACATCCCCAGCGCAGTGATCTGGTTGAGGATGTCGTGGCGGGTGATGGACGAGAGGGTGTTTAATTTCCTGTTTGCAAGCTGAATTGCCTCTTCGAAGCGTTTCCGCTCTGATATCTCTGCCTTGAGTATCTCGTTTGCTGTCGTGAGTTCAGTGGTCCGTTCCTTCACACGGACCTCGAGTTCTTCCCGTGCTTTCTGGATGACCTTTTCAGCAAGCTTACGATCAGTTATGTCGATCGCGGAACAGATGGCGGTGTAATTGGGGACAATCGATGCCGTTACGAGGAACTGGCGTAACGTGCCGTCGCGGGTGGCAAACTGGAGTTCAACTTCCCCGGTGACGGATCTCTCCCTCAGGTGCGAAATGAACCTGTCCCGGTCCGTGGATTCCGGAAGAATTATCGAAAGGTCCCGGCCAAGGAGATCCGACCGCTCGTACCTGAGCAGTCTGGCACATTTTTCGTTAATCTCCCTTAAGATCAGGGTGCGGCAGTCAAACGTAAAGATGCCGGCCTGTGAATTTTCAAATATCCTCTGGAACTTCCGCTCTTCTGCCCGGAGCCCGATGGCAAATGAGGATGTCACGACACCAATCGTGATAAAGATCACAAACCAAGCAGTCGAAACGGCAACCAGTTTCGGGTCAGAGAAACCGAAAAAATAGACGATGCAGATATAGGTTGCCGAAAGCAGCAGCGAGAACATCACCGCGCGTTTTGGGTAGAAATAAACCACAAGGATGATGGGCATGAAATACAGGAATGGGAATACATCGAGGATCCCGTGGGTAAGGGAATAGATTGTCGACCAGACTGCACCGATGACCGTCAATGCAATGATGCAGTTCCAGAGCATCTGCCGGTTCAGCACCCGTCCCATCATGTTCTTCGCTCCCCTTTATGGTTCTGGGGTTCGCCGTTCAGGATGGCGCTCTCGATACGCCGGTGCTCCTCGATTTCTGCCCGGAGCTGTTTATTGCTCTTCTCGAGATGTGCCGTACGCTCCCTGACCTGCTGTTCCAGTTCCTCGAATGCCTGACGTATATCTTCGTTCGCCTTCTTCTGGAGGGTTGTGTCGATCGCAGAGCAGATCACGATATGATTGGTGGTAAGTATTGCGGAGATGAGATAATTGTGGGGGGTGCCATCCTTTGCCACGAGCAGGACTTCCTTTTTGCAGGGGCTCTGCCTTTCCCTGATACAGGAAACAAAATCCGCCCGCTCGGTTTCGCTCCACCAGATTTGGGAAAGGTCTTTTCCTAAGAGCTCCTCCCGTTCGTATTTCAGCATCCGTGCACACCGTGAGTTGATCTCATGAAGGCGGTTGGAGCGGAGCTCAAAGCAGAAGATCCCATCCTGTGCAGTGTCGAGGATTTTTTTGATCTTTTTTTCCTCATCACGCAAACGGTTTGCATACGACGATGCCACAACACCGATGATAATAAAAACTGCAAACCATGCAGCAGCGATGATAATCTGGATTGTATAGGATTGGGAGAAGAACCAGACCAGCCCCATATAGATAAGGCTGATGCAAAGCGTGAACAGCTTGCCGTACTCCGGGTAGAAATATACGACAAGGATGATGGGAAGGATGTAGAGGAACGGGAAGACCTCAAAGATACCGTGGGACAAAGAAAAGATTGATGAGAGGATTGCACCGATAACAGCGGCAGTAACAATAAAAAGTTCGATAAGATCATTTGTCACATATCCGCTGATATCCATATAGTTCCCTCGTTGTTTCCGCGGATTTCCGGGACATGCCCCGCCTCTTTCGGTTTTTTTAACACGCCCGGCACAGAGATAGTCTGTCAAACAATACCTTTCCAACTCAATATATATATATACCTTAGAAAACCCGTCCCAAAAAAATCCGGCGGTTTTGCACCACTTACACTTTGTCCATAGTGGTGAACCTGTCCAGTTCTTCGAGACGGTTGATATTCGTGAATGTCTGAAGCGTCGGGTCATACGTCCGAAGCCTTTCAACCGGAACATATGTCGTATTCAGGTCCTCGACCATACGACGCAGAGATTGCGATTCGCATTTTTCGAGATAGGTCAACAGCGCACTCCTCCGGTACACTGCATGCAGGGGTTCAAACATCTCATTGTTCCAGCAGGGAATTGCTGCGTCATATTCGTATATCAGGTCAAAAAGACAGGAAACAACTTCCGGGCTGATGCAGGGCATGTCGCACGCTGCCACAAATATCAGATCTCCTTTTGCCGCACGCACACCGGCATGGAGTCCGCCAACAGGGCCGATCCCTTTTCGGATATCGGTGATACAGCGGACTGCTTTGAGATGATCAAACCGGGAGCATTGTTCCGGGTCGCGGGCGACGAGGACGATCTCATCGACGACCTGTAAAAGCGATCCGATGAGACGGGAAATGAATGTCTTTCCCTTGTAAGTGAAAAAATATTTTTCCTGTCCGTTGGCACGTTTTGCTTCTCCGCCCACCAGCACAACTGCAGATCTCAAAAAACATCTCCCTTCGATACCAGTGATACATGGAATTTAATGAGGTTGACCATGAGAGCATTGCAGGGCGTGGGAACTCCGTGAAATCTTCCTTTTTCAACCACAACTCCGTTGATGAAATCGGTCTCGGTACTCCTGGAGCGGGACAAGTCCTGCACCACTGAGGATTGGTATCGCGCGGTGGCGGGGATATGTTCCTGCCAAAGGTGGGCAAGGTAATCATTGGCAGTAACCCAAGGGAGATTCACGCCTTCGGCAGCGACAACCGCAAACGCCTCATGAACAATTCGCTCGATAATGCGCCACGATGCGGGACTTTCGAGTTCCCCATAGGGCAGACCCATCACTGCCCCACCAAGCACAAGTACCTTCATTCCCTGCCCCTGGTTAATAGTACAGGATAAGGAAGAAAACCAGTTCAATGTAACGAACCTCCCCTGTCCTTTGCGGCTCGCTGTACCTTTTGCAGGCCTCTCCTCTCCATGGCAAGCAGCGCTTTTTTGATCTCCACATCAGGAGAAAACCCGCCTAACCCCCGCGTGCCTACAATCCGGTGACAGGGTATGACGAGCGGTGTCGGGTTGTGCGCCATCGCCCGCCCGACAGCCCGTGGTGATGTCCCGACATTTGCCGCAATTTCACCATATGTCGCTGTCGCGCCATACTCCACATCCTGCACGGCAGAATAAATCCTTGCAAAGAACGTGTCTTCTTCAAGGGCGATGCTTGTGAATAATGTGAAGTCGACCAGATTCCCGGCGCAATACCGGAGAAAAGGTGCGGGGACGGTTCCCCCGATACCGGTCTTCGCAAACCGTACCCGGTGGATCATGTCTCCGCTCCACCAGACATGGATATGCCACAGCCCGAACCGGCACGATCCCCCGTTCACTTCCATGCTGATATCACCTCACGAAAATGGGAAATGTCACATTCAATGAGTTCATCGGAAATCCATACGGGAAGTGCCTTCTTCACCCGTTTTTCAATAAAACGTCGTTCAGCCAGCACGAGCACCCCGCGGTCTTGAGGTGTGCGCAATACCCTGCCCAGAGCCTGCAGGGCGCGATTGATCGCCGGGAGCGTGTAGCAGAGGAATTCCCCCTCTTGCCCGAATTTGTGCCGGAAATAATCGATCACCATTCTGCGGACACGGTTAAACGGTGCGAGCGGAAGTCCGATAACCATCGCTCCCGAGAGCATTTCACCACGGTAGTCAAGGCCCTCGCTCCATTTCCCGCCGCAGACGGCAAACATCATACCCGCTTTGCCCTGCGATGGCAGTGAGAGGAATTCCGAAAGCGCGGACCCGGCATCAGTGGCATCACGGGGCTCGATAAATACTTTTTTTTGCAGGATATCCGGTTCACACCGCTGTGCAAACGATTCAAGGATCTGGTAACTGGGAAAGTAAACAGCGATATTTCCCGGGATCGCGGAGAACGCTATGATATAATCAGCAATTTTTTCATTATTGCGCTTGTCCTGCCGCAACGAGAATGCAGTAGTAATATCACTGGCGCAGCAGACAAGCCGGTTCTTTTTTGGAAACATGTTCGGCAGTGTCAGTGTCTTTGTATTCAGGTCACCGAAATAGTAGCGAGAGAAGCTTTTGACCGGGGAGAGGGTTCCTGAGATCAATATACAACAGGCATGAGAGCTGCATATTTCCTGCAGAGATACCGATGGATCGATGTTTCTTACTTCCAGTATAATCTCCTCTTTCTCCCTTCGGAAGATGGTGAGGTATGCAGGGTCGTGTGCTGACTGTGAAAGCCGGAACAAAAACAACGTCAGCTGTTCGATAGCAGTCTCACGGTATACCCCGGTCTTCTGGTTATTCTCCCGGATTGATTCGGCAAGCCTCATGAGTTCATCGACGATCTCTTCCATATCCTTATACAATGAACCTTTCACTACCATCCGATCAAAGATAGCAGGGTCGAACCAGTCCTCTGCTTCGGTGGAGTTTGCAATTCCCCTGATGAAACCGGTGAGCCGGGGAAGTACGTGCTGCACTGCATCGGCACCCTTGTGGCGCCTGCGCATGCCGGACAATTCACGGGATGCCTGTTCGAGGTCGCGCTCTGCCAGTTCCACGCTCCCGATAGACTGAATTACATCTCCGCAGTTATGCGCCTCATCAATCAAAAGCATCACGTCCTGCGGCTCGATGTTAAGGGAGATGTAAAGTTGCTCCCGTATCACGTCGTCAAAGAGGTGGTAGTAATTCAGGATAATCACATCGGCGTTCCGCGCGGCATGCAGCATCAGCTCGTACGGGCAGAGATCCCTGCAGTACTTTACAAGTTCGCGCGGGTTCACCAGCTGCCCGGCCATGTGGTCGGCTTTCGTTCGCAGTGATTGTGAGAGAACCATCTTCACACCACCGGTGTCAGCCTGCACAAACGATTTGCTGTGGATGAAGTAGGGGCAGATCAGCGGATGTTCACGGTCCATGCGTCGGATTTGCTGTATGATGAACGGGTCTTTTGACGGCACGAGCGCACCCTTCTCTGCACGGTCGCGCATGAGGGACGACGAGAACATCTTTACGCCTTCACACCTTCGGTAGACATCCCCTTCGCCACCGAGCGGGCACATGCTTGCCTTGCCAATCAGGTACGCCGTTCTGAGATGAGGTTGTTTCTTTTTAATCAGCGCAAGTTCACGGATGAATGTGTTTAGCTGGCTGATGGTACGGACAGCAATTATTACCTTGCGCCCGTTGCGAGAAGCAAGCAGGGAGGCGACCACGCTTGATTTCCCGCTGCCTGTCGGCGCATCGACCATTGCGATACCGCCCTCGCGTGCGCACTGCGCTGCAAATTCAAGCATCTCACGCTGGTGCGGGCGGTATTCACTGTACGGGAAAAAGGCATCGAATGCGTCCATTGTTATACACATTTGTCCGGACTCTTTTTATTATGGTCTAATACAGATCTGTTCTCATGGCAGTTCACCCCATCGAGGAGCGGTACGGCACAGCGGAGATGCGCGCTGTCTGGAGCGAGGAGAACCGGTTCTCCTGTATCGTTGCCGCCGAGGTTGCTCTCGCGCAGGCTGAAGCAGCACAGGGGATTATCCCGTTACCTGCTGCTGATGCGATCGCACAGAATGCAGGCAAGGCATCGCTTGCGCGGGCAAGAGAGATCGAATCAGAGATCAGCCACGACATGATGGCAATTGTCAGGGCGATCTCTGAAGTATGCGGGGATGACGGCAGGTGGGTGCACTTCGGTGCGACTTCCAATGATATCCTTGACACGGCAACCAGTCTTCAGCTCAGGATGGCGCTTGACCTGATCGATGAAAAGCTCAGGCGGCTCCTTAAGATCCTGCTCCGACGTGCTGATGAGACAAAAACGCTTGTTGCTATCGGGAGGACGCATGGGCAGCATGGCGTCCCGACAACATACGGGCTCCGGTTTGCGATCTGGGCAAGCGAAGTCGGCAGGCATATTGAGCGGCTTGAACAGATGCGTCCCCGTGTTCTTGTCGGGCAGATGACCGGCGCAGTTGGCACGCAGGCAGCACTTGGCTCAAAGGGTATTGAGGTTCAGGCAGCGATGATGGCACACCTGGGGATGGGGGCAGTGGACGTTTCCAATCAGGTAATCTCCCGGGACCGGTACGCGGAATATTTCATGTTCTGTGCCAACGTTGCAACAACGCTTGACAAGATCGGGATTGAACTGCGTTCGCTCCAGCGTACGGAGATTGGGGAGGTTGAGGAGGCATTTGGCGCACAGCAGGTTGGCTCTTCAACGATGCCGCATAAGCGCAACCCCATCAAGTCTGAGCAGGTCTGTGGACTTTCCCGCATCATCCGCTCTGCGGTTGAACCGGCGCTTGCGAATAACACGCTCTGGGACGAACGCGACCTCACGAACTCCTCGTGCGAGCGCGTGCTCTTTCCCGAAGCCTCGATCCTCACCGATCACTGTCTCCATCTGATGGCGATTGTGCTTGAAGGGCTTGTAATCAACCGCGCAGCGATCCGTAAAAACCTCGTGCTCCTGCAGGGGATCAACATGGCAGAGTCGGTCATGATCGAGCTCACCAAAAAGGGAATGAGCCGGCAGGACGCTCACGAACGGGTACGCCTCGCAAGCATGCTGGCGCTTGCGGAAAACCGTCCGCTCGGAATGGTTCTCGCCGCAGACAGCATGGTGATGAGGTTCTGCTCGAAACAGGATCTCGAACGGTTGCTGTCTCCCGATTCTTATATCGGGACAGCAGTAGAGCAGGTGGAGCGGGTGATCAGGAAGTTGTCGCCGTTATACCAAAACAAATAATGTAAAAATTCTTATTTTTCAATAATTTTTTATATAAATTCATTATTCTGCATTATCCCTTAAAGGTGATTCCATCCCAGAATGACGTTGATTATCTGATGAGAATTGAATATGCTTATATACAGAAATAACAAAAAAGACATGCATGAAGAAATTACTTGTTGTCCTGATGATCCTGTTTGTCGGGATTCTGCTCTGTGGATGTACATCACAACCTGCAACACCTCCAGCAACGGCTGCACCAACGGCTGCACCAACAGCAATGGAAACCACTGTTGTACCAACTGCGGTTGCGGCAAATGTAACTCCCGCCGAGGTTAATATCACTGCAACACCAACAGCGACACCGACGCCTCAGATCGTAGTCACCATCAAGATGACCAATTATAATACGGTAGATCCTTCCGGAACGGTTGTTGTAAAGAAAGGAACCAAAGTCGTATGGGAGAACCAGATGATGGCTCGGGATAATATGATCAAAGTCGAAGGTCTGTTTACATCCGGGACCCTCACTACGGGAGACACGTTCAGTTACACATTTGACAAAGTCGGAACATACGACTGGACGTCAACTACAAACGGTGCCTTTAAAGGAACAATAACTGTCCAATAATTTTAAAATCATTCATTTTTTTCTGATCTTCTTTCATTCTGTTAAAGTGGGATTAATTAACTATTGAAAAACATGTATTCTGGGGTTTGTTTTATGTCCAAAGGGACCATTGTTCTTGCATATTCCGGCGGGCTTGATACGTCAATTTGTATCCCGCTGTTAAAGGAGCGGTATGATTATGATCGTGTCATCACTGTCGCAGTTCATGTCGGGCAGCGGGAAGAAGAGATCAGCATAGCAACAAAGAAAGGGAAAAAATTAGCAGACAAGCACTACACCATCGATGCCCGAAAGAAGTTTGTCAACAATCATATTTTCCCTGCTATTAAGGCAAACGGTTCTTACGAAGGCTATCCGATGGGCACAGCACTTGCGCGCCCGCTGATAGCACAGGAAGTTGTGAGTATAGCAAAAAAAGAAGGAGCTGCGGCGGTTGCGCACGGGTGCACAGGAAAAGGCAATGACCAGCTCCGGTTTGATCTTATTATCCGTGGTGCCGGACTTGAAGTGGTTGCGCCAATCCGTGAACTGAACCTGACCCGGGACTGGGAGATTGAGTATGCAAAACAGCACAAGATACCTGTGCCGGTAAAAAAAGGCAAGCCATGGAGTATAGATGAGAACTGCTGGAGCCGGAGCATTGAGGGGGGGAGGCTGGAGGATCCTGCATATCCTCCTCCCGAAGAGATCTATCTCTGGACGGTATCCCCACAAAAAGCCCCCGATAAACCTGAAATACTCAATATAATGTTTGAAAAAGGGGTTCCCGTTGCGGTGAATGGCAAAAAGATGAAGGGATACAACCTCATACAGCACGTAAACGTGGTTGCTGGTAAGCACGGTGTCGGCAGGAATGATATGATCGAGGACCGGATCCTCGGCCTGAAAGCACGGGAGAACTATGAACACCCCGCAGCGACCGTAATTCTGGCTGCCCATCGTGATCTTGAAAGTCTTGTCCTCAGCCGGGAGGAACTCGCGTTCAAACGAATGGTGGATGACAAATGGTCAGAACTTGCCTATATGGGATTGGTGTACGAACCGTTGTACTATGCACTCAACTCCTTTATTGACATAACGCAGGAGAGGGTGAACGGGACGGTTGACCTTGAGATCTTCAAAGGGAGTGTTCGTATACTCAGCAGGACTTCCCCCAATGCACTCTATTCAGATGATTTGGTGTCATTCGACAGCACTTCCCTTGACCAGTGCCATGCGATTGGCGTTTCCCAGTATTATGGCATCCAGGCACGTATGGTGCAAGCTTTGAGAGAGAGAAATACAAAATTTAAAAAATAAAAAATTATTCAACTTTTTTTCCGGCATTTGGTCCGGGCGTACAATCGAATACTTCCGTGATCTTCAGGATCAGCAATCCCTTTGCAGGATAATGTGGGCCTTTTGCTTTCATCTGCGCTTTGATCTTTTCATAATCCGGACCGCTGGTTTTCACAGTTATGGTTCCTTTGATCTGGAAACAACGCTTCTTTTCAGGATCCCAAATATAGAGTGCCATATGGGGATTTTCCATCACATTTGCGAGCGTCTTTAGCATGTAGTTGTCCCCGATCCAGATTGTGTCATCAGCAACAATCTGCACCGTCATCATTGGTGCAACATTGGGGATCCCGTTTTTGGATGCTGTGGCAATTGCATAGGGTTTATTCTTCGCAAATACTTCTTTCATTTCCGCAGTTAGTGTCACCATCGTTTTCCCTCCTTTCCAACAGGCATTGACTGCCGTTACGCTTTCATAGTGTTTTAATATGCTTATGTTTTGTGTTTGGCGGATTGGATGGATCTGAAATATGCGTAACAGAGTCTCAAATGCTGCGGATTTGGCTGATTTTTCCTTGTCTTATCGAATAGAAAATTATAACAAGATACAATCAAAATCGGTTACTATGTGCGCGAGTTTTTTTAGTCGCTTTATAAAACCCAAACCCCATATTGTGCAAAGTCCCCTGCCCCCCTCAATTGTCCACGGCCCGGGGATGATGTTTCCTGAATATAAAAATAAACCTTATTTTATCGTGGCATCCGTAGAGATGGGTAACACTACCACCAAATGTATCCTTACCGGTGTGAACCTCGAAACCGGGATGTCCTATGTTATCAATAAACATGTGAGCATGTCCCGGGACATCCGCAAACCAAAAACCGGTGAGAAAATATTTGGTGAAACTCTCGATGGCACTGAGCTGACGAGGGAATCGGTGACAGAACTGGTGCGGGATACCCTGCTCAAGTGCCATGAAGAAGCCCACCTTGATATAAATACCGATTTGGACTTTGTTGTCCGTAGTACCGGCGTTGTTGCGGAGATGGAATCTCCTGATCAGATAGGGGATTTTGTTATCGCCCTTGCAAATGGCTGCCTGATTGCCGGTGTTCCTCCCCGGAAGATGACACCGCCAATGTCAAAAGAAAACCAGTCAGAAAAACTCCAGCCATTCAGTTTTGCAGACAAGGTGGTCTTTGTCGGTGCAGTGGCCGGGGTTATTCCCCCCGTTGGCTCGACGGGTGTCGAAATGGTTGCAAATGAGATGGAAGGGGAACTTGCGATGGCGGGGATCAAAGAAGGTGCGAAATGGACTGCCGTGGATTTCCGTAACCCCTGTGTTTCAATAGATTTTGGCACCACGCTTGATGGTAGAATTACCAGCGACGTAGATCCTGACGCACGAAACCCGTTTGCCAAAACCGTTGGTAATTTCTGCGGACTCGCGGGCGCCATTCCCGATGCGATTGTACGGGGGACCGGGCTTGTCCACCAGAGAACGGGCACCGCGCTTGATGTCTTTGGGGAACACAGTGTGACAGGGGGTTTGTTCAGAGGCGGCAACAGGAAGGTGGTGGATGATTATGTTGAACGCAGCCACCAGCATATCGATATCCGGATCGTTCCCCCGGAACGCAACCGTTTCGGGAGGGTGCCGGTGAATGCGAAGCTGGCGCAGGAGTCCGGTATTGCAATGATTGGGTGCGATTGTGGAGTGAATAGCAGCGACCTTGATGAACTTATCACGATCGGCTCGGAAATTTATAAGAAATACAACCTCGCAACATTGAATGAGGTGGTGGATCGTGTCTGTGCCCGGATGGCGTTACGCCTCATTGACGTGTCTGTCGCGCAGAATCTTGTGCCCCGTAATGCCTCTATAGGATTTACCGGGAGGGCAGCGATATCCGGGAGAAAACCGGATTATATTCTTGAAGGCATCATTGAACGCAACCTCTTTGACGACCCCATAGATCATCTGGTATTTGTCGATGACGGTCTTGCCCGTGGAGCTGCCCTCATGGGCAGGTGTATGAACTCGCTGGGCAAACCCAGGAATCCCGTTGGGGGAGTGCGGGGAGGTCCCTGCATCATGAGCCGAAGGGTAAAAATAGGAAAATAAAACTGGTGATAACCATGACAGACGAACCAAAAACAGAGCCCCTGTTTGATGTGCTCATCCCGCCCGGGGTGCCGCGTTCAATCATCGTGGAAGTTGTACAAAAATTTGATGTCCAGATCGTAGAACGAAAGGCACGGATGCGGTTTGCAAATATGGAAGGGGATGAACGGGATCTCCTTGCATTCCGCGGCAAACGAGAGGTTGCGGAGCAGGTTGAAAAATATATGCTCCAGCGGCTGAATGATTTTATCAAACCGGCCTGATCACCGGTAAATCCCCTCTCTTTTTTTCAGGAGCGATAATAGCAGGGCTTTTTGTGCGTGCAGGCGATTTTCAGCCTCGTCCCAGACGAGGCTTTGACCCCCGTCGATCACCCCATCACTGATCTCCTCGCCCCGATGTGCGGGGAGGCAATGGAGCACCCGTGCATCAGGGGATGCGAGCCTTATCAGATGTTCATCTACAGTATATCCAGAAAAAGCCCTGATACGTTCTTCTCGTTTATCCTCATCACCCATAGACACCCAGGTATCGGTTACGATAATATCCGCATCCCTGACGGCGTCTTCAGGTAACCGGGACAGGTGGATCGTACCTCCAATCTCTCTGGCATGATCGAGGACGTCTCTTCTCGGGGCATACCCTTTTGGACTTGCGATTGACACATCCATACCGGTCAGTGCAGACGACAGGATGAGTGAATTGCAGACATTGTTCCCGTCGCCGACCCACGCCACCCGTAATCCTTTCATATCCTTAACGTGTTCGTTGATGGTCATGATATCTGCAAGGAGCTGGCAGGGGTGTTCCCGGTCTGAAAGACCATTGATAACAGGTATGGTCGCGTACCGGGCGAACTCTTCAATAGTGCTTTGCTTATACGCACGTACCATCACTGCTGATACATAGCGGGATGCAACCCGTGCGGTGTCCCGGATCTCTTCCCCTCTCCCAATCTGCAGGTCCCGGGTGGAAAGAAAGAGGGCATGCCCTCCCAGTTCATTCATCCCGACTTCGAAAGAGATATGGGTCCGTGTCGAGGACTTTTCAAAGATCATGGCAAGGCTTTTTCCTTTCAGGACCTCGGGGAAAATTCCTGCCTGTCTGAGCTTTTTTAATTGAATCGCATCAGCAAGGATATGGTGGAGTTCATCCTTGGTAATATCAAGAATCGAGATAAAATCCTTCTTCATCGTAATTCCTTCATGTGGTTACATCGCTTGTTGAGAAGATCGGTTGTCCCAATATCCCTGCGGTGACGGATGCGCCCGGTTACGGATGACGCTCCGCGCTCCGCGCTCTCCTCTGCTGCCTCAAGGGTCTGACCTATGCCAACGAAAGCGAGGGTCCTCGATGTCTGGGTGAATAACTGGCCATCTTTTTCATCGACATTGGCATAATAAAGCAGAGCTGGTCCTGTGGTGCCGAGGGCAAGTCTGTCCCCTGCATCCGGGGCATCGGGATATCCTTGTGGGACAATATACTTGCAGACAGTTGCAGCATGGTCAAACGTCACCTTCGCTGATGAGAGTGTTCCATCGATTATACCGGTGACGATCTCCGTAAGGTCTGAATTCAGGAGAGAGAGCACATTCATCGCTTCGGGATCTCCGAATCGTACATTGAATTCAATGACTTTGGGGCCTTTGGCGGTGTTCATGAACTGACCGTAGAGTATACCTTTGTATGACTGTCCTGCCTTTTTCATTACAGCAACTACAGATTTCATGATACCAAGGGATGTTGTATAGTCAGATGCTGTCACGAATGGCAGCATGTGGTCCGGCATTGAGTACGACCCCATACCCCCGGTGTTAGGTCCGGTATCGCCCTCAAAAGCGCGCTTGTGATCCTGGACAAGAGGCATAGGAATTAGGTGCGTACCGTCAACAAATGCCTGCAGGGTGAATTCCTCTCCGATCAACCGCTCCTCGAGAACCACATTACCGCGAAGGTGTTGGATATAGGCGATTGCGCCGCCTTTGTCTACCTGTTCGCCCATGATCCGCACTCCTTTCCCGCCCGTGAGCCCGATCGGTTTTATTGCGAGATCCCCTCCATAATCCTTAATAAACGTAACTGCTTCATCTACACTGTGACAGGTCCGGTATTTTGGGCAGCCGGCAATCCTGTGCCGCTCCATTATCTCCCGGCAAAATCCTTTATCCGTCTCAAGCCTCGCGGCTGCCCGGTTTGGTCCGACACACCCCACGCCCGCACGCTCAAGATCATCAACCAGTCCTGCCTCTAGCGGGGCTTCAGGTCCGATGAATGCATAATCGGCACTGACTTCCCTTGCAAACCGGATAACAGCGGATACATCGGTCTCTTTGTGGAGGAGAGTCTTTTTCGCAAGCCGGAAAATACCTGGGTTCCTTTTAGCCATGACCGAAAACAGCTGTACCTCTTTGTTACGGGAGAGTGATGACGCAATCGCATGCTCACGTCCGCCTCCACCCACAACAAGGATTTTCATATCCATACCTGCGATCTCACCCTAAAAATTTCTTATGGTTTTTGAGCAGTTCCCCGATCCTTACCAGAGCAAGAAGATGGATCCCGTGCTTGGAAAGATTCTTTTCTGCACCCACTTCACGGTCAACCACGGTGACAACATGATCGCACCGAGCACCTGCGCCTCTCAACACCTCAACCCCATAGAGCGCAGAACCTCCTGATGTTGTAACATCTTCAACAAGGAGCACTACCCTCCCCCTCACATCTCCGATTACGACATTATTTTTTCCATGACCTTTTTCCGATGCACGGATGATCGCATAGGGCTTTTTACAGACGAGTCCTGTTGCTACAGCGAGGGGAACACCCCCAATTGCAACACCGGCTACCATATCAAAATCTTCTGTTTTTGCGATTTCCGATGCAATTGAAACGAGAAATTCCGGGTTCGTTGCGGCAGATTTTACATCGATATAATACGGGCTCTTTGCACCAGATGTAAGCGTGAAGTCACCAAATTCAATTGCCTTGTATTTTATGAGCATTCTTGCGATCTTGTTCACCATGGTACCTCCTTTACTCTAAGAAAATAACCAACTATATTGACCGCCCGGTGGAGGATTGGAGTGAGTATCAGGATAATGATGAAGACAGGGATGGTAATATATGCAAAGAGCCACGAGGGATCAAGTAAAAGCATCAGGATAAAAGCGCCAATAACCAGATCATACTGGTCGGCAACCGGCCATTTCTCGCCCCGCTCTTTTCCGAGCCTTCGTTTGAAATAACTCTTACACATATCTCCAATAAGTGCACCGGATGCAAGCAGTGTAATCGAGAGCAGCGTGTGCCGGGGGAGTTCGGGTAGTCCGAAGGTGTTCGAGAGCCAGATCTGGAGAAGACCAGTCCCGATCCCAGCAAGAATTCCAAAAAATAAGCCACGGTATGTTTTTCCATCGCCAAGGATACGGCGGTTGTCCGAGGATGTTTTTCCAAAATCGATAGGAGCCCCTCCCCCACATAAAGCAGCGACCGGGTTTGGAACATACGCAGGCAGCATAATCCAGAATGCCGAGAGCAATGGTATTATGAAGAACTCAATACTAATAATGTAGCACTCCAATACCTGTAATAAACAGCAGATACCAACATTAAAGTTACTCCATTTGTGTTCCTGACAAAACACAAATACCCGGGGGACATGGATGTTCATCAAACGTACAAAGAGTCTCTGCCCAACGTGCAATTCCGTGATTTCAGCCGATATTGTGGAGGAGGAGGGGAAGATCTGGCTGAAGAGTACGTGCAAGGAGCACGGGGCGTTCCGGAATATTTACTGGACCGACCCTGTTATGTATCACCGGTTTGAACGATACGATGCGGTGGGAACCGGTGTATCGAATCCCCAGAATATTGTTCCCGATGACAGTTGCCCGGCATCGTGCGGGTTGTGCGACCACCACCATTCCCAGACCCTTCTTGCAAATATCGACCTTACAAACCGATGCAACCTCGACTGCGATTTCTGCTTTGCCAACGCCAAGGCATGCGGGTTTGAATATGAACCATCCTTTGATGATGTTGTCAGGATGATGGATCTCCTGCGCTCTGAAAAACCGGTGCCTGCCCCCGCAGTCCAGTTTTCCGGTGGAGAGCCCACAATGCGTGAGGATGTCGTTGAGATCATCCAAAAGGCAAAGGAGATGGGATTTCCTCAGGTGCAGATCGCCACAAATGGTGTCAGGATAGCACAAGACCCTGAATTTGCCCGCAAACTCAAGGATGCCGGGCTTAACACGGTTTACCTTCACTTTGATGGAGTCTCCCTAAAAACAAACCCTTTCTTAAAAATACACAAAAAAGCGATCGAGAACCTTCAGAATGTCGGGCTTGGATGCGTCCTCGTTCCCACCGTGATACGGGGAAAAAATGACGGGGAACTTGGAGCAATAATCCGGTTTGCTGCGGATCATATCTCTGTTGTGCGGGGAGTTAATTTCCAGCCTGTCGCATTCACGGGTGCTGCAAGTGATGACGATATTAAAAAATCACGGATCACCATTCCTGAGGTGCTTGGCGGGATTGAGACACAGACACAGGGCATCATTAAGAAGGATGATTTTTACCCGGTCCCTTGTGTCCTCCCGTTCTCCGACCTTGCTGAGGCATATACCGGGAAGCCTCAGGTCAGGTTCACCACTCACCAGCATTGCGGTGCGGCCACTTATGTCTTTGTCACCAAGGATGGGATGGTTACCGTAAATCGTATGGTCGATGTCGACAGCCTTTTTGAATCAATTGAAAAAATGGCAGATACCCTAAAAAAAGGCGGTACCATCAATAAATACAAGGCATTAATCGAGGGTGTCAAAAACCTGCATGACTCTGTCAAGAAAGGTGATCATAGCAATACTGCAGAATTCTGGAAGTTGATCGGAAAGACACTCATCGGGCAAAACTTTGATGCGCTGAGGGAATTTCACTGGAACGCGCTTTTTATTGGCACCATGCACTTCATGGACCGGTACAACTACGATCTTGAGCGTGTGCAAAGGTGCTGCATCCACTATGCAACTCCAGATGGGCGGCTTATCCCATTCTGCACGTACAATAGTGGTCCGGTATACCGTGAACAGGTCTGGAAAAAATTTGCAAAAAAACCCTGATAAGGGGTTTTTCCTTTTTTATAATTCAGGGAAACGGCAGCACGATGGCCGTTCCGTGCAGCATTGCGATCTTTGCAATCGCAAGGTCCTGTATTGCAAGACCGGTTGAATCAAAGATCGTGATCTCTTCGGGGTGTTCCCGCTTTTTTTTCCCGATAACAATTTCTCCAAGAGTACCGGCAATATTTTCCTTATAAAACAGCCCTTTTCTAATGGGAACATTGATCTCACCTGAATGGATCGCCTGCGCCATATCATCAACAAAGACAGAAGCACGGGAAAGGAGCACCGGGTCCAGTTCCTCCTTTCCCGGCGCATCAGCACCGATAGCATTGATATGGGTCCCCTCGTGAACCATACTACTCATCACGATGGGGTCTTTTGAGGGGGTCGTCGTTACAAGAACATCGCAATCGCATGTCCGTTCGATGGTTGAACTGTGACATTCAATCCCTTTGATGCTGGTTGAGAACCTCTCGGCATGCAAAGGATTCCTGCTCCAGACCCGTATCTCGCTGATGGCGATCTCCTGTCCAATGGCAGCTACCTGCGCCTGTGCCTGCCTGCCCGTCCCGATCAGCCCCAGAACCACTTCCTTTTTTGGAGAAAGATATTTGCATGCAATTGCACCAGCTGCGCCGGTTCTCATACCGGTGAGATGGGTTGCGTTGATAATCGCTTCGGGTTTTCCTGTGGGGATGTCCAAGAGAACGGTGAGTGCCATGACGGTGGGTAATCCTCGTGCCGGATTGTCCGGATGGACATTTACGATCTTAACACCGGCAATACCAAGAGACGGAAGATATGCTGGCATCGTCCGGAAATCCCCCTGTGGGAGCGATACATACATCTTGGAGGGCATCTGGATGAGGCCGTTCCCGTGATCGGCAAAGGCTTTTTCAATAACGGAATTGACCTCTTTGAGATCGAGCCCTTTTTCGGTGCCCGTGAAATATTTCATAACCGTTTATCGAATTTCATCAAATTTGAAGATATGCCATAGTATTCAATGGAAAAAATACAAGAACATGGGAATGGGGAAAAATTTGCAGATTATTATTACGAGTATTCCATCTCTTTTAATGCTTTATCGGCAAGCTCCTTCATTCGTGCAGAGATGCGGCTTGACGAAGTATAATCCACATCCTTCATGGCATTGGCAATTTCTGTTCCGAGCACAAAAATGGCATATTTATGCTCCATCTTGCTCTTGTGCTGCTGGGAGGGCGTGATCTTCAATGTCTGGTATTGTGGGAATTTAAGGTTCGGGTTTAATGTTTCAAGATAGGTTTTGACGTCGTAGAGCATCTGATGAAGCTGGATTAGTTCTTCTTTGTGCACCATACCACATCCGGAGATTAACGTAGTGTACCTGATGTTAAATAATTTGTCTGGGTAGGACTATGTACCAATTTTTAAGAGTCTGATGTTTAACGGACGTTTTATGATTCCTTTGAAATCCCGTGCAGCAACATACTCCAGACCCTTCATCACCAGGCGATCGAGGAGTCTCTGGTCGACCGAACGGTCGACGACAAGGCCGTTAACCGTGGTATCAATAGTCTCTACTGCTTTTTCTATCTCATCAGAATTGATCTCCCGCATGACGACAAGATCGGGTGAAAGGAACCGTGCCAGATGTTGCCCCCTGACGTCATCCATATGATCCCGCAGGGTCTGGGGTATACGGTGTGCGGTCTCGCGTGTCCGCCTGCCTGGGAAATTGGTTTTTGTACCCCTTTCAGGAGATCCTGCATCTTCTCCCCCACGGGACAGTTTGAGATCCGGGGGAAGTTCGGCACTGTCTTCGAAGTAATGTTCGCGGATATATTCGACGGGCACCTTGTTACGGAGGGTTTTGATCACCTCTTTCCTTGTCATGTCCTCCACGCTCTTTGCGCGCGGAGAGAATGCGACGAAATCAATATCTGCAACCTGCAACAACTCGCGGAGGATAAGTTCTCCGCCACGGTCCCCGTCAAAAAACGCAGTAGCGGTCTTCTTCTCGCACAGATCAACGATGGTTTTTGGGATATTGGTCCCTTCTACTGCCACAGCATTCTTGATCCCGAACCGGAGCAGGTTCAAAACATCCGCCCTGCCTTCAACAACGATAATCGCATCAGAGTCCAGTACGTTTGGCCCCGCCGGCATCTTCTCTTCGCCAATTGAGCCGATCTTTTCAATACGCAGGCTCTGCCGTACATCATCAAGCAGTTCATTACTGTCGATGGTTCCATCGTCAAACCGTTCGATGAGGATCTCTTTTGCCCGGTCGACAATTTTTTTGCGCTTGCTGACCCGTATGTCCTCTATTGAACCAACGGTCACACGCGCAACACAGGGTCCGACCCGGTCTATGGTCTCAATTGATGCGGCAAGGATGGCAGTCTCCGCCCGGTCAAGGGATGTGGAGATAAGGATCTCTCCTTTTGTCTCGCCTTTCTTGCTCGTTATCTGGACGTCAATCCTTCCGACACGTCCGGTCCGCTGGAGATCACGCAGGTCAAGGTCTTCGCCGAGTAACCCTTCAGTCTGGCCAAATATGGCGCCCACTACGTCGGGTTTCTCGACCACCCCCTCTGCCGTGAGGTTGATGTGAATAAGGTACTTGGTAGTATCCGGTGAATACATGTAAACGCACCCCCATGGATCATGCGATGAATGCAATGCCTGATCATAGGTATAAAAAATATATTTTGTGTAAAATTACTTAAAATGTATCCATGGACAACCGGGTTATCATTTTGGATAGGATGGTTCAGGATTGAAGCAGGGGTTGGAGTACTGAGAGAATATCTGATTTACTCATCCCCCGAACGAGTACCCGCTTGATGGGAGAAGAGACCCCCGATTGAATTAAGACTGCGCTCTCGGAAATGTTCAGGGTTGCGGCAATGACGGCCACAACTGCCCGGTTTGCCCTGCCCTCACGTGCAGGGGCGGTCACCCTGCAACCGATGGTCTTTCTCCATTCGTTAAACCCTGACGGAAAAGCATTGCATTTGCTACTGGCAGCTACTTCGATAGTGATGATACTTCCGTGTTGGGTCTCCAAAACTGCATCAGCACATGACTGCATAGCCGCTCATCCTTAAAAGAAGGAATATGTTGCCCGGCATTAACACACGTGGATCACCTGTGGCATGCTGCCGTTCATCACCGGTGAATTAACCCTCTGCCGGGCAGTGCCTGTCGCGCAACCGGGTTGTCCCATGGATCACTTCCAGGCATCCGCCAATCGATCACCCGGGGACCTATGGAAGCGCTTATATCGGCACCATTTCACCTCTGCGCCCCCGATATTTATGTTTTAGGGTAGGCTATCTGAGGCGATACATTATCTGGTTGTACGATAACCGCCACCCGGGAACCACTCTGGTGAGCCTTTTGTGAATTCTCCCTCGAAATACACCTGTTCTCCCCCCAATATGACCCTGCTTGGGAATACTGCCCTGTGACCTTCATAGGGCGTCCATCCGCATTTGCTGTGGAGGTTATCTCCGGTAATTTGCGTTTGTACTTTTGGATACAGGGCAAAATCCGCGCGGTTGCCAACATCAAATCCTGCCTTTTGAATGCTTAGAAGATTTGCGGGAGTGGAGGAGGTTTTTTCGATCAGGGATGCGACTGATATTTCTCTCTTTAATACTTTTGCAGCAAGGAGTGGCATCATGGTTTCAACGCCGGGCATCCCTGCAGGTGCATCAATAAAAGCTGTGCGTTTTTCATCAACGGTATGAGGAGCGTGATCCGATGCAATTACATCGATGCGGTTCCATTTTTTCCATAATTCTCTCCGTTGGCTTTCGGTACGCAAGGGGGGGTTTACCTTGCCAAAGGCACTTGAGGGATCAAATGAGTCCTGCGAGAGAAAGAGGTGGTGGGGTGTCACCTCAACCGAACCCGATGCCGCAGCAATCGATGCTGATGAGGAAAGATGGCAGAAATGCACCCTGCACCGGGATTTGTTGCATCGATTCACGGTACTGACCGCTTCGGCTTCCCCTTCCCATGAGCGTGCCTGATCATGCGACATGAGGTCCTGATCAGGTACAGGAACGATCGTTTCAGCATGGATGGTTGCAACTGCACCGAGTGCCGCGATCCTTTTAAATGCCTGCCTGAGTACTGCTTCGCTGATCGCTTCTCCATAACTGGATGGTGCAAAAAAGATCTCCCCAAAAGCGAGCGCCCCTGCCTGCCACATCGGTTCAAAAGAGGTTTGGGCATCTACCCCGCTGTTGATTGCAAAATGGCAAAGAGAATGCTTCTTTGCATCCTCCACCCGGTGAAAAAGTGCCCTTGGTGAGGTAATGGGAGGAATGGTGTTTGGCTGATCAACCACAACTGTCACACCTCCGGCAAGAGCACTCCTGCTGCCGGTCTGCCAGTCCTCTTTTGCGGATTGTACGCCCCCTCGCATATGGACATGCATATCGACTGCTCCCGGGAGTACCAGGTATCCTGCACAATCGATCACTTCATCGCATGCCAGCCCGGCACCGACATGCCGGACCAGCCCGTCCTGGATCGTGATATCCGCAACGCGTCCGTCCGGGAGGATGACGTTCTTCAGCACGAGTTCCGTGCGCTTTTCCATCGTACCAGTATTGACAATCTTTGGATATAGGCATGGTGCATGGACATCCCGCGGCGATTGTCAAGTTATTGCGGGCGATGTTTTTTCATACGGGAGGAAAGAATAGGAATATATGATTCGGCTCCACAGGGTTTTACAGCGCTGAAGCGGGAGAACGAATCTGGTAGGAGGAGACAGGTATGGATAAAGTCATCAGGATCACCTCCGGCATCTTCATCTTGATCTTTGTCATTTTTGCCGGAACCGGGCTCTATGGTTCCTACGTGGAAAAGGAGTACCGGAGGACGCTTGTCAGCACATATTCGTACACGCTGATGATCTCAACGAGCGGGGAGTTGCGAAATGTCACGTTCTTTATCCCGGTGCCGGCAAACCCGAACGGCAATTCGCCGTTTGTCGAGCAGTTCAGCATCGGGAACTTCACGGGGATCCCTGTGGGATGGGAGACCACGCTTCTTGGATCCAACAAGGCGACCATGGTAAAGATCCAGACACCGGTCGTTGTGGGGAGCGACGGGGCGGGATTCAGCGTCCGGACCTCTTCCGATGCGTGGACCGGCAAAGTCATTGACACGAAATCCCCGCAGGATCGTGATATCGTGCTCCGGCCGGTGCAGGAAACAAAAGAGGTTAGCTGCGCCGAATTCAAAAACTCCGGGCCCGGTGCAACCTGTTACCGGTACCAAAGCGCGGTCTACGCGGATTACGAGTCCTCCCCCAACACGAAGGTAGAGATCAGCTCCACGATCGCTGGAAAGAACGAGTGGAAGATTTTCGAGCCCGCGTACAACCGGTATACAAACTCAATCTCAGTAACAATGCTTGGCGAGAATCATGGTTGGGTCATGGTGAATGGCGAGCTGCAGGCCGGCATCGGATCGTATAACGTTCCCGCACTTTCCCAATAACTTCTTTTAATATTACCCGAAAATCCAGAAATTGGGAAAAAACGACGTAATGAATGGACATTAGAAAGAAAATTTAATAAGAAACAATGCGAGGGAAGGGATTTGAACCCTCGAACACCTGCGTGACAAGGCCCTCAACCTTGCGCCTTTGACCTGGCTTGGCAACCCTCGCTTTGTGCCATTACAAAGAGGTTGTCTATGTTAAAGAAATTTATGTAACGCCCGCTCTTTAATAAAAAATACAATTGACGGTTATCTCATATTTTCTGAACAGAACACAATCCCTGTACATCCCTTGGGTAATAAATCAGAAAATCCGTGCCAGAATGCTGGTTATCCAACACAGATGTATATTTATATGCGCCATGCCCAGTGCTTTGTATGTGGTCAGACATCATCCATGAATTTGCGGATTCCCCCTCTCAGAGCCGTGTAGTCAGGTTTTTACTGGAGAATGGATTCGGTGTCACGGAAGATGGCAGGATCAGCTGCAATGGCATTGAGGTTCCCGCAACTGCAGTCGCCAAGGCAATTGGATCGGACCGTCGTGTTGTTGATTCGACAGCGCACCGCATCCTTGATCGTCCCATGCTCCGGGAGATATTCATCAATATGCGGGCAACACCCGATTTGAGCCATGTAGCAGAAGCACTCGGGTATTCGGTCATTACAGTCCTTCCTAAAAATGCCAGCGAGCGCGGGATTGTCGGAGCTACGGTGCGGGTACTCTCTGAACATCTTCTCTCGATTCGGCAGATATTTGTGACCGATCCTCACCTTTCCGAAGAACCAAAACTGGTGATTATCGTGGAAGAACCGTTGCCTTCCGGCGTTGTTGAGAAGATACGTGCCCTTCCACAGGTAAAGCAGGTTATCATCTGAAAACTATAAAAAAAGGTTATCTTTTACACAAACACTCCACATCAAGTGCAAGGTGGTAAATCCGTCGCCGGATCTTTCTTGTGAGGTGGATAGCAGAACCAAGTGTTCCCTCAATCCTGCCTTTGTGCGTCCCATCAATCAGGTTATCTGCGTGGGTAACAATCCGTTCTTCAATTGAGTGCGGGATGCAGTCACGGGGGAGCAGGTGAAGGAGCGTGCATTCATCAGCAGTGAGTCCGGCACCGGTATGCCGCTCAACAATGCGAGCTACCGGTTCTGAAAACAAAAGGGTGCGGCACACATCTGCACCGGCTTGGGCATGATGAATGGAATGAGTTCTCCCGCGCCCGATGTCGTGGAGCATAGCACCAGCCTCAAGGAGATCCCGGTCGATAAGGGGATTATTCCCCGCGAATTCAAGCGCGCAACCCGTGACAGCACAGCAGTGTGCGATCACCTTATGGCTGCAACCGGCATCCCGCAGCAGTCCCTCGTATTGTTCACGAGGACTGGGCATGACCGAGTGATTCCTGAATGTTTCTGACACGTTGTTTGAGGGCAATTGTGAGCGCTTCGTTGTCAAAGTGCCCAATCTGGTTCCCGCATTCCGGGCATTTAAATTCGTTATCCAACGCGCGGGCGAAGGGATAAATGATACCGCATTCCTTGCAGATAAAAAAATCGTTCTCTTCTTCAAATTGCACCCGGTGCTCCAGTTTATCAAGCACGAGTTGGAGGTCTTCTCTTATGGTATCGTATATCTTGTCGATCCTGAGCTGCCAGAGGTAGGTGAGCCAGCCGGTTTCATTATTTTTTATCCGGTGATATTCCGCAAGCCGCTTTTCGTAGAGCGTATACAGGGTGTGCCGTACCGTATTCAGGTTGATTCCGGTCTTTGCTGCGAGATCTTCATCGCTATGCACCCCATCATCCGGGAACCTTATCAGGAGGTCGAGCCCTTCATCACCGATCAACCTGTGCAGGTACGCACGGATCGCCGGATCCTTCAGCAAATCTTCAGCGGCATCCATCACCGTAGATATTGTTGAACCGTTTTAATATGCTTATCCAGCAGTAGGAGAGCTGCGGATTTGGTCTTTCCCCACCCATAGACGCTTACAATTGCCTGGTCCTCTTCAAAGAACGTATCCGGGTACGGGATGTCTGCAACAATGGGGGAGAGGTGCACAAGATCGGATCGCAGGGTCAGATCCCTGTCCGCAAATACTATGCTTCGAGCGGCAAATCGTGCCGGGTCAGGAAGGGGCCCTGGCATTACTCCGTGACACGCATCCACATGGATCTGAAACAAATTACACCCCAATGCCATCTCAACTGTGTCAACGGTCGCCTGAAACCGGGGATTGATCTCAATCGCACAGGGTTCTGTTCCGCACACAAAATCAACACCGACTGTACCGGTGCAGCCACTTGCCGCAGCAACAGTCTCTGCAATGGCAATCATTCGGGATTTTTCCGGGTTGTCAAAGGGGGTTATCGATCCACAAAAGCCAAAAGGAGCCCGGCCATCGCCCCTCAGGATCTGCTCATTTGTGGTGATCGCACGGGCATGAGTACCATCTGCCACACAGCATACACTCGATGGCACTCCCTCCACTACTTCCTGTACCAGGTATGGCAAATCAGGATAGAGTTCCTGCCAGACAACAAGCTCTTCAGTGCGGGTGAGAATAGCATTGCGCCACCCTCCCGCACCGCGCCGGGGTTTTATCATCGCTGGGAACTCCCCATCCTTTGCAATACCGGGGACGGGCACACCCAGTCCCTCAAAAAAGTGTTGCATATCGAGTTTATCGAGGAACCGCGCCACCTTTTCACGGGGTGTGCCGCAAAGAGAAAGCCTGGTTGGCAGGTCTTCTGCACCACTTGTCACAATAAGCATATCAAATTGGTGCCGGTTGGACATCTCCTCTATTGCAGCGGGGAGTTCTTCGAGTTCATCAAACTTTTTCCGATCCTGCGTGTACCAGTTCAGGTCCTGATCGCAGAAGTGATCCACCGCACATACGGTATAACCGGCACGGAACGCTGACTGCGCCACGTGTCGGGTGGCAAACCCGGCAACCAGCACGCGCCCTTTCATGCTCACTCCGTCTTTTTCCCTGCACAAGAAGGAATAATCCGGATCTTCGCATGAGGAAATTCTTTTTGGAGTTCATTTCCACAATAGAGGTGATCGAGGAAGACAGCGAGGCTTGCGATCTCTGAATGGGGCTGGCTCGTGACTGCGACATTATAATCAGCAAGCCCGAAAATCTCACCAGGTACTTTCTCAGCGCCGACAACAACAAGGACATTCTCTTTGCGGCGGATCTCGTGGATTATGTCTGGCAGGTTCAACCCGTACATCGTAAGGTGAACAACTGAACCGCCGTCCTTCTTCCAGTCAAGGATGCAGCGATGCCATTTCACGTTGTCCCGGCAATAGAAAGCGCCGCCCCAGCGGTCCACGACATCAGCAATGCTCTGCACCACGCCCTTATCATCTGCGGCAAGGTACATCCCCTCAGCGCCCAGTGCCCTCGCTGTCAGCCCGACATGGGTGGTCACCCTCTGGTCGCGATCAGGCCGGTGACCGATCCGCAGGACTGCAGCACGGGTCAAGGATCAGACCTCTTTTTTTCCCTGATGACCCCGTGTTCGATTGTATAGGGAAGGTCAGGATCGTACCGTACCTGGCACTGTATCAAGGATTCGCCAAAGGAGAGCATTCGTACCCTGCCTTCAGATTGTTCCACAAGCAGATTTTTTTCAAGCCGTAAAATTGACATCGTAACCGTAGCAAGATCCAGGCCGCTTTTATGGGCGAGATCGTCTAATGTCACCGGACCCGTGGGTTCGATGAGGTGGTAAATCAGCCAGTCGATGTGCTCGTCTTTCACCTGTAATCATTCCCCGCTGGTGCACATATTGTTTATTATTGCAGGATATTTGGGGAATATGATCAAAACGGGTTCATTAAAGGGGAATCCATAGGAAATATGATACACATGGTTGCATGCACCATGCCATATCACGAGCTTGTCGCAATTGCTGACCGGCTCTTTGATGAATGCGGGGAGGATGCAGGGCTGCTTGCAGAAAAACTCGACGGACTTGTACCGGAGGTGCGCGAGGAACTCCTTGTGTCCGACCTTTTCAACGCTTACCAGGCATTCTATTATTTTTTCCGTGAAAAACCCGATGATATGCCGATGGAACGACTGATTTTAATGCCTGCATCAACCCTTGAAGGGGGTGTTATCGTCGATGAGATTGAGCTTCTGGAGCTCATTTTCGGAGTTATTGCTCACAAGCCCGTGATGGTAGTCAGCGATGGAAAAAGAGTGCTTGCCACATTTCTGGGAACCGATGCCTACCGGGACGCGCTCACCTACATTGAATCAATGTTATAGACGGTCGCCTGAGCTGATCAGGTGCTCATCAACTGTTGCACTGACAAGTGGTGGAAGCGCACCCCATTGTTTGGTATGGTGGCCGAGAACTGCAAACACGCCTGCTACTTCGGAAGGATCCAGTTGAGAGAATACTGAGGTGTCCTCATCCCTGATCTTGTTGCACACGGATGTTGCCCATGCATCCGCGAGCGCAACATCGTGAGCAAAGACAGTCACCGCATCGGCAACCCCAAACGAGATCGACGGCCCGACTGTTGCCGACGAAGTGCAGATCCCCAGTATCCGGGTTTGTGGGGGGACTACAAATGCAACCCGGTCAGAGATCAGCGCTGTACCTGCATGCACTCCAACCCGTACAGGACGGTCGCATACGAGCGCGATATCTCCGCCATTGTCAATAACGCCAAATGAAGCGCCGCGCGCAACCATCGCTTCGACACCTGCCCACGCAATTGCCCCTGCCACCGCTGCCATGGGTCCGACATCCGCCTTCTTTCCAGCTTTCGCCATCCGGATAATCACCAGATCATCAGAATCCGGTTCGTATGGTTCAAGGGATGATTGAAAGAACGGATCGCGGGTGATGTAGCGCTCCAGCACCTGCCGTGCTGCAAGGATACCCTCTTTTGCCGCAGCAATATGGGCCGGATGATCGGCGAGAATTGTTGCGATAGTCTGCCGGAAGAAGAACCGCTCGCGAATCATACCGGCAGGGTGAGAGCATGGTGCGGGCAGGCATCCAGGCACTTGCCACAGAGGATGCAACGTTCCTCCACAAGATGGAGTCTGAAGTCTTCATCAAATGAAAAAACTTCACGGGGGCAGATGCTGATGCAGGCGCCACAGTCCACACACTCGCTCTCGTTGAACACCACACCGTGTTCGAGGATCCTGACCGTTGCGCCAAGGCTTGCCATCCTGTCGCGCACCAGATGGCAGGCATCATCGGGAACATCGATGAGCGCCTCTCCCTCGGATGAATCGATCACCGCGCGCTCGACGCTGATAAGGACACCGGTATCGCGTACCACTTGGGCGATGATCGGTTTTCTTCCCTTTCCCCGCGAAAAGTTCACAAGTAACTTCATTTCAGCCACCTCCCCCCGAATAGCTTACCCAGATCCATGGCTGTCAGCATCGCAACCACATGTTCCTGCGTGTCAACCACCGGGAGGGCGCTGATATTATGCTGCTCCAGTTTCCGCACCGCGATGTCGACCGCCTCATCTGGCGTTGTTGTGACAACCTTCTTTTTCATGATATCGCGGACAAGGCTGGCTTTCTGCGGGTTTGCTACCGCTTTTGAAATGTCAAATGTCGTGACAATACCCACGAGCCTCCCCTTTGCATCAATCACCGGGAGATGATTGGTCTCGCCTTTGAGGAGTTTTTGTGCAGCGGTTTTTATCTCTTCATCCTCAGCGATGCTCACGACTTTTCGGTCCATGATATCGAGCACTCTTGGTCCTTTGACCGTTTCATGCATCGGACGCGCTTGTTTTTTGGGATCGATGGATCTGGTAGGCATGCAGAGTTCCATTTTTCCGTTTTCCAGCCAACCTTTGAGAGTTTCTGCGACCATCCGGGCCCTGCGGAAACTGGAAAGGGATGAGGTTCTTACATCTTCTCCATTCAGGTTTACTGTCCCGCTGCGCAATTCTGCGTAGGTCACACTTTTTAAGGCAGGGCGGTTCCTGCTTGGGATACTGTAATCGATCACGTCAACCCTGATGTCTTCATCACGGATTGCAGTGGCGCGCACCACTTCCTTGTCGATCACCGGAATCGGCACACCCAGACCTACATAGAGCGTGACGCCGTAGCCTGACATGGTCGCTGCCCGCAGGAAATCCTGCGACATTTTCTTGAGATCCCCCGTAACCATCAGCGTCCCGAATCCCCCTGCAGGAGAGTGCTGGGTACCTTCACCGATCACCATGCCGGGTGCCCCGCACAGGAAGATGGGTACTCCGCTGCCGATGAACCGAAGTTTCGGGTCGTTTGTGATCGGGTTGAGCGTGCCTGCACCGGAATACGAGATATTACCACAGGAGGGGAGCAGAGTCCCCATGTATGTATGAAGGGTCCGGTCCGTTGTATTGACCGCTGCATTGTACCGCTGGTACGCATTCCTCGGGTTGCACATGATTGCCTGGTTCAGGTTTTCAAGAAGGAGTTCGGTCGTGATCGTCCGCCGCGGGTAACAGTCGGTGCCGTGGGAGATCGCCCGTAATTCCACCGCTTTTCCGGAGACCAAATCCTCGATAACATGGGCGCCCCCATACTGGTCTTCCCGGGTGGTTGACTGCTGGGTTGCACCGATGTAAGCATCGACTGCCGCAAGCCCTCCGTATGCTTCAACGTCGTTGAGCCAGACCCGCTCCATACGGATCGGTGGTTCTGCGTGACCAAAGTTGAGGAATGCCCCCGATGAACACATCGCGCCAAATGTGCCGGTAGTTACTACATCAACTTCCTTTAATGCCCCCTCCTCACCAAGCTCCGCGACAATATCCGGCATCTCTTCTGCCGTTACAACACGGACATTTCCATCCCGGATCCGCTGGTTGATCTGCTCGATTGACTTGCGCATACCCAAAATATCGTTCTATGTATATTTATAATATTTCTTATTACCAGAAGTAATATTTATGGCAGTCACAGTCATAAATCCGGTTCTCCCATACATTTCTATGCATATCAGAGCGTTTATTGAGGAGATGGAGCGTCTGGCACCACCCATGCTTGCCGAAGAATTTGATCAGGGGAGGATAGGACGTATCATTGAGGGAGGTGCCGGGATTAACCGTGTCTGTTGCGCCCTTGATGCAACCCCTGTTGTGGTGGAAAGGGCAGTGGCTGCATCCGCCGATATGCTCGTTGTGCACCACACGCCTCTCTGGACACCGGTGACACAGGTTACCGGACGCACCGCACGGATCCTGCGTACCCTCCTTGCAGCAGACATGAATCTCTATGTTATGCACACCAATTTTGATCGTGCCGACGGGGGGGTCAATGATGCGCTCTGTCGCCTGCTCGGGCTCACCGAAATCGTGCCGATGTCAGCAGGAAAGATCGGCACCTTCGGTGCAGCACCGGCAGAAATATCCCGCCGGATTGGTGGTAATGTCCGTGTCTGGGGTAACATTGGCAAAACCGTGCACAGGCTCGCCGTGGTTGCAGGGAGCGGGTTTGATCCTCTTTTGCTCGAAGAGGCACAGGAGCAGGGCGCTGATGCGTTCCTCTCGGCAGAGATGAAGCATGCAGTTGCACGGGGTGCACCAATTCCCTGCATAGAAGCGATCCATTACTCACTTGAAGCCCCGGCAATGCGGGAACTTTCCACACGGATGGGATGGGAATATATCGATGATCCGCCGATAATCACACAACTCCCATGACTGACCTGTTTACCCGGCTCTCATGCAAAAAGGAGATCGACCTTGCAACCCGCGAGGAGATCGGGTTCACCTACGGTACCCGCGGGATAAAAGCTCTTGTGGCTCTTGATGAAGAGCGCGTGAAAAAATATCTTGATTTTTTTGTGGTACAGGGAGCGACCTCTGAGTATATCATCGATGAAGAATTCTGCACCTGCGGGGACTTTCTGTACCGGGGAAGAGGGTGCTGGCACCTGCTTGCGGTCAGGCTCGCACGTGCAACAGGATTATTTAAACCAGTCGACCTCTGGTATCAGGATAAGTGGAGAAGGGAAAGGTGAACAAATTGCTCTACTGTGTATCATTGGCTTTTTGCATGCACCCTTGGGGAATCAAAGGAAAAAGATACAATAATTACTCTCTGAATTGAATTATTGATACAACACGTGGTTTTTCATGCTTGAAGAAGAATACCAACTCGATTATTTTAAAACACATGGGTTGACCCGGAAGGTCTGTAAGAGTTGCGGTTCCGCGTTCTGGACGAGGGATCCTGGTCGTGAAATCTGCGGGGATGCACCCTGCGAGCCATATAATTTTATCGGCAACCCTGTCTTTACCGGTAATACGCTTGATGGTATGCGGGAAGCGTACCTTTCATTTTTTGAAAAAAACGGGCACACCCGTCTTGCACGATACCCGGTTGCTGCACGGTGGCGCGATGATATTTACCTCACCATCGCATCTATTGCAGATTTTCAGCCGTTCGTCACTGCCGGAATTGTCCCGCCTCCCGCGAATCCACTTACGATCTCCCAACCCTGTATCCGGTTAAATGACCTTGATTCGGTCGGCAGATCCGGACGGCACCTCACGATGTTCGAGATGATGGCGCACCATGCCTTCAATTCTCAAAGCGAGGAGATTTACTGGAAGGACCGGACCGTGGAACTCTGTGACCAGTTCCTCGAATCTATCGGGACTGACCTGAACCGCGTGACGTACAAGGAGCACCCGTGGATTGGTGGAGGCAATGCAGGCCCGAGTCTCGAAGTGCTCATCGGCGGCCTTGAAGTTGCCACGCTGGTCTTCATGAGCCTTGGGAAACAGAAAACCGGTCAACCGGGAATCGACCTGAACGGCCAGACCTATTATCCGATGAAAACACGGGTCGTCGATACGGGATATGGTCTTGAACGGTTTGTCTGGGCATCAAAAGGGTCGCCGACAATCTACGATGCAGTGTTTCCGGAAATGGTCAGTCGGGTCATGAGTTCGGCAGGGCTCTCCCACCTTCTCGATAACAAGGATTTCACGAAGATCCTTGCCCTTAATGCAAAGTTTGCCGGACTGATGGATATTTCCGGTTCCAACCTGTATTCTCTCAGAAAGAAGGTAGCCGCACAGATTGACGTACCGCTCGACAAACTTGACCGGATGATAACACCGATCGAAAAGATATATGCAATTGTTGACCACACACGCTGCCTTGCTTACATGCTCGGTGACTGTATTGTCCCGTCCAATGTGAGGGAGGGATATCTCGCGCGGCTTGTCATACGGAGGACCCTGCGGATGATGAACGAACTCAGGATCAAGGACCCGCTACCTGACCTGATCGAACAACAGATGCACATTGTTGGTGTCAAATCCTTTGAACAGGATACGGGCGTTGTCCGGGAGATCGTCGACCGCGAGGTGGAAAAATACGGGCTGACTCTCGAACGCGGGACACGGATCGTCCAGAAGATTGCAAAGTCATACAAGGCAAAGAGCCAGAGAGTCCCGACAAGTGAGATCATCACCCTCTATGATTCCCATGGCATTCCCCCGGAGATGATCCGGGATATCGCAACAAAAGAAGGGGCAGTTATCGACCTGCCTGACAACTTCTATTCCCAAATAGCCGATATGCATTCGGAATCCTTACCAGAAGTCACAGAAGACACATCGGCCAAGTATACAGAACGGGTACAGGGATTACCTGCCACCAAAAAACTCTATTACGAACAACCAACGGAAATTGAATTCGAAGGTATAGTTCTTGACTTTTTTGATGGGTACGCAGTGATGGACCTGACGCTCTTTTACCCTGAGGGTGGCGGCCAACCCTCGGACACCGGAACACTGGTGTCTGCAGAGAGCATGGTTCGTGTCGATGAGGTCATCAAGATCGGCGAGGTTGTAATGCACCACATCAGTGGCGGAATTTTAAAACGCGGCGAAAGGGTCAAAGGCCTGGTGGACGAGGAGCGGCGCTGGTCGCTGATGCGTCACCATACCGCTACACACATCCTTCTTCACGGGGCAAAGGAAGTCCTTGGCGCACATATCCATCAGGCCGGGGCACAAAAGGGTCACGAGAGTTCCCGGATCGATATCCGGCACTTCAAGCACATCACCCCGGATGAACTCAGGCGCATAGAGATCGCTGCCAACCGGATGATCATGACCAGCCAGCCGGTCGAGATCACCATAGAAGACCGGACCCGGGCCGAACAGAAATATGGCTTTATCCTGTACCAGGGAGGTGTGCCACCCGGCAGGGAGATCCGGGTGGTCAAGGTCGCGGGAGATATCGAAGCATGCGCCGGTACGCACTGCCGGAACACCGGGGAAGTCGGTCTTATCAAGATCATTCGCGTAGAACATATACAGGACGGCATTGAGCGAATCGAGTTTGCCGCAGGAATTGCTGCACTCTATTATATGCAGAACCTTGAACAGATCATCAGTTCCTCATCCGATATTCTCTCTGTTCAGCAGGAGAATCTTCCAGCGACAGTCACCCGGTTCTTTAATGAATGGAAAGACCAGAAAAAAGAGATCGAGCGGTTGAGCCAGAAACTTGTCGAGCTCGAAATAGAGGACATGGTCACCGAAACGATCGGTGGGATCCCGGTTGTGGTCAAACGACTGGATCTCCCGGCACGTGAACTTGCTACAATCGCCGGTACCGTTTCGGCAAAGGGAGGGGTTGCCCTGCTTGCCGGAAGCGGTGAGACCGCACGTGTTGTGCTCGCTTCAGGTGATAACCGCGTAAACGCAGGTGAAATCATCGGGCAGGTATGCGAACTCCTTGGTGGAAAAGGCGGGGGAAAACCATCGGTTGCGCAGGGTGGCGGACCAAATATCGCACAGCTCGACCTTGCATTGAAGGTCGGGCGTGAGCGTATCATTGCAGCACTCCATGGCTGATCAGGTTGTTGTTCTGGAACCGGGCGCGGAGCAGGCAACCAAAATCGCAAAAGCGATGGCAAGCAGGACTGCCGGGGATATCCTGAGGTTTATCGGTGATGGACAAAAGACCTCTACCGAGATCTCCGAACACCTCTCTATTCCGATGAATACGGCAAAATATCATATTGAGAATCTCCTTGATGCAGGACTTATTTCCGTCGCCGCAATAAAATACAGTGTGAAAGGTCGTGAGGTGAAAGTCTACACGCTCACTAACCAGCTCCTCATTGTCGCACCGAGGCAGACAAATGTCCGGTCACTCCTCCTGAAATATACCTCCCTTTTTGCGATTGTGGCATTCGGATCGCTTGTGGTTACCATCATTCAATCCGGTATCGGCACTACGGAAAGGTTTTCGGAAGGACTGAATGCTGCACCCGGTGCCCCTTCGCAGGCTGTCGGGGTTGCGTATGCAAAGGGAGCTTCCGATATGGTTGCAGCCACCCAGCCTTTTGGACTTGATGCAACGGTTGCATTCTTTCTGGGGGGGACTTTGATCATCATTGTCCTTCTCTGCTATGAAATGTATATGTGGAAAAAAAGATATTAAATAAAATTTTTGGATTTTACCTGTTTTTATTCCTTTGATACGTGATCGCGATCCCGCTTACCAGAACCAGAGCGATCAGACCTGGCATAGGTGAGAGCGGAGATTGTGTGGGTGTAGGTGTAGGGGTGACAATCGTTGTAACAGGAGGCCGCGTCGTCACTTTTGTGGTTGGTGAAGTACTTACGGTTGCCGCTCCTGTTGGGGGGGAAGTGCTGGTGACGTGGAAGGTGACAGTCCCTATGAACCCGTTTACATCCAGAAAATTGACAATATAATCCCCGCGCGTCCCTGCAGGGATTGTTTTGATGAACTGGCCGTCACCGGATCTCAGGTCATTTCTCGTTTCGATCCACTGGGGGCCGAAGATTGGTCCATAAGGACCCCGGACTTCAATCTCTACACCATTGTTTCCGGCCTTGCGGATGGAACCCTCGATGCGCAAGGCTTCATCGACATTCTGGGTGACCGGTGAAGTTATGGTAATCTCACCGGAACGGTCGGCCAGTTTTACGAGTTTGACAGTCATGGAGTCTGAACGCAGGCGCGGTTCATCGGCACCATGGAACTGGATCTCGACTTTGTAATCCCCCCCACGCAACCCGGTCGTGTCAAATAATTTGTACTGCGTCTGTTTATCCTCCTGGATAGTCACGGTTTCCCGTTTAATCTCGGTAGCAGTGTACCGTGACTCATATAAGACGAGGTCGAAACTTGTCCCTGCCGGAAAGTCGCTGTCAATAGAGACTTTTAAGGGTTGTCCTACCTGGATCTTATCAGAACAATTGATATATAATCCGTATGCGGATGCAGTTCCGATGATCAGCAGACAAACCAGGATGAAAACGACCGCGAGCTTCTTCATGCCTTTATCATCGAATCGTAGGAATTAAAAGGTTCTCAAAATGGGTGATGCAGACAATTTCATATTTTTTTAAAAAATAGAAGTTACACCAGATTAATAAAATTTTTAAGCATTCTCAACCCCACTTCACCACTTTTTTCGGGATGGAACTGGACCCCATAGGCATTGTGGTTGCAGATTGACGATGCAAACGGG
>Ga0268276_1000637_pt1 | contig 39694 bp, 43 predicted proteins | sample saktaG_4_FD_190145 | JGI IMG/M metagenome (GOLD analysis project Ga0268276, IMG submission 190145) | Saline water microbial communities from Sakinaw Lake, British Columbia, Canada - sak_2010_1_5_45m | ecosystem: Environmental > Aquatic > Non-marine Saline and Alkaline > Saline ...
CCATCCATTCTTACCGCAAGTGTCAACTATGCAATAAAAGAGGGTTATGAAGAGGTAAAATCTCTAATAAAGTATGATTCTGAGTGCATGAAGATTTATATGGATATTTTTAAAAAAACCATAGAAAAAAAAGGAGAAGACACATATGTTTATGTCCCAACAATTATAAAAAATATAAATTCATCTATAAAATCTAAGGAGGAATAAAAATGGGAAATGAAAATATAAATGATTTTTTAGCAGAAGAATACAAGATAGAAAAATTAAGAAATAAAGGAATAAACCCGCCATATGAAAATAACATAGGCAAAAAGGAATTTTATATTAGTGTAAATGGTTTAGTTCGGTCTGATGGCCTTCCAAAAGATTATAATGACCGAGCTGCCAGAACAGATGAGATAAAAGAACTTAACAAGATGGTGAGCCAATAAGCCCAAATTTATTTTATTAATTTTAAATTTTGAAAATTATTTAAAACAAAATGAACAATGATTTGAATAATTTTGAAAAAAAAGAATTAGATATAGAAATTCTTGAAAAAATAGCCAAAAATCAAGGTTTTTCAGGAAGGGTTATAGATTATGTTAGTGAGCTTCTTGCAGAAAGAATTGAAATGATGGGTAGGTACTACCCACCTTATTCAGTACTTAAAACAGGAATCGAAAGAGCAATAAATTTCACAAACTATTTAACAGAAAAAAATCCTGAAACTGCTTCAGCTTTATATAAAAACCTTGGCAAAGCTTCTCTTGGCTTAGCTGGAAAACTCAATGATAAAAAACTTGCTAAACAAGCTCAAGAATATTTTTCATCTGTTGTTAAATGCTATAAAAGACTAATTGAAAATTCAAATAAAGAGGATGAAGATAAAAAAGATGAATATGAATATTTTTTAGGAGAATATAAATTCCTTTCAAATAATGCCTTTAGACTTAAAGAAATACTAAATATTTATTTTAAAAAAATAAAAAACACAGAAAACTTAATAAATAGTGCTTATAAACCTTTTTTTAGTCTTTCAAAGTCTGAGGATTTTGTTTTGGATAAAATAAATATCCTAAGTGAGCAATTAAGCAAGAATGAGAAGATTAACTACAAGGAATTAAAGGATTTGATTATAGGAATACAGAAACACTCTAAATATATAGAATTAGATTCTGACAAGATAAATCAAGCAATTAAAAAAATCTTAGTAACTAAGCTGACAGGCCAGCTGAAAAGATTAGAAAACCTTTTATAATGAACTTCTTTTGTTTTTGTTATGGAATATGACTTAGAGCTGGAAAGGGTTGTTGATAGGATTAATAAGGAAAGGGCCAATCTAGTCTGCATACAGCTGCCAGATGGCCTCAAGCCAAAAGCAAAGCTTATACAGGATGAAATAGAGAAAAAGACAAAGGCCAAGATAATAATCTGGGCAGGCTCCTGCTTTGGAGCATGTGATATTCCTTTAGAAATTGAAAAGCTTGGTGCTGATTTGCTGATTCAGTTCGGCCACAGCCCTGGCAATAACAATATCTTTTTATATTAGCTATTTCTCTAAAAAAATATGCAATTAATAAATTATTCCTTAATATCCTTGATATCCTTCTCAGGGCTTTTGATTGGCATGGTTCTTGCATTTACAGCTAAAGAGGAGCTAGAGCCTGGAAAAAAATATTTCATTTTATTGCAGAAACTTACACTATTACTGATTCTTATTTTTTTACTGAATTTTTTTAATATAAACCTTTATTTAAGAATAATAATATATGTTTTATTTATTTTTTTAATGACAATAAACATTAAAAGCCAGATAATTTATCCTGCTCTTGCAACTGTATTTTTCCTAAGCTCAAAAAATCCAGAATTGTTTATAACAAACTCAATCTTAATCTTTCTTTACGGATTTCCAGCAGGCTCATTGTTTGCAAAGAAACTCATTAAAAAGAAAAAATTATTTGTCTTAAAAAATATTTTTTTAAATTATTTCTGGTTTGTTGTTATTGCAATTATCTTGAAACTAATTTTTTAAAATAATACTCTTTATTAACCAAAGGTTGCTACCAAATCCCCAACATAATGGGTTATAACAACCACAATTACAGCAATAATTAAATGCTCCAGAACCACTTTATAAGGTGTTAGCTTTTGCTGTTTAGCAAGATACAAACTAAATAGTATTATCAAGGAAAAGCCCCATATTAAACTGGCAGTTATTGCAGCAGAGAGCGATAATAATAAAAATGGAATAATAAACGTCAATGCAAAAACAAATTTAGACAGAAACGTGCTGATTGTTGACTCCCAGATTTCCCTTGTGGAATGTTTAATCTCAGATTCTTCAGAAATATGAATGCCTAATGCATCTGAAAGAGCATCTGCTATTGCTATTATAAGGATTCCACCAATAACAACAAGGGTTGAATGTGTGCTGGAATGCAGTCCTACAATCACCCCTAAAGTAGTTATAATCCCAGATGTTAGTCCAAAACTAAAACCTTTTATTATTGAAAGTTTCATTACATAATATTAATCAACAGGTCATTTAAATATCTTTTGGAGTTAATTTTCTCATATAATTTTAGAAAAGGCTTTCAAGCCACAACTCAAGGCTGTAAAGCATGGATAAAACTTTTTGAGGAAAACTAAGCTTGGCAAGGGTTATTGTAAAATTATTTTTTGTTTCATATACTCTGCTTTTGTTATCTTCATAATTGACTATGATTTCAAAATCATTTTTCCCCTCACGTAATGTTTTAGAATTAAGGCTTATATCAAATATCTTATTCTTATCAAGATCCCTTAAAGGCCATTTTTCAGGAAAACTGTTTTGCAAGATAATCACTTCAATGTTTTTTGGAATTGAGCTGGATGATTTATTCAGCATAAAACTTACTGAATAGTCTTTGTTGAATAAAACCTCATCTGGATAACTTAAATCACTTATTGTTATGTTTGGATAATCAAGGATATTATAATCCAAATAAAATGTTTTTGACACATGGTCATTTTTTGCCTTTACAACTATTTGTTTTTTTCCTAAACCTTCAGGCTTTGTTGAAAAATTAATATTTTTTTCCTGTGATATGCCTAGGTTAAGAATTTTACAGTTATTTTCCAGACAGATCTTTATATTATTAAGAAAAATGTTGCCTGTGTTCTTAATAGAACAATCAACTAATACACTTTCATCAATATAATAATTACCTTTATCTGAATTACATTTCAAATCAACTTTCCTTGAGTAAACTTTTAACTTTTCTTCTGTCTTATCTTCAAGAAGAGTATCAATGGTTTGTTTGGAAATTACTAAATCATTTGACCTTGATTCAAAGCTTGATTCTGATGATATATTCCTTAAGCTATAAACTGTTATTGGTAATGTGTAGATATAGTTTTTTTCAAGCTCTTCTGTTAGCTTCACTATCCAATAAACTTTTTTTATTTCATCAGGCATTAACAAAACATTCTTTTTATTACCCTCAACAACATCTAGCTCAAGAGGTACCGAAAGGCGTAAGGTTATTGGCACATAGTAAGTGTTCAGGTTCTCAATTGTTGCTTCTATAAGATTATATGAGCCAAAACCAACATTGTTTCTGAGAACATCAGCCTTAATCTTGATAAGGGGCTCTTTTATTCCACTAATCTTTTTTACCTCCGCATCTATATCCAGATTTTCTGTAATAATATCAAAACCATGCCCTTTCCATTCATACCCTGTTGATGTATTTCCAGAGTCCAAACTGGTTTTCAGCTTTATATGAGAAGGATTAATAAATCCAAATTCACTATAAGTTGGGTCAAATGGAACCCACCCATAACCCGGGAAATAAGCTTCTGCCCATGCATGGTTTCCGAATCCCTCTAATTCAGGAATATTAGAATAAGCAACACCTGAAACATATCTTGCAGGAATGCCTAAAGCACGGCATAATGCAATAAACAAGGATGAGAATTCATCGCATGTTCCTATTTTGTTTTTCAAAACCCATGATGATTTTTCAGTTGATGTTCCGTATTTAATATCATATTCAATATTTTTGCTTACCCATTCTGCAAGTTTATGGGCTATTGCATATAAATCATCTTCCCCTTCAGCAAGCCCTGATGCAGTTCTTATTATATTTTCATTTAAATCAATGTTTTCTGTTGCTTTTGTGTATTTTGCATATTCCTCATCCAGATTTTTTAATGGGAATTTTATCTTGCTTGTTATTTTTTTAACCTTGTTTTCTGTTTCAACCTCTGAGTTTAATAAAAAATAAAGCTCTTTTTCGTCTGGATGTTCCCATTTGAACTCAAGGATATTATCTTTTTTAAGGGAATCAGGACTGGTTTCCAGTTTGATTAATTTTTGCTGAAAATCATCTTCTGGGAAAAAAGAAAGCCTTGCCTTTACATAATCAACATGATAATTACTGCTTTCTGGAAGAATATTCATGCTTGATGAGATATTAAGCTCAATAACTAGTTTCTCACTCTTGTAAAGCCATGAATCATCTGCTAGACAAAAAGGAACTAGAAATAATACAAATAATAAGCCTAAAATCATCCCTTTTTGCATAATCCTTTGGTATTACCTTTGCTTTAATATTTTTCTCTTTTTAAACCAATTATAGAATAATAAAGCGCCGAGGGGGGGACTTTCACCAACTTTTACAATTTTGGCTTTAATCTAAAGCTCACATTTTTTGCGAGCATAGCGAGCGAGTCCAGCTTTACGCTGGACATGCGTGCCAGCTTAGCAAGAAGCTGTTTTGAACCCCCGTGCCCCGAAGGACAAAGGATTAGCAATCCTTCGCAATGGCCAGGCTATGCGACCTCGGCATAGAATAGAGTTTTCTCTTTTTATTTATAAATCTTATTAAAATGCTCAATTTCACTTTTTAGTTAACACACTATTTTATATATTTCTTGTTATATTATATAATTTAATGAAAAAAAGAGCCCAGGCTGCAATGGAATACCTGCTTGTGGGAGCAATGGTCACTCTTGTAATTCTTCCAACTCTTTATGTTTTTTATGGATATTCCCAAACCTCAAATGAGGAGATAAGGCAAAGCCAGCTTAATAAAGTTGGAACAGATATAGTTGATATTGCAGAGCAGGTATATTATCTTGGAGAGCCGTCTAAGATAACTATTGATGAGACAATGCCTGAGGGTATTAGGGGGATGGAAATATGGTGCAATCAGGAGCTTGTATTCTTCTTAGAAGATGGCTCAGAGATTGCATTCATGTCAAAAGTGAACATAACTACAAACCAGTCATGCAGTGGGAGATGCTATGCTAAATTTACACAAAGATTTTATTCCCCGGGGTCAAAGAACATATTAATTGAAGCGAGAGAGGACCAAGTATTTATCAGGGAAGCTAGCAGTGGTTAAACAGATAGGTTAAAATATAAAAAGAAACAATTTAAAAATTAACTTATTCCCAGAGCATTCTTACATAATTTTTGTTTGCATGATAAAAACTAAAAAAATCCCCTTTGTTTTTAGTTTTTCTGAAATTCCTTTAAAGAAAGTTTCAAACCTTTTATTATAAACAACAGCCGGCTTTAGGTTAATCAAGGCCTCAACAAACCCTTTGTTGTAGGGAATTTTGCCTAATATTTGTATTTTGTTTTTCTTTGCAAATTTTTCTATTTTATTGATGAATTCCTTGTTAAGGTCATACTTGTTTATTACAATCCCGCAAGGTATTCCAAAGTGATTAACAATCTTCAGGCCTCTCTTTAAATCGCTTAAAGCGCTTGGTGTTGGTTCTGTGACTGCAATAATATAATCTGAACCATTTATAGAAGCAATAACAGGGCAGCCAATTCCTGCAGCAGAGTCAACAAGAATTAGTTCAGCATTTTCCTTTCTTGCTATTTCCATTGCTTTTCTCTTGACTTCCATAACTATTCTTCCAGAGCCGGACTCACCCATCTTCAGCTGGCCCGAAACAATGCCAAATCCATATGCTTTTCCAACACTTATAGTTGCATTCTCAATTTTTTTTAATTTAATTGCATTTTCTGGGCATACAATTTTGCATGTTCCACAACCCTCACAAAGTAATTTATCAAAAACAGGAATGTTTTGTTTTTCATTCCACTTGATTGCATTAAAGCTGCATATATTCAAACATTTCTTGCATCCAGTGCATTTTTCCTTAATCAGTTCTGCTTTTTCACTTGCCCTGATTTTAACAAATGAAGAATAATCCCTTTCTTTTAAGCCAAGGCTTAACCCTAAGTTAGGGGCATCAACATCACAGTCAGCTACAGCTATCTTTTTTTCTCTTGAGAGCATTACAGCTAAACAAGAAGTAACAGTTGTTTTTCCTGTTCCGCCTTTTCCTGAAAAAATTGTTATTGTTTTCATTCTAGTTTTTTATCAATCTTGCCATCTGGCATCATATTATCCAGGTGATATTTTCCTTTTTCCTCAAGTTGATATCTTTTGCAATTAAGCCAGCTGTTCTCACTTGAACAGTATTCCTTTTTCCATTTATTACTTATCTTTCCCTTTTCTTCAAATCTCCTTAAAGGGCAAATATCAAACCATTTGCAGACCATTTTTAACTATAATTTTATCAGTTTTTTAAAATCTTCTTTAAGTACATCCCTCATATTAGCATCATATGTGACAACAGCAGGATGATACAATGGAACTATTTTTAAGATTCCCAATAAGGTACTTACATTGAAAACCTGCCCATGAATCTTGCTTATTCCCTGAATCTTATCTTTAAGATTAAATTTCTTCATTACATAACCAGTTGAAAAATTTCCCAAACAGCAGATTATTTTTGGATTTATAATTTCCATCTGTTTGTCAAGAAAATGGGAAAATTGATTTATCTCATCCATTGTTGGATTCCTGTTATTTGGCGGCCTCAATTTAACAATATTTGTTATAAAAATATCTTCCCTTTTAAGAGCAGCATATTCAAGCAGCTCATCAAGTATTTTTCCTGCAGCCCCACAGAAAGGCTTTCCTGTTATTGATTCATTGTAACCAGGAGCCTCTCCTACTAACATAATCTCTGCATTTAAAGAACCCCTCCCAAACACTGGAAAAGTTCCCTCTTTATATAAAGGGCTTTTTTTGCAAAATTCAATGCATTCTTTTTTTAATTTTTCAATTTCAGCTTCTTTTTCCATTTTTTAAAAATTTAATAATATTGTTTATGTTCTCATCTTTTATTGGCTCTCCCTTTGAATATGCTTCCAAAATTGATTTTTTGTATGGGATTTCAGCAATAATATTTGTTTTGAATTTCTTAGCTGTTTTTTCAATAAGATTTTTGTCTCCAACATCTGCTTTGTTAAGGACGATGTTATAAGGGATTTTTAATATCCTTAATAGTTTTAAAATCAATTCAAGGTCATGCTCTCCCAAGGGTGTTGGTTCTGTAACAGCAAGAGCTAAATCACAGTTTTCTAAGGCAGAGATTACATCACAGTGTGTTCCAGCAGCAGTATCAACTATAACAAAATCATATTTATTTTCTTTTGGTTTAGAATAATCATTAACAGCATTTATTACAAGCTCAGATGATGGCTGGTTTGGCTCAAGCTCTCCGGAAACAAAGCTAATATTTCCTTTTTTTCCATAATAGATAGAGCCAATTTTTTTCTTGCCTTTTTTGATTGCTCTTTCTGGACATGCAAAAATACATGCTTTGCACCCATTGCACTGCTCGGGAATAAAAATTGGATACTTGCCTTTTACAAAAATAATAGCATGCTGCTTGCAAACCAAGCAGCATTTGCCGCATTTAATGCATTTCTTAAAGTCCCATTTAGGTATTAACTGGAAAACATCTTTTGCTTTTTTTCTTTTAATAGAAAGAATTAAGTGATCATTTGGGCAGTCTGCATCAGCATCAATCAATAAAACCTTGTTTTTCTTTGCTAATTCAATAGCTAGTGCTGTTGCTACTGTGCTTTTCCCTGTTCCTCCTTTGCCTCCTGTAATTGCTATCTTCATATCTACCTTAAATTATAAGAAATATTTAAACCTTTACAATAAAAAGAAAAATAAATTAATCTAAACCATACCTAACCAAAGGGCAATCAACATTCCGATTCCAAGCAATAAGATTATTATTCCTGCAATTAGATGCAATATTTTTAGCTTGCTTGCTCTCCATTGCTCTGCTTTTTCTGTTGTTGCAATTCCAAAATAAATCAGGAGAGTTATTCCAATCATAGGGATTATAAAAATAAAATTGTATAATAAAAGCAGCATAAATGCATGATTTTTTGTTGCTGTATTAGCCAATAAACCCAATATAACTATATAAGGCCCAGAAGTGCATGGCAGTAAAAACAGGCTTACTACAAAACCCATTATAAAAGCGCCTGGAACAGATGTCACACTTCTTATAAGTGCTTTCATCTTTGGCCTCCATGATCTTGGAACCTCCATGACAAACCATTTTCCATACCATAAATAATCCTTTAAGTTAAGCAGGCCTACAAAGATTGCAAGAACAGCAACAACAGCATAAAACATATGGCTTAGGCCAGCTGTCTGTATTGCTGAAAACAAACCAACCCCCATGAGAAAATATGCGATGTATATTGAAAGGCTGAATGCAAGGCCTGCAAACAATGCCTTTTTTCTGCTCTTAGCGGCAAGTATTGTTGTTAATAATATAATAAGGACTGCAAAGGCACAGGGATTAATAGCATCAACAGCTGCAGCAGAGATAACAGCTGGAATAGTAAGCTTTTCAACAATTCCTCCTGTGCATTTAAACTCCTCTAATTTATCTCTAGGTGAGCAGCATACCTCATTTACACATTTCTTTATCTCATTTTCAATTGAGTCACCAATAGAATTACTGAAACCAAAAACAACTTTATTGTCAATAAAAACAGCTGGAACACCAACTACTTCTGTATCATAAGCATTTGATATATTCTCAAACAGCTCCCTGTTCTCCTGATTATTATAAACCTCATATCTCTCAACTTTTAGTGTTGGATATTTTTCCTCTAGCCTGTTTAAGAACAATTCCATCTTTCCGCAGTGAGGGCATCCTTGCCCATAGAACATAAACAAGACAACTTCATTATTTTCATTCTGCTCAGCAGCATGGCTTATAACTGGGACTATTAAAAGCAACAGCATTAATATTAAAATTATTTTTTTCATTTTTTTAATCCTTATTTAAGAACGTGAAATCAAGGTATATTTATACATTTCTATTAGCTGGCACTAAATTTAAAGAATTGATAATTTAAAACATATTTTTTTAATGCCCGCAACTTTCCTCTAAATCTTCTAATTTGTCAAGGTTTTCTATGACTTGTTTTACTGTTTTGAATTGGCCTGTCTTGAGCTTAATATTTTTTGCTTTGCACAATTCTATTGCCCTCATTCCCATTCCAAAGCAGTATATTACATTAACATTATGGCCTTCTAAAGATGCAACAGGAGCGCATCCCTGCACATTCTTAACATCAATCATTTCCAGCTTGTCTTTTTCTGAATCATATACAGCAAGAAACTGAACATGGCCAAAATGCTCTGCTATTTCAGACTCTTTTCCCTTGTTTTCAAATATTGGTATTGCAATTCTCATTCTTTTCTCCTTGTTGGCTTTTCAAGCTTTTCCAACTTATTTGTTATTAGATTTTCCAAAACATTTTTTACTGTTCTTCCCTTTGTTTTGCAGATATCTACAAGATTATCCCTTAATGTATGGAATGATATGTCTCCCATCTGCTGGGTTATTAACAAATTAATCTTTTCTTTTATAACAAAATTAACCGCTGATAAGCCAGCCCTTACTTTTTTTTCTTTAAATGGGTTTTTCTTAACATAAAATGATTTGATTTTTTTGTTATCCATATCAATAAAAATAAAATTATCTGCCCTGCCAAAATGGTCAATAACAGCAGAATCTAATCCCTTGTTTTGTTTTATTGGAATAACTATCTTTTGCGTAGGGCTTTTAAATGGCTCAATATGAACTGTAAATGATTCTATTTGCTTTACATTTTTTTTGATTTTCTCTTCTATATTATCTGCTATCTCATGCGCTCTGCTGACATTAACATATTTTCTTATTTTAACATGGCTCTCGCCAAATATGAATGGCCCAGAGCTTCTTAATCTTATATGCTTTACATCCTCAACACCAGATATTGAGCTTATTATTTTTTTTATTTTTTTCTCAAGCTCTTTGCTTGGGCTGACATCCATTAATGCAAATATTGCATCTTTTGCTGTTAAGATTCCCATTCTTAATATAATAAAAGAAATTAAGATAGATACAATTCCTTCAAGGTAAGGAATGTTTTTTAAGGCAATCACTATAAAAATAATTATTGAGACAAAAAAATCTTTTAAGCGGTCTTTGCTGCTTGCTATTAAGCTTTGTATGTTTAGCTGGTTTCCCTTTTTCTTCAGATAAATTGATGTCAGTAAAGAGGTTATAGCTGAGATTGCAACAACAATCAAAGGGATATAGCCATAATTAATTTTAGGAATTGTAAAAAGCCTGTGATAGCTTGCTATTAAAAGATTTATTGCTGCATAGATTATCAAGCCACTTATAAAAAGAGAAGCAATGTTTTCTGCTTTATAATAACCATATGGAAATTTTTCATCTGGCTTTTTCTGCGCAATCTTTAAACCAAAGAAAGCTGCAAGCCCTGATGCAATATCTGTTGCAGACTCAAGTGCATCTGCTATTAAAACAACACTGCCTGACAAAAAACCTACAACTGCTTTTAATATTGCAAGCAAAAAAGAAATTAAGCTGGATATAAGTGCTGTTCTCTGCCCTTTTTTCAATAATTTAATTTTTTCATTCATTACTTAAACCCTGTATTTTTTTATGATTTAATAAACTTGTGTTGCTTATTTTTTATTTGAAAATTTACATTTTTATTAATGTTAATTTTTTTTCTTAAAAAACAAAAAATTAACTAAAAAAACAATTCCTATAATTGACCAAAAAATCATTAGGTTGTATTTTAAGGAAGCAAACAAAACAAGATTTAAAATTAATATAATAATTAAGGTAAGAGCTATTATTTGTTTCTTTTTTTTAATTTTTTCATTCATTAGTTAAACCTTCTTCTTCCTAAGCCAAGCCCCCTGCCAATGCCCATCACTCCTGGGCCATTTATCTTTGAGAGCTTGCCCTGGATAAATAAATCAATTGCTTCTTTTACAGTACTTCCTTGTGCTTTATACATTTCAATTCCTAATTGCTGCAGCACATCAAAGGCCCTTGGGCCAACTGCATTTGAAATAACTGCATTAACCTTTTCATTTGCAATTGTTTGTGCAGCCATTATTCCTGCACCGCCTGCTTGAATAACTGCCTTGTTTTCTATACGCTTATGATTTTTTATCTCATTGTTTTCAATTTCCACAATAACAAAAAAAGGGCATCTTCCAAATATTGGGCTTAACTCGCTGCTTAAGTCATCCTGTCCTATTGAACTTATTGCTATTTTCATTTCAATTACCTCAAAGTTATTTTTCTTTTTTTAATTCTTCTATTTTTTTCTTAATTGCTTCAAGCTCTTGGTTCAATGCTTTTTGTTCTGCTTCAACAGTTTTTGCATCATTTTCAAGCATTGTTACTTCCTGTTCCTTTGTTAGCTGTTGTGGTTGTGCTGGATAAACTGGTACAACTCTTTCTATTGGCATATTCCATCTTCTCCATCCAAAACCGCGTCCAAATCCTCTTCCAAAAAATCCTCTTGGCCCTGGATTTGTATAACCTGGGTCGTTATATCCTGTACAATAACCAAGTCCTCGTCCTGTCATTGGCCCTTGTCCTAAGGGTCCTGTTCTGTCTCCTCCTGGCATTTTATTTACCTCCATATATTTTATTTTTAGCCCCTTACCATCCTGGCATTGCATTTAGGGCATACTAAACTAGCACATGGAACACCTGGTTTCTTTGTTTCCTGATATCCGCAGTTTGGGCAAACGCAATTAACTGGTGGTGCTCCAAAACCCTGGCCTCTTCCACGCCCTCGTCCTGTAAAAGGCCCTTGTCCTAAAGGTCCTGTTTGGTCTAATCCTGGCATTTTATAGTTACCTCCCTGAATTTTTATGGCCTTGCCATTTATTATGGCGTCTGAGACTTTTTCTCTTGCTCTTGTTAATGTGCGCTGAAATGTTGACTGATGGATGTTCATTTTTTCTGCTGCTTCTATCTGGTCTAATTTTTCCAAATCTTTTAGGCGCAATGTTTCAGCTTCATCCACTGTTAATATTATTTCTTTTAATATTGCCAATGGAACAGCCCTTGGCTTAAAGTAATGAAAATTTGGATTGCTCCATATCTGTCTGCATTTGAATGGTCTGGCCATATTATGCATATATATGCATAACTACTATATAAATCTTTTGGTTTTTTATAAATTTAGAAATATATATCCCTTAGTTTATTGTCATTAAATCAATTGTTTAATACATTCAGCTTTTTTGTTAATTCTTTGAATACCCCATGTTTTTTCTTAGAATTCAAATCAAACAAAACTTTTGATATCATTGACTTGGAAATTGTGAATATATAATTTAGCTTAATAACGCTGTCTTTTACTGCGCCCTCTTTTTTAGTGAGAGAAATACCTTCCATCTTTAGGTTGCTTGTTATTCCAGCGACAACCACATTGTCAAATTCTTCAAATAGTATGACAGCAGGTCTTGTTTTTACTTCAAATGTATCTGTGAACTGAACTTTAGCTAGAATAACATCTCCGCTTTTAAGCATTTTCCCATGCCTCATCCTCTCTATTACCCCACAATTCTTTCATCTTTTGCTGCTGTATTTTATGCAGAAACTCATCATACTGGTTTTTCTTTTTAATAATCTTAAAAATTTCAATCATGCGGCTTATTAACTCATTATAGGTCTGCCTAGGATATTCCTTAATATCCTTTAAATTGTTTACCAATGATTTGTCTAATTGTATTGTTGTTACATTCATTATGTATCACCTATAGTTAATATATAGTTAGTTATATATAAACCTTTCGCTTGTTTTATGCTGATATTTCTGAGAATTCTATACATCTTCATCCAATCTATTATTAACACTTGAAGAACTTGCACCTAGTGTTGTGCTTCTATTACAAGCTTATGGTCCTGCGGTTGAATAAATGCTTCTTTTCCCTGCTTTAGGTTTAGGTAGTCTGCTATTTTTTTTGGAATTCTAACAGCTAGCGAATTCCCGGATTTCATTATTTTGGTTTTCATACCAAGGCCCCATATCCCTTTTTTCTTTGCTACTGCCTCTATTTTCTTTGTTGTCTCAATGTCAGTAAATGATTCTCCACACTTAGTGCATACTTCTGCAGGAAACTCTCCTAGATATACACCCAACATTGTTTCTTTTATCTTCTTTTTCATTAAGATTCCTTTTTCACATATTGGACATTTCATTTTCACCACCTTAGCTTAACAGTTATTATATAATAAACATCTTTAATTTTCTTTGATATAATGGTATAGTACTTATAATTAAACAATATTTTGTTTGGTTTTTGCAATGTTTTTGAACCTCTTCTTATGCCTTCCTCCACTTCATTCTCAGATATGCCTCTTTCTATCATTCTTTCTCTGGCATGTTTACTATACATAATCTTCAAAATATCACCTGTATATACAGTAATGACATATTATATATAAACCTTTCGCTCAAATGGTTACGCTCATTTGATACGCAAAGTCCGGCATAAAGCCGGACAAGCTCGCTACGCTCGCAATTATTCCAAAAATTTTGAATATTTTTTGTTTAATTCAAAAATTTATCAAAAATTGTCGGTGACAATTCACGAAGAAATGCTGAAAAGTATTTCTTGTGTCCCAGAAATTTGTTGCACAAATTTCTCAGGATTCTCAAATACTATGGACTTCAGTCCACAGTATTTATTTAAACAATGCCCTAAGAAAAGAAATTATCTGTTTTAGTCCTATCTTTGAGTGGCCTTTTTTTCTCATTCCAAAATCATAGTAAATGTTTTTTATTTTGGTATTTTTATCAATATTCTTCAGGATATCAAACAATATTTTATAGCCCGGCATTTCAAATTTGTTTTTATTTATGCTTTGCATAAGGTTTGTCCTTATTCCAAAAAAGCCTGATAAAATATCATCACAGGTTGCTCCCTTAATGAGAAGTCTTGATTTTCCTAATCCAGTTGCTATCTTTGATATTATTCTCCTATCTAATGACCAGTCAAAAACTTTTCTTCTTGCACCTGCAACAATATCATTTCCCTTTCTTAATTCCCTAACTATTTCTTTTATTTTTTCAGGGGGGTGCTGAAGGTCGCCGTCCATAACAACCGTGTATTTTGTTTTTACTGTTTTTGATGCATCAATAACACTGGCTGTAAGCCCATAAACAGATTTTTTTGACCTGTTTAACAGTTTTATTTTTTTATTTTTTTTGCTGTACTCTTTGACAATCTCTTGTGTTTTGTCTGTTGAGCCATCATCTGAAATAACAATGCTTATGTTTTTATATAATTTTTCAATAAGTTTTAGAAGCTCTGAAATATTTGATTCCTCATTAAATGTTGGAATGATTATTGTAGTATCAGAGTAATCTTTTTTTTCCATTTTTATCTTTTTATCTTTTTGAAATATATAACTACATTAAATATTATGAGGATTACAACAAGGAAGATTAAGATATATACTGATTTAACAAGGGCTGGCTTTTCCTCTTCTCCTACTGCTATTGCCTTTCCCACTAATGATGCTGTTATCTTGTCATATTCAACCATTATGTCAAATATTTTTTCAGTTTTCTGGCCAAGATAGTTTAGCACTATATCAAATTTATATGCTCCTGGAATTACTTTTGCAGTGTCCCAATATGCATTAAGCTCTTGCTTTCCAAAGGCAGGAATGTCTGCTGATGCTGTCTTGAACTGCGTGTATATTTTTCCATTGTCATCTTTGACAGTTGTTTCAGCATAAGCCCCCTGTATTTCAGTGTTCCAGTTGTTTTCAACTAATATATCAAACTTTGCTATCCCTCCAAGCCTGAAGTCAGTAACACTAATTGATACTATACCAAGCTCTAATGTGCCAATTGTGAATGATTTTTCATCTTTGGTGTTAAGCTCATCATATATGAGGGTTGCAACAGCATGATAACTTCCAGGACCAAGCTCTGGGATCCACTTTGCTATAAGGATTTCCTTGTCCTTTGATTTTACTGAGGCTTTATTGCTTGTTACTGTTGCAAGCTTGTTGTTTAATGGGCCATAGATGTCTATTATAGCCTTGGCTTCCAGGATGTCTTTTGTTCCAAGATTTCTTACCTCAACAGCAAAATTAGACTCTTTATTCTGCTTGAAGTCTGTTACAAATAATTTTATTTCAGCATATTTGCCCTTGTAAGGAACCATTACATTTAGCTTTGACACAACTGCAACATTTGCTGTTACTGTTGTTCCGCCTTTTGTGGTTTTTGGTATTTCCCTTATAACAATGCTTGCTTCATGAAGCCCTTGCTTTTCAAGGCTTTTTGGTAAATTTATTTTATATGATATTATTTTTGAATCCTGGTCTTTTGTTAGTTTTATCATTGGCTCATCTATCATTATATACTCTGCCAGAGCACCTTCAGCATAAACAACAGCATCAAAGTCTTTGTGAGCATTATTAATTACCTTTAGCTGGATTGTTTTTTCAAGAGCTGGCTCAAATATTACATCAGAATGGCTTGGAGCAATGCCTAATGCATAGGTTTGATTAGCCAAAACAAGAATTACAATTATTAGCAATATTGGTTTTAGTTTCATGATTCCTCTGCCTTAAATGTTAAGATTGCTGATTTTGATCCAGGAGGCTCATCTGATGCAACCTCAACCCTTATTTCAATCTCTGCAAGATCATTTGAATTAGTAGGGTTTAGTGTGTTTATTATGCTCTTGTAAACATCAGACATATCTGCCCATGTTATTTGTGAATTAAGCCAATCAAAGGAATTTGCTTCTGTTGAATTGTCTGCCTTAAACTGGAAGTAGGAGGTGTTTAATTGTGCAGATGTGCTTTGCCATAAAGAAGTTGATTTTACACTGACATTTACCCCTACGCTTCCATCATTTTCTAATTCAAATGGATTTGGTTGATCATTTGTTGTATCATTGACATCAAACTGCTCCATTATGCCAAAGTTCATTGTGTCCTGTGTTACAATTATTGAAACAGATGGAACCAAAGTAAAGTTCCAAATATCAGACCAGTTGCCATATTCTTCACTATCATTTGCCCTGACTCTCCAATAATATACTGCAAAGTCAAGCTCTGATGGCTGTATGTAAGATGTATTTGAAATGCCTGTTTCATTTGTTTGCGGGTTGCTCATATTAGAGAAAAGGCTTACATGTATCTGGTAGGTTAAATTATCATTGTCTGCATCAGTTGCAGCAATCCAGTTAAATCTTGGAGTTCTGTTTGTGAATAAGGTATCATTGTTTTCCGGATATAAAAGAATGACTTTTGATGGTGGACTGTTTAATATGGTTCTTGTTGATGTATTTTGTTTTAATGTATTTGTTTTTTCATCATTACACCATAGCTCTGCAATCCATTCATCATGCTTTACAGTGTTGCTTGAACCAATGGTTTTGACAAGAGTATTAAACCCATTTATCACTTCTAATGAACCCCCCTGAGCAGATTGAACTGAATCATTTTTGTATATATTCCAGTAAGCTATTATTGTATCACCAACATCATTATCAGAGCATGTTACATTTACATAGAGATTATCTGTTGTGTAAGGGCTTACAGGTGTTAAGTTTAGATAATCTAATGTAGGTGCTGCATTAAATTCACAGCATATCTTTGTTGAGTAATCAGTGCAGTTTCCAACATGAGCATTTGTGCTATTGGAAACAGATGCAATACAAGTGTCATAACCACTGCAATTTGATTTATAACCGCAATTAAACTTTAACCCTCCGCTGCTAATATTAATACATACATTAAACTCATTATAGTTGGATTCATTGTTCAGTTCAGCATGTGCATTTGTCTGGTTTGAAAGATGCAATAGTATAAAATATTCGTCTGAGCAGCTTGCTCCAATATTTAATCCCTCAGTATCATTGCAGCAGATTTTATAATTATAGTCTGAGTTGTTTGACAGCTCTGCATGGGCATTTGTTTCATCTGATATATGGAATATATCTGTATAAGAGCAGGTTGTTACAACCTCACATGAAAGGCTTGTATCAACAAAATGAGATGAAACTATAAGTGCTAAAAACAAGATCCAAATTCCAAAAAATATTTTTGTGTTATTCATTCTTTTTCCTAAACCTTCTATAGACTGTCAATATAGTCCTGTAATTTCTATTGATGAGCTTTGCAATCTCCTTATAGCTTATGCCTTGCTCCTGTTTTAGATAACTGGCAAGGCTTTCAAGCACACTGAATTTTCTGTTCTGAAAGATTTCAACAGGAATAAGGATTTGAGATTTTCCAACCAGTTTTTTAGGCATCTTTTTCTTTGCCCTTTGGTATGTAATCCAGATAGTTTTATTGCTTCTGTTCAAGAGCTTTGAGATTTTAATATAACTAAGATTATGTTCTTCTTTTAGATATTTGACAATAGCTTCCAGAGCACTTAATGAATCATTTTTAAAGATAAATAGAGGTATTACATTTTCTTTTAGCTGTTCTGTTAAAAAAGAGATAATCTCTATTTTTTCAGGCTTTGAAAGCGATTTAAGCCTTGAGAATAGGATTTCTTTATAAGAGCCAGTTAACATATAACCAATTATGTAATCCTTTAATATATAAATCTTTCTAAATTTTACTTATTATGTAACCTTAAATGGTTAAAAACATAATTATGTAATCCCTTTTATCTTATTATGTAATTCCAAATATCAGATAATATAATTGTTTGTATAACTATGTAATCTTAACAACTTATTATGTAACCCTATTTTTAATAAATGTTTATTAAGGCTATATAGTTTAACAAATAAAAAAAAGAGAATTACTGCTTAATCTTGTGAATACTTACTCTGTTTGAGTTGCTTGTGTCTGAAGGCATTCAACTGCAATAAGGTTAATTGTCTGGTTTTGCACACTTACCGGAACCTGCTGGCATGTTTTAGCTTGATTAACTAATTGAATAATTGCCTGCTCATATCCTGCCTGCATTCCCTGTTGGTATATATCCAATTGTTTCTGCTGCTGCCCCTCTTGATACTTATCAGCAATAACATACCCAATAACTAAAACCAATAGGGTTACTAAAAGGACTATTGTTATTGTTTTATTATCTCTTTTTTGGTTCATTTTTACACCCCCTTTTACTTATTTTTAATTAGTTATTTAAGTATTTATTGGTTATTTGCAGGTGTTTATGTCGCTGGATGAGGGGGTTAGCAGAGGTCGTTGAGGGAGCAGGCAGTTTTCGGTTGTTAGCAATACCTGTTTGCGAACGAAGTGAGGCAACCAACCAATTAATCAACAGGCAATCCCGGCATCGGCACAAGGATGTAATCAATTATAGATTAGACATCAACTATAACATAAAACTCAGCTCAACTGGCACAGCTTCTTGCTAAGCTGGCACGCAAGTTCGGCACAAATGGAAATCCATTTGATATGCTCTGAAATCCCTTGGATTTCTGGCACACTGAAAAATGCAAAACATTTTTGGTGTCCCAGAAACCTTTGGTTTCTGAGGATGCCAAAAATCTTTGATTTTTGTGCAGATTGTGCGACATTCAACTTCGTTGAAGTCCCACTCTTCACTTCGCTCGCAATCATCCACCTATTTTTTCCCAAATCTCTTCCAACTTTTTCGCAATTTCTTCGCCCCATCTTTAACTTCACTCATGCACATCTTCCACTTTTCCTGCAAATCTTCCACCCAGTTCTAATTCCATTCATTAATCATCTCCAATCCTCACCAACCTTTTGTTATAGTCTTGTTCAATCTGTCCTTGCATAATTATACGCTGAGTAACACTGCGTGTTACTGGTGCCACTCGCTGCGTGCTCTTTGAATCCTGACATAGTTGATGGTGTTATTATTATATTGTTATTACCAGCTTATTTTTGCTTTCAGGATAAATTGTGACTTCTTCCCCTTGTTTTATATTCAAGAATTCCACTATTTTCTTATTTATTCTAATGTCTAAGGAATTTCCTACTTTTGTTACTTTGGTTTTTGTTTCAAGTCCCCAAAGTCCTAATTTTTTTACTTTTTCTGTCATCTTATCAAACTCTTCTTCATTATAAAACACTTCTCCGCATTTAGTGCATTTTTCTCCTTTGTATTTTCCAACTTCTATACCATATAATTTATATGGAATTATTTTTTTCTTTAGTTCTCCTTTTCCACAGATGTAGCATTTTTTCATTTTTCCACCATTACAGTTTTTATTAGGTATATATTTTTTCCAATTATTTTGTATGCAACCCTTATGTATGTGTAAACTGTTAAAAACCCATCTGTCTGCCTTGTTTTTGCTCCCCTCCTTATTGCTGTTATTATTTGCTCCTTGTCTATGCCTTCTATGTGCATCTTGTCTCTGGCATGCTGGGTTATTATTAGCTTCATGGTTTATACCTATATATACCAGTAAATATCAATAATATTTAAATCTTTCTGTAGTTTCCTATTAATCATTCCAAGAACTCTAAAAATCATTTAATTTTCCTGAAAATCTTCCATCCAGTTTTAATCTTACTCATACTCCACTTTTCTCACAATTTCTCCGCCCAGTTTTAATTCCACTCATATCAATCATCACCCGCCTATCCTCACAAGACCTTTGTTATAATCCTTCTCTATCTGCTCAGCAGTCCTGGCATAATTATACACTGAGTAACACTGCGTGTTACTGGCGCCACTCGCGCTGCGCGCTCTTGGAACCCTGACATTATCAATGATGTTGTTGAAATAATCACTCACTTTTCAATAACCATACCCAAAGGGGTATGAACACAATTTCTTTATCTTCAAATTTACTTTTTTTCTCTATATCTTTTGTTATTACTATTCCGCTTTTTAAGTTATATTTTTTCATAAATATTAATAGCCCCCTTAGTTCTTTTTTTTGCACATCGTTTCTATATTTGACTTCTATAGGTACCACTGGTTCAGTAAGAATAAAATCAACCTCTCTCTTTTGAGCATCCCTATAAAAAAATCTTGCATTGGAATTTATTAAAACAATATTCTCTGCTATTTTTCCTTCTTGGTTTAAAATAGGTTTAATTATTGTAGGATAAGCCTTTTTTAGCTTTTTTTCTGAGGTTAATCTATTTGTGGAGTAGTTATAAACTCTTTTGAGCAGCATACTATATTCCAGATATGAAATATATTTTTCTATAGTTCTTCTGTCTCTTCCTAACTTTCGCGAAAGGCTTTGGTAATCAACCAGCATTCCTGGATTGTCTAATAAGATGGAATAAATTCTTTTTAGAAGCTCCCTATCCCCTATTTCATATTCAACTGGGAGGTCTACGTAGAGAATTCTGTCAATTATTGTATGCTCGAGATAATCATTAAGCTCCTTGTCATCCATGCCCATGGTTTCAAAAAAGAGCCCTTGTTTCATGTATTTATTTAAGAGGGGTTTTATTTTGTTTTTTGCTATTTTCTCTGTTGGCAATTTGTTGAATTCTAAGTATTCTTTAAAGCTTAGTGTTCCTATATTGCAGAATGTAATCCTTCCAGCCAGGCTTTCTTTTGCTTTAGCAAGAGCAATATTGGCAGAACCTGTAAGAATAAATTTTATATTTGGATATGTGTCATAATATGCTTTTACTTTGTTTTGCCAGTCTTCCAATTTTTGTATTTCATCCAGGAAAAGGAAAATCCTGTTTTTCTTAATATCTTCCTGCAGCACTTGATCTGCATAAAACTCTAAAAGTTCTTTTAACTCTGCCTTGGTTTGGTCAAATGAAAAATAGAAAATATGCTTATTAGAAATATTATTTTCCAGCAAATGTTTTATTAATTGGAACATCAGTGTACTCTTTCCGGTTCTCCGCAAACCCTTAAGAATTATTATGCGATTGTTGGCAAGCCCATTTAATAGTTTCTTGTACATTATTCTTTTATACTCTTTTATATAACTGGGGTTTGCTTTGCCTGTGCTCCAGTGCTCGTTTTGTTCCAAAATTAGGTTTTCATCAAACATTTTGCATCACTCCAACATGGTTATGTACATGTTTTATAGTTTTAAATACATTATGATGTACATATATTTAAATCTTTCTGTAATTTCCTATTAATAATTCCAAGAACTCTAAAAATCATTTAATTTTCCTGCAAATCTTCCATCCAGTTCTAATTTCATTCATTAATCATCATCCTCCAATCCTCACCAACCTTTTGTTATAGTCTTGTTTAATCTGCTCAGCTGTTCTGGCATAATTACACTGCGTGTTACTGGCGCCACTCGCGCTGCGCGCTCTTGGAACCCTGACATTATCTATTAACATTATCTTATCAGAAAAAATATCAGAGTTATCATCAAAACCAAAGGATTTAAATATACTCACGATATTTCTTTCATTAACGATATTTCGTTCGTTTATAAAAGGTGAAAAAATGGCAAAACTAACATTATCAATACCAAGGGAACTTAAGGGCAGATTAGATAAAATGCCAGAGGTGAACTGGTCTGAGGTTATAAGAGCAGGAATTGAAAAGAAAGTTAAACAGCTTGAAAAATTTGAGCAATTAGTCAGCAGGGGTGTAATATAAATGGTAAGTGTAACCATATCATTAAACGATGAGTTAAAAGCAAAAGTTGAGAAGTTTTTATGGGTAAACTGGTCTGAAGTAGGAAGAGAGGAAGCCCTTAAAAAAGAAATATTTGAGAAATTTATTAAAACAGGCACATTATCTGATGTAGATCAGAAGTTTTGCGACAAAATTGACTGGTATCCTATTGATGAGTTACCACTAAAAGAAGAGTTTGTTAAAGAGTTGGAAAAAGCAAGGAATGAACCTATGGGCAAGCCTATGACTTTAGAGGAGTTTAACAAGTGGTGTAATTCCATATGAACATTGACACCTCGAGGATTGAAAAGCTCCTGCGAAAGCTGAAGCAAAAAGATCCTGCTTTGTTCGGGGCTGTCCAGAGAAAGATTAACCAAATCGCTCAATTGGATTATTCTTCTATTACGCACTTTAAAAATCTTAGGGGGAATCTCAATGACTACAGAAGAGTTCAGGTTGGCTCTTTTGTTCTTGTTTTCCAGGTTAAAGGATATACTATCATCTTCAAAAGATTTGTTCATCATGATAATGCCTACAGAAAATAGATTATTCCCTAACTCATCTCCCGAATCCTTTCCCATTTTTCCGCCCCATTTTCTTAACTTTGATGGCAACTACTAACTATTAGCCACAAATGGTTACGCCCATTTGATATGCAAAGTCCGGCATAAAGCCGGACAAGCTCGCTCTGCTCGCAGCTATCAACTATTAGCCATTAACCACTAACCATTAGATATCAACTATTAACTACTAACTATTATTCACAAGCTACTAGCCGTAGCTGTCATCCTATTTTCACAAGACCTTTGTTATAATCCTTCTCTACCTGCTCTTGAGTTCTGGCATAATTATACGCTGAGTAACACTGTGTGTTACTGGCGCCACTCGCGCTGCGCGCTCTTGGAATTCTGACATTATCTATTGTGCTGTTGAAATTCTTATTTGATAACAAAACCATAATCATCACCTCTTTTGAAAGCATAACCTCAGAGCCTTCATCCAGCGTCATAAACCCCTGCCAAATCCTGCTATCAATATCTATCAGTTAACTCAATGGCAAAAGACTAAATATTTTCAGATAACCCAAAAAAATTACAAGTAACCACTTCATTATTCCGAAAAAAACTAACAAGATTTTATAAACCAGTTCTAAGAAGATATAACCATAAGATCTCAAAACCAACAAAGTTTGATGTACTAAAAATATAACTAAAAAACAAAAAGACAAAAAAGACAGAATCAACTAAGTTTTGTCTTTTTGTATAATTAAGAAAATGATAAAACCAAACCCCTTTACACCAAAATCAGGAGAAGAACCAAGAGTATTCTTAAATAGGAATGATGAAACTGATTTCTTTAAAAAAAGATTAAATGAATGTAAGAATGGGAGGTTTAACCATTATGTGATTAATGGCGAATGGGGAATTGGCAAGACCGCATTATTAAAATACTTCAAACTTATTGCTCAACAAGAAAATTGTTTGTGCGCATACTTTGTAGCTGAACAATTTGAGAGAGAAACTAGTGATATTCTCTTATCAGTTCATATCTTACAATCCATTGTTAAATTTTTACCAATTAAACCAGTAAAAAAGGATAGTTTTCTAAAGACTATTAAGGGATTTGGAATACAAGTATTTGGCTCAGGATTTAATTTGACATTGGAAGTTGATAAGAACAAAATAGTAGATTCTCAAATTCTACTTCAAGATGGTTTGAGAGGGATATGGGATGATGTAAAAGAGAAAACAGAATTAATTGTAATCTTAATAGATGATGTTCAGAATTTTAAGGAAGTTTCAAGAATATTCACAGCATTAAAAAATGTTTTGTCTTCTGATGATATTTTAAATGAAACAAGATTTCTATTTGTTCTATCTTCTACAACAGATGGATGGGAACAGTTCATAGTAAAAAATCATCCCATAGGTAGATATTTTATTCCAAGAAGAGAATTAAATTATTTTAACAAAGATAACGCAGAAAAATTAATTTATGAAATATTAGATGGAACTGGTGTTAGATTTTCAGAAAAAGTTATAGACTTAATATTTAGTTATACAAATGGTCATCTATTTGAAATACATGCTTTATGTTCAGCTTTATATGATTCTTCAATCAAAGGAAAAGTTGATAAAAAAGAATGGGAAGCGGGGTTTGAACAAGGATTGTTATATTTAGGAAATGCTGTTTTTGAAAATATATTATTAGAGGTTAGTGAGAAAGAAAAAGAGACTATGCTTTCTTTATCCTTCTTTGATAATCCTGTAGTCCAAAATGAAATATCAAACAAATCAAAACAGCTTGGGTTGCATATAATTGATATTAACAAACACCTAAGAAGATTAACTGAAAAGAGAATAATAGAAAACCCTCAAAGAGGTATTTATTTTATTAAAGATAGACTATTTAGAGAATATATAAAAATATTTCGCAAATGAAAACTGAAATGTGCAATCTCGGCAACAGTATCAAGTTACCAGCACCCACTGTTTTGTCATTAGAACCAATGCCGTTATTGTCCGCTATTGAAAAAGAGACTTGGGACTTTGTTTCCAGAAATCCATTGTTTCCTGCCGTTATTGTTCAATTGTTCAAGGCGGGTGCGTCAACTCCTGCAATTGATCCAAAAAGGTCTCAAAGCAGTTGATGCTCAGAAATTCCAGAAGAATTTCTGGCACACTGAAAAATGTAAAACATTTTTGGTGTCCCAGAAACCTTTGGTTTCTGAGGATCCCAGAAATGCTTATGCATTTCTCGTGACACATTGGTGTGACATTCAACTTCGTTGAAGTCCCTCACGCTCACTTCGTTCGCCCAATCACTAGCCATTAACCATCAACTATTAGCCACAAGCTACTAACTATTAACCACTAACTATTAGCTATCAACTATTAGCCACAAGCCACTAGTCATCATCCTATTTTCACAAGACCTTTGTTATAATCCTTCTCTACCTGCTCTTGAGTTCTGGCATAATTATAAATGCGGACATCGTCAATAGTGCCGTTGAAATTATCACCGCCATCTGGGTCTTCACCTATCCGAGCATCACTGTCATCATTAGCAAAAGTAGTACCTGAGGCAGTACCTATATCTTGTCCATTCAAATAAAAATACCATGTATTCGATGAATCATGAACTGCTGCAACGTGATACCACTCTCCTGTCTCAATACTCAAAGCATCAGAATTATAGCCGCCTCCAGAATCAGCAGCTCTTAAATAGAAATTTCCACCAGAGTAATAAAACATTAATTCCCATTTTGATCCAAATAATGTATATCTGGAAACAATCTTTTGTGAATCTGTCACAGTGTTAGTATTAATCCATGCCTCTATCATTGCTTCTCCAGAAAGATCAATATCTCCAATATTAATATAATCATCATCCCCATCAAACTCCAGGCAATAGCCCATTGGGCAGTCAGAAATGTTTGTGCTGTATTGCGGATCGCCGCCAAAAGTTCCTGTGTTGCCTTCTCCGCTTGAGTCATAGGCAGTTGTTCCACTTCCTTCGTCAAACCTCCACCATCCAACTGGCTGGCCTTTATTATAAAGATAGGATATTTCTGCCTGGGTCAAGGCCCTGTCATAGATTTTTACTTGGTCGATGAGGCCGTTGAAAAACTGTACTATACCAGTATTAACATTAACTGCGCCAATAACATTACTTTCCCCTGTTTGTAATCCTTGACCATTATAAGCAGTTGAATCAACCTGTTCTCCATTTATATAATAATAAGCATTTGTTCCATTACCAATCAATGCCCAATGAAACCATATATTATTTGTGATAGCGGTTGCTGAAACAGTATATTTTTGTGTATCACCAGCTCCTATCCAATAATGTCCAGTTCTTAATCCAACATACAAACGATTTGTTGCAGTATTAGCATTTGTTCCAAAAAATGCTTGATACAATGATTTATCTGTTGTTTTTGCCCATCCTGACAACGAAAATGGATTATCAGTATTATAAAATATTCCAGTATCAACATAATCCCCACTCCCATTAAACTCAACACACCTCCCACTCTTGCAATATGCTGCAGATTTCCAAACAGTTCCTGTTGGAGTGCCGTCATTATTATTCCCGCTTTTGTCTAAATAATGAGTTGAGTTTTTCAGGTCAAAGTCCATATCCAGCACAGGCCTGTCACTCTCATGCATATCCTGAATTATCTCGGCCTGTGTTAAGGCCCTGTCATATATGCGGACGTCGTCTATGGAACCGTTGAAATCATCTCCAATAATTAGATTATTTGCATTTGTTGAAATTGCCTCAGTTAAAGTTCCCTGCGCCTTTAATACCCCATCAACATATAATTTCTGCTGGTTTGAGCCTGCATCTTTATCATAAGTTAAAGCAATATGATTCCATCCTGAAGAAATAGCTCCTGAAACTGTTTGGCTATTGATATAGCCTGTAATGTTGTCTCCAGTCATATTTAATTGGTAAGCATCTTCGCCTTTACCGATAATTGTTGATGTTGTACCTGTATCTAATGGTGTTAAATATCGAATTATGACGATGCCTGAGCCACCGTTGCCACCGAGCCAGTTGCTCTCAGGTGCATAATTATTGCCAGAACCACCGCCTCCGTTTCCGGTGTTAACTGCACCCGGCAAGCCGAGTTCGGAACTCCCAGTGTAACTTCCTCCCTTACCCCCCGTAGCATATGTGACCGCCGAGCCGGTAATCGTCGAAGTAAGGCCGGTACCACCCGCACCCCCGAGTGAAGACTGTCCGTTACTTCCGGTACTTCCCGCACCTCCTCCTCCCCCTCCGCCGTAGATGCCAGGACCTCCACCATTATTTCCTTGTCCACTTGTACCAAGACCTCCACTACATCCTGAATACCCGCAAGCACCTCCTCCTGAACCTCCAGCCCCACTAGTACCTTGGATGGCACCAGATACACCAAATCCACCACCGGCGGAAGTGATTGATCCAAAAACGGATGAACCTCCAGCAAAACCATTACTGAATGCAATACCACCCGCACCGCCCGCACCAACAGTAACGGTAATCGTAGAACCAGAAGTAACTGCTAATCCAGTTGCAGTTCTATATCCTCCCGCACCGCCTCCACCAGCCAGATATGTACCACCGCCACCGCCACCGCCAGCAACAACAAGAACATCAACATTACCACCAGAAGTAACTGTAAAAGTTCCAGAACTTGTAAAAGTATGAATTGTATAATCTCCATCATATGTTATTGTTCCCCCAGTAGCAGAAACCCCAGAAACACTAGAACTGTCATGCTTTACCCATGCTTCCAATGTAAGTGCATCAGTAATATCCAGACTGTTATCATCACTTACAGTAACATAATCACTACCGCTGCCATCAAAACTAAAGCATCTTCCGTATTTGCAGTCAGGGCCTGTTTTCCATGTGGCCCCTGTTATCGTTCCGTCATTATTGTTATCGGTTTCATCATAAGTAGTGTTTCCACCGCCCTCGTCAAACTTCCATCTTCCAACAAGGCCTGTCTTCAAGCTTTCCTCTGAGCCAATCCTCGCCAATCCTTGATTATACCCCTGCTTTATCTCCTCTGGTGTTAAGGCATATGGGTAAATCTTGACTGAGTCTATGAGGCCGTTGAAATTATTTCCTATCCACAAATCTTCTGTATTTGTATTTATTGCTCCGCTCAATGATGCAGAATCCTTTTGCTCGCCATCAATATAAAGTTTTTGAATAGAGCCATCATAGGTTAAAACAACATGCTGCCATTTGTTCGCTGTTCCAGATGTTGAAACTGTTTGGCTATTTATATAGCCTGTAATGTTGTCTCCGGTCATATTTAACTGGTAAGCATCTTCGCCTTTACCAATAATTGTGGGTGTACCTGATGGTGTTAAATATCTGATGATAACTATTCCGGAACCGCCTGCGCCGCCGCCAAGACCTGAGTAAAGATAACCGCCACCGCCACCGCCAGTATTTGGTGTTCCGCTAGTACTAGTTCTTACTGCCGCACCACCAGCAGTATTTGTGTATCCACCATTTCCGCCACCGCCTATACCACCAAGACCATATGTGGCCAATGGTGCCGATAAAGTTCCTGTACCAAGTTGTGTTCCTCCTCCTCCGCCACCATAGTATGCAGATGCTCCGGAAATATTAAATGATAACCCGGGTCCTCCTTGTCCACCGGTGATGAATTGTGGTCCTGTTCCTAACCCGCCAGCACCACCACCGCCAGCAGTAGCATAATATATAGGTAACTGTGGCCCGGAACCAAGAACAAACCCACCTGCGAATCCTTGCCCTGAAGTACCCTGCCCACCGAGATGCATCACATCGGCACTGCCATCACAACCGCCACCGCCTGAACCACCATTATTTCGTGCAGCTGCCTCAGCTCCTTGACTTATCCCAGCTCCTCCACCTAAGGCTGTTAATGTATCAAATACAGAGTTAGCTCCTGCATCTCCAGTGCCACTACCAGCCGTTGCGGCAACACCACCAGCACCAACAACAACAGTGTGTGCTATACCCGAAGTAACCGAATATGATTCTTTATAAATAACTCCACCTCCTCCACCTCCACCACCATGGTATCCTCCACCGCCACCACCACCAGCAACAACAAGAACATCAACATTACCACCAGAAGTAACTGTAAAATCTTCTGAACTTGTAAAAGTATGAATAGTATAATCTCCATCATATGTTATTGTTCCCCCAGTAGCAGAAACCCCAGGAACACTAGAACTGCCCTGCTTTTTTACCCATGCCTCAATTGTAATTGCATCAGTAATATTCAAACTATCATCATCGCTTACAGTAACATAATCATCACTCCCATCAAAACTCAGGCAATAACCACTTATGCAGTTTTCTTTTGTTTTCCATGTCGGCCCGTTTAAACTGCCGTCATTCGAATAAAACGATGAGTCATAGGCCGTGTTGCCACCGCCCTCATCAAAGCCAATGTCAAGAACAGGATTATGCCGGCCATCCATCATTTCCATTGATATCTCGCGTTGGGTCAGGGCCCTGTCATAAATTTTTACGGAGTCAATGGTGCCGTTGAAATGACGTGGGTAGGTTGGGTCAAAATCTTTTCCAATATAAAGGTTATTAGTAGTATCAACATCTCCTGTAGCTGATTTGGGAGTCCCAGCAACTCCATCAATATAAACTGTCGCTTGTCCAGATTTTCTGACTCCAACAATGTGATACCATTTACCAGTCGTTAAAACCGCACCACATACCGATGTTCCAGCAACTTCAAATCTTATTGCATGGTCTGAACATCCACCACCGCCAGACTCTTCTGTAAAAAGAATTCCACTCCATCCACCAGCATAAATGCCATTAGAAATCAGAGTAGTATAATCATCCCAAGTATTGGCTTTCATCCAGAATTCAATACTAAAATCTCCTGTGCCAAAATTAAAGTTGGTATATTCGTTCGTATCAACGTAATCATCATCCCCATCAAAACTAAAGCATCTTCCGTATTTGCAATCTGTTGATGTCTTCCATGTGGCCCCTGTTATATTGCCGTGATTATTGTTTCCAGAAGAGTCAAAAGTATGTGTTGAGTTTCTATTGTCAAACTTCATATCCAGAACAGGCCTGTCACTCTCATGCATATCCTGTATTATCTCGGCCTGTGTCAGGGCCCTGTCATAAATCTTGACTGAGTCAATGGAACCGTTGAAATCATCTCCAATAAGAACATTATTTGCATTTGTTGAAATTGCCTCAGTTAAAGTTCCCTGCGCCTTTAATTCCCCATTAACATATAATTTCTGCTGGTTTGAGCCTGCATCTTTATCATAAGTTAAAGCAATATGATTCCATCCCGAAGAAATAGCGCTTGAAACTGTTTGGCTATTTATATAGCCCATAATGTTGTCTCCGGTCATATTTAACTGGTAAGCATCTTCGCCTTTACCGATAATTGTTGATGTTGTACCTGATGATGTTAAATATCTGATGATAACTATACCTGAACCACCTGCGCCACCTGCACCTTGATTTCCCGTACCACTTAAATGTCCTCCTCCTCCACCACCGCCCCCAGTATTTTGGGTTCCGCTATCGGCAGGATTTTGGGTATAAGGTGTCGCACCAGCAGCACCTCCACCTAATCCACCAGAACCAGGAGTGCCTCCAGCGTGTGTTCCGCCACCACCACCACCAGCGAACCAACCAGATTCACCAACGCCAGTACCAAAATAAGAACTATAATCTTTTCCATTACCACCATTGCCACCAGCAGTACCAGTACCATCACCACCAATAACCCCAGCACCCCCTCCACCACCACCGCCATAATTTGGACCGGCAGCAGAGCCTGTTCCCCCATTACTACCTTGACCAATTGTTCCGGTTCCGCCACTTCCTCCCGGGACACTAACAGGGCTTCCTTGACCGCCTCCAGAACCGCCATTCCCACCTGGCGGTGAAGATTCGCCACCACCTAAACCACCACCTATTGCTGTGTTTGTTCCAAATATAGAGTCACTCCCTGCATTACCAGCCGTACCTGTCCCCACACCGCCTCGGTTAACTCCAGCCAGACCCCCCGCACCACCAGCACCAACAGTAACAGGATATCCCTGTGTTGTAACAGCATATGAAGAATCATAAATCAATCCGCCTGCACCACCACCACCAGCAACTCCACCACCACCACCACCTCCACCAGCAACAACAAGAACTTCAACATTACCACCAGAAGTAACTGTAAAAGTTCCTGAACTTGTAAAAGTATGAATAGTATAATCTCCATCATATGTTATTGTTCCCCCAGTAGCAGAAACAGGAATACTAGAACTGTCCTGCTTTTTTACCCATGCCTCAATTGTAATTGCATCAGTAATATTCAAACTATCATCATTGCTTACAGTAACATAATCACTACCGCTCCCATCAAAATACAAACAATTGCCCCTCTTGCAACCGTCTGATTCTGTTTTCCATGTGGCCCCTGTAATTGTCCCGTCATTATTGTTAGATGTTTCATCATAGGTTGTTGAACCAGAGCCCTCGTCAAACTTCCATCTTCCAACAAGGCCTGGCTTCCAGCTCTCTTCTGAGCCAATCCTCACACTGCCTTCATTATAAAGGCCCTTTATCTCCTCAGCAGACAAACTTTTATTATAAATCCTGACTGAGTCAATGAGGCCGTTGAAATTAGAAGCAGCATCTGCGTATAATGTTTTTCCAATCCAAGCTTGCCAACTTGTCCCTGCAAAAGTCTGAGCTGTTCCGGTAATAGAACCCTCAGAAATACCATTTAGATAAAGAACAGGGTATGAACCATTAACAAAGACAACTGCCGCATGATACCAAGTGCCTGTTGTTAAAATAGTTGAACCTAATCTTCCACCAGCAATGCCACCAGAACCATACCAATAAGCATCAACATTATTGCCCTGAATCCTGACATCACCAGTATTAACAGTACCACCTCCCTCACCAAGTGCCAGGAATACTTGATAGGTGCTTACATCATTGGCTTTAAACCAAGCCGAATAAGTAAACGCAGTGGTCATAGTTAAACTACTACCGCTCCCAGCATTAACATAATCCCCATCCCCATCAAACACAAGGGCCTTGCCCTGCTTTCCAGCAAAAGTCCACTGAGGATTGCCGCCAAAAGAGCCATGATTACCATTTCCAGAACTATCATAGGCCGTTGTGCCAAAGCCCTCATCAAACCTCCACTCCCCAACAAGATAAGGCCTCATAGACGAAGCACTTGTAAAAGATAGGATTAAGAGAACCATAAATATAAACCATATTAATTTCTTCATGAAACCACCATATTCACATTTGATAAAAATTTTGTAGCATTCTTGACAGATTCTTCTGCTGGTTCTTTGTTTGCCTGAGGTATTGTTTTATAGGTATAATGACCCCTCTTCCATTTCTCTTCACCAAAAATACCAAGCAGCTCATCTGCCCTCACAACAGCCTTTTTGTATATTTTGAGCAGTTCAACATCAAGGATTCCGGTATTAACAAAGTTTTTCTTAAACTCTTCAAATGTTTTTTTGTGCACATTTGGTGATTCAGTCTTAACACCTTTTGTAAGCAAAATAGCTTTTGCAGAATAGAATATTGAGTAATAGCAATGATTTATAACTGAGCTGTAGAATGTATCTTTAGGATTTACTCCTGCGCCTTCTTTGAGTTTTTTGCTTTCAGACAATTTCATAAGCCCCTTTGCAAGCCTAAGCTCGTTACCTGCTCTTTCCAAATAAATCTTAATTTTTATATCCATTTTTTATAGCTTTTCTTAATATTCTATAATAGGGCTCTGCCCCTGCGATTATCAAATGCTTTTTTGCAATCTCCTTTCCATAGTTCTCTCCATCTTCTGTGAGCATTTTAATAAATTCGTCTTCTGTGAAAACATATGGATGAACTTCAGGTATCATTATTTCTCCTGCATTTCTTAGTTTGTTTAGTATGGGTTTTACTCTTCTATTCTCACCAACTATTACAACAATATCAAGATCTGAGTCTTTTCTTTTCTTTCCACCAGCATAGCTTCCGGTTACCAATAGTGTAAAGTAACTTATTTCTATCTCTTTCATTATTTTTTTTATATTTGGAATATTTTTTTTGGATGCTCTTAGTTGCTCTACAACAGAAAGATATGTTATTGTCTTCTGTTCTTCCAGGTTTATTTTGCATAGAGATGAGTTGCCTTTTTTTGTTATGTTTAGTACATTTTCTTTTTCAAGCAATTTTACAGCATTATAAGTCCAGCTATATGAGCTTGTTTTTAGCTTTTTCATTATATCTCTTATAGTTGGTTCCATAAAAACATTGTTTACGAATAATTCAATAATTTTGAATTCTTTTTTAGTTAGCATTTTATCCTTTTTTTAGTATAATTTTATCCTTTTTTTAGTATAGCCTACTTAATATATAATTCTTTCGATCAACTGCAAAGTCAGTTGACACCTTGGTGCAACATTCAACTTCGTTGAAGTCCCGCTCGCTCGCTTCACTCGCACTTTCAAACCCAAAAGACTTATCAAAACCCATCAAACCTCCACTCCCCGACCAGATAAGGCCTCATAGACGATGCACTTGTAAAAGGGGATATAATTAGAAAAAATACCGCAACAACCCAAACAACTATTCTCCCTCTCATTCTTTAACTATTAACCAACCCTTTATATTCATCAATCCTTTAATATATAAAATTTTCCTTTTATCATATCAACATTCATGTACTAATCATCAACAACCATCAACAATCCAAAACCGTCCGCAAACCTTCCATCTTCTCCATCAACCCTCCACCCTCATCAACACGAAAACCTCTCGCAAACCTTCCACCAACCCCGCGAGGCCTCCAAAAATCCCGCGAACTTTTCATCCATTCCAAAAAACCTCCAAGGACATGCAAAGCTTTACAAACTCCATACAAGGCCAACAAAGGATTGTCTGACTTTCCAGGCCCATCTCAAATTTCTCTTTTTCCTTTTCCATTCCTCTCAATTCTTTTGAAATTCTCATCACCTGATTTTCCTGAAATTTTCGTTACCTGAACCATGATTTTCTCTTTAAATTTGAGTCACCCAAGGCCTCATTTTATTCCACCTTTTTCCCTTTAAGCTGTTTAACATCACTAAATTCTTTGCTTGTAAAATATTTATTTGCCTTAATATCAAGCAAGTACTTCTTTCTATCACCTTCCTTAATATTCTCATTCCTAAGTATAATCAAGTTTGGATTAAATTCATAATAATTGTTTTCATCAAACCATGCACATCTGAAGTTGCGCAGCCATATACCTGTACGAACACTCAATGCAAGCGCATAAAAAAACAGCTGTGCAATCGGCTTTTTATGAAGAGCATCTGGCTTGTAATCCAAAACATAAACCATTCCATACCTCATTTGTATAATATCAATATGCCCTGTTATTGCAGAATTAATGCCGGAAAATAGTTTCATTCCTGAAAATTCATGCAGCCTAAGCCAGACAGGAACCTCAACAGCTATTGTTGCTGTGTCATTTGCAAGCATTAATTCCTGAATCTTTTCATGCCTCTTTTTATTGTCCTTCACACCAGACAAAGCAAGTTTTGCAAGCTCGCATGCTTTATTTTTTCCTTTATACACCCTCATTCCCTTAACATTGATTTTATTAATCCTAATCTGTGAACCCCTTACATTCTCGTCATTGAAAAGCTTTTCAGGGCATTCCTTAACCACATTCTCTAAATACTTTGCAAGCCCTGAAAAATACTTATTAACAAAGCGATCAATCTTTTTCCTGTGATACATAAAATTATAGACCTGCTTATGGTCAAACCTATGCAAAAAAACAGGGCTTTTTCCTTTGCCAATATCCTTCCTTATCCTATGATAAGAGCAAACATTATCATAATCCTTAAGCCAACTGCCAATAATCCTTGCATATATTCTCTCGCCAAAGCGGGAATTCACGCTTTTTGCTGCCTGCTCAAGGGTTTTTCCAAGGTTGTATTGTGTGATTGCCTCTAAAATAACATTTGGTCTGTAGCTTCTTCCTTCCATAGGTGCATCTGTGAAATACCTGCCGCATTTATTGCATTTGTACTGCTGCAGGGTTTTCTTCTTTCTCTTCCGAACACCTTTTTTTATTATGCGGCTGCTTCCGCAGTATTTGCATTTCATTTTCTTAGGTAAGGATAATATTACAGACTTCAGTCTGTAAAGGAATTGCCTTTCCCCTGTAAATTTTTTCTAAGCTCCTAATCTTATGATGACATCGCCTCCACTGTGGATATAGTTAGTTGAGTTGAACTTTATGCCTCCATTTACAACCAATTTATCTTCAGTTGGTGTCGTATCCCCGATGCCGACGTTGCCGTCGTTATAATATATATCGTTTCCTGTTTGATTCCAATAACCACCTCCACTGCCGCTACCAATATTAGCCCAAGAACCCCCGCTGTTTTTATACTGTATTGTTCCACTGTCATCTTTGAGCCCATAGCCTGAATCTCCATCTGTGCTACCAAAATTCAAATATCCGTTTGCTGCTAGGAATACACTATCTGTTACTGACAGATTGCCTTGAACTCCAACTTCTCCTCCTCCGCCTGGCTGCAATATAATATCCTTTGCTAACCCGCCACTTGTCTTAATATAAAATGGAGCATAGCTTTCAATTATGTTTGATGATGCACCTGTCAAGACAATATCACCAGCAATAGAAGTATCTCCTGTGTTTTCAAAGCTTACTGGAGAGTAAAACTTTATCTGGACATCGTCAAATGTTGCAATATCATCTGTACCTTTAATATGGAGTATTGCTGTTGGGCTCGTTGTGCCGATGCCGACGTTGCCTTCTCTTGTAGTCACCAATTGATAATCTGTGTCATCCGCAGACAGACCTAAATAAGTTGTAGCATCTGTATCTCCTGAGATGAAATAAAGTCCAGAGTCCCTTGTGGTTCCGTTACTTGAATTTGCTCTCAACTTCCAACCAACATTACTGCCAGCTGTAGTCCCTGCAACAAGAGCCCTAGGAGCCCCAGCTTCGATATGAAGTGGATATGCTGGACTCGTTGTCCCGATGCCGACGTTATTGCCAGCAGAGTCAACAAATAGTGTGCCTGAGTCAACTGTTAAATTGCCACCAATAGTTGTTAATCCATCTCCATCACTGTCAAGGGTTACTGCATATGTTGTTGTTGGACCTCTGCCTGTAACAGTCTGCAGGGTGTCTGACTCTGCCATCAAGCTGCTTTCTGTTGCAGTTGTTAAGCCAGTAATGTGCCCATAAGTATCCAGTAAAACATCCTGTATATATGTTCTTCCACTATTGTTAGAGCTTGACTGGGATGAGGAATCATTATGCTCAATGTTCTCACCATTGCAACTTAGTCCATTTCCCCTTACATCAGAGCAGTCAAATGAAATGTTCTCCCCGTCGCAAATAATACCATTACCCTCAACATCAGAGCAGTCAAATAAAATGCTCTCCCCGTCGCAAATAATGCCATTACCCTCAACATCAGAGCAGTCAAATGAAAATCCAACATCTCTTGAAGCATCCCAGCTTACATTTATTCCAGTGCCAGAATCAAAGCCAACATCTGCTGCACTTGTCACTGACTTTTTCTCGCTTCCATCAACATATAAGTCCCAATCTCCATAGTTATCTTTTCCACTTGCCAAATCATAAGCTGCCTTTACAGAGTAAGGTGTTGCAGCTTTTGTTATTGATGTTGAGGAAGTGCTGTTCTCCAGCTGCACAGCACCTATTTGCGATGTTGAAGCATTATTTATTGCTATTGTTGCCTTTGTTCCAGTACCTGGGAAGATATCATTTGCAGCACCTGTTATTGGAGAAGTAGTTACCAAATCACCCTCAAGAGTAATTACAATATCAGTTAGTCCACTGCCATTCCCATACAGAATTCCATCTACTTCCAGATCATCTGTTAAATAGAGGTCTGCTCCTGAGCCAGAGGCTCTGTCAACAGTTCCTGGTGTTCCGCTGCCAATTGTCAGGCTGCCTGTAATGCTTGCATTGTTTTGTATTCCAACCTCACCATAACCTCCTGGCTGCAATATAATATCCTTTGCTAACCCATCACTTGTCTTAATATAAAATGGAGCATAGCTTTCAATTATGTTTGATGAGGCACCTGTCAAGACAATATCACCAGCAATAGAAGTATCTCCTGTGTTTTCAAAGCTTACTGGAGAGTAAAGCTTTATCTGGACATCGTCAAATGTTGCAATATCATCTGTTCCCTTTATATGCAGTTTATAACTAGGGCTCGGTGTCCCAATGCCGACGTTGTCAGTGCCTGTTGTCAGATAAACACTTGTCCCTCCATCAGTCCAGCCACCACCTGAAGTAGCTGAAGCAATACCTGCCCAAGCTCCCACGTTATTTTTAAATTCCATTGTACCTGTATTATCACGAATACCATATCCTGAACTATTTATAGCCGTACCAAAATTCAAGTATCTACTTGTTCCTTCTAAAATGGCATCACCATAAACACTTAGAATCTGACTTGGACTCGTTGTCCCGATGCCTAAACTTTCATTTATGAAGAGGTAATTTTGGAAAGTAAAATTTCCTGTGTCAAATGTGCCAGCTATTATATGGCTTGCTGGGTGTGAGATTGTTTCTGCTAAGGTTATTGGAATTGCTGCTAATGTTATTAATACAATTATTAAAGCAATTGGTTTTATTAGATTAAATACAAAAGACATTGTTGTTAAAGCTCTTTCTGTAAATCTTTCTGAATTAATAATTAATTGTTTGATATTAATCAATCCTTTAAAGTTTTTGAACAAGAAGTTTAGAGCTACCGCTATGTTAAGCATTAAAATGAGGGCTGGAAGGAATATTTTTATTAATTTATTGTTGCTAATTCCTCTTGCAATACTATTGCAAAAACCTATTCTGTCTTTGCCTTTGTTCTCTTTCCAGTTCTTTTTCATGCTTCCACCTCCGCGGTTTTTTAACCTAAAAATTTTGTTTTGTTTTTCCAATAATTTTTTCATTTTTCTCACCTTTTGAATATTTTTAATTATCATGGAATGCCTCCTTGTACAAATGCTCCAATCAACCCTAAGTTGCCGTTGCTGTCAATGTATGACACATTAGTGCCACCACTATTCTGAATTATGAAAGAATTGGCTGGAGGGGTAACTGATGCCTGACCATCTGTCATTGTTCCTGTAAGATACATACTGCCTGTTGAGCCATCAATCCATGCAACCCAGTCAGCAGTGCTGTTTTGTATTATAAAATCATCATTGCCGTATGGGGGGGCAATTGCACTGCTTTCATATAAAATCCCCTTTATAGTAACATTACCAACATCATCAAAGGATGCAATATTATCATTTGTGCTGTTCTTTACATAAAACTTATAAGCTCCTTCTGCATGATAACCGCAGTTAGCGTCACAAGAACCAGGGTAGCCGGGATCTCCACTTAGAATATCGCTTCCTTCAGAGTAATCATCACAATTGTTATCTGCTCCAGGATCAAACTGGCAGTCTTCATCATGGCTGCCACAAAAAAGTTGTCCTCCTTCACATGCTACTCCAGAGAAGCAGACAAGATTATCTGTATTTTTTCCATAAAGTGTTTCATATGTGCCATCCTCTGCATCACAATCGTTAAAGCAGTAGGCATTATCAGTACAAGAGCCATTATCAAGCGTCAGGCAGCTTCCTGTACCATTACACCTGCAGTAATCACCGCTTGTTGCAGAGCAGCCATTATCTAAATTACATCTGTCTGGGTCTCCAAAAGTATCTGGGTCTCCGCTTGCTATATACTCACATAAATCTGAAGCATTGCAAAACTCACATATTGAGCAATTGAAAACATCATAACCGCAGTTTTCTCCAAAAGCACCAACAAATTTAATAGATTCTTCATTAGGCTTTACGCCAATAAAAAAGAATAATATAATCAAAACAAACACTGCAATGCCAGCAAACCTTGTGAGTGCTGCTTTTTTGCTTAGATAAACTGCTGTTAGTTTATTAATTATTAATCTTAATCTTGAAATAAAGGAATTAATTAAATTAAATAATTTTATGAATATGCTATTAATTGCAAATGCTGATTTTAAAATAAGAAATACTACTAACTCTATAAAATATATTACTGAATAAATTATTGTTTTTAGGATGAACTTAACAGTTCTCCTTGTTTTTCTTGGCAGCTTTACACTTAAGAACAATAAAATACTATAAACAATAGCATATGTTTTTTTGTATAATCTTAAAACAAAAGATATTGCTAAATCCAGTGAATCTATAACTGAATAAACTATTGTTTTAAGGATTAGCTTAACAGCTCTTCTTATTTTTCTGGGCAGTTTTACACTTAAAAACAATAAAATACTATAAACAATAGAATATGCTTTCTTGTATAATCTATTCAACACTATTGGAAGCTTGTAATCTAAGAATATCAGGATTTTTAAGAACAGAAGACTTCTGCTTATAGACATTAGTTTTCTTTTAATTAATTCTAATAAATTATAATAAACTATTAAGAAGTTAAGGATAACTAAATCAGCTAATATCTTCACTGTTTTTCTTTGCTTTAAAATAAAGATGTATAAACTACAATAAATTATTAATGACAAGAAAAGATTAAATGGAAACACCCCAATAATATAACTAATTAAAACTATTGCTATAACTAGATAAATGAAAATTACAGGTTTTGTTTTGTTTTTTCTTTTCATGTTATATTTAAGTAAGGCCTGCAGTCCAATGCACCAGATGGGTTATTTCCATCACACTGATCCAGGGAAGCCATTCCCTTGAAGCATGCAAAAGGGCCTCTACTGCCGTTGACGTCCTGACCCCACCACCTTATATACAGATTAGTTTCATTATTTTCAATTACGTCCTGCACCATAGTTGTTATGTTAATGCATTTCCATCCAAGAGAGATGGACATTGTTTTGTTTATCCACAAATCATCAGCACTAAACCTAACAGGTGCAGCAGAAAGCTCGCTTGAGTTTATTTTCTCAATATAGTTGATAGCCTCTCGATAACTGAATGGCTCCTCATACCAGGTATAACCCTGATATGCACATACAGATGCAGAATTAACCTGCTCAACATATTCTATATCAAAGCTAATTTCAGCTTCAAAATCATCCTTATCCTTCCAGCTGTTTATCGTAGGGCAGAAATTAACAGGATTAGAATTATAATCCTCTTCACATTTTGGGCAGTTAAACTCATAATAAACAGTGCTTGCTTTAATAAGGTCTGTTGCAAAGTTATGTGCATAAGCAATCTGGTCATTAAACCTTAGCTCCTGGTTATGTTCTCCAGGAGTAAGAACCTTAACTGTATGATAGCCTGTTGAATTGCAATAATAATCCTCTGCAAACAATGATTTTACTCTTAGTTCTTTTCCAATAGTCTCATTTAACTTGACTAAATATCCATTATCAAGGATGAAAT
>Ga0268276_1000638_pt1 | contig 39681 bp, 37 predicted proteins | sample saktaG_4_FD_190145 | JGI IMG/M metagenome (GOLD analysis project Ga0268276, IMG submission 190145) | Saline water microbial communities from Sakinaw Lake, British Columbia, Canada - sak_2010_1_5_45m | ecosystem: Environmental > Aquatic > Non-marine Saline and Alkaline > Saline ...
GCCATAAAAAAATTTGACCGGTAGTGAGATAAAACGATCTCAATTCTCCATTTTCAGGTGTAAAATGAAACTTGATACAACCAATGCAAAAATTTTCTGGTTTTTTTTAAAACCATATAAAATTTATTTGGTATTATTATTTTTTATTGGCATTATTTTAGCATCGCTTGATTTAATCAATATTGCCCTTCTCTATCCAATCCTGGCGATCAGTACAAATCAGACGTATCATCCGGATAATCTGATTTATAATTTTATATTTAATCTGAATTCACTCTGTTCAATGATTTTTCAAATTCAGGACCCCCTGATTACTTCCTGTGTTCTCTTTATCGTATTAGCATTACTCTCATTTCTTTTTGGAGTTATTTATACCATAATTTCATTGAAGATTACCACCAAAATAACGACTGATAGTAAAAAGAAACTATTCGCCAAACAGATTACTTCGGACTATCAATATTTTATTGATCATAAACAAGGAGATATTATCTATAAAACTGCCCACGCACCATCATTTATAGCAGAGGTTTTTAATAACTTTGCAAAACTCAGTGTAGATATTATTCTATCAATATCAACAATTATTCTCCTGATTTCAATTTCCTCAAAGGGTTCCATCCTTGTATTGTGTGCAGGAATCCTTTACTATACTCTTACCAGATACCTCAGTATGAACGTGTCATATCTCACCGGGACAGGTCGCATCCAGGCAGGTCAGCGGGAGAATGTTCTGCTTAACGAATATATCAACGGGGTGAAACAAATCAAAGTATATGAGGTTTCAACCCATTGGAGACAGCAATTTGAAGAGACAATCGACCGATATTGGACACTCTGGCAAAAAGATAGTTTCTGGCTTCAGGTTCCGGTTCTATTGCTTTACCTGTTAATCTTCGTTACCATCGGGGTGGTTGTGATTGTTATCAAGTTATTTTATCCCTTCGATTTTATTACCTATCTCCCCATCCTTGGAACGTTTTCACTCGCAATTCTGAAATTGTTGCCCAGACTCGCAAATTTTGGAAATTACCAGATGGGGATTATGAGTGCACTGCCCAACCTCAAAATCGTTGAGAATGTGCTTGAAGATACATCCTATAATACTCTCAAAAGCGGTACGAAACCTTTCGAAATGAAGAAACCCGATATTGTTTTTGATCATATCACGTTCGGTCATAAAAACAGGGAGAATATATTTGATGGTCTTTCACTTCACATTGAGGATGGGAAAACTACCGCAATCGTTGGAACATCCGGATCTGGAAAATCCACGTTAATCGACTTAATCCTCCGGTTATATGACATTCAAAAAGGCGCAATTTTCATTGATGAAATAAACATCAAAGACTATGATCTTGTCTCTTTGAGGAACAAGATCGGGTTTGTAAGCCAGGAAACGTTCATTTTCAATGCATCGATCAGCGAAAACATTTCGTTCGGAGATGAGTATACGGAATCAGAAATTATTGAAGCTTCAAAACTCGCAAATGCTCATGAATTTATTCAGCAATTGCCACAACAATATCACACTCTTGTTGGTGACAGGGGAGTGAAATTATCAGGTGGAGAACGTCAGAGAATAGCAATTGCACGAGCAATTATCAGGAAACCGGAACTTCTAATTCTTGATGAAGCAACAAGTTCACTTGATAATGTGTCCGAACAGATAGTCCAGGAAGCAATCAACAATGTAGCAAAAAAATGCACGACAATCATTGTTGCTCACCGGCTCTCCACCGTAAGGAATGCTGACATCATTTATGTTCTTGAAAGCGGCAGGATTGTTGAGTGGGGAACGCACGAAGAACTAATAGAACGAAAAGGAAAATATTGGGAAATGTATACCAGACCTATGGATTAAAGACAATGACAGACAACCTGAACACTCCGTCATCAAGACTCTTTGAAATATTTAGGATTATTGTAAGACAGCAGGAAAAAAGATACTTATGATAAAAGTCCTCATCACTGGATCGAATGGGTTTTTAGGTTCAAATCTGGTCCGTTTTTTTGCAGTGAGATCCAATTATAAAGTATTTTCAACATCCCAAAAACCTACGGTTAATCCTGAAATTGAAAATTTTATTCAGGGAAATCTTCTGGATAACTCTTTCATTAATCGTCTCTTCTCCACAATCCATCCGGATCTTATAATCAATACTGTCAGTCTCGTAAATGTGGACCAGTGCGAAGAGAACCCGGATCTTGCATATAAAATTACTGTTGAGACTGCAGAGAATATTGCACGGGCATCAAATCTTTATAAGAGCCGTCTAATTTACATATCAACCGATCATTTGTTCGACGGTAAAAAATTAATGTTTACCGAAGAGGATAATCCCGCACCGGTCAATGTATATGGTAAAACTAAGCTCCTTGCCGAAAACAGGACGTTGAAGCATGTTGCAGACGCAGTCATCATCAGAACAAACTTTTTTGGCTGGAGCCCTGCCGGCCACCCTTCCACTTTCGGTGAATGGGTGTATAACAACTTAAAAGAACAGAAACCGATGAACCTGTTTACTGATTATTATTTCACTCCAATAGAGGTCACCTATCTTGCGGAAGCAATTGAAACTATCGTAGCATCATCCTTCTCGGGAGTCATCAATATAGCGGGAGCAGAGCGGTGTTCTAAATATGAATTTGGAATAACCCTAGCAGAGATCTGTGGTTTTAATCCGAGCCCGATAACCCCAACCAAGATCACTTCAGGTTCATTCAAAGCTCCACGACAGCAGGATTTGTCTCTTTCAACAATGAAATATCAAGAACTTTTTCATAAAAATCTTCCCGGGCTTAAAACAAGTCTTAAGAGATTTGCAGATAATATTCCCGAACATTGATTTCTTGTTAATATCAAAACATAAAAAAGAATCATAAGATAGAAGGATGTGGGGGAAACAATGAATAATTTTGGTATTGGTGTTGATATTGAAGATAATTCCCGGTTTGAGAGAGTGGATCTGCCAGATAATGAAAGATTTATTAATAAAATTTTCACAAAGAATGAGATAGCGTATTGTTATTCAAAATCTAATCCTGCCCCATACCTCACTGCCCGCTTTTGTGGAAAAGAAGCCGTCATCAAGGCATTGAACAATGCAGGATTACACGGTATCACCTATTCTGACATTGACATACTCAATGACGAAAACGGTGTTCCGATGGTAAATATTAACAAAAAAGAATTTAAAAACGTAAAAATCAAGATTAGTCTGTCTCATTGCCATGATAAGAGTCTGGCTTTTGCAGTTATTTTTGAGGACTTATAATGAAAAAGATACATGAATTAATCCTATCAAAATCTCCAAAAACGGTTCCTGATTACCTAAACCTTTATAAAATGATTGAGAGAGAAATTTCTAACAGACCAATTGAAAATAAAAAAATAATTAGAATTGCGTTATTAACAAGTTTTACCTCCAAGGGTCTTAAGGAAATCCTCACCGTAAAATGCTGTAAAAATGGGATTTTTCCAGAGGTCTATGTCGGACCATATAATCAATATAACCAGGAAATTCTGAACCCCTCAAGTTTTCTCTACCAGTTCAAGCCAGATCTTGTGATTCTTTTCATTGATTCAAGAACGATCCTGGATACTAAGTTTCTCTTGCCGTACGAAATAAGCGATGTACAGCGGAAGGAAGAGACTGACAGTACTGCACAAAACCTTATTTCATTGGTCAGGACGTTACAACATAATTGTGCCGCGAAAATAATTATCCATAACTTTGAGATCCCGGTTTTTTCTCCACTGGGGATTCTTGAAAATAAACAGGATTTTGGTTTTATCGAATCAGTTGAATACCTGAATAAAAAAATCAGGGATGCATTTAAAAAGGATTCCCAGATATTCATTTTTGATTATAATGCATTTTGTTCAAAGTTGGGAAAACAGAATTCAATAAATTATAAATTGTATTATCTGGCCGATCTCAAACTTAATCTCGAATACATTCCATTTCTCGCGGATGAATATCTCTCATACATCAAACCAATGGTTTCTCTGACAAAAAAATGCATCGTGCTGGATCTTGATAACACATTATGGGGGGGGATTATCGGGGAGGATGGGATTGAAGGGATTCACCTCGGACCAACTCCTGAAGGCAGACCTTACTGGGAATTTCAGGCACATCTGCTCTCGCTCTTCAATCGGGGCGTTATTCTTGCAATCAACAGTAAAAATAATCCGGAAGATGCGTTAGCCGTGCTCAGAAACCACCCGTATATGATATTAAAAGAAAAACATTTTGCGTCAATCAGAATCAACTGGAATGATAAAATTTCCAATATGATCGATATTGCAAATGAAATCAATATCGGCCTGGAGAGTATGGTCTTTATCGATGACGACAAACTCAATCGTGAAATAATAAAAAAAGAATTGCCCGAAGTCCTTGTCATTGAGATGCCGGATGATCCAACTCTTTTTATAAACACTATGACAGCACTCAATGATTTCAATGCATTGCAGATCACTGATGAGGATTTGACCAAGGGAAAAATGTACGCAGACCAGAGACAAAGAAGTGAATTTCAGAAAACAGTGCGGGATCTTTCAGAATATTTCAAAGGACTGGAAATGGTAGTAACCATTGAAAAAGCAAATCCTTTTACAATTCCACGGATTTCCCAGCTTACACAGAAGACAAATCAATTTAATTTGACCACCCGAAGATACCTTGAAGAAGATATTAAAAAATTCGCAACGGATGAAAATTTTTTGATTGTTTCGGTCGATGTCAAAGATAAATTCGGTGATAACGGGACCACCGGTGTTGCCATCGTGAAGGCAGGTGCAGAAGAATGGCATATTGACACCCTCTTAATGAGCTGCAGGATAATCGGGCGAAGGATTGAGGATACGTTACTCGAATACATAATTAATGAGGTGAAAAGTAAAGGTGCTAAAAGGATTGCCGGGGAATTTATTCCGACGAAAAAAAATAAACCGGCAAAAGATTTTTTCAGATTAAACGGTTTTGTCCTTAAGAAAACAGATGAATCCGGGGAATTGTGGGAATATGATCTGAATAATGCATATAAAGCTCCAGACTATATTCGGGTAATTACAAGGTGATACTTTGGATGAGTTAAAAAAACTAGTATCGACGGTGTTGAATATCGATTATGAGAGAATAGATGACAATCTGTCCCGGGATACTACAGAAGAATGGGACTCGTTCAAGCACCTGATGCTGATGAGCGAGATTGAAAAACAATTCCAGATCTCGTTTTCACTACAGGAAATTGAAAAAACCAGATCCTACAGGGACATTCAAACATTGATGTCAAGTAAAATTTCATAATCCGGGGATCATGACGAATATTGAAACAGAAGAGCCGTTATATATAGCAGATGGAACCCCCCTCTATGCCAGGGATTTTACAACTGCATTGAAGCATGTTGGAATTACCAAAGGGGATATTGTTCTAGTTCATTCAGATATCTCAGTATTCGGGAAATTATGCACGTTTAATCGGGAGTTTTTGTTTTCCAACCTCCTCAATGAATTAAAAAATATCGTGACTGAAGAGGGTTTAATCATTATGCCCACATTCAGTTACAGTTTCTGTGAGAACCGTGTTTTTGATAGGGATCAGACAAAATCAAAAGTGGGAGTACTTACCGAATATTTTAGAGAACAACCGGATGTTGTGAGAACAGTACATCCAATTTTTTCTTTTGCGATATGGGGGGAAAATAAAAGCTCATTTTTACAGATCAGCAAGGATTCATTTGATAAAAACTCCATATTTGGAAAACTCCATGAACAAAAGGGGAAAATACTCTTTTTGGGAGCACCATTTCAGTCCTGCACATTTATCCATTATATTGAACAGATGTATGGAGTTCCCTACAGATACATGAAAAAATTTTCCGGAATTATCAAAACAAAGGATTTCGATTATTCTGATAATTATTCATATTTTGTCAGGGACCTTGAAAAAAAGAAAAATGAATTGGATTTATCGAGACTTGAAAAGTTTTTATTACAAAATAACATTCTTAAATCGGTTTTTATTGGAAACGGTCGTGTTTTATTAATTAATTCCGAACAATTATATTTGGAAACATGGGATTTATTAGATAAGGATATTGAGTTTCTTTTAAAGGAGTAATATGATGGAATGTCCCTATTGTAAAAGTCAGGATACAATGACGTATTATCATGCCAGCATGCCCAATATTCTCGCAGCGTGCCCTAAAGAAATGCACTCATCAGTGAAACTCTTACCTGTTGAAGCCAGTCTCTGTAAAAACTGCGGTTTGGGATTCAATTCCATTAAACTCAGCAATGATGATCTAAAATTCATTTACGATAATTACTGTTATATTTCACCTATGCATGGAATCGGGTGTTCTAAATATGAAGGAATGATCAGTACCCTTCAAAAATTCTGTAAAATAAAAGATAAAATTGTAGAAATTGGTTGTTCTGAGGGATATTTACTCAACAAATTAAAAATTGCTGGGTATCAGGATTTAACCGGAATTGAGCCAGGTCCACAAGCCGTTTGTGCGGAACAATTGGGGATACATGTCATTAACGATTATTTCACTGAAAATACATTTTTGACAAATGATATTGATGTATTTTTTTTGATGCATGTTTTTGAGCACTTTGAAGATCCATTCAACATTCTCGATATCATAGTAACAAAATTATCGTCTTCGGGGAAGATTATTATTGAGGTTCCAAACTTTGACGGTTACTGTCATCAACATTTATTCTATTATAATGTACCTTTTTTTGTTCGTTTAAGTAAGGATAAAAAACTTAAAATCGCGGAACTACTTGAAGAAAAGGGATCGCTTAGAGTTGTATTTGTACGCGAGAACAATATGGATTTCAATGGGATTGCATGCAAAGAAGATATCAATAATATAATCAATAAAGCAAAAGGCATCCAATTTGCATTTCAAAAAAATATTCAGGAAATTGAATTATTATTAAAACAAAATATTGGAAAAACTGTGTATTGGTGGGGTGCCGGGAGTGCTTCGACGATATTAATTAATCAGGTTAACCAAGAAGTTCTTAAAAAGATTGATCTAATCATCGTGGATGGGGATGCAAATAAAATTGGCAATTATATACCGGGTGTGAATTTAAAGGTTAATTCATTTGAAATTATGAAAAATACAACAAGTGATGTACTTATAATTGCCTCTGAGCTTTTTGAGGAAATTAAAAAGGTTATGAAAAAGAATTCAATCTCTGCAAAAACAATTAAAACTGTCTATTAAATATTTGCCTTTTTATCGTTTTTCTCGATACGATTTTTCATGATTTATTAAAATATGCTATGAACCATTTTTTTTATAAAAATAACCCAAACATGTCTATAATGGCATTTCCTATTATTACAGATAACTTATAATGAAAAAAACGGTAATTAAACTAAGATGAAGAAATAGTAATTTCAAAGGTTACTAAAATCTGTTACGAATTAATTGCCTATTGGAGATATTAAAGATATGAACAAGTATAATCTTGATTTTCATCACATAGGATTGGCGGTATCTTCACCTGATAAAGCATTGGAATTTTTACGGGGACTTGGATATACGTCAGAGGAAATTATTCTGGATGAGATACAGAATGTACAATTAGTATTATGTTCACACCCTGAAATGCCAAATATTGAGATAATATTTAGAACAAAAACACGAGGTCCTGTCGATTTTATTCTTAAAGATAAGTCAGAATTGATGTATCACATTTGTTATGAGACGGAATCGCTTGAAAAGACGTTAAAAGCCTTTAAAAAAGATGGATTATCAATCAGAACCCTATCAAAACCCAAACCTGCAAAATTATTTCAAAATCATAATATATCATTTTACCACGTATCTGGAATTGGTGTAATTGAACTATTGGAAAAATGAATTTCTAATAAATTGCTAATAAAATTTCATTGTAAATTTTTACATTTTATTACATTAAGGAGGATTTCGATTAACTGCATGAAATGTGAATTCAACTCACATTATTCACGAAGAAGTTTTGATTGAGACTTCATCTAAAAATGGGGTTTTTCGAAAGCCTCTATACTGAATCATCTAATAAATGGCTTCGGGAATGAGGAACTTCGTTTTAATTTCATCCGATATGGCAGACAAGCAATAACTTCCGTGCTGATATCCCGTGAGCCGAGTATTAAAAAAGAACCTGATACCTCCCATCATACCTCTGTTCTTCGATGCTACTACCGTTCACGGAATACCGGATACGTGTGACTATCCACATCAATATCCTCTGAAACCAAAGATCAATCTGGGCATGTAGGATTCTCTTGTTCTCATCACAGATATCCTCGGTGCACCTATGCTGTCTCCACGAGAGATTCAGGAGTTGGAAGAGGATAGGAATATAATAATCCTTGATACTTCTCAATCAATCCTCGATAAATCACGTTTTATTCCTCATGGATCGGATTTTTTTATTATCGCAAGTTTGAGGAAAATGTTTCCCATCCCAGACATTAAATGAAAGAGTGGAAAATCTAAAAGAAGAAAAGAATTTTTTTAAGTTGGTCCCCGAATATTTTGATAAAAATATTAGAAAAAACGAAGCGATAATTTTGCATATGCTTATTGAAATTATGCACTTTTGGATATAATTCATCGAATCAGTTTGATATTCAGATCTCTTATTCTTTCAACATCAATAATCCACTTTTTTCTAGTTCATCCGCAGCTCGTTTAATGATTTTAAATGAACGTTTTGAACGAACAGCTATATCAATAAGAGAATTTGTACCATCTGAAAAGTTAAGAACCCAGAGAAAGGCAAGTTCGTCGATATACGACTCTTTATTACCCCCCCCGATCATTTGATAAAGTCCCCTTCGCCCTAATTGTGGTTCGCATTTTGGATTAAGATTTACATATGTCACGTTGTTTTCGATTACCGATATTATTTCGATATATTTCTCGAGAGATTCTGACAGATGATTTACAGATATAAAATCAAGGTTATCAGCGGACGTATGATATTGAGGGAATTGCCCGTAAGGGGTTCTCATCAATGAACCGATAGGTAGGTTGAACCCCGGGGAACAGAACTGACGTTCGTCACTTCCTGAAGGAAAAAAATCGAAAATATTATACAGTTCTCCGGAATCCTCTAATACTTTTTCAACAATTTTATCGATGATATTATTACCATCCCTGCTTTTTTTATACGTTAAGATTCCGGAATCCCCAACACATGTGATGACAAGCCCGTATTTGATTTGTGCAACATGTTTTTCATTCCGCGAGAGCCATGTAATCGCCCCAATGGTTTCAGGAATAAACAGGAACCTATAGGAATAATTCAGCTTTTTTCCTTTCAGAAATTGTGCAAGGTATGTTAAAAGGACAACTCCCGAAAGGTTGTCATTGCATAAGGAAGGGTGACAAAGATACGTTGACAGGAGTACTTCATCATCACTTTTACCTTTTAGATAATATTCACCATAGGACAGGGAACCATCTTTAAGTGAGGAATCGATTTTGATTTCATAATCCCCAGGGACGAGGGCATTCATGTGATTATGGGTCATACAGAATCCCCAGTTTTCATGATAATATGTGGTAAGGTAGGGGATCCAATCCGGGTATTTTTCAAGAGTATGAATGTGTTTTTTTAATTCATTCAAGGAAATTTTTTTCGATACTGGTATACTGTAGCCCATGACATGGAGATTCGATTTTTTGAAATCAATGACTCTTTTCCCGGCAGGATCTTTTATATACGCGTCATGGATATTCCACTCCTTTGGAATCGTCCAGTCAAATACTTGGGTTCCTGAGGGCACCTCAATTATCTTTAAGGGGATGCTCTTTTTTATGATTTTTAAGGTATCCCTGACACCGTCTCCGGTGATACTTCGACAGATAGGAAAAAGTTCTTTCATTAGGTTATACATTTCCCGACCGGTTTTATGGAAATCAATATTATTTTTTTCGATCATTTAGTCACCATTCTCTTTTATGACTTTTAAATTTATTAAATCGTCATTTAATGAATTAGAAGCCCTTGGCGTTTCAAGAGTGACATATGTATTTTTTTGTCTTTTTAAGCAGCTCATTAAGAACTGTAACGGGTATTCCCCTTCCCCGAAATTCAGGTGTTCATCGACCTGAATATTTAACGATCCATCAGAGATATGAAACATGACGGGTTCCAATGTTAAAAATTCTTCAATGAACTGATGATAATCCTTTTTCAGAGTCATTGCCGCTTTTATTGCGTGGTTCAGGTCCAGACACAACCCGAATTTACCCTGACATAGGCTTTTGATCTGATCCGGTGAGAATCCCACTAATTTTTCACCGCCAATGCCTTTTTTTGGCATATTTTCAATAATTATCCGTGGATCATCGTATTCTTCCAAAACACTTATTGCACATTCCAGACTGCCAAAACCAGGATGAAGAATTATATATTGTGCATTCAGCTGATCGGCCCATTCACGACAATAATTAATTATCCTGTGGTTGAATTCCCTTATTTTAAAATCAGCAATATTTACACCATAGCTGTCAGGTGTCAGATGAATATTAAAGGGGATCTGTCTGTCAAGAAAGGGGGAAATATCAGTACCGGGGATGATGGTCAGCTCGATAAACTGAAAGGTTCTCGTTTTGATGAGATATTCGGCATAATCAATAAGATTGATATTTTTAGACCACAATTTCAGTCCGTAGTTAATCTGCGTCATTTTTCAGAATATTTGCTTATCAGCGTTTCAAGCATGAGTCTCAACATTTTGCCTGTTCGTAAAGGATTCTCTCCGGCCGGATCTGATGATCGGTAACGAATCAGGGCCATGATTTAACATGAGATCCAATGTAGATAAATGGGGAATAAAATTGCCCATGAGCTGAGAATACTGCGGGTGTTCAAAATGCTGGTATTTCAGTACTATACCGGAATCATTAAACAGGTTATTTTTTTCAATGTATGTGCTTGAACCAAGAGGAGATAAATAATTGTCAGCATGTAATTCCTGACAGATATTCAATAAACGTTCTGTTTTGGTACCATTAGCGGATAATTCCGAAGAACGAATAAATTGCGAGCGGATTCCGAGTTCTTCACAGAACCACCGGATTATCGTGATGTTGAAATCGATTAGGAAATCATGTGGCAAAGAATATATTTTTTCTAACCTATCTTTGAATGAATTGTAAAATGTGGCAGAGTGATAATTATAGTAAATGGATTTGAAATGTTTTTCATTCCATTTAGTTGCATAATTTATCCGGGTTTCTAAAATTTTTTGTCTGTAATTTCTGCATACTGGTATTGTTAACCATGTCCACCCTGTTGGGATTTTAATTTTATTTCTATTCTGCCAACTCTGTTTAACAAATTGTACATCATCCAAAAAAACAAATATATCACTCTGGTCGATTAAATCGAAATACCCCAGCCATGGTAAATAAGTCGGTTGCATTATTGAAATCTGCATGTCAACCCTTTAATGTTTCAATGGGAATCCTTTTTTCCGAGAGCAGCATGTTCCATGATATTCCATCTCCATAGCGGATATCTGTTGTTGCAACTTTTCCAAGGATAATGTCAAAATATCGTGGATGAATTCCCGGTACCAGGTTTCGTTCTGACCTCAAGACCCGTATATTGCTTTTTAAGAACGGTTCGCCCTTTTTAATATTCCGGATGGCATGAATACTCCTTTTATCATTTGGATAGAGAGGCTTTTCGGCAGGAGCAATAATTTTTTTACCCGATCCCATCAACTTTTTCATTTTTTGCCGGCCGATCAAATCTCCGGCAAACTTCATTGGATCAGGGGATCGTTCACAGGATTTGATGAGATCGACCATCCGTTTGAGTTCATCGGGTTTCAACGCAAACGAATGATCGGGGCCGGGGAGGTTTCTTGAAAGGGTAAAATGTTTTTCAATTACATCTGCACCCAATGCAACAGCCGTCAGCGGGGCACAAATGGGATCGGTAGTATGATCGGAAAAACCGACAGGTATACCAAAAACCATTTTTAATGTCTTGATTACATTGAGATTGCATTGACTAAGTGGTGTCGGGTATGCAGAAACGCAGTGGAGTAGGACTACATGACTATTTTTTGTGTTATTTCCACAAATCTGAAGTGTTTCCTCGATCTCTCCCAGAAGACTTAAACCCGTAGATATGATCATGGGCTTTTCCTTTTTTGCGATATGTTTTATGAGTGGAATGTGGTTTAGTTCAGGTGAAGCAATTTTATGTGCGAGAATCCCTATATCGTTGAGAGAATCTGCGGATTCTTCATCAAAGCAGGAACACAGAAAAAGCAAGTCCTTTTTTTCGGCATAGTCTTTCAGAATTGTCAACCATTTTTTTGGAACTTCATTCTTTTTGAGTAGTTCGAAAAAATCCGTAGTAACAGAACCAATGGGAATTTTTCCAACACTTTGAGGATATAAAGAATCGGCATTAAAAAACTGGAATTTAATTGCATCGGCACCTGCCGATTTGGCAACATCAATCAATTTTTTTGCCTGTTGCAATTTCCCATCATGATTCGAACCTGCCTCAGCAATAATCAAAGCAGGTTGGCCATCACCGATTTTTTTATCTCCTATAGTTATTTCTCTCATTGTCTTCTTTCATCATTTTTTTCAACCACGATAATCCAGTCTGAATTTTTTTTCTGCCTGTTGGAAAATGTAGTTTCAGTTTTTTCGATAGAAATTACATCAAATTTTTTAAAATACTCCATTATTTCTGAATCATCAAGGAAATGCATCATCATTCCTTTTTCATTCGTATCATCGATGTCCAGTATGTAGGTATTCTTTTCAATTTTTTGACCTTTACCATATCGGTAATCATCTATTGTTCTTGTGATGATGCACATTTTGCCATTCTTTTTCAAAATCCTGTGGATCTCCGAAATGGTTTTTTTAATCCCGGATATATCATTGTAACAAAGAACTCCTGCACAAAGTACGCCATCAAAATAATTAGCAGGGAAAGGTTGAACAGACATTTCAGACTGTTTGACAACAGCAGAAAGATTTTCAGATTTCAGCCATTCTTGTGCAGAATATATTCCCTCAATTGAAATATCGGTTCCATATGCCTGAAAACCCTCGCGGGCAAGAAAAACTACGTGTCTTCCGGCTCCACATCCCAAGTCAAGCAGTGTTATTTTTTTTCTTTGATCTTTATCCCTCGGAAATTGAGTGAACACATGGCGAACGACATGATCCAAGGGATATATAGGTTTAAACCTTTCTTGTTTATGTAATTCATCCCATGAAGATTTCGAATAATTTGTATCCATATTGGTCAATTATTTATTTTCTTTAGGTAATAAACATTCTACACCGGGGAAAATAAAATTGAAATTTGCGAGAAGATTCTTTTTAGAATCGAATAAGTGAGAAATTTTATATTAAAATTTTTTGATGTATATGACGGTTAATTTTAAGATATTCAGGATGTTGTTTCAATAGATCAAGAACGTCATTCCAGGAAAATTGATTGTTTTTAAAAAAATTATAGATTTTCCGGACAAACTTGAGATCTTCTGGCATATCTACAGTCCAACGCAATTTTGAGAGATTTTCTGTATGAGTGAAACCTTTGATAATAAATTTTGTTGGATTTCGCTCAATATACGTGGTGACGTGTTCTCTCCATCTAGGATTTTTATCTTCCAGCCAGGCTTTTTTCAGCGCCGCCATGCTCATGACTTCCGCATCAAGTCCTCGTGGAAATGTCTGAACGGGTAGTGAATTACTTACAAAATCAATATGTGGCATATTTTCAAGAAACACATTTATTATCTTATCAATAAGTTCCGGTTCGATGAGAGGACAATCGGCCGTAATTCTGACAACCACATCCGCATGGAATGCAGAAGCTGCCTTGTAGTACCGATCAAGTACATCATCTTCACTACCGCGGAAATAATTCCAGGAATTCTCTTTGCATAAGGAGATAATCTTGTCATCTTGAGGCAGTTCTGTTGTTGCAATAACAATGTCATCAATTTTTTTTGCTCTGGATACCCTTTCTATCTCATGAAAAAGCATAGGTTTACCCAAAATTTTTTTCAGAACCTTCCCCGACAGGCGGGTGCTTCCCATCCGGGCCTGAACAATTGCAATAATTTTTACCATTTTTATCAGAAAACCCTATTTATTACCTATTTTTTTAATAATTATTGCTATAAGATTTGTTATATCCCTTTTCTTGATAAATGATGCAGTTTCAGCAAGGTTTCTGCAGGAGCACAGGATTTTAAAAAAGCCGGTCAATTATTTAGCCGGCATTTTTTCCAGAACGAACCATGAACAATCATCAAGGGGGAAGACTGGGTCCCGTTTATAAATAAACCCGTAATCAAGTAATTTAAGATCCGAAAAGCGATCAAGCAATTCTCCTGCAAAATCCCGCTTGAATAATTTTTCCTTATGACCCCGGTATTCAATTTCCACCGGTGTGGGATTGTAATATTCCACAATACCGATATACTTTTTACTTGTTTTATATAATTTATCATATACATCCGGCAGGGCTTCAGGATTTATGTGGATCAATACACCCGAAGTGAAAACAAAATCCCTTGGGTAATCACACTCAAAATTGAGTATTGACTGATGGTACACTTTGGCCTGTCCCCACTTCTTTATTATGGCAACCGCTTTTTCATTTAGTTCAATTGCAGAAAGTTCGGAATTCGGCAATAATTGTCTTAATGCAATTAAATTGTGACCTATGTTTGATCCGAATTCAATCACAGTCTTGATGGCAGAGGTTCTCGACAATATTTTGGAAAACATTGCCATTCTTGACGGAATGAGTTTGACACTCTTATTCCGATCAATATATTCATTGCCAAAAGACCCGGCCCAGAATTCTTCCTGTGGTGTCTTGAATTTCATAGTTAAATCTCACGCAAATGGGTTATCTTTCCATTTAAAAAAGATAAACTTATCCTTTATTGACCTTTCATACCCAGAGCGTTGCCAAATCTAATTTTTTTTACATTTATATTTTATCGTGAATGCCATACAGGTTATAACGTAAGTTGGAGAATCCGATTGAGTATTTTGTTACACAAAAGACCATAGCATTCCGCAGGATCCATGAAGGTGATACTAAACGGAACATACCCCGCGGCTTGCAGCGAGGTGCACAGACCAAAATTGGATGGAATTATTGACTTTTTTCGACACGATAATATTGCGTTTTGGTCAGCTCGTTTTCGATAAGACCAATCCTCAGGCTTTTATTACATCTGTCCAACCCTCTTTTTACTGTACTTTCAAATTCCTCATCAGACATCTGCGTCATATTCAGTCGAAGATCTTGGCGATCCCCCAACATCAGCAGGTATTCCTCTTCATTTTCTTTATCGATAAACCCGTGATCAAGTGCATACTGGTACATTTCAGACCCCGGGAAGGGTAAAAGATAGCCGGCAGAGGGATATATGCGATTCTGAATACAACAATCTATCGTCGCCCGGATTGTGTCCGGTGTTTCCTGGGGATATCCAAATACCAGACTCGTCCATACTGTAATTCCTGCTTTATGGAAAAGATTTGTTTGATAAGAGAATTCTTCAACGGTCATATGTTTATTCATTGATTTTAAAATTGCCGGATCCGAAGATTCAAGGGAATATCCTATTCCCGTGCAGCCGGTTTCTTTCAATGCTTTTAATATCTCGAGATCTTCTTCATCAGCAAAAAGGTTCCCGCGGCAGTCGCCATACCAGAAAAACCTAATACCTGCCTGATTGAATGCATCTAAAAATTCTCTTACGGATTTTTTAGTTGAAAACGTGAGCTCGTCATTAAAACCGATATAATTAATACCGTATTTTTCCACCAGTTCTCTGATTTCCTCAAAAATATGTTTCCAGGGGCGGTGGCGATAAGAGGATTTTCGGAAAACATGATAGCAGAACGTACATCGGTTTACACACCCTCTTGCGGTATTAACCACTATACCCCGTATCTGTTGTGGAGGGAGGGGAAAGGGTTCATGTAAACCCGCTCGAAACCCGTCTACATATTTTTCAAAATCCCAGATTGAGTAATCTATGATGGGTATTGTAGAGAGATCTTTTATCACGGGGCGGGGATCAGTGCAAATGATTTGTGAGTCCTGTTTATAAACAATCCCTTGGACGTGCTCAACTGACCGGCCAATCTTTAAACAGTCCAGTAATTCAACAACAGTGATATCCCCTTCACCGAGGACTGCGATATCTGCTTCGGTTTTCGATAACAATATTTTAGGAATTGAATCTGCAACCGAATTTCCGACAATAATGGTTGCCTTTGGATTGTATCTGCGGATCAAAGCGGCAAGGTCCTTAATGATCTGGTAGCCGGTGACAATACAGCCCATCAGAACAACATCGTATTTGTTTTTGGAAAAGAAGGATTCGATATATTCGTCACTATAGCGGTATGCATCAATATCCAGTAAATCAAAATGATATCCTTTATTTTTTATTGCCGTAGCGATATACGCAATACCAAGAGGAAGGAACTTGACCGGGGACTTGGGTCTGAGAGCAACATTAATCACTAAAATTTTCAATTAAACACCACGTCACGATAATATTATAATTTCGATGGTAAGTCATTTATTCTTTTACTTTTCCCAGGATTTATACATATCATACCCCGCTAAACAGCGCGTTCTTTTGATCTCGGATATTTATATAAAAGGGATCGGGTGAAACCAAAATCACCAGTAAAAAAATTGTAGGAATTCAGATACAATAATATGAGTCAATGAGTCTCATGGTTCTTTCCTCAGTAAAACCTGTAACCGGTCAATTGCCCGGCAATCCAGATAAGAATCAAGATCCCCTTTGATAAAATTCTCTAAAAACAGGTTAAAATCTTTCTCGGTATTCTCATACAGCCAGTAATTTACAAATTTTTTCAATTCCTGGTAATCGTGCGCCACAAAGTTGGGAAAATTGTTTAAGTAATAGTTTTCTCCGAGATCTCTACCACCGGCATCATAATAAATGGCACGTGTTTTTGCCCCCAACGCTTCGATTGTTGGGGAAGAATATGATGCGGAAATTACCAAATCCGAACAGGAGATCACGTCACTTGCAAAAACACAATTACCCCTTGTTTTTTTAATAAGTATACACCGCGGATGTCTTTGTATTTTTTCTATTGCAGAATTATATTCGGGATATTCTGGATACGCATCTTCTAATGCCTTTTCTTTAAAAATTAAAAATATACCAGGCATCTCGTCCAGTAACATCAATAGATCATTGCAGAATTTCATACCATCCAGCATGGCCCATTTTTCATAGTATGATGTACTAAAAACACCCAATATTTTTCCCTTCACTCGACGTTCTGCCAATATCGCAGGAAGGGGGGAGATATACTTACCTTCCTTTAATTCACATATTCTTTGTGAGGAGAGGATCCCGATTGTATGATACCTGGAAATGTTGTTTTTATTATATTTGAAATATCGGGCTATTTTCTCTCCATAAAAAATGCCATTGTCATACTTAAGCATACTAGTGAATACCGCAGATTTCTTTGTTTCTTCCAAAGAGGAATGATACCCCGCGTAACAGTCCGGCCAGAGATACCAGGTACTGCAATGATTCTGCTCCATTATTATATTCTTTGATATGGTATCTGGTGTCAGTATTGTAAAATGGTTTTTTAATGAATAAATATCAAAAAAAATATTCCATTTTACATAATCAGAAAAAATGGCCCGTGTTACTTCAATTGTACAGTTTTTTTCAAAAAAAGAGTACCAAATTGCTTTTAACCAGGCAGGTAAAAATTTCTTAATAAATTTATTTTTAACAAGTACAGCGCTTAATTTTTCCCGCTTATTGAAAAATTCACAATAATTATAGCCCTGATTTTCGAATTCATTTTCATACATGCACCCGAATCGTTCATCGATATACAGGATATCTTGTTTCGGGTATCCGTATAAGGGATCTACAATATAACTATTCAGATTATAATTATATCCAAATAAGTCAGGTAAATTTATGTTTATCCCCAGAGGGTAGCATTGTTGTTCATTCCGTTTTCCTCCAAAAAACTGAATTTTTTTACAGAGGATGTACCAAGGGTATGAAAGCAGAAAAATGTTATGGAGTTTTAACCGGATGTTTCTGTAAAAACTATGCACGTTAGATAGTTTTAGAACCTGTATTTTTTTCGAATCCATGAATTTTTTTTCCTGATATAATTCAAAGTGCTCATCAGGATAGAAAGAAATCTCTTTTTCTGTATTTTCTGAAATTTTTTTAATTATCAATTCTTTTTCATATACTGACTTCAACTCAGACAAGAGACGCTTTTTATACATATCCGTTATCTCATCGGATTGAAATAACTGACAGGAATTTTTTATCGACGCAGATTTTGAGAAATATTTCGCAAAAATTTCATCCAGATCTTCATGGGCAAAAAATGAACTGTAATTATCTTCTGTGTAACCATTCCTTGAATCCAGAGGATTAGTCAACCTGTTATTTTTAAGATAGTCTTTTATAATTTTGTTATTTTTGATCTTGTCATCAATGGAAAAAAAATATACTTCATTATCAGAATGTAAATAGTCTTGAACGAGAGAAAAATTTGAGGGATTAATGTTATCAAATATAATGACTTGTTTTTGGATAAAATTCATTAAATCCCTCCTTTTTGTTGAATGCTTTATCCTTGGAAATGGGAAAAGGTTCCAAATCTTATAGCCTTAGTTTGTCACCATTTCATTGATTATATTCTTTATTTTGTGATTTGTACTACTATTAAAACGTCTGTTTGTGAATATGGCAGGTAATAAAATGTATTTTTATTATTTTTTCACAAATTTCATAACAAATGCACAATTAAATAAAGGTAAGAAATGATCTGTTATTCTGAAGATTTTAAATAAAGCACCAAGAAGTCTGCATCTTGTACATTCACACCCAAACATTGATGGAATTTCCATATTTAACACAAAACCTGCTTTTTCAGCCATCTTAACAATTTCTTTTCTTTTTCTGCGATAGCCTTTTTCTTTTTGAATAATTCCTTTTTTAAACACATAATGATTAATTATTGCCTCAATAAATAGCCAAAATTCTATTAATCTACGACTGATACTGTCCGGATATCTAAGTGTAAAAATAAGATTATTACCTTTTTTCAGATATCCAGAACAGATATCAAACAAACGCTGAGTATCCTCATTATTAAAATAAAAATCTAGACCGGTAATTAAAATATCAAAATTATCACTTGAAATATCAAACTTTTCATTGATTTTTTGGATTATGTCATCATTAAAAATATCAATGGTGATTGTTTTAAATCCCGGAAATAGCTGGGTTGTCTGTTCAGATAATCCCGGAATTATATCTGAAGCAATAACATCAAAACCTTCATGAAATAATAATAATTCATGTTCCCCGACCCCAGAACCAATACCGATCGTACAATTAATTTTACTTAATAACCGTGAATAAACACTATTCAAGTCATTTATCCACAAATTTGTAAAAAATCGATCAAAAAAATCTTTTTGTGTTTTAAAAACCATTTTGTCATATTTCATCGTTTTTGTATTTTCCTCAATACTGTTTTGAAGAGTTAAATAACTGAATGTTTTTGAGGAGTTATCAATAAGATATTTATAACCTTTGATCATTTCTGTTTCCCTATTTCTGTAATTATTGAGATTATATGTTCATAGTCATTAATGCCGACCATTATCAGAAAGATTTGGTTTTTTTAAGGGTAAATTCCAACAATTAGGATTATCAGCATTTATTTCCTTTCCCAAACAACACATAGTCATACACACTTCCTTGAAAGGGGAAACTGCCATGCTTGATACTTGACTATAATATCCATAATATTGCTGGACAACAGGCTTTGGTTTGAGATACGAAATTTCAGAAAGAAAATCCCTGACATTCAATATGATATAAGGAACGACGGCTTTGCCATCCCATTTGTCGTAAAATGCAATTTTTTCATATGATTTTTTGATATTTTCGATAGATGCAGAATTTTCCACAAGCCTTACATCAAAAATGAAATTTCTTTTTGCCACTCTCCAGCACTCCCTGATGATCTCCCGCCAGTTTAACGCCAGATGAATTGCCCCGGAACAATATACGATATCGATTGACTCTTTCCTGAAAGGAAGTAATCCTCCGTCACTGATCACAAAAGATGCCTGCGGAAATAATTTCTGTGCCTTTAGAATCATTTTTGACGAAAAATCTACACCTATATAGGTAATTGTGGGCTGAATTGATTTAAAAACCTCATAAAAACCACCTGCAGCACAACCTACATCAAGAATAGAATCGTTCATCTGGATTGCTTTTGTCAGAAAAAATTTTTCTGATGCATAAATTTCATTGACTGAATGCCGGTTTTTCGTGTAATACTGAACAGCATTTATCTTTGACCAGGGATTTCCAGTATTATTTTTATCTGACATAATAGAAATTCCAAAGTGAATGGTGTTTGGGACTATGTTATAACATCCGTGGGAACCATGGTGCGTTCTAGTGTGGAAGTGTGCTAATGAATGCATGAATATGTTCTGTCAACAAATTCATCTGGTGAACAGGTCCGACAGTTATCCTAATGCATTCCCTCAGTGCTGGATGATCAAAGCCAGGTTTAATGAGAATTCCCTTTTTATTAAGGTATTCTGTTAATGGTATAACCAATCTCTTACCTACTTTGATATTAAGAAAATTTGTCTGGCTGGGATAACTGAAAAATCCCATTTTTGACATTTCATCAGCTAAGAATTCTCTTCCTTCAATCGCATCCCTTACATTTTTCTCAACTACATCGGGATTATCCAATAATAAACATCCAAAAAGGACCGCCAGACCGTTTGTTTCATAATTCGGCCTGAATTTGCTCAAAGAGCGGATCAATTCAGGATGTGCAGCTGCGTACCCCAATCGAAGCGAAGCAAGCCCAAAAGCCTTAGAAAACGTTCGTGTAACAATGAGGTTCGTATATGATTTAACATATTGAATTAACGAATAGGGATAATATGGGTAATATGCCTCGTCAATAAGGAGGAGTATGTTTCTTTGTTCTGTAAATTTTATTAAATCAACAAGTTCCTTTGGACTGAACACACATCCCGTTGGACTGTTTGGATTTGCAAGAGCAATGAGTTTAGTTTTTTCGGTAACCGACAAGCGCAGGGTTTCCATGGAAAATGAAAGATCCAAACCGTACGGCACCTTATGTAAGGTTGCCTGATAGAGTCTGGCATAAATTTCATACATTGCGTATGTCGGATCGGGAATAATTACCTCATCTTGTGGATTGATGAATACCTCAAACACGTTTTTTATGGCTGCATCAGATCCCGCGGTGATAAGGATACAGTTTTCGTCAAGTGAGAGGTAACGACTCAATTTTTCGTACAGGAGATATACCTGAGGGTATGTCGATATCAATTCCGGAGTTATGCCGGCTTTTCCTTTTTTAAGGAGAAATGCAGGAATGTTGGATGTGTTCTCGTTCTTGTCGAGGCGCAGATAGCGCGTCCTGTCATACTTTTCTAGTGCTGAACGGTGAATATCAATGAGATGCTTCTTAGGCTGAACCATTTTTCACTCCGAAAATCCATGCTTTTTCAGCCAGAATTCAACCTGCGGTACCTGCCATTCATAATCGACATCGCACCCACCCCATTGTTTCAGCGGAAAAATTTTCTGTCCCATCCATTTCTGGGGTAGAAGGCCTTCCATAAGATGTTCAAGACAATTCGGACGGACAATAGAAACGCTCATATCCGCAAACCAGACATCTCCTTGGGAATCCCGGTCGCAATTAAGGGTTTTTGGATCACCAAATATTTCGAACGGTACGAAAGGATATAAAAGTCCGTCATCCCCCTCCTTTCGTGCACGCAGGGGACTCCACATGTTGTATCGTGAAACAGTTACAGCTGAATCATACCGGGGATTTTTCCTAAGGATATCCACTCCTTCATCGATGGTTTCTGGAAGAATTGTTGGCGCGTTGCAGAATAGAAGAACGACGAGTTCGATGTCCTGACCGGTCTTTTCTTTGATGTAATGGTAGCCATGGACAAAAGCATGTTCTCCCAGAGCCTCCTTTGTACAGAGCTCCGAGGGACGATCAATTATTTCTGCGCCATACTCCCGGCCAACAAATTTTATTTTTGGAGAATCTGTTGAAATGTATACTTTGTCTACAGTTTTGGCATTTTTTGCTGCCAGCAAAGGATATGCCATCATGGGTTTTCCTAGGATAGGATAAACATTTTTCCCCGGGAATCCCACGCTTCCTTCCCTTCCGATCATTAATGCAGCAATCATCTTATTTAGCACCTGATTTTACCTAAAATGTCTACTTACTCACATATTTTTTCTTTGCCCAAGAGAACATTCGTTTCAGCCCTTCATCAAGGTTGATTCGTGGTTCCCACCCAATATCTTTTTTAAGATGGGAGATGTCAGCGTAGAGACCGAACTGGTCAGCGGGGGTGAATCCCTCATATTTTACCGGATATGACACCGGATCGAACCCACAGATACTAATCTCTTTTTCCACAAGTTCGTGGACAAGGGTCTTTCTGCCGGTAGCAAGATTATAGATCTTCCCGTGAGTACAAGGGTTGTCCAGTGATATACACCATGCATCAACAACATCATCAATGAAAATAAAGTCCCTAAACCGGTCTCCACTACCTTTTACCCAAATCTGTTCTCCTTTTAAAAGGTAGGCGAGGAAAATGCTCGCCATGCCCTGTTTCATGTTTGCCATGTTCTGCCCGGGACCATATACGGAAAACATCCTGAAACATGTGGTAGCGAGCCCCTCTTTTGAGAAATGCTGCACGTATTGTTCGCTTGAAAGTTTTGATATGCCATAAAACGAGAGGGGCTGGCAGATATCGTCCTCAGAGACAGGAGACTTTGCAGCATCACCATAGACCGCCATTGAACTTGCATAGACAAACCGGGGCACATGAGATTTTATGCACCAGTTCAATAGTAAAAGGGTACTAAGGGCATTTACCTTGAGGTCAAGCTCAGGCTTTTCGTTGGAAATCTCACCTGAAGATTGCGCTGCAAGGTGGAGAACGGCATCATACTTTTTTTTTGGGATTTTATTAAACACACCTTTTTGCGAGATATCAGCTTTGACAAATGTTGCATTCGGCGGCAGATTCCCCATATCTCCAGTTGAAAGGTTATCGACAATCGTGACTTCATGCCCGCAGGAGAGAAGCCTTTTTGCGAGGTGGGAACCGATGAATCCCGCACCCCCTGTAAGAAGAATCTCTTTTCCCATCAGAATTCACCTGGACATTTTCATGCGATTTTTACGTCTTTTTCACAACCCGGGTCGGTTATCGGGAAAAATATTTTTTTATTATCACGATCATTGGAAAGGTGAAATCCTATCACCATCTCAAGGGATTTTCTCCCGTCCTCACCTGTGCTGCTGATTGGTTTTCCAGATAGGAGTTCAGCCAGTGCTTTTGATGTGAGATCAACAATATCGAATTTTGTGTCACTAATGAACGGGATGATCTCCATATCGGTACCGTACCGAGTAAGGGCAACTTTTTTATTTACCGGTGTTCTTGCCCGGATATGCCAGATGTCGTTTAGTTCATCGATGATTATCCTTCCATAGGTTCCTACAATCTGGAAAGAATATTGAACCCCCGTATCTTCTGATGAGTCAATAAAAAAACGGGTTTTGTTTTTGAACTGTATGATACCATATCCACCGGGATCAACAAAAGATTTACCGCGTGGGTTTAATGTTCCTGAAGTATCCAGAAAACCCATAATCCACTCTGGTTCGCTATCAGTCAGATACCGGGCAGTATCAAAGAAATGTATGGCAAAATTTCCGATTCCTGTCGAACCGCAACTGAAATACAGATGCCGCAGATCCCCTATATCCCCCTTATTTATCAGGTCTTTCAAGCGGGCATAATTAGAACTCCAGCGTCTGATATGGTTTACAGCAAGCCGGGTTTTATTTTTTCTGCATATGTCTATAACGTTCTTTGCGTCATTGAGATTTGTTGCCATCGGCTTTTCACATAGAATGTTTTTTATCCCTGACTCTGAGCCCTTTATGGTAATTTCAGCATGGGTAGGACCGTTTGTTACCACACTTAAAATATCCATGTTATCCTGCTCATGCTCGATTAGCGCCTGATAATTATCATAGATATGACCGGGGTCAAAAGACGGGAGAATTTTTTTAACTTTTTCGGGTTCCCAGTCAGAGATCGCCACCACATCAACACCAATAGACGAATAGGCTGTGTAGTGTCGTTGGCCCATCCCTCCAAAACCAATAATTGCTGCTTTTTTCCTTTCAGCCATATGTCTATCTCCTCTTTTGGGAACTGCATTAATGATCTATTTTTTTCACTACAGCAAACAATGTATCGCAAAAAAAATGTTCCTCAAGGCTTTTTGCGTATTCTCTGAGTAATTTAGTGGAAAATACCGAATTATAACGTCCCACACCTCCGGGTTTCCCGTACATCATCCAGTGCATATGGTTTGATAAGTCATATCTCTGGTGGGGATAAATCGTAAAATCACTCATGCCGGCAGATTTCAGTATACCGGAAAGGGTTTCCTTTGAATAATAATACTGGTGGGCTGGCGTGAAATAAAAAGGTTTGAATGCAGGAATATCGTACATTTTCAGGAGAGCATCACTGACATTAGGAACCACAATGAACAGTTTTCCTCCCTTTTTTAGTACCCGGTCCACTTTGATGAGATATCTGATGGGATCACCGATATGCTCAAGAAGGAAAAACATAAAGACACAGTCAAATTGAGCATCTTTGCATTCATCGAGAGATTCAAAGGTATGGATCCCGATCTTTTTACAATACTCATTTAGGAGTAGATGTGTTTCGATCCCGGATACACTGGCGACGTGGTCTTTGATGGTGGCAAGAAAATATCCGGATGCGCACCCTAACTCCAGACAATCACTATCGGATGTGAGATGATCTTTTACCCACTCAAAATACATTTTTGCATCCGGTAATCGTGACTGGAATAGTCTTTCGGGGGTTGTTCCCTTTTCGTTGCTGTAAATCTCCCCGTACTCTTTCTCATAAAATACTCTTTCTTCTTCGGGATTCATCCGAGGATAAAGGAAAACCAGTCCACAGTTTTTACAGGCATACGCTTTTTTTTGGACATCATAACGGAGTTTGTCGGTCACGAGATCGAATCTATCATTCTGGCAAAGATAACACTGCGTAATAGTCAACCCCTAAAATTTTTATATGAACATTTTGCTTGGATTCAGGTCGTATCACTTTTGTTCGTATCACTTTTTTTATTCTGGTCCAATTCCTTTTGGATTTCCCTCAGACAGTCCAGTAATCCCTCAGTGATATCAACATATGTTGAAAGATTTACCCTTTCCGGGATATCTGCCTGAAACGAATAGGGGGTCATGACGTAATGTTTGTGCTGTTCAGCAGGGGTATAATGTATGACAATATCTTTACCAAGGATTTCTCTAATAATGGAAAACAATTCTTCCACTTTTATTCTCTGATGTCCGGTGATCAGCACCGCCTTGTTTGCATAGTAAGGAGTCTGTGCAATTCGGACGGTCTCACGAGCTGCATCAAAAACGTGAATATATTCTCTTATAGCATCTTTGGAACTGATATATGTATACTCATTCGTCATCAACAAGGCTTTCAGAACATTATAAATAGGATTCCATTCATTTGCATCGCGCCCGTATAGACTTCCATATCGCAATATGGTATATTCAAGCCCGAACTCTTCGTGGAACGTCTTGCATAATGATTCACCTGCCTGTTTGGAAACCCGGTAAAAAGATCCCCATTTCCCCGCGGTATATACCGAACTTGCAAAAAGGAAGCGATTAACGCCAATATTTCGTGCAGCTTCGAGACAGTTTACAGTACCAACGACATTAATCTGCATAGTTTTGATCGGTAATGAACGCGCCTTATTCAGATTGGCAATAGCTGCCGTATGGATAACGATATCGCACGATTTCATTGCATTATATAATGCGTCATAGTCCAGTACATCGCCTTTGATGAAGGAAAAATGACCTGATTCCTTTAAATGCCCATTGATATTTTTTGGGACTTTTTTATCGAAAATTACTGTGTCGATTTTGTTTTTTACTAGCTCTTTGACAATATGGCTCCCTAAAAAACCCGATCCCCCCGTTACCAGCACTTTCATCGTATCACGTCCTGCATTACTGATAATAAATTTTGTACAGCTTCCATCTCCATCTGGTTTCGGGATTCAAGGGTGTTTGAAGAGACATGCGGAGTAACGATTACCTGTGAATACTTCAGCAGTGGGCCGGTGTAAGGTTCATGGGAAAAAACATCAAGTCCCGCTCCCGCGACTACTCCGGAACCCAAACCCATCATGAGAGCCTGCTCATCAAGTATTGAGCCCCTTGCGGTATTAATGATAATCATTCCCTGCTTACACTTGGAGATTAGATCGGCAGTAATGATCGGTGTCCCATCCGGTTGCGGAGGAGTGTGAAGAGATACAATATCAGATTTGAGAAGCAAATCTTCGAGATGTGCCGCTTTCTCCCAAATCTCTGGCAACTCTTTGCTTATATAAGGGTCATAATAGATGATCCTGCACCCTAAACCTGATAGATATGAAGCTACTTGGTGCCCGATACGACCCATGCCGATAATTCCAACGGTTTTTCCAAAAAGTAACGATCCTGGTATCAGCTGATAATTCCCATCCCGCATGTTTGTATTGTACATTGGGATATGTTTCATGATAGAGAAGAGCAATGCAAGTGTGTGCTCAGCGACGGCCTGTACCGGTGCTTCAGGAGTTGAACATATTTGTATGTTGTACTTTTTTGCCGATTCAAGGTCGATATTATCAAGACCGATACCTACCCGTGAAATTACCTTGAGATTTGATGATGATTGTAAAACCTTTTCACTAAATTGTTCAGTACCCGCAATCACTCCCTCAGATTCTTTTAATGCCTCAATAAGTTCGGGCTCTGTAAGACGGCGTCCGGTTGTGTTAAAAAAAGAGATACAACAGTATTTCTTTAAAGTATCCATAGAGAGACCATCGATATTAAAAGACCTAATCGTTATCGCAAGATTGAATTTTTTCATTTTAATTCACTATTTCTAAGATTTGAGTGATATTGTGCTTTTAACCGTAATAAATTTGTATTGTAACAGTTAACAGAAAGTACAGTTATTTCAATAATTTTCCCATAAGCAGGATTTGATCATGTCAAATACAAAAAAACAAAAAATTTCAATTTTATATGCCAACTACAAAGTCGTAAAAAAATTTTTAAAATCGCTCGATGGGGATGAGAATTTTTCATGGATTTATTTGGGAAAAAATGTCCCATTTAGTCATTCTTTGAATCAATTATTGGGGGATCGCCACAAGCGATTCGAAATCGCCGATTTTTTACAGGTAATTGCAATTGAGACAAGACAGGAATATATTGATTATATAGGTAAATTGGGCGCCGAAGAAAAATCCAAATTCTGGTGGTTAACTTCAGTTTCAGAAAAAAACCTGTTTATATCAAATGTTTTTCTTTATTTTTGCTATGTTAAGGTAATTTTAAAAGTGCTAAAAAAGACTCCTCAAGATTACCTTATTATTTGCGATTCGTTTGCTTTGATGGAAACCCTCAACAGAAATTTGAAGAGAAATGAGGAATTAATAGTTATTTATGAGAAATCAGGATTGCATTCAATATTTTTTTCGATAAAAAACCATTTCTCCGGACTTATCAACACTGCATATTTCCTTTTCAGATGGTTATGCCGTTGTGTCCTTTCGCACATATTTAGATTAACAAGAATTAAAAATAAACGATTTCAACAGCCAAAGGGAAAAAAAATTTTTATCCATTCGTGGGCTGATTACCGATCATTCCGGACACCAGGTCTTTATGATGATGTTTTTCTCGGCAGGTTAGGAACGGATCTAAAAAAAATCCATCCTGATATTAATTATCTCGTTGATGTTCTCCCCACATGTTTTTTCCCGATTGCTTTGTTAAAACTCAGGAAAATTGAAGATAATTTTTTGCTAATGGAAGAATTTTTGCATCCTCTTGACATAATTTCATCAGTATATCTTGTTACTGTTAATTCCCCGATAATTTCCAAAATTCCACAATATATGAATTTAGACGTAGCACCTATTATCCATGAAGAGTTAAAAAATGATCGGTCAAATTCCCGAGCTTTTCAAACCTACCTCTGTTATATTATTGGAAAAAAACTTGCATGTAATCATGAGGTACAGTCATTTATCTATTCCTTTGAAAACCTGATGTGGGAAAAGATGTTCTGTTATGCATTCAAAGAATATTCCCCACAAACTGCTATTATCGCATATGCCCATTCAACCATTAGTAAAATGGAAACTTTTTATTCAGTTTCCCGCTATGAAAACCAGTTCATACCATTACCGGATATGATTGTCGTTAATGGCATACGAGCACGGAATGTATTGATTAATTCCGGGTTTTCTCCTGACGCAGTGACAATTGGAGGAGCATTCCGGTATCACACTCTTAAGAAGAGGCCATATTGTGGAGTTGTTCAAGGTTTGAAAAAAATTCTGATAATTCCAACTGATGACATTAATTCGACATTAGAGTTAGTCTATAAATCCATTCTCGCTTTCGGAGAGAGAGAGGGGATATCATGTATTATAAAATTTCACCCGACCTTGCCGAGACGCAAAATATTGCAGTATCTTTCCCAAATGCCAGATAATTTTATAATAAGTGAGGATCCGATTATTGACCTCTTGTCCGGTGTTGATATGGTTGTATATACTGGTTCCACGGTTTCTGTCGAAGCATTGGCCCAAGGAATACCGATACTCCATGTTCGATCAGACCTGATAATAGATCGGGATTTTTATGAGCCTGAAGATCAGATAAAATCTGTTTCAAGACCACAAGAAATGTACCAGGCCTTCATGGAATTTTCCGGATATTCACAGATAATCAAGGAGAGAGGGGAGAAAATTGTTAATGAATTCTTTGCGCCGGTGCAGGAAGAATCGTTAACAATTTTTTTGGGTAAAATACACTGAATTGTACTTGACCAAATTGATTGAAATGATGAGAATTTTAGATAGAAAGATAATATATATAATATTTTTCAGAGTAGAGTAACCATGGATATTGATGTAGCATTAGTAATTCCTCGCAAGAGGTTTGTAGCTTTGGAAAATTTAATAAAATCTTAAATGAAAATTAAGATAGGAAATTGCGGTGGTTCAATGAGTAAATCTCTTTCATTTTTATTATTAATATATTTTTTATTTATAATTTTACCTATAGGTATAATTTTGAGAATTTGTAACAAAGATGTGTTAGACACCCGATATAAAAAAATTAAAAGTTATTGGATTGACAGAAGATCGGTGAACTATTTACTCATGGATGAGAAGATACTTGATTAAAAAGTTAAAAATAACTGATCCTTGTTATTTCATATCAAAACAAACCCCAGTTTCTTTATATTATAAATAAGAGGGATAATGTGTACATATTAGGAATATCAGCATTTTATCATGATAGTGCAGCTTGTTTAGTAGATAATGGGAATATCATTGCAGCTGCTCAGGAAGAAAGGTTTACAAGAAAAAAACATGATTTTACTTTTCCAACAAATGCAATACAATTTTGCCTTGATACTGTAAAGATCAGTCCAAATGATATTGATTACATTGGTTTTTATGAAAAACCATTGTTAAAATTTGACAGAATATTAAAAACATATCTATATAATGCACCGACGGGTTTTGGAACTTATTTAAAATCGTTAAAATCATGGACAACGAAAAAACTCTGGATCAAAGATATTATTAAAAATGAACTGAATTATGAAGGAAAAATCATTTGTAGTGAACATCATGAATCACACGCAGCAAGTGCTTTTTTTCCTTCACCCTTTGATAATGCAGCAATTTTAACTATAGATGGCGTTGGAGAATGGGCAACAACTACAATGGGTGTTGGTTGTGATAACAGAATTGAATTAATCAAAGAAATCCGTTTTCCACATTCGCTGGGTCTGCTTTATTCTGCATTTACATATTATACTGGTTTCAGGGTAAATAGCGGAGAATATAAAGTGATGGGTTTAGCTCCCTATGGAGACCCAAAATACGTTGATTTGATTTTAAGTAATCTTGTAGATTTAAAACCGGATGGATCTTTTAAGTTAAATATGAAATATTTCGGTTATTTAAACGGTTTGACTATGACAAATTCAAAATTTAATGATCTTTTTGGGGGGGACCCAAGAAAACCTGAAAGTAAATTGACCCAGAAAGAAATGGACTTAGCGAGATCAGTCCAAGATGTTACCGAAGAGATTATGTCTAGATTGACAAACAATCTCTACGAAGAAACAAAAATCCCAAATCTTTGTTTAGCAGGTGGAGTGGCTCTGAATTGCGTTGCAAATGGTAAAATATTCAAAAACGGACCTTTTAAACATATCTGGATACAGCCCGCAGCAGGTGATGCGGGGGGTGCTGTTGGGGTTGCCCTTCAAATATGGTATCACTATCTAGGAAATAAAAGACAAATAAATAAGAACGATTCAATGAACGGGGCATATTTAGGGCCTTCTTTTGAGAACAATGCGATTGAATTATTTTTACAAGAAAATAATATATCATTCACCAAGATGGATGAAGATGCATTAATTAATTTTGTATCCGACCTTTTAATTAACGGAAATGTAATTGGCTGGTTCCAGGGTAAAATGGAATTTGGTCCAAGAGCTTTAGGGAATCGTTCTATCATTGCTGATCCAAGAAATGCTGAAATGCAGAGAAAATTGAATATGAAAATCAAATTCAGAGAGTCATTCAGACCTTTTGCACCATCGGTTTTGCGAGAGGATATTGCAGAATATTTTGATATTGATTATGATTCTCCCTATATGTTACTTGTCGCAAACGTGAAGAAAGAACGAACGTATGAAATGACGGAAGATCAGAGAAAATATTTTGGAATAGATAAATTAAACGTCGTTCGTAGTGATATTCCGGCAGTAACACATATTGATTATTCCGCACGCGTTCAAACGGTTCATAGAGAATCCAATTTGAGATATCATAAATTAATTTCAAAATTTAAGGAAAAAACCGGTTGTTCAGTACTTGTAAATACTTCATTTAATGTCAGAGGGGAACCAATAGTATGCACACCGAAAGAAGCATATGTCTGCTTTATGAGAACTGAGATGGATTATCTTATATTAGGTGATTATATCATCGCCAAAAATGAGCAAAAAACCCTAATTGACGATCATGATTGGAAAAAGGAATTTTTATTGGATTAATACAGGGGGTGTATTATTTTGGAAAAAACCAATTCTCTTCCATCTTCCAGTCCCATGAACAATAAAAAAGATTTTCTTTTTACTATTATTTCTTGCCCAATTTTCTTGTGTATAAGAATTTTTCGAGAGAGAATAAAAAATTCTTTAAGAAAAACCGCACCGCCACCTTTAAATACACATGATGCGGCGAATAATTTTGTTACTAATATCAGGAATATGAACGCGATTTGTAGAGCATCTGATATTACTTTTTTTTCTGTACTTCAACCCTTGAACGGATTAGGGAACAGAGATTTAACAGAAAGTGATAAAATTATCCTTTCAGTTATTAAGAAAACCCTAGCAACAGATAATTATTCAGTTTTTGATTTTATAAACGAATATTATAGTAAAATAAATCGAGAATTGAGACAAGAGAAATATTTTAGAGATTTTACAAAAATATTTGACGAACAAACAGGTCAGATATTTTTTGATACGTGTCATTTTTCCGATAAGGGACAGGAACTTGTTGCACAGGCCCTTTTTGAGATGATTACCGAGGAGAAATCTCAATGAATCTTGTTGAGATTATTATCGTTTTTATTGGACTTTTTATTTTCATGGAGCTACTTGCACGCGTTCATTATTATTATCGGAAAAAAAGTCTGACCACATTTGAACGGATTAAATTTATCTTTTTAGGAAAATGGCTGATCAATGATGCGAATACATCTGCTCTTTATATTAACGAAATCGCTACCTCTCTGGGAGTTGATCAAGATTTTATGTTAGAAGTTCTTTGTCAATCCTCTGGAAAGGATAAAGATTTTTTAAAAAATATTTTTTTGAATTCATCAGGTAAAATCGAGGTTGTTGAATTTCAATCCTTACTTGGGTTTCTTCCAACACCAAACCAGCACTTTGGACATTTGATAATTAATGATCTTGGTTTCAGAGGTAAGAGATGGTCTTTAAATAAACCAACAGGGGTTAAAAGGGTGCTTCTCCTTGGTGGATCGGTTGCATATGGAAGAACTGCGACATCAAATGAAAATACGATTGCAGAGGAATTAGAAAGAAAACTAAATGAAAATTTTCAGAGTTCTTCGATAAAACGATGGCAAGTATTTAATTTATCTATTCCAGATTTTATCTCATTCCAGGAGTTGATTACACTGATAAAAATCGGGTTGAGATTCGATCCGGATATTGTCATTTCGTTCTCTGGTTTAAACGACGCTTATCACTATCTGGATACCAAAAAAATGAACGAGCCTTCGTCATTCAGAAGTGTAAAAATTGCATACGATGCCTTTTTTGGCAGTCCCGGTAAAAGATTTTTACTTATGTTGAGTTCTTATCTGATTTCAGTATATTATACTACCCATATCCTTCAAAAAACCGTAAACGGTGGCGATACAGAAGAACTATCTCCATATATTTATACAATATGGTAAAGATAAATGTTGGAAAAGTTCCAAATTGACAATCATTCTTAATAAAATGCTTTTTAAAAAAATTTCAAATGCGAAATGCGCGTAATAATAAATAATTAAACATCAATTCACATTCTGGAGAATTTTGTTCTCCTCTCATGATTTGTACAAAAAATCTTATATTTTATTCACTTTTGTTCAGCGAGTACCATAACTGGATGATAATTCCCATTGATGATATTAACTTACAATTAAAGTTAGTCCTCCAATCCATTGTTATTATTGGGATAAAACAGATATCCTATAATATAAATCCATGTGACCCTACCGAGATATAAAATAAATATTGCATTACTTTTTTCAAATGACAGGTATTTTCATAATAAGCGCTAATCCCATTATTAACTACTTACAGGGAGTAATGGTCGCGTATACTGGTTCTATGGTTTTGATTGAAGCAATGGCCCTTGGATACCTATGATTCATATGCGATCGGACCTGAAATCGACCAGGATTTTTATACACCTGAAGAATGTTTTCGCATCATTCCGTTTATGTGTCGGGCAGTTCGGCAAAGGCAGTTACCGGGACTCCATCAAGATCGGCAATAATCCAAGGATAAATCAATAAATCAAACTTTTTATAAAAAAATCCAAATTCGCGAAGGTCGAGATCTTCAAGAAGCAGGACACTTTTCTTTCCACATAGAAATGATTTATGACAGGAATGTCCCATCTGACGATGATCAGGTCGTGAGATCGAGATCGTATCTATACCAAAAAGATTAAGGTCAGGAATTTTTTCCTTTAAAAATTCCGGCACATCCGGATGAATCCAAGGGTAGTCAGTTAGATAATGTGCCGGGTTCGTTTCACGGACATGGCAAAAACCAGTATGGATAAGAAGGGCATTTGCATCACTCACTTTCGCTGCTGCATCATTAATATCATCAATGGTGATACAAGAACCCTTTTCAACAATAAGATTAATACAATAAGTTTTTTCAAACCGGTTTTCTTTACGGAGCATTTGAGCAACGGTATTTCCATTTGGACAAAAATGATATGGGGCATCAATGTGCGTTCCTGAATGGAGACAAAAAAAAGCAGCACTTAAATTGGCGCTATCTCCGCTATCTTGGGATTTCAAAGAGGATAGTTTCAGGTTCGGCAATCCATAATAGAGAGGAGATGAAGTTGATAACGGATAGGATAGGTGAATTAACATAACAAATCCCTGAGATAATGATTAAGATCATGCAGGTCTTTTATCCTGAACTCAATACCGGGCAAATTGCAAAATCTATCGGGCTCCCCGGGTTGTATTCTGGCAATAAAACGAATACCTACTCCTCTTCCAGCATCATAATCATTTTTCGCATCTCCGACAAAAAGGACTGATTCTGGAGATCCGTGTAATTTTTGGATAATGTTTTTCAGGTGGACTTTCTTTTTTTCTGGAGACCCATATACTTCTTTGAAAAAATGAATAATTCCTCGTCCTTTTAGGACTTCTATTAATTCCTTTTCAGGAGTGGCAGAAACAACATATAACGGAATGATATTATGATATCTTTCTAAGAATTCCATAGATCCATCAACAAATGGTGAGTCCATTACTTTCTGGTAGACAATTGATGAAAATTCATTACTGAGTTCTTCAAATCGTTTATTTGATAATGGCTTTTTTAAAATATGTGAGTAAATATGCTTAAATTTTTCAAAACGGGACATGCCTCCATTATCCAGATGATACGCTACAATTTCGTCAACATATTCTGGAGCAAATGAAAATAATTCCCTGAATGCATCTGTTTTTGCAGAAACGGATTCGAGGATGACACCGTCACAATCAAGAATAAGGGCGATCACTGAACCAGGACATTTTTTGGTTAATTGACTGAATGACATATTTATATAGATCCTCTTTTTAATGCATCACCAATTCATTTTTTTATTTCCTGAAATTCTCGTCCACCTGAACGAGATCTCCCTTAATAATATGATATATTCCCGAAATGTTACCCATTGCGGTCTGAATACCCCCACAATTTCTATCCCGGATACTTTGCATAATATTAATTATAATTTCGCCGCAAGAAGCCCAGTAGAATAACAGGATGGAGAGTTCATGGTTTTTTGCCACAAAATAATACCTGTTGATTACCGCCATCTTGCCCAGATGTTTTTGTTTTTCTTGATTAAAGGGAGGCGGATTGTGGGTGACTTTTGCGGCATGTATCGTTGCAAGACGATAGCGTTTTGCTACGCGATAGCTAAAATCAGCATCTTCGTGATATGCCCAGCCGGCAAACCATTCATCAAAATGAAATGATTCAAAAATTTCACGACGCCAAACTGTTGCACCACCACATAACCATTCACAATAAAAGTCTGAATCAGCGGGATATAATCCTGTACAGAAACCTGAACCGAGAACTTTTCCGGAAATATCACTTTCAATATTGAATATTTTCCGGATAAATGTAATGAATGGTTTTTTTGGGGATATATTGATTATATTAAATGAAGTCCCCCCGAGATTATTAGAATTATTTTCCCAGAAAATGAGGAGTTCTAAAATGGCATCCTGTTCGAGTTCGATATCATCATCCAGATAAGCGACGAGGGTAATATCGTCGTTCAAATGTTTGAGTCCTTCATTTTTTTGCCGGGTCAGCGATGGAGGATAACAATGGACATACATGGTATTTTCCGTCCCATACTGTTGTATCTGAGATTCTATTGGCTGATCACTACCATCAACAATAATTACCTTATCGGGCTGAACTGATTGAATCCGTATACTTTTGAGTAATTTAATCAGGGTGTCCGGACGGTTTCTTGTGGGTATAATGAGTGCAACCTTATGACGATATTGTTTTGCTGTGAGGGGGGGCATAGCGATTCATCCATTGTTTTTATTTGCAAAAGGTGTCATGTTGTATGAAGGGATCTAATGTGTTTATTATTATAGAGTCTAATAAGATAGATCCATACCGTTTTTATAAGGATCTGAAAACAACCTTAAGCCATAAATTCCCGCGTTCTATCAATTCCTTCCGCAAGGGAAATCTTTGGTTCCCATCCGAGAATTCTTTTCGCCTTGCTCCTGTCGCATACCAGTTTTGGAATTTCACTTTGCGGATGGATATGTTTCACATGTTTAATTCTTGATTTATCCTTGCAGATCATAATCGCAAGTTCATTGATAGTCACATCTTTTCCGAGACCGGCATTCAATATTTCGCCAGTGCAACTTTTATTCAAGGCTGCAGATACAACGAAATTTGCACAGTCCTCAACATACATAAGATCTCGAGTCTGAGTGCCGTCTCCATAGATATCTAGTGCCTCCCCATTCAGTTCTTTCTGGATAAATATGGAAACAACCCCACCTTCACCCGAACTTTTCTGGTAAGGGCCGTATGTATTAAACGGACGTAAAATTACTGTGGGAAGCCCGTATGCATGGTAGTAAGACTGAACCATATTTTCACCCGCGAGTTTGGCACCCGCATACGGAGAGGCGGCTTTGGTGGGACAATTTTCAGAAATAGCACCGGTTGCAGTCGCACTATCATAGACCATGCATGTACTCATAAACACAAACCGTGCATTGATCTTTTTTACTTCTTCGAGAAGGTTAAAAGTCCCGATTACATCGTTCTCAAACACTTTTCGTGGATTATCAATACTATCCTGAACGATGATATTTGCTGCAAGATGAATAATTATATTATATTTTTGCTTGAACAGAGTAGATAAAGTCCTTTTATTTTTAATATCCCCCACTTTTACTTTTAGGTAAGAATTTTTGGAGAATTCAGAAAGGTTATTCAGGCTGCCGTTGGAGAGATCATCGAGCACCCTTACGGAATGCCCATTTTCCAATAATCGCTTAACTACCCATCGTCCGATAAAGCCAGCACCACCTGTGACGAGAATGTTCATATACCGGCCTCATTTAATAATGCAAGAATCTCAGGTTTCGTCAGCGCCTTCATCTGTGCCGAATTTTTAAGATTAGTAACGTTGGAATAGCCCTCGAAATTGTTATAAATAATTGTCCCGATTGGTGGCAGGATGACATACATATCTTCTCCTTCCAATGAACGGGTCATCTCCTCTTCAGTCATGATCTCTTCGTACATCTTCTCTCCGGGTTTTTTGCCAATGATCTCCTTTTTTGCCTTCCCGTATTTTTCAATCATTGCATCGGCAAGTTCGTTGATATTGATAACCGGCATTTTAAAAATGAATATTTCCCCTCCTTTGGATAGGACACCCGCTTTTAGCACTAAATCAATTGCTGTATTCTGCGTGATCATGAACCGTGTCATCGCAGGATCGGTGATGGTAACTTTATGATCCTCGACAATTTGTTTTTTAAATAAAGGGATAACCGAACCACTTGTTCCCACAACGTTGCCGAACCGACAGCAAGAAAAAACAGTTTTCCTAGCCCCATATTCATTTGCTGCAACCATCAGTTTCTCGGCAAGGAGTTTTGTTGTCCCCATTGTATTCGAAGGGTTGGCCGCTTTATCAGAACTTGTAAAAATTACTTTTTTAACATCCTGGTTGATTGCAGCCTGAATCACATTTGCTGTTCCAATAACATTCGTTTCCACAGCATCAAGAGGATTATATTCACATTCTAGGACATGCTTGTATGATGCAGCGTGTATGATAAGGTCTATTCCCTGAAAGGCATATTGTAACCGATTAAGATTTTTGATATCCCCAAGAAGAAAACGGAGCTTCTCCAAATCCTCTCCGGTATACTTTTGCCTCAAATAAAAAAGGCCATTTTCATTATTGTCGAGTAATCGTATTACATTCGGATGATATTTTAATAACCGTCCGATGAGTGCCTGACCTATACTTCCGGTAGCACCCGTTATTAAAATATTTTTATCCTGATAAAAGTCCCTCATCGTATACCTGCTGTGTAATTTTCTATATATTTCTTCGAAATTGATTAAATCCTTTTCAGTTGTGTGAACCCGAAATACCACCAATATACCGGATTGTCATTCAAACCAGTAGCATCCGGTGCACGGAAATAAGTCGATCAATCATATTATTATGATCGTATTTTTCCAGTACCACCATCCTCGCCCGCTTCCCCATCTCCCTGCATTCTTCCGGGTTCTTATGGATCCACACAACAGCATCATGCAGGGCGTTTACATCCAGTACAGGAACTAAAAGTCCGTTTTTCCCATCTTCAACAATCTCAGGACATCCCCCCACATCTGTGGTTATCGCCGGGATGCCGCAGGCAAACGCCTCCATCACCGATGTCGGAACCGCCTCTGTATGGGTCGGTAATACAAGACAGTCTGCTGCATTCATCCAGGTTCGCACTTCTTCTGGGATCTTTTCACCGACGAATCTGCAATTTTCAGGATGTGCCGGAACACTCATACCTGAACCGACAAATATGAACAGGAGATCCGGGCACTGCCATGCAACTTCCAGTAATTCATTGATTCCCTTTGACGGGTGAAGTCTCCCTACGAACAGAAAGATGGTCGCTTCGGCAGGGAGACCGAGAGATTTCCGTGATTGTTTTTGAGAACCGGGTGAGAAGAATTCTGTATCAACTCCGGTATGGATTGCGGAGATGGTCTCAGGGTTACCGCCGATATCAATAAGGAGCCGCCGCATCTCTTCACTCGCTGTGATCACATGCGCCGCATGCTTCAGCATGGTGCGGGTGAGCATCATGTTGAAACGGTTTTTGAATGGATAGATCCGGGCATCATCCCCATGGAACTTGAGGACCAGCGGAATATTCTTCCTCCTGAAATAAGCAGGGATCAGGCTGCTATGGGGGATGTATTCCGCCTGAAGGATATCTGGAGTTGTATCTCGCGCCAGAACCATTGACCGATAGTAAAACGGCACATAGCCAATAACGGATGGATTACTCTTGATTGCTTTTTTTACCGTGATCCCACGGGTTTCAAGGTCCTTAACCATCTGCCTGATAAAACTTCCCCGCCAATCGCCGTCAAATGCCGGATACATGTTCGCAAAGAGGCCGAGAGTATAGTGCGTCACTTGGTCACCCCATTGATGCAGATGCTTTTTTTCCTGTTCCCGCAAGGTGCATTTTCCTCAAAGCTCACTTCACCAGCACGAGCAGTGAATACCCGCCAAACATTCTCACCGTAAAATCCCGGGCTACCGGGAATAATAACCGCCGCGGGATTTTCAGGAGCCGGTCCTTCATGCCATAGTCCCTTGGGAGAGAATATCCCGCAGTATAGGAATAATCGATTATCTCATAACCGAGGTCACGCAACACCTGCAGTGCCAGATCCTTTGAAAAGAAATGCACGTGACCGACTTTTTTTCTCTGCCCCAGTAAAAATTTCTGGTGCATGACTGCCAGAACGAACATCTCAAGGGGAATGTGGAGAATCTTGTACCGGCTTTTTGGTTTTATTTCGCGGAGGAACTCTAAATAATCTTCAAGATGTTCAATGAGATCGATGAGAAGGATAAGATCGCAGGAAGCGCCATTCTCTTCTATGAAATTTTTGAGCCGAAAGCACAATCGTTCATTTTTCCGCTGCTGGCACAATTCATATGCCTGCGGAGAGATCTCGTAACCGGTGAACGTGCACGAAGATGGCATCCGTTTCTGAAGCTGGTTCAGTATTTCCCCGGAGCCGCACCCCACTTCGCAGATGGTCTTTGGTTCGAGCCGGTGCTCCTGTATCATATCAAAGATCAGGTCCGCTTTCCAGGGGGCATCCTCCACATCCCACGTGGGATTATGTTTTTGATATTCCCCAT
>Ga0268276_1000639_pt1 | contig 39676 bp, 37 predicted proteins | sample saktaG_4_FD_190145 | JGI IMG/M metagenome (GOLD analysis project Ga0268276, IMG submission 190145) | Saline water microbial communities from Sakinaw Lake, British Columbia, Canada - sak_2010_1_5_45m | ecosystem: Environmental > Aquatic > Non-marine Saline and Alkaline > Saline ...
GGCGATTAACATACCAAACTGAGGAACTTTTGGATTAAGCCATGCGGATGGCATCGCCGACACTACGCATATAAGGCTCAGCGTCATACCCATCTGGCCCGCAATTATAGAACCATGATATGCAAACAAAATTGGGACGAACAGCGTAAAAGCAAAAGAGCCTACTAGATACGTTATTGTTGTACGCCATTGAAGCGGTAAAATATCCTGCCGCCAATTAATACAAGAGTCGGCCGGGATAGAAAAGAATAAGGTCTTTAAAAAAGTCCTGCATTTAAATAAAAGAAATACCCCTGCACAGACAATTGTTACTATATTACAAATGGCCACTGCCCATAGTTTTGCGCCTAAAAATATACTCGCCCAAAGGGACACGCTTAAAAATATGCCCTGGATAAATCTGTACAGATATAATTTTGAAATCTGATTACAGCCTTCCAGTAATGACCAGATCGGTATCAGGCAAAATACTACGCCATTACAAATACAAAGAGATAACCATGGAAATATCCAACTGATATTAGTGTCCACTTTTTGCGAAAAAATAAAAACTCCGCACACCCCTAACCCTACGGTCAACACAAAGCTCCCGATACAATACCAACGAAAAAATAGTTGCGCCAAGCTTTGTAACCTCGACAAAGCCTCTTTTTCACCAACAATCCGTCCGGTTTTATCGAGCGACAATCTCGACCATTCATGGCTTGCAAACTGCATAATGATGTTGCTGAGCCCCAGCTCTATTAAAAATTGGAAAGCAATTATACTGAAAAATGTATAATAATACCCCTGAAGCTGAGGGGAGAATTTATAAGCAATGAGCAATATCGTAAACGGCGCCGCAACTATGCTCCATAATCTAGTTAGTATCCCCAAAAAAACCGCACGATCGATCCCGACCTTGTGAAGCAGCGCACAGGATATCTCTTTAAATGAAGGTAGCATCTTTATATTACTATTCACAACGGCTTTCATCGGTTTATAATCCCTTAATACTTGCCAACTGTTTTTAAAAAAAATCTTATGGGAATCCTTGAAAGAATAGATAGATACAAGGGCCGCAGAATAACTTTTAATCTTTCTGGCAGCAGATTCGCTATTTTTTTCCTTCCGGAATATAATGTTTTAAATTTGACATTCTTTGTATTTGATATGCCATTCCATGCTTCCAGATAGAATCCCTGTTGAACGGGAGCGTTAAAAGTCGACTTATCTGTTTTTTTAACAACAAAATAAATGGCGTATTTACTTTTATCCAGGCCAAGATAGGAAAGCATATCTAAACAATGAGGTGAATAACAATATATATCCCATAGACCTTTGTCAGCATCCTTAGGATGTCTTATAAACAATGCTTCTTTTATATCCCAGCTATTTGCCAAATAATAATCCCAAAATAAAGTAGGAGAAAACATATAAAATCCGTGATCTACAAGACCGTTTGACGGCAAGGCGTGTATTATCCTACCGCCTATTTTTAACATCTTATTATAGTTCTCAAGCGCCTTTGGAACATTGAATATATGCTCCGTAGATCCCCCATCGAATATCAGATCGTACTTATTGTATAAGTTCTCCGGAACATTTGTATTTAAATCATGCGTTATAGCGCATTGTTCGAAATCGCTATAATCGATACTATCTATACCGTTAAACCCCATGGACAGAAAGAGCACCTTATCGGTAACAAAGCTATTTTTCGCGGTCTTATTGTCCAAGTGCGTATTCCCCGGAAAAGGCCTTAACTTAAAATTAATCTCTTTGGCCAACTTTTCCAGGTCGCGGATCGTCATCGGAGAGATATTTTGTCTGCCAATAGTCAGGGCATGACCTGAGAAAACTTCTTGTTTACCCTCCCTCATAAGCAGTTTGATCATCGCGGGGGCTATGCCCATCAGATATCCCTTTCAAAACCAGCTAATTTTCTGCCATTACAAAATTATATGAACCGCAATTTTTATACAGCCGTTTTATTCTCCCACTAATATTTGCGGCTACGGGCTTTATGAATGGCATAATTATATTAAGCTCACCCCGATGTAAATCTTTGGGCCCAATAATCTGAATATTATCGATCTTATTTGACGACTTTAAGTTATCCTCATCGATAAAAAAAAGCGGCGGCCTGGGCAGCTGCGATAACAACCAAATGGATGCCATGCCGGTCCCAAAAATAGCATAATCCAAATTATTTATGGCACATTTAAAATATTCGAGCGTTTCATTGACCCAATAAAAGCAACTCTCGGACTTGATATCTTCGGTGTCGCAAGAATATGCCGTTGCGACCTCGGAAGTAGGGTGGTCCTTTTTGAGTAATACAGTTAGGCAGTTGTGGGTCCATTCATATCCGTCGGCAACGATTACAAAGCCTAGGGAACGGACAAATTCCGCCAGTCTTTTAAAAGTAAAATGCGAATAATGATCGATTACGGCGAGATCGAAAGGATTCCGCTGGACGTCTGGAACCTGCACTAATAGGTAACCGTCATCCGTAATCTTATCTTTCAGCTTCATCAATATTTCCATAGGACTAGAGATATGCTCCAGGGCATGCCACAATACGATCAAATCATATTTTGCCTGGTCTATGTCGTCTATTTTGCCGCAGAAAAAACTTTCCACATGGGGAATCTTAAGCACCTCTTCTCTATGTGAGTCCACTATATCAAAAGCATGCAATTGCCATTCCGACAACAACCTTGACGCTGATTTTAAAACAGCGCCATTACCAGTGCCTATATCCAGAAGTTTTCCTGTTTTTGGTAAAAACTTAATACACTTTTCAATAACATGAAAGGTCCGTGGGCGCGGTTGTTGATCTTCCGGGAATAAGAGCTGTTCGTTACCACCCGAAAGATAGTGCGGCGCATAATTTTCATAAACAGAATTAATCGTGGCGGATTCCCCGTCATCATGATTAAATTTTTGAATATGACGGCAACGCCGGCAAATATAGGCCCTGGCCTGTACCGCACACAGTTTTGAATCCGAAGTGACCGATGCGGGTTTAGACCCTACCTTTCCCAATTCAACGATCTTTTCGGATGAACAGAGTTTACAACTCATTTCTTCACGGCTAATCAACCGGCCCTCCTAGTATCGCGTCATTGCATCTAATACAGCTGGCAGAACACCGCGTGACTTCCGGATTTGAATGAATAATCGATCTTGTGTGCTCAATAAAAGGCTTCAGGGGAGCTGTCAAAACACAACACTCTCCCACGTATATCTTTTTGAATATGTCTTCATAAAGAGGCAGAAGATTATTGAATCCCTTTGCGCAGCCCGATGCCCTTACGCGCCTGACTTCGCCGCTCCTATCAATCGCCCATCTGATAAAAGGATTCCGCCCGGCCTTTTCCTCAGCAACATGAACAGCTGTGCAGGAGTTTAATCCCACTCCCAACAAGACAACATGTCCGCCAATACTTGCCAACCTCTCAACGGGCAGATTGGTCACATTCCAAGAGCATTCTTCGGTCAGCTGCCCTGCCCTGTCTCCGTAGGCGGCCCATGAATGCCAAGGGTGATCGCTTCGCAGGACATTTGGTTTAGTAAGAAAGTGGCGGCTGATAACTCCCATGCTTCGTTCTATTCCGGCATTTTCAACTATAAATGGCACGGGCTTCTTATCCCAACCGTCATAGAACGAATAGTCGCATCCATTTTGCCCGGGCCTATCGTCTCGTGGCGGAACCGTGACGGAATCCCAACAAAAAACGGGCATTAAAATCGTCTTGAAGGAGCTGATAATGACATCCGTAAGAGCTTCGGCCCCTCCCTTAAGCTCACCGAAGCTGCTTAATGAAGAATGGATGACAACTCTTTCCCCTGCAATCCCTAATTTTTTAAATCCTTCATAAACATCGGAAGGTACAATGGCCTTCATTTATTAATCTTCCCTTTTATTGGGTCAACGCAAACGGCAAACAGATAGTGCGCCATGGGCAGAAAACCCGTATGAATAACTTCGTCATTCATGCCAAACATAAAAACATTGTAGAAATAGTTCTGGCAAAAGAGGCGCAGCCCCTCTCCGCTCTTACAATTTATATGTCCCTCTTTTGATGCCGAAGAGGCATACTTTTGAGATTCTAAAGAAGGCGTTCCGATTATAAATACGCCTTTTTCTTCAAGGCTTAAAGCAACATTGGCCATATATAAATCCTCTTGCTTGGGATCTATATGCTCCAAAACATCCAAGGAATAGGCGCCTGCAAAATGTTCTACAATCGGCCCTCCGATAATATCGTGCCACCTGAATTCAATATTCTTAGCAAAACTACTTGTATTTCCTACGCAACTCTCTATGTGTGGCTTATAAAAATCGGTCGCAACAAGCTTCTTGACGGACTTTGCGACCAGTAATGACCCCAACCCCTCCTGGCAGCCTACCTCCAATACGCGTTCATATCCCTCCAGCATCTTTGCCACAAATTTATACCTGGCAAAAAGAAAACCGACACGTTTAGGATCGGATATCAAATGATAAGAATTGAATTCGCCGAGCATAAACCCCTTCACGTGCTTTTCAATCTTGATGTTCTTGTAAATACTTTTTGCGCGAACGGATGAAGCGTTGCTAAAACATTTTTTCATGGGTTACATATCTCCTATTTATAAAGCATATGATTCTTCAACCTTTAAAATAGCGCTAATAACATCCCCCAACTCTCTCTCTTTGTAGTTTTCATTAAAAAGGAGGTTAAATGAACTCTTTCTAAAATTGATTGCGTTCTCACTCATATAATCATCGGCTAAATATGGCTTGACCCATTTCCATTCGCTGATAACATATTTATAATCGGGATTAATATCTATTCCTTCCGCCCTAACTGCGTTAGCAAACTCCTCTTTTGAGCAACCGATCTTTAAAGTGTCGATAATTATCGGCTGAAAAAACGGCGAATCGTTTACTGATACTTGCGCCAACCTGCAAACTTTTGAATTTTTGGATATATGACTTCCGAGTTTCGTTAAAAATTCGATCCTTTTTCTTATTACGATGTCGAGCTTCTCCAGGGTCTTGATGCCAATGGCACAGGATATCTCATCGATATTCAAATTGAGGGCGGGAAACAAAAATGATGACGGATCCTTTTCGGTAAAACCGGGCTTGAAAAAAGGTTTTCCTCTATCCGCGTAGGCCCTTATCATGTTGTAATATTCCTTATTTCGGGTAAATATAACTCCGCCACACCCGCCGGTTGCGTGAGCTTTTCTATACATCGTGGAAAAAGCAGCTATATCGCCAAAGGTGCCGACTTTCTCGCCATTCAATTTTGCGCCATGCGATTGAGAACAATCTTCGACCACACGTATTCCATTCTTTCTGGCTGTATTACAGATTTTATCTATTGGAGCTGGTTTTCCTCCGATATGAACTATAACAGCCCCTTTTACTTTTTTCGAAATTCTTGCCTTAAATTCTTCGACTCCGATATTGTAAGATTGGGGGCTAGAGTCCGCTATGACCGGGATAAGCCGGTTCAGGATAATAGCGTTTATGGTGCCCGGATCCGTAACCGGCGAAACTATAACATGGCTACGAGGCGCCAGGTTCAGGGCGGCTATGGCTACATATAAAGCGGATGTACCGCTATTAACGGCGTCGCTAAAACCTTTCACGCCCATGTAGCGTACAAAGGCTTCGTTATATAACCGCTCGTATTCCCCCTGATACCCAAAATCCGCTTTCTTGCTCCTGTAATGATTAAACAACGCATTAATGGCGCTGAGCTCGGCGGGGCCAAAAGCCAAGCGCGGAGGCATGGGCCTCTTGCGGACTCGGGCGCCGCCGTGAAGGGCAAGCTTGCATTTCTGTCCTGTTAGCACGATTATTTTCCTATCTGTTTTCTCTCAATAAGCTTGATTGATTATCAACTATATCGCGCAGTAAAACAATGAATTTTTCGACAATATCTTCTCTATTGATAAGTCTTGCGGTAGCAATAAGTGTCGCGATTCCTACGATAGTCTTAGGAGCCATGCTTTTATTCCACCCATATTTGGCGCAGAGGAGCCGCACTTCTTCTTCGGCTTTTTCCTGAACTTTGCCAATAATCATTTCGATTATTGGATTCCATGGAATAAAGTAATCGGCTACCAATAGGGTTTTACCATTGACTGGACTAACCCATGCGGTGGAACTTATCGGATAACTACCACATTCACAGAGCGGAGAGCCTGGGTTAACTCTGAGCCTAGCTGTAACAGCAACATCCACACCTTTTCTTATATAATCTGCGACTTCACATATGGTTTCCTCTAGCTCGCCAACAGAACTTTCCGGTATGCCTATGATAATGAAGATTATGGGAATAACTCCTTCTTCCAGAAGTGCGTCAATAACTGCCTTGCAGTCAGAAACGGTAACTCCTGTTTTATTGACAGACGGAGCTTTTAGAAGGCGGTTAGATAATGTTTCGATGCCCAAACCGGTGTTATCGAATCCCGCCTCTCTCATAAGCTTGATAAGATCATGCCTCACTGTTTTATTATCGAGAAAATCTGCAACTCGTGATTGGCAAAAAAATTTAAGCTTGTCTGGAAGATTGCCTGTGTGTTTGGCGTCAATAATTAGTCTACAAAAACGTCTAACCCTCTCTATTCCATCAAGAGTTCCTATGGGAAAATCGTCGTCGCTAAAAAGAAATCCTTCTGCTTCATAACGTCGGGCATAGTGCTTAACAATTTCATAAATTTGCTCAGCGGTTATTGAAAATATGGGAGAGACATTCTTTTGAGAAGACGTAATAAAGGATTGGGAACTGCAAAAGCCGCATCTTCTTGGACAGTGACTACTGGTGTAAAGCCGAGCTGTCTTAAAAACAAATTCGGTGTTAGTATTGATCCTTGCCCGTTCCAAACGCATTTTATTCCAGTAAATTTCATATGGAATATCCATTGTCATGACATTATCAAAAGACAATAATTCAAATTCTTCTTCAGTTAATACATTGGATGGTATATGCAATACCTCGCCCGTTTCTGCGCAAAATGACAAACCTTTAATGTCTTTCGCTATATCTTTTAGCGGCGCCTCTTTCCCGATCCTGCCCAAATTAGAGCAAAATTTTTGAAGAGAGCGCTCTGCGAAACCCAAAAAAATCACATCGACAAGATTGCTTTGAAGCCATTGGGTATAATTGAGGGCTGCTTCTTGGCCTCCTGCAATAAATAAAACTCGTTTTCCACTGACCTGTGCGGCATGTCGAAACCTCACCAGCGTTTCCAAATCCATTACCATGTTAATATGCGATACGCTCATGCCGATAATATCATACTTTCCCTGTTCTGCCTTACCGAGATATTCATTTTCATTTTCCAGATCGAAATCCAGGATATCGCAGGTCGACACATCCTGTTGTATGAAGTTTTTCAGTCTATATAGACCCAGCGGCGGCGCTATATTAAATCCACCGGCAGAGCGCGAAGTCATAAGTAACAGTGACGGTTTATTGCCCATCTTCACATCTTTATTATACACTTTATGATACTACCCTTCCTTATTCCCGCTATAGCGTTATTGATCTCATCTAAGCGGAAAGAATCCGTTATCATACCTTTTAATTTCAATGCGCCTTTTTTATAAAGGTTCAAATATCTCGGAATATCGAAGGACGGGCTTGCTCCGCCACCGTGCGAGCCATAGATTTTCTTTTCAAAATGTAACGGAAGCGAGTAAATACTGATCTTCTCTCCGATTTGCGGAACGCCGACTAAAACAGTCCTGCCAGTATCCGACGTTACCTCATAGGCCTGATTTATCACATTGACATTACCTGTGTTATCAACCGCCGCGTCTACCCCGCACCTGCCTACAATATTACAGATCTCTTTCTTAGCATCTGTTTTTGACGAATTTATAATATGAGTGGCTCCGAATTCTTTTGCTAATTTAAGTTTGTGATCATAAATATCGACCGCTATTATAGGATCTGCCGAAACGAGCGAAGCGCCCTGGATCATATTCAGGCCTATGCCGCCGGAACCAAATATAGCGATCGATTCGCCCGTCCTAAGCTTAACATCGTTGGTTATAACGCCCAATCCCGTTGTCACTGCGCATCCCATTAATGCGGCTATTTCAAAATCAATATCCTTATCTATAGCAGTGATCCTATTTTCCGACACCACCGCATATTCGTTAAAAGTAGTAACCCATCCCGCATTCACTATTTTGCTGCCCCACTTATATTTTGGTACGGGTGATTCAATGCCGGTACTCTTACGCCAATGAAGAACGACGTGATCGTCTTTTTTAACTTTAGTAACGCCAGGCCCTATGTCGGAAACTACACCTCCACCTTCATGCCCAAGTAAATGCGGCAGAAATTTATCCGGCCCCTTAATCCCGTTTATCTCACCTATTTGCGAACCGCACACGCCGCTGCATACAATCTTGACCAAAACTTGCCCGTATTGAAGCTCTGATGGCAAATTAATATCAGCTATTACGAGTGCTTTTTTTTGCTCAACTAAAATTGCCGCTTTCATATATATGACTCCTATTCAAAATATATAAATGAATGGTCACCTTTATAACCCGCAAGATCATATAGCCACTTCCATTCGTCTGGCGAAAAGAAACATTCGCCTGTCAGCACCCAATACATAAGGTTAACCTTCTCTTCTTCATTTCTGTATGATTCAACGACAACATATTTATTCTTTTTACCGACCCTCTCTATCTCCTTCAGCGCTTTGACCACATCATAACAGTACAAATTATGAAGCGCGTTTATAGATATGACCAGATCGAAGCTTTTATCTCTGTATGGCAAAGATATAGCGTTCCCTTCGTCTAGAAAAGAACGGACTTCCTCTTTAGAATTTTGAATCGCGTATTTAGAAATATCAATACCTTTCACCTCTATGCCGGGCACGGCTTGCGTAAGATCGTACAAAAGGAATCCTTTGCCGCTTCCGACATCGAGAATGCGATCGCCCGCCTTCAGATTATAATGAGCAGCTATTGAGTCGGCCACCTTACGCCATCTTCCGTCATATCTGTATCCGCCATATCCGAATTTACGATCTCCGTCCCAATAATCATGATCGTACAGCTTCGCCTTCTTGATGGCCTCCGCTTTCGGATATTCGTTTACTCTGCCCAGATAATCGCGCTTCGTACTTTTGTGTATTACGCTTAAAAAATCTATATTCGCCATTTACTTGATTCTCCTATTATGTATTTAAGAACCCTGACAAAGCAGATACTATTTTTTCTTTAGTTAAACCATAAAAATTCATTAATTTTTCTTGAGAACCATATTTGTCGGGAAATAGATCGGGAAGCCCGATCCTTAAGAATTTCTTGGCCGGCGAAAATCCGGCTTCTGCCACGATCTCTGCCACAGCGCTTCCGAGTCCACCGATAACGGAATGCTCTTCCACCGTAATAATAGTTTTTACTCCAAACGCTGCTTCCATAATGGCTGCGCGGTCTATAGGCTTAACCGTATGCATGTGAAGAACTTTTAATTCCACTCCTCTGGTTTTCAATTCTTCCGCCGCATCCAAAACCAATTTGAGCGTTACTCCCGTACTAACAACAAGCGCATCACGGCCCTTACGCATAAGTATTGCTTTACCAATCTTAAAATCCTTATCCGGAGAACTCACGATTGGGTCCCCTCCCTTGCCAAGCCGGATATACATCGGCCCTTCATGATCAAGCGTCCGGGGCATAAGCCGTTTCATCTCTTCCGCATCGCAGGGAGCGACTATAGTCATATTAGGTATGATTCTCATGAGAGACATGTCCTCAAAAGCAAGATGTGTGGGCCCCAGCGGCGCGTATACAAGCCCGCCGCCTGAACCGATTATCCGAATCTTCAGATTATGCATCGCCGCGTCAAGCAGGATCTGCTCATAACACCTGCGCGTCGAAAAGACGGCTATGGTATTTAGATACGGTATTTTGCCGTTCATGGCAAGGCCTGACATCACTCCTATGATATTGGCTTCAGAAACACCTTCCATAAAATACCTATCCGGCATCTCTTTCTGAAATTGCGCCAATGTGCCGGCCGCTATATCAGATCCAAAAAATAGAACCCTCTTATCTTGCCTGGCAAGTTCATATACTGCGTTTAAGCAGGCTTTCCTCATCTAATTTTTCTCCAGCTCCTTAAGGAACAATTCGATCTCATCATCACTTATCTTACTCTTGTGATGCGATGGCGCATGCCCTTCCAGTGAGCGTATCCCTCTGCCTTTAGTAGTATGACAAATAACGACTTGCGGCTTTTCCGTATCGAACGGGATATTCTTCAGAATATTGTGTAACGCCGCCATGTCGTGCCCATCCACCTCTTTCACGCTAAAACCAAAGCTGCGCCATTTGTCGGCAAAAGGCTCGAGATTTTGCACTTCGCAAGTCGCGCCGTAGCATTGCATCTTGTTATAATCGATCAATGCTGTCAAACGATCAAGTTTGTGTTTTGAGGCGCACATGGCAGCTTCCCAGACCGAACCCTCATTACATTCACCGTCGCCAAGCAGAACAAAAGTCCTGTAATCTCTCTTATCGATCTTCCCATTTAAGGCAATACCCACACCGATGGATAGTCCATGTCCTAAAGAACCTGTAGAGGCCTCCACCCCGAGAACCTTCCCGTATTGAGGGTGACCTCCGAGGATTGAATCGAAGTCGCAAAAGTTTGAAAGTTCCGCGTTACTAATGAATTTTTTTTCGGCTAAGGCCACATACAGCGCAAGACAACCATGCCCTTTGCTCAATATGAAACGGTCTCTCTCTTCCCATAGGGGTCTCTTCGGATCTACGCGCAGCACCTCTTCATACAAAACCCGCACGATCTCCACTATAGAAAAGGCCGAACCGATGTGCCCCCTGCGGGAGCGATCGATCATACGGAGGATCTTCCTTCTGAATTCTATTGACCTTTTATCCAGATTCTGCAAATCCATGAAAATCTCCATAAAATTCTACTCATACAAGAGAAAGGGGGAATGCTTTTATGTCAATTTCATTCTTTATCTCTTGAAACTTGGTTACCGCCTTCGCAAGATTTTCTAAGCGTACATCTTTACTGCTCTCATGATCATCAATACGAAGAAAGACATTCAACATTATAAGGCACCATTTCAATCCCAGTATCGGATAAATCATAGAAATCCGGAGATCCAGGCTATTCCCTTCGCGATAGTTTTTTCGCACTTCTTTAAAAAAGCGCTCTCTGTAACTTGACGGGACCGGGACGGCCGGCTGAAGATAAAAATCAGTTATCATCTTCGCGGGATCATCCCACCCGTAATATTCAAAATCGAAGAAAAAAAGTTTGCCGGACTCCGATCTTACAGCATTATGGAATCCAAAATCAGATACGCTTAACGTCCGCTTGCTCTTATGAAGCTTTTCATCGATATCAATGCCGGACTTTTCGGCTTTTCTTTCCGCCGCTTTCCTGACGCCACTAAAAAAAGGTATGAATTCATCTTCCAGAAATGCGCCAAGCGAAGCAGAGATGGTATCTTTTTTAATAACCTTCTTAAATTTATCTATCCGACCACTAACACAATCTATGTACTCCCGGATACTAAAGCATGCCTCGGAAGCAACCGGCTGATTATCGGCAGATTCTACGCGGGTTAACGAATGGATCCGGGTTGCGAATTCAGCGGCTTCATCAATATCGGCCGCGGTTATCTCACCGGGCTTTATACTCGATCCTTTTATATATCTATAAATCGCAAAGCCGTATTCTTCGCTTGCCAATAAAGGTTCCGGTATATTCTTAATGCCATTCTGCCACAAATAAGTAAGCCCCGAAAATTCTGTAGCTAACCTGTCTCTGCTGTCGCCTTTACTGATCCGATAAACCTTCCCGAAATACTCATTACCTTGACCCGTTAAGATCTTATACGCCTCGCTATTGATGCCTCCTGGAATTTTATCTACACTTGCCACGCTTTCGCTGAATTTCGCCTTTAATAATCCGTCAAAAAGAACAGCGATATCCGCTCCGGCATTATTTGAATTAACCAAAAAAGTGTTTAGTGATTTCATCCCAATCCTTAAAAATCGTAATATCCGCCGGAAGAGCATCGTCCGCCTCTTCACTGTAAAGTATCTTTCCGACACCTTTCGGAAAATCCGGATGTAGCAAGACTTCCTTCAGGTCGTCTATAAAATAGGCGCATTTTTTCCTGGTGATCTGCCCCAATTTTCCTTCAAGGGTTTCCTCAAATACAATGTCCCCTTCCATCAAGCCGAACTTTGATAAAAAATCCATATCCTTAAGCCATCTCTTTGCTGCCGTATGAAGGTTAACGCGGGGCCCTGAGGCCGGATACAAAGTCTTGTGGCTAATTATTGAGACCTTGACTGAATTTCTCTTGCACGCCTCAAAAAAACTTTCAACACCCCGGGTCAGTCGAGCCTCACACACATGCTTGCCGTACACAAAACCCTGAAGCTCCGTCCACTTATCGTTGCCTTCAGGCAAAGCCCTGATAGCGTCACGAATAACCTGCTTATTCTTTTTCACTTCATTTAAAATCAATTCTGACTTAAGAGCGTATTTATGAAATACCTCATCATAGGTAATGATCGTATTATCGAAATCTAGTCCTATATGCTTCGTCATAATTATCGGCTGTAAACATCAAGCACTGTTCATGCTCGAAGTGTGCATAATATTTCTAATAAGGCTATTTACGCCTAGATTGCGTCGGGTATTGACCCTCCAGTTTTCTAACTCTTCCCTCGTTATGCCATTAAGCCGCATAATGGACTTCTTTCTCTCTTCTGAAGAAAAATTTATTCTATCCCATTCAAAAGACCTTAAGACCTCCAATTCAACAGGAGTAAACTCCTTAGTCGTAATAAGCCCCTTGCCGTATCCGGAATATTTTGATACATTCCGAACGTAATCTCCGGGAAGTAGCTTCTCGCGCAGGCATATTTCCATCAATTCGGTCTTAGGCAGTGGCGTGGCAATATGAAAATTGACTATGTCGACATTGAGTTTCTCAGCATACTTGATTGTATCTCTTATCTGGTCCCATGTCTCCCCCGGAAACCCGAATACGAAATTTACCATTACGCTAAAGCCTATCGATTTGGCTATATTAAGAATCCCGGGAAGGCTATTTAATTTAAGCGGTTTTTTCACTATGTTGTCAAGAACATATTGATTGCCGGATTCAGGCGATACCAAAAGAAAGTCACATCCGCTTTTATACATAACTTCCAATATCTCTTTGTCCAATAACCATGCTGTTACATTACAGCATCGCCAGGCCATATCATACTTTCTTTCCATTATGCCGTTCATAATATCCATGGCGCGTTTTCTGTTGGCTAGAAAATGATCATCAAGGAATATTATCTCTTTGATTCCCTGTTTATATAAAAGATCTATCTCGGCAAGCACGTTTTCCGCGCTCCTGAATCGTACCCTCTGACCGCTTACGGTCTTGCCTGCGCAGAATATACATTTAAAAGGGCATCCACGGGTAGTTATGGTCATGGCTGATGGATATTTTTTAGCCAAAATACCCGGTGCGTATTTAAAAACTACATTCCCATAATCATGCATGGAAACCTTGCTCATTTTTCTACTACCTATTATGTTGGAATAGTCAGGGAACGGTACCTGATCCAGATCCTCTAAAAAAACATTATCATTCACTATGGTCTTGCCTTTTTGCCAATACGCAAGGCCCTTGATAGTAGATAATTCCGGATTCTCTTTCTGCAACTCATCTATCAGCTTTGGGAAAGAAACCTCGCCCTCACCGATCATCCAGTAATCGATATTTTTATCTTTCATAGCCTCTTCCAAAAATACTGTCGGAATAACACCGCCAAAAATGATCACAGCCTCAGGGAGCGCTCTTCTAACAAGCGAAGTAAGTAATTTTGATGTGTTGTAATACTCCGTAGAGACAGATGTGATGCCTACGAGGTCCGGCTTTATCTTTTTCAACACGAATGATACATCTTCTTCGGAAAGATTCGCAAAATTAGGGTCAAATACTATCGTTTCTGCACGGTCGTTAACTACGGCCTTCAGAAGGGCTAATGTATAAGGCGGATGGCACCAGGTTCTTTTTGTCATCCAGGCATAATTCGGCTGAATTAAAACTATCTTTTTTATTTTTTTTATTTTCATGGTTTATTATAGCTTAAGCTTCTTCATCGTTCTGATATTATACCATCTGTCTTCGTTTTTCAGATTGCCTGCACGGAATTCATCTACAAGTTCTTTTATTGCATCATCAACGCTGTATTTTTGCTTAAACCCCGTAGCAAGCAACTTCTTTGAGCATAGCCTGTATGACCGGGGATCATTTGACTCACTAATGATAATCTCTGCCGGTACTTGCCTAACTATCTTCTTTGCTATATCCAGGATGGAGATGTTCTCAAAACCTGCGTTATAGACACCCTCTATCTTGTCTCCGGCCTTGAGAAGATATAGATATACCGCAATCATGTCTTTGATATGTATGTTGGGGCGCACCTGCTTTCCGCCTAAAACTGTTATTCTTCCATTAGCCAAAGCCTGGATAGTCAGCATGTTTACCGAAAGGTCCAGCCGCATTCGAGGAGAATACCCGCATACAGTAGCCGGCCTTAAGCACTGAACCAGTATCTTATCCCGATAACTAATGAGCACTCTCTCGCTTATCATTTTAGTCTTATTGTAATCAGATATGGGCACAAGAGAAAGATCTTCCGTAACTTCCGGCTTATCCTTAACCCCGTAAACACTGCCGGAACTGGCAAAAATAAACTGTTTTACTTTATGCCGTATAGCCCGCTCCACCAAAAGCATTGTAGCTAAAACATTAACCTCCCAAACCAATTTAGAATTTAATTCCCCACAAGGATCATTGGCAATATTAGCTAGATGTATAACTGCATCTATACCCTCCATCGGAATATTATTCACATTGCGTATATCTTCTTTAATAACTTTGAGGTTTTTATGCTCAGCCAAGTAATTACCAAACCACTGTATATCTACTACAGTAACACAATGCCCTTTGGCTAAAAGTGTATGAGTTAAAACTGTTCCCACAAAACCACAGCCTCCTAAAACAAGTATCTTCATATACCCTTTTCTATATTAATTAGAAACTAAGTAAAGCCATCCCGCCTTTTAATAATTTGTCCTTTTTGATAGAATCGGCGTTGCCGATAATCCGGACTGCCTGCGCTCCCGCCAGCTGCCCCATAAAAGTAGCAAGGTCTATAGGAAGGCCTTTTGCGGCCGCCAAAGAAGCTACGGAACAAAAGGCGTCTCCGGCACCCACGGTATCAACAACGGTTTGCTCAAAAGACATGCATTCACACTCCGGCTCACCGGTTTTTATGCCAATCGTATCTGTGCCGCCACGGGTTAACCAGCCATAATTGGCGGAGAGCCTATGATGCAGCTTTTTCAATTCTTCATAAAAACTTATGTTCCGTTGGCCGCAAGACAGGGTCAGTTCTGTTTCATCCAGGGAGAATGAATCTGAGCGGCGGTATTGCTTGTCGATTATATTAAAACCATGGTTATAACTATTGGTCTGGCAATTAAGTGCGAGAAAGGGTGCCTTCTTCTGAACAAGCTCGCGAACGCTTTCCTGCATAAAGCCGTGCCCGAAATCCATTACCATGACTAAATCGTAATCTTTTATACAACCATCGATAATATCACAAGCCAAAGTTATGGTTTTTTCGTTTGAATACTGCTCTCTGATCACATTAATAGAGAAGAGCTTGGACAGCTCCTTCCCCTCTTGAAGCGGCTCAACAAAGCGCTGCTTGATGATAGTGGTAAAATCGGGACTGCGAACTATTCCGTCTTCTTCTAGGCTTACATATTTCGCTAAAACCGGCTCTACCCATTCCTCTGTGCCTACCATGCTTATAAATTTAATGTTAGGTGTGAACTGTTTTACGTGGCGTAGTACCGCCAAGGCACCCCCCGCCTGCATATCTTCAAATAAAAATCTTGTGGAGATGATACGGTTCTTAGAAGTAAGCCCCTGAACTTTGACCGAAGAATACCGGTCAAAGATCGTATCCCCGATGATCAAAACTTTCAGATCTCTAAAACCATCCACTATCTCCCTGAACCGCTCAGGCGTATATTTGGCCGCCAACTTTTTACAGAATTCTTTCATTTGTGACGGATGAATTTCAAAATGGTTATTGAGCAGCTTTGTTGAGCTGAATACAACCGAGCCTACATAATGCACCCGGCCGCCTAATCTTTTCACCACTTGAATGTCATCATAAATATTGCCCGTTATATCAATCTTGGGGTCCTCATACTCCTTGCCCTTACAATATATATGCGGCCGGACGCACTCTATCGCTTCGCGGGCGGCAGGAAAAGGAACTACTACCACATAATCAATATATTCTAAGGATGACAAATATTTTGTCCTGAGTTCATCATTAAAATACGGGCGGCCCGGGCCCTTATTCACATGTTTCTCCGAGGTAACAGTCACTACTAATATATCACCGAGGGCTTTCGCTTCTTCAAAATGAACGATGTGACCGGGATGGAGGAGATCAAATGTTCCGTGGCACTGGACAATTTTTTTGCCTTCACTCCTAAGCCTGGAAAAAACTTGTAGGGCCGCATGAAACGGAAGACTCTTATTTGCGCTTGGCATTGTTACTTCCCTTCATTCTTTATGAACATATTCAACGGGTTGCTTTATCAACTCTTCAAAATTATCATTTACCCAATCTATGGTCTCGCGTATGCCGACTTCTAAACCTATGATATCCGACCAGCCTAACTCCCTGCGCAGCTTACCGCTATCCAATAAATATGCGGCGTCTTTACCCGGCCTCTCGTCTGCAATTTTAACAAGTTTTGCAAAATCCGCTTTCATGATTTCGCATATCAATTTCACTAATTTCTTTATGGAAATATACGAGCATGTGGATATATGATAAATCTCTCCAACATTCCCTTTTTGCGCGATCTTCAAAGTGGCCGTTGCCACATCCCTTATATGAATAAAAGAACGCGATGAATGCCCGCCGCCGTGCAGCTGCAGTTTCCTGCCAAGCTTTATACAAAGAATAGCTCGGGGGATTATTCTGTAAAGCTGCTGCCCCGGCCCATAGACATTCGCCGCGCGCGTAAAAACCACCGGAAATTTATAATGATTAAAGAATGTTCGCAGGTGCAGATCGCAAGCTGCCTTTGAAGCGGCATAAGGCGTGCTTGGATTAAACGACATCGATTCGGTTACTTTCCCTGCGCAATTGCCATATACTTCCGGAGTTGAAACATGCACATATTTCTTTAAAAAATTAAAATCCTTTATTTTATTATGAATCTTCACGTTACCAACAACATTGGTCTGATACCAATGCTCCGGATGCTCCCAGCTTTGAGCCACCATGGCTTGCGCCGCAAAATTAATGATATAATCCGGATGAAACTTATTTATGCCGTCGGCGATCTTATCCGTATCGCGATTCATGTCAAGCTGTTCGAACCTGAATAAGCCTGACTTGTTCATATTGTCCCATTCGTACGGCAAGAATGCTTTCGCCGGCTGGCATGAGCGGCTTATGCCCAATATTTCTATTCCCAAAGAAAGGCAATGCGCCACAAAACTTGCCCCGGAAAAGGAGTTGCTACCTAACACAGCTATCTTTTCGCGTACCTTAATCATCAGCCATATCCTTCGCAAGCCATTGCATTAACATATGTCCGGCTATAAGCTGCAGGTCCTCTGCTATTTGCATATCGTTTATTGGAAAATGCATAACGATATCCGCTAATTTTAGGCACTTGCCTCCGTCAAACCCTAAGATAGCACATGTTGAAATCCCTATCCCCTTAGCTGCTTTCAATGCATTTAAAACATTGGGAGAATTGCCACTTCCGGAAAGAACTATAAGAATATCTCCCTTTTTACCTGAATTCATTAATTGAAAAGAGAAGATATTCTCATAACCGATATCGTTGGCCAAGCAAGTCAAAATAGCCTGGTTAGCCGATAACGCAGCAGCGTTAACTCCTGCCTTACCTGTCTTTGACCTAAGACATAATAGGTCATTCGCTATGTGCATAGCGTTGACAGCGCTTCCGCCGTTGCCGCACAAAAATATTCTCCCGCCATCTTTACGAACAGAGAGAATCTTCTCTGTAAGTTGTCTTACCGGCAACCAGTCAAAGGACTGTATGCAATCAACAAGGCGATCTTGGTAACCTTTTACGATGTCTTCTGACATATTGCTATCTCCACCAGCCAAGTGTAGGCTTTATTATTCTCTCTAAAAACAAGTCCTCGCGACAGATCTTCATGTTGGGATTATGCACCCACCGCAGATATATTCCGCGTCCCAACTTTTCCTTCCATCTCCCCGGGCAAAGCGGCCCGGCCGCCTTGACCATGGCCTTCATGGTTATCCGGCCGGTTTCATGCCCTAACAACACAGCCCACAGGCGGAACTTATCTGAAAAAGGGACCGGCGCACGCGCCACCCTTTTACAATGACTGAGGAACAACACGGCAAAAGGCAGATACCACCAGGGCTTCTTATCTTTTCCGACAGAGGCACGATATTCTCTATGGACAGAATTCCATTTTTTTCTGCCTACATATGTAAAAAGGGTTTCTGGCACCTGAACGAACGACCCATAAATGGATAGCTCTTGTATAAAAGCTAGGTCCGTAGCCATGTTCTTCTGTAGCATCTTTGTCTTGCGCATGGCCGATGATCGGTAAAGGCCGTAAATGACAGTCGCCGGAAAACGTTTCAGCGTTTCTCTATACCTCTCTACTAGTCCGGTCGCACCTTCGAAGCTATCAAGCCCGGCCACACATAACATATCCTCGCTGCCGTCAATGAATATAGAAGTGCGGGCCTGGCACAGCACGGCATCGGGACAACTCTCCATCTTGTCAACGCATGCGCTCACAAAAGACGGCTCCCTGTGGTCGTCATGGGCGGCCCACATGAAATACTTTCCGGAAGAAAGCTCGAAAACACGGCTGAAATTCCATATTATCTCATGGTTCTTTTCAGACCGGAAATACCGTACCCGAGAGTCTTTTTTGACATACTCTGCACATATCGACGGCGTTGCGTCATCCGAGGCGTTATCCGAGATTATTATCTCCAGGTATGGATAGTCCTGTTCAAGCAATGAATCCAGCGCGCGGCAAATCCCTTTTTCCCCGTTAAAAACAGGCACGCCGATACTGACTAAAGGTTTATTTTTATCTTTCATATTTTCACTTCACACGCCGTAGAAAAGCGCCCGGCCAATAGGTAACGCGCTCTTTTATCTCGCCCTCATTAAACTGAAATACCGGTTCTTCCTGAACAAAATCATTCCGCTCCGACAGAAAATCTTTAATGGCCGATTGCGGGTTGTCCGTTGCCCATTCGGGCTTGGTGCGCGGCGCCCCTACGACCTCTTTTGCGATCCCGTCGCAGGCAACGATGTATGAATCGACCGCTACGAATTCGGAGTAAGCCCGTAATTCGGCCAGAACGTGCTCTTTCGTATGGTTGGAATCCAGTATGACCAGGCCTCTTTCGCCGCGTTTTATCTGGGAGCGCACCTTACCAATTACGCCATTATCAATAGACGACCCTTCAATCATGGTAATAAGGTGACACATATCATGCTCTTCGATGGCCTTGCGGTTATGCGCCCGAATCTCAATATCAACGCCTATCACCCGCCCTTTGCCCATAACCTTAAAAAGGCTCGCATAGAATATCAGGCTGCCTCCATGAGCGATACCGGTCTCTATCAGTACATCCGGTTTCACACGATAGATGACCTCCTGGACACGGATAATATCTTCTGGCAGCTGTATTATGGGGCGGCCCATCCAAGTAAAAGAGTAGACGTGCTTATTATCCCAACCTGACCGTAACCATAAAGCGGATAGCAGTTTGAACGCCTCGGGCGTGCCGATACCAAGCTTACGCTCGGCTCCATTTTCAATTATTGTAATATTGTCGCCGTTAATGCGTATATCCATGTTCCACGCCTTTCTCTTCACGGTATAGGCGAACCAATTCCCCTAAAGCCCCTAAAACATCGCCTGGCTCAAGCCCCAGATCCGTACGTGCCCGGGAAATATCTATATCGGGAAAACTCAAAAGCGGAGCGCCCGGCACCACTTCCCAGCTGCAATTTGCAACCCCGGCAATCGCTTTACAGATCTCCTCCCCGGTCAATTTCCGACCCGAAGCAATATTATATATAGGTTTTGAACCGGCACGCTCGCCTAAGACGACGATCGCCTGAACGGCATCTTCCAATAATATAAAGTCCTTGGCGCTTTCCGCCGCGGAATGAAGCTGTATCAATTTATTATCGTATGCCTCGCGTATAAGAACGGAGATGAAATTATCCGAAAGAAAGTCCAGGCCGACTACGTTAGAAAGACGCGCGATAGCTGTGCTGCGGCCGGAATTAAGACAGGCCGACTCACCCATAAGTTTAGAGATATTGTAAAGATCTGATGGATCGTTCGGGTTCACGGTCAGCACAACGTCTTCGTTAACCGGGCCCCTAAGCCCGGCATATACACGGGTGGACGATAGATAAATAAGCCTGTCGAAGCTTGCTTCGCGCAGCACCCGATTCAGTACACATACATGCGCTTCAACCGCTTCAAGCGGCTTTTGCCGGAAGTCAGCGGTAAGACCAATGCAATAGAAGGCCAGGCCCAGGTCGCGGTTCGATATATTCTCTCCCTTAGCGGGACAGAACGGGATATGGCCGCGGCGGCGCAAGGCTTCAGCCACATGTCTTCCTATAAAACCATTGGAACCAAGTACGGTATAATGCATCATGCGCCCTCACAGCAGTATTCGAGCGCTTCTCTGGACCACGAACGCTCAACCAGCTCTGCAAACAATTCCCGGTTATTATCAAAATCGCGTTCACAGCGCTCGATCCGGGACAGATATTTCTCCGGAAGCTTGGTATACAATCTGAAACACCTGCGAATCCCCTCGATTTCGTCGGGACTCATCGGTTGCCCGCGCAATACAGTTTTGTCGGTAAAAGTGCGCGCCGGTTCATCGCCGTTCATATAGCCATGATCTATGCAAAACTTCCTTAAGGGGACCCCGGGAAAAGGATAAAAAACGCTCATTATCGCGACTGTAGGTTGTATCTCACGGATCAATCCTATCGTCTGAAAAGCCTCTTTACGCGTCTCGGTAGGAAAGCCGATCATGCAATATGCGCTGGAGCGCAGTCCATAACGGTGTATAAGCTCGAAAGCGTTGCGTATGGAGTCTATTGTCATGTGGCGATTACATATCTCGGACAATATCCTGGAACTGCCGGATTCAACGCCCATGGAGATCTGCACCGGGATTCCCATGCCGGAAACAAAGCGCACTTTTTCTCCGGTTATTGATTCCGGGCGTGTTTGCAGAATGAGCGGCAGGCGGATCTCTTCGCCGTACCATTCGCAAAATCGTCCTATATCACCTTCCGTATTGTAAAAGAAGCACTCGTCCTGAAGCTGCATTATCTCCGCACCCATCTGTATGAGCTGTTGTACGCCGCGCTGGAAATTCTCAAACGGACGCACCCGGAAGAATTGACCGAGTCCTTTACAGCTGTCCTTAAGCGCCGAGTTTACACAATAACTGCAGGAAAACGGGCACCCGCGGGAGTATTCAATAAGAGCGCGGCGGCGCATCCGGCCGTCATACGGTTTTAGCAAGTGTCGCCCATCAAATAGGGAGTAGTCGGGATGGATATTCCAGAGCCGATCGGCCGCAATAAGCTGGCGCCTTTGATTTCTATGGATCTCTTTTCCCGTGCGCACCCAAAGTCCCGCTATACCGGACAGGTCATTGCCATGGTGAATTGCGTGTATCAGCTCTGCCCACGCGTCTTCTCCTTCACCTGAACATACGGCGCTCACAAAGGGTTCGGCCACAACCGAATCCGGATCGATGGTAGCATGCACTCCTCCCACAACAACAAATGGCGATGGTACGGGCAGCGAAACATTTTCCATGATCGTCCTGAGCAGCTCCCATTCCAAAGAGTTGGCATGCACGGCAAGGATATCCGGACGAAACGATATTAACGCATTCTCAAAATCTGCATAAAAATCCGTTAAGGGAGGATATTCCGATTTTTTGCTCCCTTTTACGGCCCTGAACTCTCCGGTAGATTCATGATCCTCGGTAGCGGTATTGCTTTTGTTATAGAAAGTTGTTTCTATATAGCGCACCTCGCAACCGGCGTTCTTTGCGATCGAAGACAGTATCCCTGCAGCCAGGGGGATCACTCCGTCGCTGCCGGTATTGGGAAACAATATCATTACACGTGGCGCTGTCTTCATAAAGTATTATCCGCAAATAACCGTTGTTCTTTATCTTTTTCCGATATCACCCGAACCTTAAGAGGCCAATTTATCGAGAATAAAGGGTCGTCCCATCTTACGCCCGTTGCGCACTCAGGGTGATAAAATTCGGCCATCTGGTAAAAGACGACCGAGTTATCTTCAAGCGTCTGGTACCCATGGGCAAAACCTTTGGGGATATAGAGCATTTTATAGCCTTCGGCGCTTAATTCCACGGCGTGCGACAAACAGTACGTGTCTGACTCTTTCCGCAGGTCTACTATGACATCGTATATCCTGCCCTTTATGCAACTGACCAGCTTGGCCTGTTCAAACGGAGAAGACTGATAATGCATACCGCGCAGTGTTCCTTTTGTCTTATTAAAAGAGACATTGCACTGGACTATATTGAAATCTATGCCTCTCTTGCGGAATTCCTTTTGACAATAGGAATAAGCGAAGAAACCGCGCTCATCTTCCGTCTTTTCCATTTCTATGGTATAGGCGCCCTTCAACTTCGTTTCCTTGAATATCATCTTATAACCTCCAGGTCCGGGATAGGGATAACGAACTTCCCTCCCCAGTCCCGTATATAGGAGAGCTGCTCCATTATCTCTTCCTTGATATTCCATGGTAGTATCAGGACATAATCCGGCTTTGTATTACGTATTCTGTCAGGAGCCGCGATCGGGATACGGCTGCCCGGCAGATAACGCCCCTGTTTATGCGGACTTATATCCGCGACATAATCTATCGAGTCATCCTTTATACCGCAGTAGTTAAGCATCGTGTTGCCTTTTGCTGCCGCCCCGTATCCGACAATGGTTTTTCCGTCCTGTTTTATCCGATCTAAAAAATTAAGAAGTTCACGTTTTACCTTTTTGACCTGTTCATCAAAAGCAAGATAGTTTTTAACATCGGCGAAACCCAATTCATCTTCTTTGTCCAGCATTTTACCGACGCGCTCGCTTATCGCTGCCGGATTGCCGTTTTTATGCCGGGCGTATATCCTCAGGGAACCGCCATGTGTAGATATCTCCTCGACATCAAAAATCACGAGAGAATGAGCGGAAATAATTTTATTAACCGTTAAAAATGAGAAGTAGGAAAAATGTTCGTGATAAATAGTATCGAACTGCCTGCCTTCGATCAACCTGGCCAGATGCGGAAACTCCATGGTGATTATTCCGTCCGGGCTAAGGAGAATTTTTAATCCTTCGACGAAATCGTTGAGCTCCGGCACATGCGCCAGGACATTATTTCCGATCAGTAGATCCGCGCTTTTACCTTCGGACAACAGTCGATTTGCGGTCCGAGTCCCGAAAAACGCCACTTCGGTAGGCACGTGTTTCTTCCGGGCCACTTCGGCTACATTAATAGCTGGTTCAATACCCAGTACGTCCATACCCCTTTTTATAAAATGCTGTAGCAGACAGCCGTCATTACTCGCGATCTCGACAACGCGGGATCTTTTACCGATCCCGTAATTCTTAAACATCTTATCGGTATATTCTTCGCAATGTTTCACCCACGTTTCAGAATAAGATGAAAAATATGCGTAGTCGCTGAAGATCCTCTCGGGACTTTCAAATTCCGGCAGCTGAACCAGAAAACAGCCGTCGCAGACATAAACGTCAAGAGGATAAGACGGTTCTTTTTTGGTTAATTGCTCTTTCTTTAGATAGGCGTTCGACAGTGGCGCCGACCCTAAAGATACGAACAATTTCGTAAGTTCTTTACCGCAAAACCTGCAGTTCATTTTAACCAACCTCTAATTGAAGGTGACTTAAACCAATTTATGGTTTCATTAATCCCTTCGGCGAAGGAATGCCGGGGATGCCACCTCAAGACATCCTTTGATTTCCGAGAATTAAGATATTGATTTTTTATTTCATATTTTGCGTTGTCCAGTATCTTGTACCGCAGCTTATTACCCGTAGTTCTTGCGACCTTATCTACTACTCTTAATACAGTAATGGGGTTCTCGTCGCTAAAATTAAACGCCTCGCCTGATATCTTTGAGCCAGTAAGCTTTTCGGCTAACAGCATATATCCGCTAACGATATCATCCACATATACGTAATCCCGCATGTACTTACCGTTGCTACGCATAAAAAGCGTTTTACCACTCAATGCGCAACGTATTGCATCAGGAACGATCCTGGAGAAGTGAAAATCACCGGGGCCATAAATATTACCGCATCGGGTTATCGCGACGGGCAATCCGTAAGTATGCGCATAACTATGAGCAATAAGGTCGGCGCAACTTTTTGAAACATCATATGGATGTTTTGCAATAAGCGGCATATCTTCTTTATACGGGAGTTTCTTGTGACTGCCGTATGCCTTATCGCTAGACGCGACAACAATAGCTCTTATTTTATTATACTGCCTGGCAGCTTCTAAAACCGTCCAGGTCCCTCTTATGTTGGACTCGAAAGCTTTTAAAGGGTTCTCCTGGCTGCTGCCGACGATTGCCTCCGCTGCCAAATGAAAAATTACATCTATTGAATGTCTTCGCAAGATTCTATGTAAAAGTTTATACTCAGTAACACTACCTTTATACACCTTCATCTTTTCGTAGTCAGTGCAGCAAAGGATCGTTTCCCTGCGAAATGTCTTTATATCGAGGCCTATAACTTTTGCTTTTGTTGTCAGCAGCGTCTTTGAAAGCCCTGAACCGAGAAAGCCCTCAAAACCGGTTACTAGTACGCTCTTTTTATCCCAAAACTTTTTATTCATTTTTACCACATCTTCCATGGCGCTTTATTGGCATCCCATAACCGCTCCAATTCCAGTTTATCCCGCAAAGTATCCATAGGCTTCCAAAATCCCGTATGTTTATACGCTACCAATTGATCGCTCTTCGCAAGATTTTCGAGCGGCTCCTTTTCCCAGTGCGTACTATCGCCTTTAATGTAATCAAAGATACCGGCCTCGAGGACAAAAAAACCGGCGTTGATCCAGTTATTATCTCCTTGCGGCTTTTCCAAAAATGAACTAACTTTGCTTGATCTTCCTATATCCAAACTGCCGAACCTGCCAAGCGGCTGTACAGCGGTTACCGTGGCCATCTTCTTGTGCTTTCGGTGAAAACGCACAAGCTCCCTGATATCGATGCGGCCAACGCCATCTCCGTATGTCATCAAGAATGACTCTTTACCGATATACTTTTTGATTCTCTTTATCCGTCCGCCGGTTATCGTCTCTAAACCCGTATCAACCAATGTAATCTTCCATGGCTCGGAAGTGGTAGAGTGAACGCTAACCTTATTCTTTTTCATATCTATCGTTACGTCGCTGTTGTGCAGAAAATAGTGCGAAAAATATTCTTTGATAATGTAGCCCTTGTACCCCAAACAGACTATAAAATCATTGAAACCGAAATGCGAATAGATCTTCATGATATGCCACAGGATCGGTTTGCCTCCAACTTCGACCATAGGCTTGGGTATCACGCTAGTCTCTTCGCTTAATCTTGTCCCGACGCCGCCCGCAAGAATTACCACCTTCATAGCACAACCCTCTCTTTCCGGCCAGCCAGCCTCAACCAGAGTAAAAATATCGCTACTACCACCGTCAACGCCCACGCCAGAAAAACATATCTAAAATAGACCGCAAAGATAAACAAGTTGACAAAATGCAGGCTTAAACAGAGGATCGCCACCATCCTCATATCAGCCGGTATCTTTCGTTTAAGAAAAGCCGCATAAAAGACTATCCCAAGGAAGATAATCCGATACCATGGGCCTACCATACTCTTTAGATGCAAGACAACTTTGTTTAAGTTCTGCCCAGAAAAATCCGCCGCCAGCAACTCTTTTAAGGCATTGAAGTACATAGAAGGCGGCGTGCTTAAAGCCATGCTGGTAAAACCTGTAAAGAGATGGAGTTTACCGCCAAAGAAATAATTGTGCGCGAGAGGAAACAGGATAGGCACAAAACCTATCCATGTAAGAAATATCTCCCTAACCCTACCCTCCCTGAACAATCTCACGGCAAAGTACAATACTGCTATCAGGGCTGTAAGACAGAATTGCGGGCGCATGAAGACCGCAATAAAAAATAAAAAGTGCGCCAGAAGCCCGTACCATAAATACGCCCCATCGCGCCTTTTTATATATCTTAAGGGTAGGGTAAGGGCGCCGAGAAAAGCCGTATAGGCCAAAGAATCGGGCCAGCCGCCACGGACCACCATTACATAAATATGATATGTAAAGCCGAGGGAATCCAGCGAATGAGAATGCAAAAAGACACTGAATATAAAAAACACGGTTATCCAGAAAGACCATTTTTCTGAAATAAAATTCGCGAGAAATCCAAAAAGGACATACGGCAATATTAAAACAACAGCCAGATATCCGAAATCGGTATCGCCAAAGAATAATTTTTCCAGCGCGCGGAAATACCGGAATCCGGGTGTATTCCAGAAAACATCCTCTCCTCCGCGGAGAGCCTGTTTCCAATCCCCGGACACGGCATTAACCAATATTCCCCGCCCTAACGTTTCATGGGTCGGGCCGTCTTCGCCCCCTTCATGAATATAATACTGGCCGAACAAGTGTGGACAATATAAATAAACTATGATTGCCGCGGACGCGATTATTGTACAAGCGATAAGAAAGCGTTTCCGGTTTATCTTAACCATCAGGTTAAGTATAAAAAATACCCCTAAGACCTCCAGGATCCTTTTTAAAATGTACGAAAATTTTAGCACAGGAGACAACGCCAGGCTTATGGAAAGAGACGTCTCTTTGCTTTCTTCCGACGCATGAACAGGCTTTTTGCCGGACAGGAAAAGCCTTATTCTCGATTTTAAATCTTTAAACCTGCCCCAAAAACCCAATTGTTCTTCATTATTTATCGCTACTCCAAAAACTTTTTTACCGATATCCGAATCCGTTATCTTTCTGCAACCCCTGGTCTCGTTGTAGATGGTTTGATAATGCCCGTCCGCGCCTTCCCACAAGACATACCCGGTCCAGTATAGTGAACTATCAACGGAAGATGGCGACAACTCATACATTACAAAAAACGGCATGCTCTCCCGCTTGATATCAGAGGCTCCAAACCAGCCATAAGCGCTATCATTCGCAAAGCCGCCCCTGAATTCTGTAAGATTGTCAAAGTTCACGCTGTCCACTATGCGGCTATATTTAGGTTTTGAGAATGCCGAATCGGACGAAAAGACAAATAGAGATCGTGGCGCCTGACTTTGCCAGCATCCGGTATCGGTAATATTCCTTTTATCCAGAGGATACTGCATTAAAAACCGCTGTTTCATAAAATTAAAAGCCTCCGGAGGTAGCCCCTTTTCCAATGCTTCTCCGTCGCTTTTAGTAAAAAAGATATTATGCCCTTCCTGTATCGCGGCGTGCGGAAGAACGCTTTTAACGATAACGATCGAGACCGTTATTAAAACCACCGCTATCAGCCGCTTTAAAGAATGCTTTGCCGCTCCGTTAACTATCGCTAGGCCTGAGATGAAAATGATGACAAAGCTGAATACGCTGATAGCGGGCAATCCGACACAGAGCACTATCAGGACAAAACAAGCGATCTTCTTTAAGATTTCATAAAAATTAAATCCCATTAACTATTCTCCTGCTATTCTAGGTGATGGCAACGGCACAATATACTTTCCCTTAAACCCCTTTGCTCTTAGCTTTGGCATTAATTCATCAGCTATATGCCACGAAAGTAAAAGTGCATATTCAGGCTGATCAAAAAAAAGCGATGATTCTTCAAGTATGGGTATGAGAGTCCCCGGCACATACTTGCCTATCTTATGCGAACCCTTGATCTCCAGAACACAATCAAGGATGCCATCGTCAATACCTGCGTAATTGATGAGAGTGCTTGCCCTGGAAGGCGCGCTTATACCGCATATCCTTTCGCCCTTCATTTTAATATCCCCCAGTAAAGCATTCAATTCCAGCTTTGATAACACGACCTTGTCCCTGAATTTCATCAGGCTTTCTTTGCTAAGAACAACCGGCCCTTCTTCCTTCAGGAGCCTATCGACCGTATCCTTCACCTTGTATTGCCCCTTCCTTGCCGCATATACTCTTATTGAACCTCCGTGGGTTGGAATGCGCTTGGCGTGGAATATCTCCAGGCCATGGGACTTAAGAAGGTACTGCAGGCTATGCAAAGAATAATAACGAAGATGCTCGTGATAGATGGTATCGTATTGCAGGGTTTCGATCAGGGAAAACAGATAATGGGACTCTGAAATAAATACGCCATCTTTTGATAATAATTGCAAAATACATTTAACTATTTCATTGACATTCTCTATGTGCGCAAAAACATTGGTTGCAGTGATGATCTTTGCCTGCCCGTCTTTCTTCAAAATATTTTCTACAACATCATGATTGAAATAATCAATGATGGTCGGTATGCCGCGATCAATAGCGATCTTACCGATCTCTTCCGGAGTGACGCCAAGAACATTGCAATGCCCTTTAAAATTACTTAAAAGATTTCCATCGTTGGAGCCGATATCTACAACCAGGTCGCTGGATTTCAAATCTATGAGGCCCGAGCACTCTTTGTATAGTTCGGCAAAATTTTCTCTCAATATTTTAGTAGTGCTGCTGGTATATGGATATTCCGGGGGAAATAATATGGCTGGATCTACAATTAGTCCAAGCTGGACTAAGTGGCACTTGAGACAATAAAGCAATTGCGCAGGATATCCACTTTCTTCCATCGGCTTTTCCCCGATCTTATGCATTTTATTCACAGGCGGAAGGTAGCCCAAAAATAATACCGGCTCCAAGTTTGGACTATCGCATACCTGGCAGCGTTCTACAACTACACTTGATCCAGACCTGAAAGCAAGATTAGTAGACTTGTTCAATTTTTCCCCCTATTTTTATCGTACCAGGCGGCCGTAATCCCCAGGCCTTTCGCAAAAGAGATTTTCGGCCTATAACCCATTTTTCTTAATTTGGAAATATCGGGGCAGCGATGCAATGTCCCGCCTTTCGCAAGCTTGCCGGTCTCAATAATAACCTTCTTCCCGAAATACCTTCCCACCTCCCGGACCACTTTCTGAATGGTAATCTCCTCCATCGTCCCGATGTTGTAAATATTGAGATGAGAGCCTTTTTTCAGCACAAGCATAAGTCCGTCAATAAAGTCATCGATAAACACAAAAGCCCTTGTTTCGTTACCGGATCCCTGTATCGGGAAACGCGCCTGTTTTGACCCGGATTTTTGACAAAGCTTCTTCATCCTCAGGATGAACTGCGGTATTACATGCTCTCGACCCATATCCGGCCCGTAAACATTATGCGGCCTGAATATAACCACTCTATCAAAGTGCTTCCGTCCGTAATTTATCGCCATAAGCTCGCTTATGATCTTTCCTCCGGCGTAAGAATATCTCGGGTTAGTCGGATCTGGGATACTTAACGGAACTTGTTCGTCAGTCGGGGTTTTAGGCGGAGTCTGATAAACTTCCGAGCTGGACGCGACTATTAACTCACGCACGCCTTCTTTGATACAAGCGTCTATAACGTTAATCATGCCCTTGACCCCGATCTCAAGCACAAGCTCAGGTCTTGTATAGAAAAATTCCGTACCGTTCAAATATGCCAGATGGCATACGGCGTCCATGCCCTTACATGCCTTTTGAACATCTTCCGGCTTGCGGATATCTCCATTGACCATCTGTATACTGGATGCTATATCTTTCAAACGGGAAAACCTGCCTCTCGAATTATTATCAAGGACTCTGACGCTGTTACCTTCTTCCACCAGACGTCTGACAAGAGCACTGCCTATAAAACCCGTTCCGCCTGTTACCAAATATTTCATGTCCTTAAGCTCTCCCTGTGAACATCTTCGTTAACTGCGACATATTAAAGAGAATATTAGTCGTGATGGCGCATTCGTATGTGCAATAGCACTTGGTATCCTTGATAAAGCTCCTGAGCTTTGCCGCCTCCGTAGAATGCCATAGCCTCTTAAAGTCGTAATCCGTCTCTTTTATATTGCCTATTTTCTTATCAAGAATCTCACAGGGGTATAGATCTCCTGTTTCCGTCATTACGCAGCTGATATTCCCTGCCAGGCAGGGAATTACATATCTATCCTCTTTAAATACGGTAGATATGACTTGTTTCTGCAGCAACTCCCTTCGCCTGATAAAGGTCTTACCGAACAAATTAAAATGCCCGAAATCCCCGGTGGCCCATCCCTCTTTTTGAACTTTCACGAATTCAAAATAATGTTTCAGGTCCACCGCTCCCAGGTTGGTAGAACGCGGCTTACCTCGTATAAGGTTAATCGAAATATTATCCGGCTTAATCTCGCTCTTCAGGAATGACGCTAATCTCCCCATATCCTTTTGATTCTCCGCGCTGCAGGTAGTAATGGTTCCCACATTTAGATTCTTAAAATCTTTTTTGAGTTTTTTAAGCTCTCGGACCGTACCCAGGGCCGTTTCAAATCCGCCCTGAAGGCCCCTGAGATGATCATGCGTTTCCTTCATGCCATCCAGTGAAACATATATTATGATGTGCCCTTTCTTGCATGTTCTACAGATATCAGAGACCGACCGGATAATCTGATCCTGCAGAATACCGTTGGTACATATGGTCAAAAGATTGAATTTATTATTAACATAAAAGATCTTCGCGATCTGAGCGATGTCCTTTCTTAAAAATGGTTCGCCGCCGGTCAGGGAGAGCCAGAGTAGATCGCCCATCCCATGAGAAATCTTCTCTATCTCATTTAAGGATAATTCGTCCTTTGGTTCATCTATATTCTCGAGATAAAAACAATGCCTGCACCTGAGATTGCATTTGGCGGTAATGAAAAAAATAAATTGAAGCGGATCCCCTTTAGGGAAAAATATCCTGGGCAAAACTTTTAGTAAATCAGCCACGAGCGCCTCTTTTCAGGATGCCATAAGATAACCCGGTGAAAAAAGCCGGATAGATCTCAAATAACACTAAGTAGGATTTTATACCGAAAACCAGATTTCTGTTTTTAACCAGATATGACAGGAAAGGAACTATTGAAACATTATATATGCCGAAAAGCAGTAAAAGAGGAATGAATGTAATCCTGATCAGGCTGATGGAAGATAAAAGGCAAAGGCCTGACAGTGCCGCTATCTTGATCGAAAGAGGCCAGGCATTATCCTTTATTTTTCTTGAGAAACCCTCGCGTTTTATATAAAGCCCTGCTTCGGCGCTCTTCCTAAAATAGTCTTTGATCAGGCTCAGGTTGCTATAGCGCTTCAGATGCGTTACCTTGAGACCGGGATCAAATTTACAATGATAGCCTTCCTTAGAAAGCCTTTTACCGATTTCGATATCCTCATAATAAGACATCTCTTCGTTATATCCCCCGACAGCCTCAAAGACGCTCTTTTTTATGGCGAAGAAAAAAGAGCAGGTGATATCTGTAGACCTGGGCAATCTTTCGTACCTGTATACTATGAACAGGTTTTGGAACTGGCTAAAGAAACCGGCCTGAGGGGTAGCCTCTTCATACATTCCAAAGACCGCGTCTGTGCCGGGCGCGGATATCGCATTAATGATTTCCTTCGCCGAATCAGGCTTAAGCACAACATCGGCGTCAACAAATACAAGAATATCTCCGGAAGCAAATTTTACCCCATAATTCCTTACCTTGGCCGGAGAAATGCGCTTTTCGGTCCTGATTATCCTAAAAGGATAACTTTGCGCTTTTTGGACAGTATCATCCGTAGAGCAATCGTCTATCAGGAGAACTTCAAGATCCCCGGCCGTTTGTTTCGATACAGCAGATAGGCAATTCTCGATACAGCCGGAGGCGTTATACATCGGTATGATCACAGACACTTTTTTATTCGGCATAATTATTATCTTTTTAACCTGACAGTTTCCGGAACTTTTCTGAGATACCTGGTAATAAACCCATAAAAATACCAGCGTAAATAATACGGGAGCCACTTAAACAAACGAAAATGGCTCTCCCCCTTTTCGCGCTGATGCCAGGAGGACGGTACTTCGGCGATCTTCCAGCGCAAACGGTGGCATTTTACTAAGAATTCCAGCGAATACGTAAAACCCTGACTCGATTCGACGGGGACCGTATCAAGGATCTTTCTGGAGAATAACCTGAAACCGTTCGAGGCGTCTTTTATAGGGATGCTTGCCAACCAATAGAGCGTAAATGAAGCGGACCGCACCAGAAATGATTTTAACCAGGGGCAGCCCTTCATGCAGCCGCCCTTCATAAAACGGCTGGCGGCGACGATATCGTTTCCCTCTTTAAATTTTTCATACATCCTGTCGATTATCCCGGCATTGTCTTTGTCATCCGCCGGAAAGACCAATACCGCCGGCGCGTCACTGGCGGCGAATCCGGCCATAACCGCGTTATGGACTCCACCGGCGTTATTTTTGACGAATATCATCTCGTATGGCAGCTCTCCACCGATATCTTTGGCCGCAGGCAACGTATTATCATCGTCGCGATCGTAACAGATAAAAACGCGGGAAGGCGTAGAGACATCTTTTTTCAGCGACTTTAAAACCGTCGCGATATTTTCGCCTTCGTTATAAACCGGGATAACTATATCTAATCTATCCATTTGTGGTTTTTAACAACCCTCGCTCTATTTTTTTCCATTGCCTGTAATTTAAAGAAGCATCTTTCGCGAGCTTAAGGCCTATGCCTTTTGATATATCTATCCCTTTGCATGGCCGCAGGGAAGGTTTGAATTTCTTATACCTCTCATAATCAGACTGCCTTTTCCCGCCGATATTTATTGTGCCGACAAATTCGCTTTCAAGAAGCCTGATGACCGCCTCGGCCAAATAGTCTATTGTAACTTTGGATGAATACAGATCCGTGGCGGAATTATTAAATCTGATCTTGTCCGGATTAAAAAAACTGGTGCGTATAATACAGAAATTTTTGAGTAAATGAACGGCGCATTCGGCGCCAAGCTTTGTCCATCCATAAATATTACAGGGAATCGTTTCGTCTTTTTCGGAATAGTTACCTTTTGTGCCGGGATATACCCCGTCCGTAGAAATGTGCATGAATCTGATAGGCCTCTCAAGCTTGCCTTCTTTGCTTATCACCGCCGCTACGAGATTGGCCGTCCCCTTGATATTTGTTTCAATGGTCGTTATCGGATCTTTTTCACATTCGGTCATGCGCGCCAGAGCGGCGCAATGTATAACGGCATCAAAATTATGTTTTTTGAAATATCTTTCAATCGAAGAAGTTTTCGTTATATCTAAAATATCCATTGCCGGAGTCAAAAAACGGACGCGGTCCTCGATGTTCAATATGGCCGTCCCCAGCTGGCCGGAAGCCCCGGTTAGGAGTATTTTTTTATACTTTTGCATTTTTTCTTTCAATAATTCCCCATAGATCAATAACGTCTACTTTCTTCGGAATATACAATTTTTTATAGGCGGAATGAGGGACCCCGACTATAACCACATCGCAGGACTTTAACAGCTTTTCTTTGGTGACAAAATCCGGGTTTTTCGCGTATTCGTCGGAATAGTATACATCGGCGCCGTGGAATCTGAGTATCTTACCGAGTTTATACGAAAGCGAATCTCTTATATCATCGGTATCGGCCTTGAAAGCCATCCCGAGTATGCCTATCCTGGACTTGTGCAGGTCGCGCTTTTCTCTTAATTTCTCCACTAAAAAATTAGGCAGGCCTTCGTTGATCATCATGGCCGCGTGGCCCAAAATAAAATTATTACTGCTGAACGCGGCCAGCTGCATCGTGTCTTTTAAGAGGCACGGTCCGGCGGCAAAACCCGCAGTCGGCAAAGTTGCCATTCTCCCGTACCCTTCAATCATCGCCTGCCGCACGTTGTTATAGTCAACTCCGAAATTCCTGGTGATCATATAAAACTGGTTGGTCATGGCAAACTGCATATATCTCCAGGAATTAGTGAACAATTTAACCAGCTCCGCCTCCCCTATAGAGGTTTTTATAATCTTGGGCGAAATAACACCGAATAACCTTGCCGCCTCATCAACCGCTTCATCGCTCATGCCGGCGACTATTTGAGGCAGTTCATTTAATTCTTTAACAGCGTATCCCTGGACGATTCTCTCCGGGCAATATGCTACGCGCCAACCGGCATCCTGACCCAATATCTTTAAAACCTGCTGGCAGGTGTGCGGATAAACCGTACTGCGGATTATGATAACCTGCTCCTTATTTAAATACTTTTTTAGTTTAAGAAAAAGCTCCAAAAAAGCCCGAGTTTTTGGGGTCAGGTGTTCGTCGACGGGCGTGCCTATGGCGACGATGACATACTTCCCTTTTGAAACAACCTTTTCATCCAACGACACTTTTAGCTTTTTATTTTTCAGAACTTCCTTCAGGATGGATTCGGCTCCATGCTCCATAAAAGGCATAATGCCATTTTTTACGCTGCCTGCCTTGACCGGATCGATGTCGCATAGGCATGTCTTGAGGCCTTTCTGGGCAAAGACCAGGCCTAAAGGCAGCCCGACATGCCCCAAACCACCCACAATTACCACGTCGAAAGAAAAACGGCTCTTATCTTCTGCTTTCATCTAAAAGGCCTCCCTTGTCATTATTGGCAGAGATACTTTCCCATTCCTGCTTTAACTTGTTATATTCCTCTTCCTTGATCTTTAAAAAAAGGCGCATTAGACGCATTCTCTCTTCCAGCCCTTTGCTCGTAAGGCTGTACTGGATCTTCCGGATCTTGCCCGGATTATCGGAGAAGCTCTTGTATTTGATTATGCCTTTTTCGATGAGTGAGTTTAGCAGATAATTCGTCTTACCTAGAGAAATACCCAGCTTATTGGATATAGTCCGCTGGGTAGTGGCGGAATTGCCGTCTATTTCCTTTATCATATGCAGAATTTCTTCTTTTGGGGGACGTTCAATCATTGAACATTATTGTACCAAATCGGTAATAAAAGTCAAGATTTAGCTACTTTCGGGAAGGGTCCATGAATGCCGCAGGCCTGGCTGGTCTTATCCTCTCACGATATAAGAAAATTCATTTTTTACTGCCATATTCATCCACATTTACGCCAAATTCCAGTTTTTTTGTATATTATAGGTTGGGTGCATCATGAAATTCCGCCCGACATCGCTTATGGGGTACCCCACCATGCCGTTAATAGAATAATCCCCCATGCCCTCTTTATATAGGTAATAGAGATACCCTATATCCTCTGGCTGAAGGCCCATCAATCTGGCTCCGACCCCGTCCGCTTTCAGGGCATCCGTTGACGCGACTGCCGCTTCCAGCTTTACGGGAAAACCGTCTACGGGGCCGTTTCCGTCCATGCAATGAAATGCATCCAATACCACGAGATCCGGCCAGGTAAGTTTGGCCAGACTGACCACGTTTCTATGAATTACTTTTGTAGATTTTATATATGCCATGGATTTCTTGAATAGGAAATTTACCAGTCCTGGAGACCTCCTCCTCATCCAGGCTATCGCCGACGTGGGAATATACGTAAATATGGTTTTAGAGTTGGGCGCGTTCGGGGTGCGGAGACCGTGAAGTAGCGACTTGTCTTCCTGCTTGATCAAGCCAGCCATATTTTTTATGCCGAATGTGGCTATGGCGTAGTTATGCGTTTTGGGCACCCCTACGGATATCCTGAAGTCAAAGGCGGATAGGCGTTTTACGATCCTTATCTTTTCTGGGCCGGCTATGGACATGATCGTATGCTCGGAGTAATCCGGATGATCTTCAATACATTCTATTCTGACATTATCGTATTTTTTTACCAAGTCAAAATAGCCGAATTTTTCAAATACTTCCCTTGTGGATGTTTTTTCATAATGCGCGCTTCCGCTCCCTTCCAAAATAGTAAATTGGCTGCGACGCAGCTCATTGAAATTATCTAACAAGAAATCTATTACGGCCTCTACCGCTTCCCTATGCGTATTAGCGGCTTCATTGTTGGTAGCGGTCAGGTTAGGCTTTATCAGTATCTCTTTTTTACTGCGGATCGCTTCCAGGTCCGGCTTTATGAGCTCCAGTGCTTTTTGTATATTGCCATATCTGCCGGAGCCTTTGACCAAAGAAACTTTTTTAATATAGCTATCCATTGCCAGGCCTATTTTTTATACTTGCTCAAACATTGAAAATTGTTGCAACAAGCAGCTGGAATTATTCAAGTTATTAATACGAGCTAATTCTTTTTACAATAAAACTAAGCTCATCGGTATCCAACTCGGGATATATGGGAATAGCGAGGGTTTCGGGAGAAGCGGATTCGGACTCTTTGAAGTCACCTTTTTTATAGCCAAGGCCTTTATAAGCTTCCTGCAGGTGAAGGGATACGGGATAGTAGGTCCTGGCCTCTATGCCTGCGTCATTAATGGACTTGGCCAATTTTTCAGGGCCTGGCTTAATGCGAAGCACATAGAGATGATAGGTATGCATATTGTATGATGGTGTAAATGGCGTTATTATAGGTAGCCCTTTAAGGTTTTCATCATAATATTTAGCGACTTTGCGGCGGCCATCCAGCCATTTATTGAGATGCTTGAGCTTTACCCTTAAAATAGCGGCCTGAAAGGCATCAAGCCTCGAATTCGTGCCGATGGCTGAGTGAATATACCTTACAGCGCTACCGTGAACACGCAGCATTCTTATCTTATCGGCAAGTTCCTTATTATTCGTGATTACCATTCCCCCATCGCCAAAACCGCCTAAATTCTTGCTTGGGAAGAAGCTTAAAGCTCCTATATCGCCCATCGAGCCCGCCTGCTTACCCTTATAAGTAGCGCCCATCGCCTGGGCCGTGTCTTCAATTACTTTCAGATTATTTAATTTCGCGATCTCCAGGATCCTATCCATATCAGCGCATTGACCGAAGAGATGAACGGGGATGATAGCTTTTGTCTTTTTCGTTATTTTGTTCTCTATCAGCCCCGGATTGATGCAATATGTTTTGGGGTTGATGTCGACAAATACGGGCTTTGCTCCTACGAGGGATATGGATTCGGCCGTGGCGAAGAATGTGAACGGGGTCGTAATGACTTCATCGCCCTCGCCTATTCCGAGTGCTTTTAGCGCCAGGATGAGCGCGTCCGTTCCGGAAGCAACGCCTACAGCGTATTTTGTGCCGCAGTATGCGGCGACTTCACTCTCAAATGCCTCAACTTCAGGACCGAGAATAAAGTATTGGCTGTCGACGACGCGAGCAACGGCGGAGTCGATCTCATCTTTTATGCTTTTGTATTGGGCGGTTAGGTCTAAGATCGGGATCTTCATGCTGCTCCTTTTTGAGATTGCTTCGTCGGCCTTCGGCCTCCTCGCAATGACGAAAGCCGCTTTGCGGCCTCGCAATGACGAATTAAATTTCTTTAAAATAATCTATGGTTCTTATTAAGCCTGCTTCTAAGCCTATCTTTGGTTGCCATTTTAGAATCTTTTTGGCTTTCGCTATATTTGGACGCCTTACCTTGGGGTCGTCCGTCGGAAGACCTTCATGTATTATCTTACTTTTACTACCGGTCAGGCGTATTATCTCTTTGGCAAGCTCCAGTATCGTCATCTCATTAGGATTGCCAATGTTAGTAGGATAGTTTTCTTTTGACATCAATAACCTGTATATACCATCTACCAGGTCGGAGACGTAACAGAAGCTGCGCGTCTGATCACCCTTGCCATAAACCGTGATCGGCTTATCGTTAAGCGCCTGGCTTATGAAATTAGGTATTGCCCTGCCGTCCTCTTCCCTCATCCTTTCGCCGTAGGTATTGAATATACGGACTATCTTCGTATCTATCCTGTGGTATCGATGATATGCCATTGTAATGGCTTCCGCAAACCTCTTGGCCTCATCATAAACTCCGCGGGGCCCGATTGGGTTGACATTGCCCCAATAGCTTTCCGGTTGTGGATTAACTAGAGGATCGCCGTAGACTTCGCTGGTCGAGGCAAGCAGAAATTTCGATCTTTTTGCTTTGGCCAAGCCTAAAGCGTTGTGAGTGCCGAGAGAACCGACTTTAAGCGTTTGTATAGGGAATTTGAGATAGTCAATCGGGCTGGCCGGGGAGGCAAAGTGAAGAATGTAATGAACCGGGCCCCTGATATTGATATGCTCAGATATATTGTGTTTTATGAATTGAAAGTCTTCATCCTTCAATAGATGTGAGATATTAGATAGTTTTCCGGTGATAAGATTATCAATACAGATAACTCTACAACGCTTTCTTTTGGGATCAGTCCCCTTCAACTTCGTAAACAATTCTTTTGGGACAGACCCCTTCAACACGCTTTGAGGATAGACCCTCTCACCAAGGAAAAGCTCACAGAGATGCGAACCGATAAATCCGGCGCCGCCGGTGATAAGAATTGTTTTAGTCATACAATGCTTCCTTTTGGGGTCAGTCCCCTTCGGGGACAGACCCCTTCAGCAAGAATTCAACTCTTTGGGGATAGTCCCTTTCGCTTGAACCAATTTATTGTTAATTTAAGGCCTTCTTCAAAACCGACTATTTTTTTCACTCCCAAAACTTTTTTCATCTTGCTGATGTCGGCATAGGTTTTTCTCACATCACCGGCTCTCTTTGGGCCATATTCGGGTTTAAGCTTAAGGCCCAACACTTTATTTGTTTCCCTGATTATATCAAGTATAGAGGTCGTCGTACCGCAGGCGATATTGAAGACCTCCCCCGATATCTTGGGAACCACGCAAGCCTTTAAATTTGCCTGCACTACGTTGGCTACATAAGTAAAGTCTCTTGACTGCTTTCCGTCCCACTCCGCTATAGGGCGCTCGTTCTTTAACATCTTTACGAGTATCGCGGGAATAGCGGCGGAATACCTGCTTTCGGGATTCTGCCGGGGGCCGAATACGTTAAAATACCTCAAAGAGACCGTCTCTAGTCCAAAAGTCTTTGCGAAAGTTATGCAGTAATTCTCCGCGGCTAACTTTGAAACTCCATAAGGTGAGATAGGCACAGGATGGGCCGTTTCCTTCTGAGGGAATTTCTTAACGTCTCCGTAAGCGGAACTTGAAGAAGCGTAAACCACCCTCTTAACTCCAGCTTCTTTGGCTGCCACGAGAAGATTGAGCGTCCCGAAAACATTGACATCATTTGTGGCAAATGGATCCTCTACAGATTTGGCTACGGAGCGAAGGGCCGCCTGATGAATGACATAGTCTATGCCCCCCAGGGCTTTCGACAGTACATTTTTATCACGGATATCCCCTTCTATCAATTCGATGCTATTCATGAAGGGCGCGAGATTATCTTTTGAACCGGTGGAGAAGTTGTCGAGGACGCGGATCGAGTCGACTTCATTACGCTCTCTTTTGGGGTCAGTCCCCTTCAACTTCG